>Ga0335072_10012247_pt1 | contig 12249 bp, 13 predicted proteins | sample Lox_Sample_21_FD_206725 | JGI IMG/M metagenome (GOLD analysis project Ga0335072, IMG submission 206725) | Soil microbial communities from Loxahatchee National Wildlife Refuge, Florida, United States - Lox_Sample_2.1 | ecosystem: Environmental > Terrestrial > Soil > Wetlands | place: USA...
ACATCGCCATTTGCTATAGGCTCACAGATAGCTACGACTTCAGCAAGGAAATCCGTCGATATTCCCCTAGCTTGGTTTTGTGGAGCGTCTTCACGACATCGCTGGCTTTGTTGGTGTCGTACAAAACTCCTACCGGAACATTGGAGAGAAGTGGGCGAGCCAGGTCAGTGATGCGTTTCTACACGTGGATTCCAATCAGAACTCTTGATTTTCCCTTCAAACGAACGTCAATGGCGTGTAGACATGATCAGTTGGCATCGATTGTAGTCGATTCATTATCATCTTTTGCAAGCACATTCCATCCGGACGGTGGCGCTGGCCCACATTAGCTTTATCACAAGTTGGCAGATTTACCACAATCTCTTTAATAGGGTATATCGAGTCCCAGCGCGCTCTCATGTATTGCACAAAGGCTTGTACGCGCCGCTGGAGAACACGCAGGTCGAGTAGGGAGTGTGTTGTAGAGCAATTCTATGAGACACATGGCTAGCTTCGATGTTCCGGCGGTGAGAATACAACAGCCAGACGACCTGCTCTTAACACTTGACACGATGCGACTGAAGGACACCTGGGGCCGTTTGAGGATTCGAGAGCCCAATCTCTTCGATCTTGATAAATGATACACACTGCCAATCTGGCTGCAGCTAAGCTGCGGGAGAAGCCCTCTGGCCAGCACCTACTGTTCAAAATAGGCATTGCTTTTGAGCCTACACATCCCTTTATACAAGAGGATGCCTAATGTAGAGGACCATGGCCAGGCACACAGGCTGTCAGTACACTCCCCCAGGGCGTTGGGCTGTAGCACTAGGCCCCAATGGCTGGGCGCTAGGCTTGTTCGCGTAATTAGCAAGCACTGGAAAACCTTCACACGAACACACATTTGAGGAAACACGATACTATATTCGGATATTGATTTCATCGTGAAGCCGTTTCAACAGCCCCATATGAGGTCGCATTGTCTTCCGTCATGCCAAATATAGGCCTTCACGAATACAGGGATCTACCAGGTCGATGAACCAGATCTTCAAGCGTGGCATCGCCATGGCCCTCAACCCTCCCAAAGATCCGCTGGTAGCCATCATTGGTGCTACTGGAACGGGCAAATCCAAGGTATTGAGATCATTATTCTGTAAGGTACACAAGCTTACCGCCGCAGATAGCTAGCAGTTGAGCTTGCGGCACGTTTCAATGGCGAAATTATCAACGGCGATGCCATGCAGATGTACGAGGGTCTGCCGATCATCACGAATAAAATACCAGAGAACGAGAGAAACTCAATCCCACACCATCTACTTGGCACAGTAAGCCTCGCCAACGAGCCATGGACCGTTCCAAAATTCGTACACGAGAGCCAACGGATCATACAAGAGATTAGGTCAAGGGGCAGGCTGCCGATTCTTGTAGGAGGCTCACATTATTATACACAAGCTCTGCTGCTCAAGGACTCTCTTGTAGCTCGGGTACCGGAAGTAGGACAACATTCAGAGGACGAGATGGAAGCTAGGAACCACCAGACCTGGCCCATCTTGTCTGCAGCTACTCCTGATATCTATGCCAAACTCCTAGAGGTGGACCCGGCGATTGCGAAACGATGGCACCCAAACGATAGACGTCACGTCCAAAGGTCACTTGAGATCTGGCTACAGACTGGGAGAAGGGCTTCCGACATTTATGAAGAACAATACCAGCAGCGTGTCTCTCAACAGGAAAATGCAGCACACCAGGAAGGCTTGACAAGTGGGAGCTCTGGGGATGGAGCGGCGGGGACTGGCATGAGATATTCTACATTAATCCTCTGGGTCGAAACGGAGGACGACGTACTACGCCAAAGATTGGATGGTCGCGTCGATGTGATGGTCAAGGATGGCATGATCGAAGAAGGTCTATATCTGGATCATTTTGAAACGGAACAAGATGCGGAAGGGCGCCCTGTCGATACTGGAAAGGGTATATGGATCTCCATTGGCTATAAAGAGTTGAAGCCATATGTGAAAGCAATGAGGACCGGTGACCTTGATCAGGCAAATCTGGATAGCTTGCGAGAGATTTGCATCGAGGATACGAAGGTTGCTACACGACAATATGCAAGACGACAGAAGCGCTGGATCCGCATTCGCCTAGCAAACTCGTTCGAGGAAGCCGGAGCGACTAAGCATTTCTTCGTCCTTGATAGCACAGATCTCGAGCATTGGAGATCAAACGTGACGATCCCAAGTCAATCCATCCTTCAAGACTTCCTGAAGGGCGAGAGTCTTCCAGATCCGCGAAGCTTGTCGGAAATGGCGCACAAGGTATTACCGACCTTTTCACTGAAGGGCAGCAGACACCAGACTTTTTTGGCTAGAACTTGTAAAGTCTGCGACAAGACTACGACCACAGATCGTGAGTGGGAGCGCCACCTCGCAAGCCAAAGACACGCCAAAGCACTGTACGGTAAATCAAAAAGAGAGCGAGGCGAGGCAAGACGTCAAGAGCAGCGCTCCGTTGAACAGCAAGATTTAGTGGACACTCTAGTCAAAGACTGACAATTGGGTACCTATGTCAATACCACAATCTTGCCACCCGCAGTATTCTGCTCCATAGTTCGATGGGCCTCAACAATTTCATCAATATGAAAGGTCCTACCAATCTGAACCGGCAGCGTGCCGTCCACAACCTGTTTTACGAGCTCCTGAAGAGGCATCGCGTGGAAATCCTCCTGCTCACCAGCATAGAATCCATACGTCGCACCTGCGGGAAGCGCAGATCTCAGATCAGAATTGTTGTTGCCACCCACCATGCCTACCTGGCAGATCGAGCCACCCTTCTTTGCGCACCGCACGGAGTCCGGCAGCGTGGAGCCAACAAGCTCAAGCACCTTGTCAACTCCGTCGGCGTAGATGGCCTTAACCTTCTCCATGACGGATCCGTTGTCAATAACAACATGGTCGACACCGGTAGAGCGTAGCAGCTTCTCTCTGTCCACTCGCCGCGTAGTGGCCAGAACAGTCAATCCCTGACTCTTCGCAATCGCCGCTGCCGCCAACCCAACAGAAGTAGTCCCACCGCGGATAAGTAGTGTCTCTCCGGCCTGAATCTTTAGGTTTCGATTTAAAGCTCCCCATGATGTCTGCAACATTTCCGGTAACGCACCAAGCACATTCCACGGGGCCTTGGTCTCAATCACCCTGGCATACTCAGCCTTGACAAGCGTGTATTCAGCGTATCCGCCGTCTACCTCTCTGCCCAAACCACCCATGCAGGTCGCAACGACATCGCCTTTTTGAAACTCCCCACCAGGCGTTTCGTGAATGAGGCCAACGGCTTCGATGCCGAGGATGCGGGGCAACTTGACGTTTGGCGAGATTCCTTGCCGGGTGAACAGCTCTGAGCGATTGAGGCCGAAGGCCTTGACCTGGATTAGGACTTGGCCTTTATTTGGTTTGGGGATTGGTCGTTGCTCGATCTGGAGAGATTCGGGTGCGCCGGGTCTGTAGAGGACGACTGCTTTCATCGTTTCCGTGGCCATTCTACGCCACACAGATGTAGAGAAAAGGCTCGACGATATGGAAGCTTTGCAGGACACCTGTGTACGGACGACGATAGTGAGTCGCGATATTTCCAAGCACTTGTGCAAAGATCCAGAAGGATATTGGCGCAAGATATTTGGTGAGATGGATTTGGAACTCAGCTTCAGCGTTGGAGCATTCATCGGCCATTTTGAAGAGGGCATTCGATCTGGATATGTCTACCAATATCATCTCAGGCCCTCGGCCGCTCAGCTTTACATAATACATTAGTAATGACCACGTGAGCATTACCAAATCCTCATCCATGTCACCTCCTTCGAGACCTATAACTGCAATGGTCACCAGAGCCGGCGTAACCGCACTGGATGAGCTTTTCTGTCCGGAGTGGCCATTTATCCAAGCTGCAATTCTGTCCAACACATCTTAAAGACCTATGCAGACACACAATCGACTTGAATGTCCAGGAGGGATAAATGGAAACATACAGGCTGGGAAATAGAGGACGTTTGAAAGGAGCCGATAGGAATTGCAGAAGGTCACACCAGCCCCAGACAAATACTCCAAAAAGAGCTGTCGTACGATGAAGGGGTCGGGTCGCCCAGGCCGAGCTCACGCCGACCTCGGACGTTCAAGAGAGAAGAAGGAAAAAAGGGGAGTCCTTGTTGCTTTGCCCGAGCTGGGTGTTTAGCTGCCTATATGCTCCCAACATTGGTTACATAGCCACCACGCTTGAGCGTCGCCGGCCGTACGCGCTTCAGTCCCATGTTGCTATATCCACGAGGATGAGCCTCTCTGCACCACAGTCTTCTTGCAGCACTTGAAACGCAGGTTTTGAGATGCAAAGGAGTACTCTGGGCGAACAAAATCGGGAAGGTGGCATAGTAGGACGGCTAGGTAGTGACCACCCTACGGAGAATACCGGAAAGCTATCCATAGTGTATGCTGACTGTGTAAATGACGCGTGTGCGAGCAGAGCAAGATGAAGTAAAAGTAGGAGTAAAACCGCGATTTCCGAGTAATTTCCGAGGCGGGTCTTTCCCAATCTTCGACCAATGGGTCATTAATCTCGGTCCCAACCATTCCGACCAATGGAGGAAAAGGTCTTAACTATTCCGACTGACTGCTATCACTGACTAACTGGAACCGACTATTGAGAAGGGTAACCGATCGGTCGAATGTTGAAACGCGTGCCATGTTCTCCGAGTGCTGTTTGCGGAAATCATTCGTCAGACGCGATCACTCGTAATGCGAAGTGCCACGCGTTCTTCTAGCCTATTATATCTAGGAGTAGGGTAAGTAGGCATGGGCGCCATCGATGGCGAGGCTGTGGTCCTTGTTTGGCAGGCTGAAGGAAGCCTTTGAACATGGTAGAGGGTTGCCTACTTTAAGTGGGCTTACGCTACTGTCGATGGGGAGAAGCGTACTGAAGCTCTGCTTGCGTTCCTACCCAAGATTTCTCCACATGCTGGCATTTCTATAGACAGAGATGGTCAGCCTTCTAGTGGTGACTGCTTCCAGTCAGGCTGAGAGGAGACACAAGAACAGAAGTATCAGGCAGTGAGACGTCTAGAGCCTGAAAAGTCTCGGCATTCAAATTTTGAATCAGGAATTACTAGTATCATGGTGAGCATCGCCATATCGTCTCGGTTTTGACCATGGCTTGGTGAAACGACACAGAAGATGCGAGACCCTCACTTTCGTAGTGTACAAGCCAGCGCATTATCGAAGACCAATGGAAGTCAGGGTACTTCAATATCATCAAGGCTGCTGTTATGGCTGCATGCTGATTCCCATCTGACATGCATGACTCGCACCGAAGAATCAGCAGAGGACACAGCCACCTGAGACCCCTTCATATCTGCATCACCATGCTCTGCCTCCTCCGGTCGCCAGGCCATCCGAGTCACTGCCTTCGACGGACATAGAGCCATGTCAATGTCCATCGAGGTCACCAGCTTTAATGTAACGACATCAAGCACGTGAATGGAGATCTGCCCATTCTCCTCCCCAACTGCAAGGCTTGCGAGGCGCGGGTCCTTCCCGCAAGTGAAAGCTACGGACGTAATAGGCAGCTGCCGCGAGATTGTGGTCCTGCATACAAAAGCTGTGCCTTCAAGCTGCCATACCTTTGCCATCTTGTCTCGTCCAGCAGTCGCAAAGAAGCAATACTGACTGGACTGCGACCAAGCAGCGTCCAAGATCATCCTGGAGTGCGCCTTGGAATTATTGTCAAACAGTGTCCAGATCTCTGGTGAGGTGCCAGACTGCTCAAATACCGCCCATTGCCGATCTCGTCCAACGCTAAGAAGGAAACGGTGTGGTGTGGGTGCGAATTGCAGGCGTGTCACCGTTAGGGAATGTGCGGTTAGCGGATGCTTGATCTCGTGCCAGTCTTTTGTGTTATATAGCCGGATCACAGCGTGATCAGTTGAGCTTGCTTTGCATGCTGTCGCAATTAGTGTGCCGCTATCGTTTGAGGCTACCTCGGAGATCTCGTAGCCGTGGCCATAGAGCTTCTCGTGCTCTGGCCATAGTGTATGTCGAGCGAGCACATCTTCTGAGGGTGGTTCACCAATGTCAAGTAGTTCATGCCCAGGAGTCGGTATGCTCTCATCTTCTGCAGCTTCGGCGTCTCTATTTTCGACCGCCATTGGCCCGTTGGCAGCTTCAATAGCCTTATTTGATAATCCTAGGACTGGTATATTCGCTGCCTCCACCATCGAACCTAGATAAGGCACGTCGATCTTGCATAGCCGAGCCATCATGCTAGCAACTGCTCTAGGTTCGTTAAAGACTCGAAGGAGCTTTTCATCTGCTCCAGAAACGAATTGATGGGGCCCAATACTGGCCACGCAATTCAAATTGTACCCATGGATCTGCGGCCTTGCGAATTCGTGCCATGTTGTATACGATTCCTGTCTCCACTCCGCATGTAGCCTTGTTGTCTGGTCTGCACCTGAGGATAGCAGATAACCTCCATTGCTACTCCAAGCAAGACCAGCGACTGGACCCACATGTCCGCTCATACCGGGCTTTTGTTTCCAGTATTGCAATCTCTTATCATGTTCCCACAGCCTCCAGCTTCCTGTTCGACCAAGAGCGGTAACAGCTTCGCCGTCAGGGGACCACAGACCGATCCAGAACCCGCCAGCAGAGCCCGTTGCAGTAGTTGCCCCTTTCTGGCCACTGATTTCTCCAAGCCGAGCACCACTGACCCAAATTCCTGATGTCGGATCTGGCTCCCATACCATCAGCGAGTTGTCTGCAGAAGCTGTTAGAAGCTGCAACGAGTCTTTGTAAGGATTCCAGGCTGCGGTATAGATCCAGTCTTCATGTCCGACTAACAGAGCCTCGAATGTAACCGAGTACTTCGCGCCCGGCACCTGTATGGTCTGGATTTTGTTCGTCAGAGTCTGTTCAAAGCCTGCAACTCCGTTGGCTGCATAGTTGTTGTCTAGGGACTTGGAGTTTCCCTTATGAATGCGCCACAAACGTACGTACTTGTCTTGGCTTGCCGAAGCAAGAAGGACGTCACTTTCTGCGGGTCCGGATGGGAAACGTAGGGCGAGCGAGCGAATCCAACCCTCATGGCCGGAGAGCGTAGCTTGCAGTTCGTGATGCCATGAATCTGGCGTCCTTCTCAAGATGAAGACCTGTATCGGGTTGCGCGTCCCGCCAACGACAAGAAATATACCATCTGAGCCTTCGCTTGAATGAAACTGACCAAGTGCCAGTGCTAGCGGAATGTAGTGTGGCTTTAGGGTAATAACATGCAGCAACGATACACTGTCCGACTCGAAATTCCATAGCTTGATTGTTGCATCGGCACCAGCTGTGGAAAAGATATGTCCATAAGGGAGGATTGCTATGGCATTCAGAGAACCCTCATGGGCTTTGACAGATGTCGCACATTGCCAGTCTTCTGATTTAGCATCACTAGAGCACCAAACTCGAAGCTCACCATTTGCGGAGCCGGTGATGAGTAGGCGCAAGATAGCACCCGGAGAGTATGAAAATTTGACGGCTGTCACTTTGCCATCGTGGCCACGCAGGAGTGTAGAGACGCAGCGCTGCGACTCGTCAAAGTGTGGCTTCCATATCGCTACATTCTGGTCTGCACCAAATGCGAATTGACCGGTCTCACGATCCCAGTCGGCAGCTGATGTGTTTCTGTTGCCACCGACGCTGATGTAATCCGTTGTTGCAAGTGTCATAAATGCTGTCGTTTGTGTGTGGGTTTGAAATAGAGCACAACCGGAGAAAATTGTGCATTTGAAATGCGGACGAATCTGGCGTTCTCTGACGCCGCTTTTCACAGGGGTGTACCGATCTCATGCCCTCTGGGCGTAATTTTTGATCTGCAGTTCTGACTTGTCATGGGTTTGTGGAAGGGTTAGTCTTTGGTGGAATTGAGAGCCATGTTCTAATTATGCAGTGCCACGTATCAGGGGAAGACTGTTACATTTCAACCCTGCGAACGAAAGGCCAAGCAGCTTGGGGTCTTTACTTGTTCTACGTAGAAGCCAGCCCCCACAAATCGCAGTTCACGGAGTACCTTCAAGGTGCAGCGTCAACGAAAGAGACCTCTCTACACGTCGCCTCGCTGAGGAGGTGGCAGGTGACGCGGATCAAGATGGGCAGCTGTGTAGGCCAGCGCTTTGGAATCCGGTCCAGGCATGTACTCTCTACACCACACCTCGTCAAGGTCCATCCCACGATCTCGCATTGAGTAAGCCATTGGGATACATGGAGCATTACTTTTGGAGAGAAAGTTGCCTCAAAGCTTTCTCCTGGCTTGAATGGGTCATGTCCATGAACTCCGCGGGATCTCTCATAATTAGTACGTGAATATATACGGGGTAATTCGTCTGTGGGAACATATCCCGCACGGGAGTTTCAACACTCCAATGAAGATGCTTTGGCATAACTTGCAAAGAGCAGTATTCGTTTGTGTCGTTTATTCCTGTTTGGCAACTCAAAGAAGTAAAATCTGCTCCCAGCTCCCATCGAGCCTCACACAACCTGCGCCGCTTTTACACCTCCACGCGAGAAGGATGAGTCGCCTCGCGCGACTCACCCTCTCACCTTCACATCTCTTCCCAACCAGTGGACCAGTTTCCAAATTTAGCACAAGGCAACGAGCCGATTTTGTTCACCAGCGGTGGCACCTCGCCCTCCCTCGTTTCCCCTTCCTCGCCTGACTTCAAGAACCCTCCCAGTCTCCAGCCTGGATTACCTCAGAATGTCGGCTTCCTTCCTCAACGATTCTTCTGTGTGGCTACACACTGCGCGGTCGTTCTCTCAATTCGTCCTCTCCCCCGACCACCATGGGTCGACGACAGGTCACCGGGAACGAGCTGCTGGCTCGGATCGAAGCGAATGGGTACAAGAAGGGGACAAACAAGGACAAAGATGGAGTTCGTGACGCCGGAAAGCATGTGGAAAGACTAAGAATGATCAGGATGCGGCGCCGCACCGCTATGTCCTGCAAGTGACGACGGCCGGGCGGGCATGGTCAAGTGACACTGGTGCTGATGTAGAGGCGGCGATGAAATTTCAGTGAAATGCAGAGGGACTGTGTCAGCAGGGGCTGTCTGCTCCGGACGAAGCAACGGCCAAAGACCGATGCCTAGGTGAAGGAGTGGATGCTCCAGTCCTACCGACCGTGAAGGACTTCCTCCGCTTCTACGTGGCCGCAAAGCCGGGGCAAGGTCGTTCAGCGGACTACTGCTGACTTGGTTAATACCTTTGCAGAGTGGTTTTTTCCTCAGCCTTCACCCGCGTCACAAGAACGCCGACGGATGGTGAAGCGAGGTGTATATTGTGAGTCTTGTTGCCCAACCACCTTGAACCCACGATGATTAAGCTCATCGTCCCCAGTGGTTACGGAGAACCTTCGCCGCAGAGGGGCTCGTGGGCAAAATAAGACGACCGAAGCACAATTTCACCAGCCGCGATCTGACGCGCCCTCTCGTCACTTCTTTAGACCTAGGATGACCCAATCTTCATCCAAGAGCGGTATCGATTCCAGTTCACGTTCACCTTCCGGGTCTACTGTTGGACCGGAGCAAAGATCGACGCCTTCTTCAAGTGAGGACTTCCATAAAAGGTGGGTTGCTCGATTCCCTAGGTCCTGAAAGAGGGAGGACTGAGCGTATAGGACATCGATATTGTATTGCAGCGCACAGACACTGGCGGCTGGAGACTGATCTACAAGATCAAGCCGCGCTGAGGTGAAAAACAACCGCGATCCTGAGAGCATTGTGTGTGACGGTCATGTGGCATTCACCTTTTTTCAATTAGCTGAGCCTGGGATCTGTTATATGTTCGGCGCAGCAGGCAGAGAGTACGAAAGGTCAATCTACAGTGATGCCGCCTTCTTCCTGGCCATGGCTATCTCAAGTCTGAACTTCCAAATACCCACAGCTCACAATGTCTTTAGCTGTCCATCGTTCCGCCGGATCCGGGTTCAAGATCTGGAAGAGAAATTCCACATCATCGGCCGCAACGCCTTTGCGGAGCAATCTCTCAACCCAGCCCTCACTGTAGGCGCTTGACTCGTCTTTTGAGGGTAGAAGAGTCCGACTCTGCTCGTCTTCTGCGTAGCATGGGATCGAATGAAGATTAAAGTCAAACGCCATTGCTGTGCGCACAGTTTGCGCTTTGACCTCGAGGGAGCCCTTACAGATTGAGTCGTACATTCCAGCTTTCGATATGTCGGCCTGGGCTTCAAGCAGATGGCAATACTGCGGAAGAGTTAGTATAAGGGAGAGTCAAGGAAGCATTAGAGCTGCCTCAATCGTGGAGTTGAATCACCATAATACCCCAAGACCAGATGTCAGTGCTCGCTGTCCATGGTTTGCGGAAGTATACTTCGGGACTTCTGTAGGAAATAGATGTTATCTCCCTATCGGACGGTTTAGTGACTACACGAAGCCGATTAGTAAACCGATATTTCTAGAGCAAAAGAGAGCAAAACGAACTTACTTGCGCCGCAATCAGCTAGTCTTACGATGATTGAACGAAGGTCTCCCGGGCTCTTTTTAAATCCATTGAGCACGATATTCTCCATCTTTAAATCTGCGGCAAATTAATGCATGATGAAGTTAGGGTAAATAAACATTACCTGAGTATACCAGCCCCTCGCGGTGAACCGTCCACAGTCCTATAATGACAGCTTTCATGATCCATTTAATCTCATTGCTGGTCATGGGTCGTTCCGTCCTTGCGGTCCACAAAGTCTTCTCAAATGCCTGAAGCACGATCTTAGGCTCGACTCCGGCTGCGGATGGGATAAAGTCGATCATTTTCCTAATAAACGCGGAGTCGTTGAACAACTTCTGCATTTCGAACTCATGTTGAAATAAGGGCCAGCTAAGCGATCTATCGTCATCGCTACTCGGGCCCTTAATGACAAACTGCTTGGATTCGTCCGCATCATCCAGGGCTTTCCAGATGTTCGGAGCAGTTTCAGTTATTTGAGGCCCTAGAGGGTGTATCAGGCGATACGTTCGACCGCTTTCCCCAGTGAACTTCGAGCTTGGGCACAGCATTGATAAGAACGCGAGCGGCTGTATCCGCAAAGGCGATATTCGAGGAGTACGGAACTGTGACGGTCGACAGGGTAATCGAGAAAGCGTTGTGGTGAAGCTTCCTCTCATCGGCGTATGTTCCGAAGTTAGGATATCGATAACTAGAGTAACATAGATAGGCTGGTAGGGGAGCTAGTCTTCTCCATCTAAATAAACGGCTGTTGAATTTTCGGTGGAGTCTGTTCTACGACGAGTACACTTGGTTGAGCGGAAAAGAGCTTGAGGCAGATTTCTGTTATTTTTTGCTGCCACACCTTATCCTCGCCGGGGGCATCGACAAGCTGTGCGATTATCAGCTGTACTTGGACTCAGAACGTCAAAGAGGTTCCGAAATGCCATTTGCGGTCGGGCATGCACCCCTCCTCCGCCCTCGTAACATATCCAAGGTGAGTAGAGTGACCGACAGCCATCAATTTATTCGACCATGGTCTAAATTCATAGCTATCCGCAATACACGCAAGTTGGCTGCAATTAATCGTGTGTTCGGATGAGCGGGTCCCCTGGCTTCTTCATATCCTCGCAATGCCCGCACGTACATCTGCTCCGCCTCCACCATCTTGCCTTGGATTTTGTAGAGATTACCCATGTTGTTGACCGTGTCGAGGGCTGACGTGTGCTCTGGTCCCCATGCCTTCTCGTATCCTTGCAGTGCTCGTATATACATCTGCTCCGCCTCCACCATCTTACCCTGCTTTCTGTAGAGATTACCCAGGTTGTTGACCGTGTCGAGGGTTGACGTGTGCTCTAGTCCCAACGCTTTCTCTTTTCCTTGTAGTGCCTGTATATACATCTGCTCCGCCTCCACCATCTTGCCCTGGTTGCTGTAGAGAGTGCCCAGATTGTGGACCGTGTTGAGGGTTGACGTGTGCTCTGGTCCCAACGCCTTCTTTTCCCCTTGTAGTGCGCGTATATACATCTGCTCTGCTTCCACCATCTTGCCCTGCTCGCTGTAGAGAGTGCCTAGATTGTGGACTGTACGGAGAGTTGACGTGTGCTCTGGTCCCCACACCTTCTTTTTTCCTTGTAGTGCCCGTATATACATCTGCTCCGCCTCCACCATCTTGCCCTGCTCGCTGTAGAGAGTGCCCAGATTGTGGACCGTACGGAGGGTTGACGTGTGCTCTAGTCCCCACACCTTCTCGTATCCT
>Ga0335072_10012248_pt1 | contig 12248 bp, 13 predicted proteins | sample Lox_Sample_21_FD_206725 | JGI IMG/M metagenome (GOLD analysis project Ga0335072, IMG submission 206725) | Soil microbial communities from Loxahatchee National Wildlife Refuge, Florida, United States - Lox_Sample_2.1 | ecosystem: Environmental > Terrestrial > Soil > Wetlands | place: USA...
TTCACCCAGGGTGACGACGCCCGATGCCTCTACCTGATCTGCGAAGGATATCTAAAGCTGACCGCGGGACGCCCCCAGGATCGCCAGATGATTGTTCGCGTTGCTGGTCCCGGTTCCATGCTGGGGCTGTACGCAGTCCTTTCCCACGGAGTCTATGAAGTTTCTGCCGAGTCGCTGACGGCGGCGCAGCTTCGGCCTGTTGAGCGGGAGCGGTTTGTCAATTTCCTGCGCAACCACAAAGAAGCGCAGATGCGAGCGGTCCAGTGCATCTGCCAGGAATACCGATTTGCGCTTCAGGATGCCTGCCGGATTTCGCTTTCGGAAACGGTGGCCGGGCGACTGGGACGGCTTCTGCTGGAGCTTGCGCATCAGATCGGCGAGCACCTGAGCGAAGGAGGTTTTCGATTCCCGCTCCTGCTGACGCATGAGGAGATGGCCTCGATGGCCTGCACCACCCGCGAAACCGTAACACGCACACTGGGCCAGTTCCGCAAGGACGGCTGGATTTCGATCGAGGACTCGGTCGTGACCTTGCATCGCCCGGAATTGCTGCAATCGCAGTCCTGATCGCGATCTGCCCCGGGTGCTACCGCGTCCCGGTCCTCCCAGGTCAAAGAGATATCATCGACTATGGGAGTCTTGTGTTCTCTATGATTCGAAATGCAGCCTGTTGTCTTGCAATCCTTCTCCCCCTTTGCGCGATGGCCCAGGATCCGCCGCCACCGACGTCTGCGAACATACCTGTCACTACAACCGCGTCGACTACCGTTCAGGACTTCCAGAAAATCGAGGACGCCTGGTCGAATGCTGTAAATATGCGGGACCAGTATGGCCTGGAGTTCGTGCTTTCGCCGTTGTTCATGGATGTTTCAGCGTCGGGTGATGTGACTACCCGGAATCAACAGCTGGCCGACCTGATTTCGACCGATGATAAGACTCTGCATCTTGAGCAGAAAGTGGTGACGGTTCGCCTGCTCGGGGATATCGCCGTCGCGAACGGAACCTATGTGCTGCATCACAAGGCGTCTTCAGGCCAGGTGGACGAGAAGGGCGTTTTTACGCATGTCTTCGAACGCACTCACGGCAGCTGGAAGTGCATCAACTCGCAGCGCACGACACTGCGCGAGGATTCGAACGGCAAGCGCAAGAAACAGTCGACCGCGGACCTGCCGTTCCACATTCCGCTGTTCTCAAGAAGTGACAAGAGCCAGTAAGCCGCACGGGCCGGCCCCAATTACCGATTGTATTTCTTGAGCACCTGCTGAAGACGATTGTGAGGCAATGCGATCACGGTGTGCCCGTTGGCTCCCGTCATGGTCTTTGCTCCTACCATCGCGTTCACAATGGCCTCTTCAGTGGCCTCAACTGTGGCTTGGAACAAGGGGCTGATGCGGTCATTGGAGACCGTCTGTACCGTGTTGGGCCCGGGCGGGTCGTCGGCGTGGGAGTTGGCGGTGGAAAAGGCGATGAAAATGTCGCCAGAACTGTTGCCTGAGATGGATCCGGTGCGTGCAAGGCCCAGAGCAGCCCTTCGGGCAATCCGCTTCAACTGGTGCGGAAGCAGCGGCGCATCGGTTGCAACGATGATGATGATGGAGCCGACATCGCCTTTCGTCTCGGTACCTGGAGGAAGCATGGAAGGAGCAAGCCTCGCATATGGCTCGTCACCGGGAATCTCTTTGCCCACGGGGACGCCGGCGATGGTGAGCTGCGGGCGGCGGCCGCAGTTGCACTGCACGAGGACGCCCACGGTGTATCCGCCATCCTCTTTTGTCAGTACGCGGGAAGAAGTACCGGTTCCGCCTTTGAATCCATAGCAGACCATACCGGTACCGCCGCCCGAATTGCCCTCGGCAACGGGGCCGCCTTTGGCGGAGTCGAGCGCACTGAAGACGTCATCCTGCTTCACATGGAATCCGTTGATGTCGTTGAGCCAGCCGTCCCAGGTTTCGGCAACGACAGGCAGCGACCACTCATCCTCCTTCATCATGCGATTCTTGACCGCCCAGGCAATGATGGAATCGCGCACAACGCCGACACTGTGGGTGTTGGTGATGGCGACGGGACCGTAAAGGAAGCCGGACTCTTCGACCCACGTAGTTCCCGTCATTTCGCCATTGCCATTCAGACTGAACCATCCGGCGTATACGGGGTCACGATCTTTCGCGCCGCGTGGAAACACCACGGTAACGCCGGTGCGGACCGGGCCTTGACCCACTTTCAAGGCACCTTCGCCGCGAATGATCGTGGTTGCGCCTACGGTAACTCCCGGCACGTCGGTGATCGCGTTGAGCGGGCCCGGAGCGCCATCGAACGGAACGCCGAGATCGCGGGCGCGAACCGGAGCGGCGGAGGTGGTCTGGGCGGGAGCCGTGACCGAGGCGAGCAAGAGAAGCGCAAGCAGAGGGCGGGCATGCGTGGACATACCCCAATCTACATCACGCGGTAAGCAATACCGGGTCAGCCGACTTTTGCGTTTGTCGACAGGGTGGCATTCACCTGACTGGTTGCGTGCATGCGACCTGCTCCCTGCAGGCGAATGGACACATGGACCAGGCTCAACGCGGCCGGCGTCACTCCGGGAATGCGGCTGGCCTGGCCGATGGTTCCGGGGCGCACTCGTTCGAACTTCTCGCGCATCTCGCGGGAAAGACCGCTGATGACGCTGTAGTCGATCCATTCGGGAATGGCGACGGACTCGGCAGCCTTCAGTTTCTCAATGGCCTTCTTCTGCTGGTCGAGATAGCCGGCAAACTTGATTTCGGTTTCAACGGCACGCGCCTCGTTGCGCAATTGCGCGCGCCGGACCGCCGGATCTTGATCAAGCCGAGTGAGTTCGGCCAGTAGCGGCTGGATTGCAAGTTCGTCGCGCAGTGCGATCAAAGCGGATTCAATGGAGACCTCGGGGCGCTTAAGGAGCTGGGCCCAGGTTTGGCCCGCGACTGTGCCGAGCTCGCCGAGGTCTGCGGCAGCGAGTTTGCCGGGATCAACCTTGCTCCCGATGAGCAGATTTTCCAGCGCTGCCATGCGCGCCTGCTTCTGCTCGTACTCCCCCCAGGCTTCGTTGTTGATCAGGCCGAGGCGCCGGCCATGAGGAGTCAAGCGACGGTCGGCGTTATCGATGCGAAGGTGGAGGCGGAACTCCGCACGCGAAGTGAACATGCGATACGGTTCGTTGGTTCCCTTGGAGATGAGGTCATCGATCAGGATGCCCGTATAGCCCTCGGTGCGATCCATCGTGAAGGGCGGTTCGCCCTTGAGCCAGAGGGCGGCGTTGATACCGGCCATGATGCCCTGGCAAGCCGCCTCTTCGTATCCGCTGGTTCCGTTGATCTGGCCGGCCAGATAAAGGCCCTCCATGCACTTGACGCGCAATGACCGGTCCAATTCTGTGGCGTCTACGCTGTCGTATTCAATGGCGTAACCGGGGCGCAGCAACTCCGCCTGATCGAGACCGGGAATGGAATGGACCATCTGCCACTGCACTTCCATGGGCAGCGAAGTGGACATGCCGTTGATGTAGACCTCATGGGTGTTCAGGCCTTCGGGCTCGAGGAAGAACTGGTGTTGTGTCTTGTCAGGAAATTTGACAATCTTGTCCTCGATGGATGGGCAATAGCGCGGGCCGATACCCTCGATGCGGCCCGAATACATGGCCGAGCGGTGCACGTTTTCGCGGATCAACCGCAGCGTTTCGGGCGTGGTGAAGGCGAGATGGCAGCTCACCTGCGGCTGAACGATCTTTTTGGTGCGGAAGCTGAAAGGCGTGGGGTCGGCATCGCCGGGCTGTTCCTCAAACATGTCCCACTTGATCGTGCGGCCGTCGAGGCGGGGTGGCGTGCCGGTCTTGAGGCGGCACGTACGAAGGCCAAGGCGACGGAGGGCTTCACCAAGCAGAACACTGGCCGGTTCGCCGCTGCGTCCAGCAGGATAGCGCTCTTCTCCGCAGTGGATCAGGCCATTGAGGAACGTGCCGGTGGTGATGATGGTTGCCCCGGCAAGCAGGTTGCGGCCATCGCGGAGCTTGAGTCCAAGGACACGGCGGTGCGGACGTGCGGGCCGAGGTAATTCGGCGGGTACTTCATCGCCGGTTTCATCCGCCGCGGAGCGGAGACACGGGGCATCCATTTCCTGCGCCGAACCAGCCTCCTCTTCGAGCACCAGGTCGACGACTTCGGCCTGACGGATATGCAAGCCGGGTTGGGCTTCGAGCACTTCACGCATTTTTACGCGATAAAGCTGCTTGTCGCATTGCGCACGCGGGCTCCAGACAGCAGGACCGCGCGATGTATTGAGAAGGCGGAACTGGATGCCGACCGCATCGGCGACCTCGCCCATGATGCCGCCCAGCGCATCGACTTCGCGAACCAGATGCCCCTTGGCCACGCCTCCAATGGCTGGATTGCAGCTCATCTGGGCGATCAGATCCATGTTCATGGTGATGAGGGCGGTCTTGAGGCCCATGCGCGCGGAAGCCATCGCGGCCTCGCAGCCGGCGTGCCCGGCCCCAACCACCACGACATCGTATTGTTCGGTGAAAGCCATCCCTTCTTTATTGTACGGATTCGCAATATTTGGTGCTCTGGCGGCATCTAATCGGCGCAAGAAAACCCGCGGGAATGCTACGATGCACACAACGCACGACATCCCGCCTATCCCCAGGAGGTGTTGCCACATGAGCTCACCAGAACACTCGTGGGAGCGACCCGCCGAATCCGCTCCTTCTGTTCCCGCCAATCCTGGCGACCCTCGACAGCCTGCCCAGTCGCCAGAAGAACTGAAAGAAGAGAGCCGCAAGATTCGCCGTCTGCAGATGGTGGTGAACATGGTGATGCAGGTGATCGCCCAGGACACGACGCTCACAGTCGAGGAGGCCTCAGAGATGGTGGCTGACACGCGCAAGGCGGCTCTGGCCATGTTTCCCGACAAAGAACTGGCTTTTGACCTGATCTATTGGCCGAGGCTGCAGCGACTCATGCGGGAGCGGTATCGAATGCAATGAAAAGGCAGGATCTTCGCCTCACCGCGTTTAGAGCGTCCGTCAATGTGCTGCCATGGACGGCGCAGGTTGATGACGTCTATTTGTTTTCATTGCCCGTGAGGCGGAACGTGATTGTGCCCCAGAAGAGGCGAGCACGCATCTGCACGGGCAGATGGCGCTCGTCATCCGTGTACCAGATCCAGATGTTGCCCCGGTTCTTGACCACGCCCGCCGCAGCGGTGGGCTGCACGCGAATAGTCTTGAAGGTCCCCAGCGGAGTCTTGATCTCTTCGAGGCCCTCGACCTTGATGGTCACCGGCACATTGTGCATCGCATCCACTAGAGGAACCACGAAGTTGTGGCCGACTTCGAGCGGCTGCGAAGCAATGTAATAAACGCCCGTAAGCAGGTCTGTCATGCAGCCGGGGATCGACGATTCAACGTGCTTGCTGGTTCCCTTCACCACGTTTTTTTCGTCCAGGATTGACTTCTTCTGCGTGTAATCCATTTTCAACGTGGAGTTGACCTGGCGGCGTCCTTCGATGGTCTGCTTGTCGAACTCATAGGTGCATCCGCGCTCGCGGTCGAAAGTGGATTGAAAGCGGTCGCTCACATGGAAAAGCAAGTTGATCGCACCGATTGTGTCCGCCGTCGCTGCGATGTGTTCCCGATCTCCGGCCGCCTCGAAGTGCACCACTGCGGTCCCAGCGGGAAACACACGCCAGTCGACGGAGTAGGTAAGTGTTTGCTTTTGCGGAAAGCTGAAGCCGACGCGCGGGGGCGCAAGTGGAGGGATTTGCTGCCCCGATGCCACAGCCACAGCGGCAAGGGCAATTGTGCAAAGAATTGTCTTCACCGTCGTCCCCATCTTCACCGTCTGGCGTGGCTCCTTTTTCGAATGCTGACTTTTCGGTTAGGCGAAGTCGCTGACCGGGTTCCCGGAAAGGCGAATATCGTTGGACGGCGGCTCAATGCGGACCGCGCACGAGCAAGCTCAAGACCGGACTGAGAAACAGCAGGCTGAGATAAAGTAGTACGGCTCCTATAGTGGCATTGTACTCGCGATGCTTGAGGTAGAGCCCGAACGAGAATCGACCGGGACTTACGAAGGTTTTGGCGCGAGCCGGTCGCGGAATCAGCCGCGGCACGCGTCGACAATACTGTTCGAACTCAGGAAATGTTGCGCGAAGAAATCTCTCTTCCGACGCGATGACCGGGATATAAATCACGAGAAAGCCCACGGCGAGCAGCAATGCGAGCGGCCAACTGAGCAGGGCTACGGCAAATCCGGCTGCGATTAGAATTGAGCCAAGATAAAGGGGGTTGCGCGTGTACGCATACGGGCCGGTCTGCGTGAGTTCCCTGTTCTTTTTCACGTACCCGGCAGCATATCCACGCAGCCAGAGCCCGGGTAGAACCAGCGCGAGGCTCCATGCGACCGCGGTCGGTTGCGGCTGGCGTTGCCAGAGCTCGACGAGATAGAGAGCAGCCGTCACGAAGCCCAGCGGCACACGGATGCGCCGGGCCACCAGCTGCCATCGGCTGATCCAATCGGTCGTGGTCGAAACGCTGCTGCCGTTCATAGCGCCGGCTCCGCGGCCAGCAATTCATCGGCGGCCTGAAGCACCGCCTTTGGATCAATCGTAAGCAGCCCGGCTTCAGGCGCTTCGCGACGCGTGTGATCGCGACGGCTGTCCGGACTGCGCAGCACTTTGAATCGCGTTCCAAACGGACCATTGCGACTTGGGGCCGTCGGACCGTAGATACCAACAACGGGACGTCGCAAAGCGCACGCAAGATGCAATGGGCCGGTGTCGCCGGCAATCGTGAGGGCGATGCGTCGGGTGGCTGCAATCAGCTGACTCAATTGCCCACCGAGAAGGATCGCTTGTCCTTCAGTATGCTTTGCAAGAACCTGCGCCAGACATTCTTCGCCCGGTCCGGCATTTACGAGCACCCGATTTCCCCGCTCGATGAGGCCCCGGGCCACGGCTGCGTATCGCTCCACTGGCCAACGTTTGGCTCCCCAGCCCGCGCCGGGATTGATCAGGACGGCAGACTGGCCGCCGAACGATGCAAATAGTTGGTCGACCCAGGCGGTCGCGGCTGGATCCACGGGCAACCAGGGTTGAACGGGCGCCAGGTCGTCCCCGACAACTGCGGAAGCAAGTTCCATATCCTGCTCGATCACATGCGCGCCATGGGTTCGAATCCGTTCATGGAAGAGCAAACTCGCCAGTCGTTCCCGCGGATGTGCTTCACCGATCACTCTCTTAGAGCGGGACATGCGCGCAATCCACGCGGACCGCACTGCTCCCTGAAAATCGAGCACGGCCTCGTAGTTGATGCTGCCGAGTTCCCGGCGCAGCGCACTGATCTCTTCCCGCGTGGTTCGTTTCAGCGGATTTCGGCCCCACACTTTGATCGGAACAGGATAGAACCGATCGACGACGGGCTGCATGGGCGAGGGGTTTGCCGAGTCGCGTCCACGGCTACCCTCAGCGGCAAGCAGTGGGCTCCATCTCGATTCGACGACCCAGTCGATTTCCCAGGATGGATGCGCCTGCCGTAGCGCCGTAACCGCCGGAAGCGCGTGCAGGATGTCGCCCATGGCTCCCAAACGGACCACGAGCAATCGAAACTTGGATTGCGTGTGCAAAGCTTCATTTTCTCACAAGGAGGGGTGCGGCGGAGCGAAGTCAAGACTCTCCAGAAGACTGTCAACGACGGCTGTTTCGTCTTGAATCTCAATGGAGAGGCGGGCGGTGAGCAGAGGCAAATCAGGCGGGAAGGCAAGAGCGAGACTGCCGAGACGGACGAGGTCCTTTTCTGTAGTGATGAGGGCGAAGGCGTTGGAGGAGCGGGCCTGTTCCGCGAGCCTTTCGACCGTGTGCTGGGTATAGCCATCGTGATCGCGAAAGGCTTTGCGTGCCACAATCTGCGCGCCGCAGGCTTCCAATCCCGCAAAGAACTGGTTGGGGCGTGCGATACCGCAAAATGCAGCAACTGGGCCGATGAGGCCGGGAATCTCCATACGGCGGTGCAGGCGCCAGATCGGTCCTCTCCAGCCCCAGGCGCGCAAGTCTGACTCTAGTTGCACATCGTTGGCTGGAATAGCAAGAAGGTCGGCTCGCGTCGCCGCACGAAACCTCTCGCGCAGGTTGCCAGCCGGGAGAAGGCTGTCTTTCACGTCATCATGACTAAGAATCAGGATGTCCACGTCGCGGGCAAGCTGGCGATGCTGGAACCCGTCGTCGAGAAGATGAACATGTCTGGAGCCGGCGACATCCGGTTCTGACTCGGCCAGAATGCCGGCCTCGTAGCGTTTCGCCGCGACGTACACCGGCACTCCCGTTTCGCGCGCGATCAGCACGGGCTCATCGCCAAATTGCTCCGCGGTACCGTCGGGTAGGACGCGGGCCGGTTCTTTGCTGTGGCGGCCATAGCCTCGCGAAAGGACGTCCACCTGGACGCCTCGCGCGGTAAGAAGTTTTGCAAGGGCAATGATCAGGGGTGTTTTTCCGCTGCCGCCCATCGAGAGATTGCCAACGCTGATGACCGGCCAGTGCAATCGCTGCGCTTGCTGCCCGCCCTGGGCGAAGCGCCATTCGCGCAGGGCGACTCCCGCGGCGTAGAGCGGAACCAGAGGGGCCAGCCACGGGCGCCTCATACTTTCTCGACCTCTCTGGCGAGCAGTTCCTCAAGCATGCGCACGGTTCTTCCGGTTGCGCCGGCCTGCTGGTCAAAGACCCTCCTCGCGCGCGCCCCCATGGCGGCGGCTTCTGACCGGTCGCGCAGGAGATCGATGAGCGTCTGAGCCAGTTCTTCTCGGTTCGCGATGCGCACGGCACGATGCGCGAGAAGATCTTCAGTGATGGCGCGGAAATTTGCGAAGTGCGGACCCATGACGATGGGCAGGCCAAACTGTGCCGGCTCCAGGGCATTGTGTCCGCCAGCGGGGGCAATGCTACCGCCGACAAATGCGACCGAAGCCACGGAGTAGACCGAGGCCAGTTCTCCAATGGTGTCGAGTAGAACCACCTGGCCAGGTTGAATCGGCGAGATCTCTTCGGGGCGTTTCGCCTTCCAGCCGGATCGCCTGACCCACGGGACTCGTGACCGATTGAGCAGTTCAGCCACAGCGCTGAAGCGCTCTGGATGGCGGGGCGCGAGGACCATGGCCAATTGAGGATCGGCGGCTAAGAGAACTGGCCATGAATTAACCAAGTCCGACTCTTCGCCTTCGAGGGTGCTTCCGGCGACGACGAAGCGCAGTCCTGGCGCCAGCAAGCGCAGAAGCCTCGTGGCTTCCGCTTCCTGTGCCGCACGTACATCGAATTTCAGGTTGCCAGCGACGGCTATGCGCTCTGGACGGCAACCAATGGCTGCGAGCCGGTCGGCGTCGATCGCGCTTTGCGCGAGTGCGGAAGTAATTCGACCCAAAATTGGTATCCACAGCCGACGGAACATCCGATAGCGCGGCCATGAGCGGTCAGAGATGCGAGCGTTGACCACGATGACCGGAATCTGCCGGCGAAAACAGGCGCAGAGCAGATTGGGCCAGAACTCCGTTTCTGCCAGGATCAGCAAACGTGGCTGAAGGGCACGCAAATACGCGCCAACCGCCCACGGCACGTCCAGGGGACAGTAAAAAACTCGGTCAGCGCCAAAGCGCTCGCGCCCCAGGGCCTGTCCGGTCCGGGTCGTCGTCGAGATCAGGATCTGAAAATCCGGGAGGGTTCGATCCAATTCACCGATCAGGCGGCTAACGGCAAGCACCTCTCCCACGGATACAGCATGGAGCCAGATGATGGGCCGTCCGCGACTCGCAGATTTCAGCCGCTCCGGGACCCAGCCAAGGCGGCCGGCCAGCCCTTCGCGGTATTTCTGCGTGGTGGCCATCCGCCACAACCACCAGGGAGAACTCGCAACCAATCCCATGAGCAACGCGATGTTGTAGAAAATGAGAATCATGCGTGACGGAATTCCCATGCCCCGGTCTAACCCTCAAATGATACAGTCGTCCACGATGACGGTACTTAAGTCGGCTCCGTTGCTTGTGATATGGCTTGCATTGCCGGCGACCGCGAGCGACCACAGAGTGCCCCCTGTGCAGCCGGCCACCTCGTATCCTGCAGTTGAAATCCATGACGAGGAAAAGGTGGCCATCGCCGCTGAGCCTTATGACACCAAGGAAAAGGAATCCATTTTCCGCGTCGACTATCTCGCCCACGGCGTGATGCCGATTCGGCTGATCGTGACCAATAACGGCGACCGGCCCATCTCGCTGCGCGACGCCCGCATCCTCTTCCAGACTGCCACCGGCGAGCGAATTCAGGCAGCGGAGCCCGAAGACGTGGAGCGGCTCATGACGCGGAAAGAACGCGAAGGCGGCAAAATCCCGATGCCCGGCCCACTCCCTCCTATCCACTTGAAGGCGAAGGCGAGCAACAAGGAGATCGAGGCAGACTTTGACGAATTCGAGTACCAGGCCTTGGTAGTTGAGCCGCACACGACACGTGCCGGTTTCCTTTTCTACGATGTTTCAGACCTGGATAATCCTCTGAAAGACGCCAAGCTGCATTTGCATGAGCTGCGTAACGCGGACGGGCATCAGCTTTTTTATTTTGAGATACCCTTCGACAAGTATCTCGAATCCAAATCTGGCGCCATGAAGTAACTGAAGCTCGACTCAAAACGCATTTACTCGTAGTAAGTAGCGGTCGTGGTGTCGGTTTCCCAGATGGTACAGTCTTTCACGCGCACGCGGCCGTCGGTCATTCCGGCGAGTTGCACACTGGTCTGGTCGTAAAAGTACCTGGCGATATTCTCGGCCGAAGGATTCAACTCAGTGAACGGCTCAAGGTCATTGAGCATCTGGTGGTCGATGCGGTCGATCACCGGCCGCAGCACCTGCTTCAGCATCCTGAAGTCGAGCAGCAAGCCTGTTTCGTCCAGCGAGGCGCCGGCGAGCGTAACGCGCACTTTGTAGTTGTGGCCATGCGGGTTCTCGCACTTGCCCTGGTAATTGCGAAGGTAATGACCGGAGGAGAAATCCGCCTCCACGGTGACTTCATACATCGGCGTCCGTGCAGTCCAATACAGGGGAGGAATCCCCTGCATTCATTCTATTCGGTGCGGCCGCCGCGACGTTTCCGCCGAGAGGCCTGGCGAGCCTCTTCGCTGCGCCGGTCGACCTGTTCGAACAGGTTGCTCATCACCCCGACGAGCGCCGAAGCCAGCCCTGCGAGAAGCATGATGAGCGCAATGGTGCGCCACAAGGTCCCGTTTGCGGGAAGCCCTGGCTGGAAGCTCGAAGGCACGAGTGCCATGCCCATCGAGATAACCGCGAAAAGGCCGAGTGAAGCGGCGAGGATGTAGAAATTGCGCGACATCTCTGCAGCCCATTCTACGGTGGGAAAGGGGGTATTCGAGAGGCGCTGGGCAAGATCCTCAAGACAGGATTTGCGCGCTTTCGATAAGTGCAACCCCAGTCCGCGCAAAATCCGCTTCGATTCTTGCAACTGATCCATTGAGGTCAATCGCCCGGCAGGCATCGCGGATGATGAACGCCTCGAGTCCCAGCCGGCGCGCATCCAATGCCGAGTAGCCGACGCAGTAGTCATAGGCGAGACCGGCGAGAAAAACGCGAGTGAGGTTTCGCTCTTCGAGATAGCCGGCCAATCCGGTCGGCGTGGTGCGGTCGTTTTCAAAGAAAGCAGAGTAGGAATCGATTTCGCGGCGAAAGCCCTTGCGCAGGATGAGCTCGGCCTGCGGGAGGCGCAGCTTCGGATGTAACTCTGCTCCGGAGGTCTGCTGCATGCAATGCTCGGGCCAGAGAGTTTGTGGACCGTAGGGCAGGTCGACCTGTTCGAAAGGCTGCTTGCCGGGATGGGATGAGGCGAACGAAGAGTGGCCGGCGGGGTGCCAGTCCTGGGTGAGAATGATGTGGGCAAAGTGGGGCGCAATTCTGTGGATTGGCCCGATCACCGAGTCGCCCTCCGCGACGGCCAGTGCCCCGCCGGGGCAGAAGTCATTCTGCACGTCGATGATGAGGAGGGCGTCGTGGGGAGTGAGTTCCATGGCAGCAGAGTTGTTTCCTATCCAGCTTATGCTGACGGGCGAATTGGTGCACTGACGGAGCCGGCGGCCGCATTTTCAATTCACTTGAAGGAGATCCCAGCGATTCCCGTAGAGATCTTCAAAAACGGCGACCGTGCCATAGCTCTCATTTCGAGGTTCCTCGCAGAAGTGCACTCCCTTTGCC
>Ga0335072_10012252_pt1 | contig 12248 bp, 13 predicted proteins | sample Lox_Sample_21_FD_206725 | JGI IMG/M metagenome (GOLD analysis project Ga0335072, IMG submission 206725) | Soil microbial communities from Loxahatchee National Wildlife Refuge, Florida, United States - Lox_Sample_2.1 | ecosystem: Environmental > Terrestrial > Soil > Wetlands | place: USA...
TCGAGCACCTGCTCGCCGTCGGGGCGCAGGGCCGGCCCGATCTCCGCGATCCGGCCGCCGCGCACCCGCACGTCAGCGGCGCGGGCCGCCCCGCCCGTGCCGTCCACCACGAGACCGCCGCGGACCAGCAGATCGCTCATCGAACCCTCCCAGGTGACAATTCAGCAAAACAGCTAAATAATAACACTAAGAAATCTGCTTGCGGAAGCGCCGGTGCATGAGCGTCAGGAGGCTTGGTGGCGGAGCACAGATATCCCGAACGTACCGTGGAGTCTCACCGGGACCCCATGACCGTGGGCCTGCGGGTGCCCCACGAGCTGACCGGCGGCGCCGCGGGGCTGCGCGACTACGCGGCCAAGGCGGAGGCGGCCGGGATCGACCGGCTGTTCACCGGCGATCACGTCACCTTCAGGGGCGGCCAGGGGTTCGACGGGCTGCTCAGCGCCACCGCGCTGGCCGTCGCCGCGCCGCGGCTGACCGTGCAGACGGCGGTCTACCTGCTGCCACTGCGGCATCCGGTCCCGGTGGCGCGCCAGGTGGCGACGCTCGCCGGGCTCGCTCCCGGGCGGCTGGTCTTCGGCGTGGGCCTGGGCGGCGAGGATCCGACGGAGCTGCGCGCCTGCGGCGTCGACCCGGCAACCCGCGGGCGCCGGATGGACGAGGCGCTCGCGGTGCTGCGGCCGCTGCTCGCCGGTGCGGAGGTCACGGTGGCCGGCGACTTCTTCCGCCTGGACCAGGTCCGGATCCTGCCCGCGCCGCGGCCGCCCGTGCCGGTCGTGATCGGCGGCCGCTCGGACGCGGCGCTGCGCCGGGTCGCGCGCTACGGCGACGGCTGGCTGGGCCTGTGGGTCTCCCCCGCCCGGTACGCGAGCGCTACGGCGCTGATCGCCAAGTACGCGGCGGACGCCGGCCGGGACGTCCTGACCTGGGAGCACGGCATGCACGTGTGGTGCGGGTTCGGCACCTCCCCGGGTGACGCCCGGGACAGGCTGAGCGTGACGATGGAAGGTTTTTACCAGCTTCCGTTCGGAAAATTTGAAAAATACAGCCCCTGCGGGACAGCCGCACAGATCGCGGAGAGCCTGCGGCCGTATGCCGAGGCGGGCTGCCGGTCGTTCAACCTGATCCCGGTGGCGGGCAGTGAGCAGGCGGCGATTGAGGGCGCGGCCGAAGTGCGCGCGCTGCTAGGAGAAAAGGTGAGATGACAGAACGCATCGCGATCGTCACCGGCGGGACCCGCGGCATCGGGGCGGCGATCAGCGAGCTGCTCGCGGCCGACGGCACGCACGTGGCCGCGGTGTACGCGGGGAACCACGACGCCGCCAGGGAACTCGCCGGCCGACTCACGGCGGCGGGCGGCTCGGTTAGCGTGCACCAGGGCGACATCGGCAACCTGGACTTCTGCCGGGCGCTCGTGGCCGGGCTCGTCGCGGACCGGGGGCGGGTGGACTACCTGGTCAGCAATGCCGGGCTGCTGATCGAGAACAAGGTCGCGGCGATGACGCCCGGCGAGTGGGACGCGGCGCTGCGGGTGAACCTGTCCGCGCCGTTCTACCTTGCCCAGGCCGTGCTGGCGCCGATGACCGCGCAGGGGTTCGGCCGGATCGTGAACATCGGCTCGGTGACGGCGGCGATGGGTAACCCGGTCGAAGCCGGGTACGGAGCGGCCAAAGCGGGGCTGCTCGGGCTGACCCGGTCGCTGGCCCGGGCGGTGGCCCGCAAGGGCATCACGGTCAACCTGGTGGTGCCAGGCGTGTTCGAGACCGAGATGACGGCCTCGATGCGCCCGGAGGCGCAGGAGGCGATCCGCGCGATGATCCCGCTCGGCCGCCGCGGCGACCCGCGGGAACTGGCCGCCGCTGTCCGGTTCCTGCTGTCCGACGAGGCCAGCTACGTCACCGGCTCGGTGGTGACCGTGGACGGCGGCCTGAGCATGGGCGCCTGACGATGGGCCAGGACGTGAGCGCCGGTCAGCTGATCTCCGGTATCCGGTCGGCGCGGCGCAGGACCGCCACTCGCTCGGCTATCCGCCAGCCATCGGCGGTCTTCGTGACGACGTCGCGATACGTGACGCTGCCCGCCTTGCCGTTCGCGAGCAGCCCGATGCCCTTGCACAGCGCCCGGACCGTGCCGTCGCCCTCCTCGGTGACGACGACGTCGACCGTGTGGTGGGCCAGCGGATGGCGCGAGCCAGGATCGGCCCAGAGCGCCGCGATCGCGGCGGGGCCATGGTGGACGCCCTGCCCGAAGTCGGAGACGTCGTAGCGCCCGTCCGGGGTGAAGAGCTCGGGGACGCGGCTGAACTGCCGCTCGTCGATGACATGCCCGTACAGCGCGAGCAGTTCACGGATCGCGAGCCTGTCCTCAACGGTGAGCATCTTCGTCATCCTCCCGGTCCGGGTCAGATCCTGCGCTGCGCCTGCAGCCACGCCACGGTCTTCTCGACGCCGGCGCGGACGGGCGTCAGCGTGATGCCCAGTTCGTCGTTGGTCCGCTTGGGATCGACAAGCGGCGTGGGGTAGCTGGCCCCTGCCATTGCTCGCATGGGACCGATGTCGCTGGTCAGCTCGGCCAGCGGGACATCGCTGACGCGGTGGGCGACCCCGGCGGCGGCGCAGCCAAGGTTGCAGAAGCCCGCGAGGCTCAGGACGTCGTCCGGGCCTCCCGCGGCGAGGTACTTCTTGCCTGCCCGTCCCCTGTCCAGGGTGGCGAGCGCGATCCGGGCGGCATCCTCGACGTACGGCCAGCTCAGCGGGAAGTTCGCGTACTCCGTGAGCTCGCCGCGGATCGCGGCGCGCAGCGTGCCGGTGAACAGGGTCGGCTGCAAGGCCCGGTCGGTGAACGGCGAAGGACCGTACATCGCGCCAGGCACGACGAACGTGATGTGCTCGCCGCGGCAGACGCGGTGCATCCCTTCGTAGTAGATCGCCAGCTTCGCCCGCGCGTAGGGGGACAAGGCGGGACCGGCGGATACCAGCGGGGAGCTCTCCGTCACGGTCACTGAGTGGCGATAGATCACCATGGAGCTGACCACGACGGTCCGCGTGACGCAGTGCTGTCGCGCCGCGTCGAGCACGGCGAGCGAGCCGTGGTAGTTCACCCGGTCGAAGTCGTCCGCCGTGGCAGAGGACCAGGTGCCGCCGAGAACCGCGGCCGCGTGGATCAGCCCGTCGACCCCCGCCATGGCGTCGTAGAGTGACTCCGGATCAGTGATGTCGCCGATGGCAGGCTCGATGCCGATCGCGCGCAGCACCTCGGCGTCGGCGTCCGTGCGCACAAGGCCGCGGACTCGCCGGCCGGCGTGCGCCGCGAGGCGGCAGATGTTGGAGCCGAGCAGTCCGCTCGCGCCGGTGACAAGGACACTTGAACATGCCACTCTCGTCGCCTTCTTCCGCTGGCCGCTATAGATAAATTAGTTCACTTATCTTAATGTTGGGATCGCTAGTGGGACAACCTTCTAGCAGCCGATGACGACCATGGCGCGAAGGCGGTGCAGCCTTATGGGCTTGCTTGACGGCAGGGTAGCGTTCATCACCGGGGTCGCCCGCGGCCAGGGACGGTCCCATGCCGTCCGGCTCGCGGCCGAAGGCGCCGACATAATCGGCGTCGACGCGCTGCGGGATTACCCGACGATCACTTACCGGATGGGCACCCAGGAAGACCTCGACGAGACCGTCCGCCTCGTCGAGAAGGCCGGCCGCCGGATGATCGCCCGGGTCGCCGACGTCCGTGACAGAACTGCCCTGGCCGCCGCCGTCGCCGACGGCGTGCGAGCCTTCAGCCGCCTCGACATCGTGTCCGCGAATGCGGGCATCTCGCCTCCCGGCGCCCCGCTGTGGAAATTGTCGCCCGATGAGTGGGACGACGTCATCGGCGTCAACCTGACCGGCGTGTTCCACACGCTAGCAGTGACCGTGCCAGCGATGCAGGCGGCGGGAAACGGGGGCTCGATCATCGTCACGAGCAGCGGCGCCGGGCTCAAGACGTTCTACAACCTGGCCTCGTACAACGCGTCGAAGTTCGGCGTCATCGGCCTGGCTCGCACGCTGGCGAACGAACTCGCCACCGAACGCATCCGCGTCAACGTCATCGCTCCCGGCACAGTCGGGACCCCGATGGTGACGTCCAACGAGGCGCAGTTCCCGCTGTTCCGCCCCGATCTGGAGAACCCGACGCTCGAGGACTGCAAGCCGGCGTTCGCGAGCATGATGCCAATGGGCGAGCCGTGGGTCGAGCCTGCGGACATCAGCAACGTCCTGGTGTTCCTGGCCAGCGACAACGCGCGCTACATCACGGGCACAGTCATCCCGGTCGACCAGGGCAGCAACAACAAGCCGTAACCGTTGCCCAGCTGGTTCGGGTTAGCTGGTCAGGAGTTGGGCGGCGTTGTCGCGCAGGATCTGCCGCTTTTGCTGTTCGGTCAGGCCGTCGAGCAGGGCGGCGAACCCGGCCGGCTCGGCGAGCCCTTCCGCGTGCGGGAAGTCCGAGCCCATCACCAGGCAGTCCACGTCGGGCAGGTCCCGGACGATCTTGCCGATGTCATCTTCCGGGTACGGCGCCACCCGCACGTGGCGGCGGAAGATCGCGCTCGGCCGCTCGGTCAGCTTCCCGCCGATCCACGGCCCGTTGCGGCCCATCCCCCGGCTCTTGTCCATGTGCCCGATGAAATGCGGCACCCACGACGCGCCGAACTCCGCCACCAGCACATTCAGGCCCGGGAACCGGCCGAACAGGTTGTCGAAGACCAGCGCCGACAGCGTGTCGGTGACCGGACGCTCACCGTACAGGTTGTTCCACTGCCACGCCGACATGTGCCACGACCCCGGCCACGGATCCTGTCCCCACGCCGGCGCGATCGCCTCGTTGTACCAGTTCTCCATGATGTGAAACGCGACCGTCACCCCCGCCTCGTTCAGCCTGGCCCACACCGGGTCGAAATACGGGTCACCCGGCGACCGGCCATGCGCCGGGCCGGTCGGCAGCAGCACCATCCGCGCGCCCGCCGCCAGCACCCGCTCGGTCTCCGCCACCGCCAGGCCCACATCCGCCAGCGACAGCAGCGCCGGCGCCACGATCCGGCCGTCCCGGCTGAACCCCCACTCCTCATCAAACCACCGGTTAAACGACGCGATGTTCGCATACGCCGCCGGCACGTTCTTCACGTAATTCTCCACCGACAAAGCCATCGCCGACGGGAACAAAACCGCCCGCTCCACCCCCTGCGCGTCCATCACCGCCACCCGCGCCGCCCGGTCCAGGTACTCCGGGCGCATCGGCTCCGGCTGATAGGTCTCATCCGGATTGCCCGACGACATCTGCCGCAGCATCTCCTTCAGCGACCCCGGCTTATACGCCAGGTCAAAACCCAGCCCCTGCTCGGAATTGAACACCGCCACCCGGTCACCGGCCATGATCCGCTCCGTGCCATCCGGCATCCGCACCGGCGCGATCGCCTGCCCCAGCCACTCCTTCGGCAGATACCGCGTAAACGCATCCCGCGACTCATAACAATGCGTATCACAATCAAACAAGCCGAACCCGAGACCAGCCACCACGCACCTCCCGCAGCACGAACCGCCACCACCCAGAATCATACAACCTTTTAAGCTGATTCAGCAACCGTTTGCAGCGTGGCACACAAAAAGGTTTACCTGTTAAGCTGATTTGTATCAGCTGGGCTCGGCCTTGCGTGTTGAGCGAATGGGCTGGGCACGGAAGGAGGAGGCCGGGGATGGCGATCGCGCAGGCAGCGGCGGGCAGCGGGCAGCCGACTCCAGGTGCGGGAGCGCGGGGCAACCTGCTGGCGGGGAAGGTGGCTCTCGTGACCGGGGCGGCGCGGGGGCAGGGACGTAGCCACGCGGTTCGCCTCGCTCGGGAAGGCGCCGCCATCATCGCGGTGGACATCTGCCGGCAGATTGAGTCCGTCCCGTATCCGATGGCCACGGAGGAGGACCTAGAGGAGACCGCCCGGCAGGTCAAGGCCTGCGGGGGAACAGCGGTGACCGCCGTCGCCGACGTCCGCGATCACGCCGAGCTCAAACGGGCGGTGGACGCAGGCGTGGCTGAACTCGGGAGGCTCGACGTCGTCGTCGCCAACGCGGGGATCATGGCCCCGGTACGCCCTGGGGTCTCCCGAGAGCGGGCTTTCAGCGATGTCGTAGACGTCAACCTGCGCGGCGTCTGGTCGACGGTGACGGTGAGCCGCGGCCACCTGGTTCGCGGCGGCCGCGGTGGATCGATCATCTTGATCTCATCGGTCGCCGGCGTCCGGCCGCTGGGGGCCGGGGGCGGGTACACGGAGGCCAAGCACGGCGTCATCGGCTGCATGCGGGAAACCGCCCAGGACCTGGCGCGGTACATGGTGCGCTGCAACGCCATCCTGCCGACGAACACCGGCACGCCGATGCTGCTCAACGAGGCGACGTACCGGCTGTTCCGCACTGACCTCGAGCACCCGGCCCTCGAGGACGCCCGGGAGCCGATGGCGTCGCTGAACTTGCTGCCGGTCGCCTACATCGACCCCGCGGACGTGTCGGAGGCCGTCCTGTGGCTAGCCTCCGACCTGTCGCGGTACGTCACGGGCGCGGCCCTTCCCGTCGATGCGGGAGCGTCGCTGAAGTGACGGGCTAGCCGGGCACGGCCAGCGGGAACTTGAACAGCTTCTCGGCGTTCTTGTACGTGATTTTCTCCGTCGTCTCCTGATCGACGTCGCGGAACAGCTCCTTGACCGAGGCCTGGGTGTGCGGCCAGGGCGTATCGGCGTGCGGGTAGTCGCTCTCGAACAGGATCTTGTCGACGCCGATGACGTCCCGCTGCGTCAGCCCCCACGGCTCCTCGATCATGCAGAAGTACATGTTCCGGTGGCAGATCTCGCTGGGCAGCGTGTCGTCCATGTTGTTCCAGTACTTGTGCCGCTCCCACTGCCGGTCAGCACGCTCGAGCGCCGCCGGGAGCCACCCGATCCCCCCCTCGCTCCAGACCAGCTTGACGCCAGGGAACTTGCGCGGCAGCGGGCTGGCCATCAGGTTGACCGAGCACCGCCCAGTGTGCGTGAACGAGGCAGCGATTTCCACCATCGGCGTCGTGCCCGGGTTGATGGTCGACGTTCCTGACGACCCGACGTGCATGCAGATCGGTATGTCGGCTTCCTGGGCGGCGGCGAACAGCGGCTCCCAGTAGTCGGTGTGGTATCCGGGCAGGCCGATCTGCGCCGGGTCCTCGACGAAGCACAGCGCCTTCGCGCCCTTGCCGAGGCACCGCTGCAATTCCGTGACGGCGAGCTGGACGTCCCACAGCGCGGTGATGACCATCGGCACGAAGACCTCCGGCGCCGCCGCGCACCACTCGTCGAGCAGGAAGTCGTTCCACGCCTGCACGCAGGCCAGCGCGAGTTCTTTGTCGTGGAACGTGACGAACTTCCGCCCGCCGAAGCCGGGCAGCGTCGGGAAGTTCACGCTGGCATAGATGCCGTTGGAGCGCAGATCCTTCACCCGCTCGTGCGGGTCGTAGCAGCCCGGGATCATGTCGGTGAACCTGGCGGGCTCCATGCCCCACTGTTCCCTGGGCTTGCCGGCCACCGCGTTCAGGCCCATCGTGAGCTGACGGTCGCCTTCGAACACCCAGTACTCGCGACCCTCGTCATACACGACGTGCGGGGCGGTCTCCCTGAACTTGGCCGGGACCCGCTTGGACCAGACGTCCGCGGGCTCGATGATGTGGTCATCGACGCTGAACAGGCTGTACATGGCGCGCCCTCCGCCTTCACCAGGTGCTATCAGTTAGCTAATAGCACTCTATAGCCAGGCGCTGCGGCTGGCTAGGGCCCGGTGGCGGGCAGGGAATGGTCCCAGTCGGACAGCAGCGTGCGAATTGCGGCCACGAGCGCAATGGGCTGGTCGAGCATGACGTGGTGACCCGCCGCGGGGATCTCGATGACCGGAGCGACACGGCCCAGCCGGTCATACATGACGTCGCTCATCTCCGTGGAGACCATGCCGTGCTCGGCGCGGAACAACGCCACCCGGCAGTCCAGCCGGGTCAGCAGCGTCGGCGGCACCTGTCGGCTGAAGATAGCCGGGTCCCACTTCCACGTCCATCCGCCGTCCGCCTCGCGAATCGACGTGGCGGCGATGTGATCGGCGATGTACCCGAGCACGGGCTGGTCCGGAACCGGGCGGAACCGGGCGAGGATCGCCTCCTTCGAGGGATAGACGCGCAATCCGCCGAAAGCGCGATGCTCCCGCGCCGCGTTTTCCTCTGGCGACATCTCGCGAATGGGCGAATCAATGACGACCGCCCCCTCGATCCCAGGCCCGAACAGGGCAGCCGTTCTTAGGGTCACGAGGCCGCCCAGGCTGTGCCCGATCACCGTGGGCGGGGTGGCAATTCCGGAGTCTCTGGCGACCGCGAGCACCTCGCGGGCCCACTGGTCAAGGCTGTACGACTCGCGGCGAGCGCTGTTTCCGTGCCCTGACAAGTCGATCGCGACGACCAGCCGGCCGTCGGCCAGCAGCGGGCCGATGTGGTCCCACCAGCGGGAATGAGCCGCACCGCCATGCACAAGCATGATGCCGCGCCCGCCCGGCTCACCCCACGTCCGGTAGGCGATCGCGGCACCGTCTACCATCGTCGTCCGCTGCGTCACCGGGGTTGCGAGGGCGACTGTGAACCACGCTGGGGGCGCAGCTGAATTCGTGTCAATCATGGAGACCATGGGCAGAAGTCAACCAGACGTTCCGAATGATGGTTCGGGACGGACCGGCCGCGGCGTCCTGAACAGCTGCTCCTGCGCGAAGCTCGCGATCCGCGAGCCGTCGGCGGCGTAGATGGCACCGGTGTACCAGCCGCGACCGCCCGACACGGCATGCGGCTCGAGTTCGTGCCACGTCCAGCCGTCCATCCGCGCCGGGCGGTGGAACCAGACAGCGTGGTCCAGGCTCGGCCCCGCCTCGGCCTCGTCGTCTTCCAGCGTCACAAGGCCCGTGGAGAGGTCGGAGGTGTAGGCGAGAACGGCGGCGTGCAGCAGCGGGTCGGCGGGAAGCTCGACCGCGGCGCGCAGCCAGAACCGGACGGGCAGCCGCCTTCCGGTGTCGGCCGTCCGCACCTCGAACGACGGGTGCCTGGGCAGGCTCCAGCGGGGCAGCGGACCCCGCGCGGGGAGGTCAGGGGCCACGGCGTCGCGGTCTGCGCCCGCCTGGGGAGCGGCGAACGACGCGGACATGTTGAAGATGACCTCCCCGTCCTGGATGGCCACCACCCGCCGGGCCGAAAACGAATGGCCGTCACGGTCCCGGTCGACCCGGAACACCGTCGGCCGCAACCTGCTCCCCGGCCGGAGGAAATAGCCGTGCAGCGAGTGCGGCAGGCGTCCGGCCGGCACGGTGCGCCCCGCCGCGTACAGGGCCTGCGCAGCGACCTGGCCGCCGTAAAGCCGGCGTGAGTCGCCAAAAACCGCGCAGCCCCGGTACAGGTTCTCCTCGATGTACTCCAGGTCAAGCAGGTCGAGAATCGACGGCACGTATTCCAACAGAGGGCCTCCCTGCCCCGGCGGATGACCTCGATTATGGCAAGGAATGCCTGATTTTCCTGAAATCCCAGCTAGTAATCGTGTCCGGAACCAGGCGAAGCCACGCGTGCCGGCCGTCGTGGTCCATAAAGTCGCCGCCGGCGTACTTGCGGGCGAACAGCCGCTCGGGTCCGGCGAGCCGCTCGTCTTGCGTGCCGGTCCGCGGCACCTCGCCGACGACCTCGACCGAGCCGCGCAGTTCGGCGCCGCACAGCTCGCCGTAATCTTCCCCCGCGTCGACCAGCACCGCCACCCGAGGGTCGCGCTGGAGGTCGGCCCATCGCTGGCTGGCCACCACAGAGGTCAGCCACAGTGCAGTTCCGTCCCAGACGTACCACAGCGGGGTCAGGTGCGGGCCGCGCCCCCCCACGGTCGCGACCCGGCACGTGCGCTGGCCGGCCAGGAAGTCGTCGAGTTCTGCGGTGGTCATGGCGATCTTCCGGCCGCGCCGCTGCTGGCCGGCCGCCGGCGTCATGCCAGCCCTCGCTCGCGCCGCTCGCCGCTCTTCGTGTTCACTCGTGCGACACTACCGAGGATGGTTCCTGACACGGCCACCGGCCTTGCCCAGCTGGCCAGCCAGCTTGAGATGGATCTGCTGTCTGATGGCAGGCCTGCCAACCCGGTGGTGGTGCTGCCGCTCGACCGCTGGCGGGACGCGCCACCCGAGCTGATCGATCGCGCCGCCCGCCTGGTCGCCGGGGCACTCCCTGTTACCGTGGGGGTGCTTACCGGACCGCCCAGCCCTGGTCTGCAGGCGCTCATCGCCGCCGCGACGCTGACCCTCGGAGAGACGGTGAGCGGCGACGCGACACCCGCGCTCGTTCCGGTGAGCGACATTCCCGGGGCTGCGGACCTGCGGGAGGCGCTCGGCCGGCTGCGAGCGGCCATCGACAGGTCGCCGCGGGCGGCGATCACGTGCGGGCAATTGCTGCGGCAGACGGCCAGGCTCGATGTCGGTGGTGCCCTGGCCGCCGAGGCGGCGGCATACTCGCTGCTGCTCAGTGGCCCGGAGTTCGCGCGCTGGTTGGGCGAGCGCGGCACGCCAAGGCACCGGCAGCCACCCACAGAACCGGTAAGGATCGCCCGGGACAGCGGCCGGCTCTCGATCGTGCTGAACGACCCAGTGCGGCGCAACGCGTTCAGTGCCCAGTTGCGCGAGGCACTGCTGGACGCCTTGCTGGTCGCCGAGGCCGACGAGACGGTCGAGTCTGTCGAGCTGACCGGCGCGGGCCCGGCCTTCTGCAGCGGCGGCGACCTGGACGAATTCGGCACCGCGACAGACCTCGTAGCGGCCTACCTGGTCCGGCTGTCCCGGGCACCGTGGCGGATCGTGAGCCGCATCGCGGACAAGGTCACCGTCGTCGCGCACGGCGCCTGCATCGGCGCGGGCATTGAGATGGCGGCGTACGCGGGGCGGATCGTCGCCACGCCAGATGCCTTCTTCGCGCTGCCCGAAGTCGGCATGGGCCTCGTCCCCGGCGCCGGCGGCTCGGTGAGCGTTCCGCACCGGATCGGCCGGTGGCGCGCAGCATGGCTGATGCTCACCAGCGACCGGCTCCCGGCACCGACCGCGCTGCGCTGGGGGCTTGTCGACGAGATCGGGCGGACCGCGCGCCCGGCGGGCTTAGGTGGCGGCCTGATCTTCGGTTAGCCGCCGCAACGCGGGGATCAGCGTGTCGATGTCATGATCGCTGCGGAATGCCACGATCGTGGTGCCATTGCCGTTCGCCGCGTTAGCGGTGAAAAGATCGATCACCAAGCCCAGCGCCGCATCGACCTCTCGGACCGGGTCGGGGCTTTCGCCGCGCAGCCAGCGGCGCAGGACGTGGTTGTGCGCGGCGACGACGGCTGCGGCCATCAGTTCAGCGCGCAGCGGGGCCGGCTCGGCGGTGTCGGCCATCCAGTCGGCAATGAACTCGCGGAACAGCCGCTGGTAACGCGCCACGGTGGCAATCTCGCGGTCGCGGAGCGCGGGGACCCTGCTGGTGAGCGCGTAGCGGCGGCGGGCCAGGTCACCCTCGTCGATGTAGTGCAGCAGGACAAGGCGGACCGCGTCGGAGACCGCGACCAGGGCGGTGCCATGGCTGGAGGTGCGCAGCCGGTCGGCGATCTGCTCGAGCAGCCGGTCGTGGTCGGGGAAGATGACATCTTCCTTGGAGCGGTAATGGCGGAAGAACGTGGTGCGGCCGAGCCCGGCGCGCTCGGTGATGTCGTCGACAGTGGTCTGCTCGTAGCCGCGCTCGTCGAACAGCGCGAACGCGGCCTCGGCGAGCCGTTCCCGCGCCGATGGCTTGCTCATGACCGGCAATGTAACCCCACTCTCACGCGGTTGCCCCTTGCGGCCGGTTAAGGTACTCAGTACCATTCTAACGGTATTCGATACCTTTTAGAGGTGGTTGCGTGGACGACACGGCTCGCAGCGAGTCAGGTCTGCCAGTCCGGGCTGTCTACGGCGCGGACGTGCTGCGGGACGTTTGGGGCGTCTACGAGCCGCAAGAAACGCTGTGACCGGCATCAGGCCGGGTCGGGCGAGAGAGGCAGGTGCCACCTGATGAATATCGTCGTCTGTGTTAAGCAGGTGCCGGATACGGCGGTGGAGCGGACGCTCAGGCCGGGTGCGGGGACGCTGGACCGGGATACGCCGGACGGGCTGATCAACGAGCTTGATGAGTACGCGATCGAG
>Ga0335072_10012253_pt1 | contig 12247 bp, 12 predicted proteins | sample Lox_Sample_21_FD_206725 | JGI IMG/M metagenome (GOLD analysis project Ga0335072, IMG submission 206725) | Soil microbial communities from Loxahatchee National Wildlife Refuge, Florida, United States - Lox_Sample_2.1 | ecosystem: Environmental > Terrestrial > Soil > Wetlands | place: USA...
GAATATGCTTTCTACAATGGGAGGGGAGTGGCAACGGAACAAAGAGGCTTGGATGGATACTCCAATCATGTCTAAATGGCTTAAAGCCTTCTATTAATGCATTAGAACAGAGCGGAAAGTCCTTACAATAGATAACTTCTTAGCTTATAAGTTAGCTGTTGAAGGAATACTACCACTAGCTAATATTATCTTCCTTCTAGCTAACTCAACTTTAATATATCAACTATTTAACTAAGGCATCATCTAAAACTTTAAAGTTTATTACAGACAGCAATGGCTTTCCTATATGCCTAACAAAATCGAACACGAACAAGATCTAATTAAGACAATAACAATTTATAAAGCATTAAGGTAGGCATTTCAAAGTTGGTATACGCACGTTGCTTCATCTACAATCTCTGCTTGCTTCTTAAAGGACACCTCATACGAGAAGCCTCTATTCACGGACCTACAACTACTAATACCTACAAATACGCTAAACATCTTCAAATTATATCAGCAAGTCCAGCAAGCCGGCTCAATCTTTAATCCTATAGATCTATCAAACTTCCTTAATCCAGTCGAAGAAAGCGAAGTGGAGATCCAGTAAACACAAACAGATAATGAGGTTTTAGAAGAGGTTATACGAGAGCATCTTGGCATTTCTACAGATAATCAAGATGATAAAGGAATGGATCAGCCAGAGAGGCCTGTGTATACTATACAAGCTGCTCGTCAAGCTATTCAAGTTCTAATAGAAAGCCAAGATGCTATTGGGACTACTCATCTACGGGCTATGGAGCGTCTAGAGCAGGAATTAGACAATTTACACACGAAATCACTGAAGCAGAGCACTTTAGACAAATGGATAATGTAGTATCTATTTAGGCAATTGTATTACTAGTATATACTATAAGATGATATCGCATTAGGACGATATTATTTGCTATTACGAATTGAATCGTCTTACCAAGGCCAGACTGTTAAGTAAAGGTCACCAGCTCAGAATGATTCTTCCCCAAAGGGCTACTCTCGAGAATGATGAGCAATTATCCTAGGTTTGTCCTCCAACCTGAGCAGCCGCTGGCCACATGGGCACTTCTGAGCACAGTCCGCGGCTCGGGCCTGCGATGTCTGCTAACCCGAGCTTGGTTGGTGAAGCTTTGCCCAATTCCATTCCCTTAAAACGCTGGACCTGAATTCCATTCAGGGCTCCTCTTCACGCTGGGCCGCATGAAAGCCGACCTAGAAGCAACCTAGCCAAAAACCGTACTTTGCCAAGAATTGCACTACACCTCGAAATACCAGGAGCTAATATTTCTAGATTCGGTACCATGCAGAATGTATTAGGCTACCTTAGGCCCGCGTTGTGCAGATCCTTGAGAATGCCACGACAACGACATTACTCCTCCACCAAGTCCCATAAAACTGGATGCCGAAGGATTGCGCCTCTGCAGTGTCCTCCGGGATCCTGATGCTTATGGGGGGCGGTAGCGTGATCTGATTGGCGATTGGCGACAACAGCAAAATTTGACTCGTGGAAAACGTTCTGCCATGCTCCTATGGTCATGTACCTGGCAAAGGGGTTTTGCGCCCGATTGGCTGTGTCGCAGTGTTAGTTGGTTGCTATTCTTGGAGCCAAACGTTTTTATATGAACTTTCATTAAGGACTGATAAGAAGCACCCTGCTCGCACAAGTTGAACTTTTTACAATCTCTTCATTTGCAGCCTTGCGAGAAAACTCTATCTGCAAAGTTTCGCTCCGAAGCCATATGCTCCTATAGTTTCATAATCTATGAATATCTTATTTTCTTCTTCGATATCTGAGTAAAAAGTGCAAGGCTGCGAGCGATAAGTCATGTCGGCTCAACCAGGCGAAACGTTTAAGCCGCTAACATGGCGCGTCGAGAACGTCCCTGAAGGAGTGACACATGAGGGCTTGATCTCATGCTTCCATCATGATGACCGGCAATATCTTAAGATCAAATCACTCTGTCCATCAGTTGAAACTCCAGAGGGCGAAGAGGGCGACCTTACCGCAACAGTGTTATTCCATCCGCCCGAGAATGTCGAAAGACCTCCGCGATTTGCTACCGATGACATGATGAACATCGACAAAGAATTCTTTGGGTTTACTCCACTCTACGCACCGCCAATAGGAAAAGGTCCAATTGTCGCCGAGTATGCACTTCGTTTCATTTTTATTCTTTACTGTAGCTTACTACATATGTTGATGACATTAGTATCATAGCGGTAACGGGTCTTTCTGGCCATGCATTTGGTTCATGGGCGCATTCTTATGAGAGGATGTGGCTCCGCGATTATTTGCCAAAAGATGCTCCTAATACCCGCATTTTGACGTATGGATACCCATCGAAGCTGCAAGCCAGCACATCGGTTAGTATTCTGCAAGATCACACGAATACTTTCGTGCACCGCCTCATAGACATGAGAGAAAGCGCACAGTGCGAGAGCAGACCGATTATCTTCGTTGGGCACAGCTTAGGGTGTCTGATAATAAAGAAAGCTCTCACCGGTCTTGAAAACATGGGCATAGCCCGGTCACGTTTACCGGTCCGAGCATTCATATTTTTGGGAGCTCCTCACCGGGGATTAAATGTCACAGCTTTGCAAACACTTGTCAAGGGAGAACCCACCCAGAAGCTGATTGCAGAATTAGAGGCTGATTCTGCTACCTTGACCGACCTTAATCAAGGATTTACGCATATTGCCAAAGATGTTGACATTCTGACCTGCTACGAGACTAGATCAACAAAGACGGCTATCAACGTAGGCTCTGTCTTAAATGAACTCCACTGTCAGACCACAACGAACTGACTAGACTGTGCTGTAGGTGGACGGCGTCTGGAAACGCGAGGGACCTCCAGTGATGATGGTATCACCTAACTGAGCTCAGCAGTACTATCACAAAGAAAAGTGTGTATCTGTGGATGCTGATCATTCTCAGATTGCAAGGCTCAAGAGGGGACAAAACGGCGTGTATCCAAATGTCAAATCTGCTATTAAACACGGCCTCATTAGCACTGCAAAGATAATAGCCAGCGCTGATGCAAGCTTAGACCCCACAGCCGGCATTGAGAAGGCAGGCATTTGCTCATTATTTTTGGAGCACAGACTAACAGCTCAAACGTAGGACCTTGCCAAGGCACAGATCTCCAAGGAAACAGATCTGCCTCCTCAGCCACCGCCCTATAACTGCAATTCCAATGTAAGCACAACTCCGAGCCGCCCGCTGCCCACTCGCGCAGCAAGCTCTTCAATGGTGTCCTCCCCCCAGGCCGATATTAAACCAGAAAGTCTCATCGACTTTGAAGGCAGCGACCGCAATACGAGAGATCTTACACGTACTTCGACATGTACTTCTGTTGGTCCAGACACTCCAGCTGAATTGACCCACTCCTCTACTCGTACTTCTATTGGAATGGAAGGTTCAGCTAGTCATCGCATTCCCACTAGCCCTGATTTCGGTACACCAAGTCACGCACCAACGACCGCGAGCGTTCCTAAATTCGATAGCTTCAACAGAGCCTCACAGACATCAATTCGTGAAGAATCCCCTAAAGATGGAGACATCGTTCGTTTTTGCAACATCTGCAGGAGAGATGTTACATATGACGAGTTCCATTACTCTTGCGATGATTGCGCAGTTGATGGGTCGGAGGACGCTGGCGATGGCGATTACGGAGAAAAGTCTGCAAATGATAAGCTCAACACCAAAGACGATGATAGCGCCTTTGGTAAAAGGGATGAGACATTGGATAATTATTTTGGCGTTTGCCAGAAGTGCTTTGCCAGCGGACTTCAAGGTCCTGACCACGCTGGCCACAAGTTCGGCAAGAAGATGGTAGTGTTATATGGGACCAATAATTCGGCCATCTTCCCTCATCCGGAAAGACAAGTGTTCGTGCATGACAGTAACATTGTTAAGGCTCTTAAAGAAGGAGACTGGACCAAGCTTATGGCAGCTATTCTCAATGGTAATAACGTAAATGCTTACGATACCGACGGCAACACGCCACTTCATTTGGCAATATATTTGGGACTTGCGAATTTTGCTAGTATCTTGTTGAACGCTGGCGCGTCACGAGATATCCGAGATAGGGCTGACCAGACGCCTTTGCACAATGCAGTTCTATATAACCAAGTTGAGATCCTTGCCATTCTGCTGGAGAAGGGAGCGGATATCAATGCCACTGGGACTATGTATTCCGACACAGCATTACATTTAGCTGCCATGAATGGTCAGCATGACATTGTTCAAATCCTGCTGGAAAAGGGAGCAACCTTTAACGTTCTAAGTACTGTGGGCACACCACTTCTCTATGCAGCGAAGAAGGGCCACAAGCAATGTGCTCTCCTCTTGCTTGAAGCTGGAGCCAACCCAAATCTCCAGGTTGAAGAAAGCGACGGTCAGGGCCTACCCCTTATAGGAGCAGCAGCGGCTGGGAAGTCAGATACCATAAGGCTCTTGGTAGAGCACGGGGCCAGAGTCGAAGATCGGACTGCAGAAGGCTATACGGCATTGATGCTCGCCGCAGCACATGGACATCTTGAATTCTGTGAAATACTTCTCCGCCTTGGTAGTAACTCACAAGCTAAGGCTAACGACGGAAGGTCAGTGCTTGCTGTAGCCGCACAAGAAAATAGGAGAGACATAGTGGAACTCTTGCTCGAGCATGGCGCCGATGTTGATGACCCTGACAATGATGGTGACACCCCCTTGGTGTTAGCCATGGAAGCAGACCAAATAGAGATGGTGAAGCTTCTTCGGCGATACGGTGCGAAGATTGATCAACCCAATGCTGAGGGCTGCACTCTGTTATTAAAGGCAGTGGAAGCAGACGAGCCAGAGAAGGTCGAACTCTTACTAGAACAAGGCGCCAGTGTCGACAATGCGAGTGCTGAGGGCATGACGCCATTGTTTTTGGCTGCCAGATTAAATCCAGAGATAGTGAAGCTTCTATTGCAGCACGGTGCCACAGTCGACATGCCTGTCAACGGCAAAACTCCTCTCATATTTGCAGTCGAAGAAGGATGTACTGCCGTTTGCGAAGCGCTCCTTCTTGCCAAGGCCGACGTCAATCAGTATGACTCAAGCGGCGCCACTCCACTTTACAAAGCAGTGGGCTTAAACAAACTCGATATAGTGAAGCTTCTTCTGAAATATGGCGCCAAAGTTGACTTGCCGGAGAATGTGTCGGGCAACACTCCCTTGATGCTTGGAGTACTTAAAGAACATATCGAAGTGTGCGAGGCGTTGTTATGGCACAAGGCCAATATCGAGCAAGTGAGTAGAGCCAGCAATACACCATTGATGGCAGCCGCCATGACTGGCAAATTAGCTTCTGTAAAGCTTCTTGTTCGGTACAAGGCACTCCTTAATAAAATGCCTATTCCAAATGGACGGAGTGCCCTCACCGTAGCCGCTAATGCTGGGCACTTCCTTGTTGTCAAGTATCTGCTTGAGAGTGGGGCCTCGGCAGTTCCTACTCCTTCCTGGAAATGGAAGTATTTTGTGTTCAGTGGCGATGTCGATTGGCTGACGCAGAGGAATATCTTGCAGCTGTTGAGGGAATACAAGCATCGCTGAGACGACGATTAATAGACTTATTAACTGTTTTGATACTTTATGATTCTCTCCACAAAACCTGTTTTCCTACTTTCGTATATGAAGTCGATAGCCCTAGGTACAGTTGAAAATTTGGAGCTTTGCGCTAATTAATAAGCTTCTTCTCTAAAACTTTATAATTGGAAATTTTGGTCGAAAACCAATATTCAGGTTGTTATATATTGCGCAAGTAGGAGAGCTTTTGGTGTTCTTGAAAGTGGTTGAATTTCAATGCCGCCCGCCTTCGTATTTCAGTTGCTGAATCACGCGCTGAACCTTATGCTTAGCCAGTATAGCGTCTAAGTTATCTATATGCATTTGTGTATATAAGTCTTATAAAATCCTTCTAGTTTAGCCTAAGTATCTTGCAAGAATACTTTTAAGATTTCTACTATTGCCACGTTGACATATTTCAAGTTAGAGTACAAAATGCTCTATAATAATATGCGACGGGTACACAAGGAAATTTAACGAGGATGTACAGTGAATTCTAGGTTGTAAAGTTCTAGGTACATAGTCGCTAGATTTTAAGGCGGTATTGGCGAGAAACATCAAAACCTGCACTCAACGTTCAACTTGGCAAAATTATGATTATTATTACGGCAAATGACTGAACTATCACCCAAAAATTAATTCCGGACCGCACTACCACCCAAAAAAGTTTTAAATACCTAACCTACCACCCTACAAATAATTTAAACTACCACCCTAGTTGTCACGAACTCAGTCAATTAGGGTGTAATCACGCATGACCCAATAACCCATCAATTGGTAGTTCTAAAGACGAGAATCTAAAGCCAAGGAAAGAAAGGAGGTTTGGGACTGGAGGCCTTTATGTACAGGAGGTACTATGCTAAGCGAGGCGGCAGCCCCAACCTAGGCGAGATTATGTGGCTTGCAGCAGAAGTGCGGCGGAGCCGTAACACTAGTTTAGCAACATACAGAATCTATATAGATGGTAAAGACTAATTATCTGTAATAAATCTATATATAGCCTTAAAATTATTTGCGCTTTTTAAGGTTAGTTTTTATGTTTCTTTCTTGTTAAACAATGCATGTTATTTCGCATACTTTAGGCTCTTGTCCCTATATTCTAGGGTGCATACCGCTAATATTGCAGCATGTTCACTAACAGCCATCGCTAAAAGTGGTAATTGCATTTTGCAACGTCTATTATTAACTGTACCTACTCTGTGAATTCATATACGAAGTAGATTGCAGGATATTGTTAACCATTTACGGTATGCTTCCACATGCAGAAGGTATCGGATATTACCTACAGCGTGAAGAAAGATATATGTATGCAAATAAGTTATAGCTTAAATAAGTACAGAAAATTCTTATCAACAGGACCGCTGGCTCCCTCGATTACACAACGAATATCGGGCTTACACGTTACCATTGCTCAATGAACAAATTTGAATCCAATGAGGATAAAGATTTTAGGTTCGTGCGCTGCGAGATACAGGAACTAGTCGGGAAAGCGCACGGAAGAGTGGCTTCTCGTTCCAAATGTACCTAATTCATTTATATCCATGCAGTTCAAATGACATGAAGTAACTCAATTTCCGTAGCGCCGGAGAAGCTAGCGATGCAGTCTAGCACCCCGGAAGGGGAAGTCATGGCAGAGACCTATGTCTCCTCTCACTCGATGGTGGTGGTGTGAGGGGCATGCTTAACAGCTATCATGCTTGGACGGTTACAGATGAGCGTCAATGACTGTCTCGAAGCATATAGGAAACTCGCAGATAATGTCATCCAGGCCAAAAATATGCACATGAAGTGGGATTTCTATACTTTGCCTTGGAACTGGCAACTGCAGGGTCGATTCGACTCAAAAGCTCTTGAAAATGCTATTAAGGCGTTAGTCATGGAAGAACAGTAGCAGCTCCCATCTCTTTTGTGATGTCATTACAGAGAGCGCCAACGCCGTATGTCCCTTCATTAACCCCGCTTGGCTTTCCATGACTGGCGCAGTAGGCTGTTATAGCAGTATCGACAGCCTTTCCTCTAGAATATTTAGCTAGTGATGTCCCCCTCACGGGCTCACCAGAAGTGAGCATGCGTTCTGTCTCGATAAGTAGATCTATGATGATGCCGCCAATGACGGCAATAACAGCTAAAGACATGATTGCGATAAGGGAGGTCAAGATAAAAGCTCCTGTCGTCTTAAGAATGAAGAATATTCGGAGGTGGAAAGCTGAGATCGCAGATTTGAAGGTGCATAGTACACAATGCAGTACACCCACATGTCTTGCCAGCCATGGAGACAAAGTTTAGTATTGCTGCTTGTGATGAGTAGTAGGGCTGAGATGGATCGTTGGTCCTTGTTATTCAGAAGGTGATTTAGAGATTGATGCAGGCCAAGGAATTGATACTGACAGATATCGGGAAGCAAGAGGTGTAGGTTTCTTCGCTATCTTTGCTGCATATCTCTCTTGTGGCATCCGACACCTTTATTCATTCCACTTGAAGTAGCTGATTGCGCCAATCACTGTAGTCCATGTTTGATTCCGGGAATCTGATCCTTGACCATGGAAACTTTGTAACAGGACTATTACCAGACCTTAAATTCCCTTATTAGAAGACTTTGGTCATCCCAGTTTCCCACCGCTTCACCATACATGACCCCATGCACTACAGCAGCCTTATGATTAGCACAGAATGAAAACTTGGGAATGCGATAGTAGATACCCACCATAGGCCTCACCAACCATAAGAAAATGATTGTCTTCGGGCCTCAAGACGAAAGGAGTTTTACCTCCTTTCAGAACAGAAACAATATCTCCTTCTCTTTTATCTGCAGGTACTAGTCCTATATGGCCCTTATCGCTCAACATGAACTTTCGTCCCATCGTAGCGACAAACCAGCCCCGGCCAAGCTCTACAGGATCTTCATCTTCTAGATTTAGCTGGTTAGTACAGATCGTCCGCGCGTAAGCTAACTCCGAGCTTTCTCCATTCAAGTATTCCTCCCCTATTCGTTCTGTGATTGGTCTCCAGTTTGCAATGAGATCTTCTTTATTCCAGGTGTTATCTTGAATTTGACTGAGTGCACTCACGGTCCCTATACTTATCCCAACCAATGTTATAACACCAGAGTTGTTCCGAATATCGTAATGCACATTACTATATCCTGAAGCGCGGAAATCAGGTGTCTGTCGCCCAATATCTCTTCCAACATTCCCTCTAACTTCTTTCAGCATCATCGTAATCAGACGCTTTCTACAGGCCTCACTAGTCCAATCCGGACCCAGGTAGGGAGCTAACACCCGAACAAAATGCCAACGCATCCATGTTACCCTCCCACAGAACAATATTGGCCACAACGTCTGCATAAACCGCCTCCCAGATCGTCACATAATCAGGCTCCGTCTGCCCAGAATAGTCCCCCACCACCAGCCCTTGTAAAGCATAGGCCTTATCCCTCGGATCCGTAGCCTCATGATCCCCAAAACTCCTTCAACAAACTGAATAACCTCACCTCTCTCCCCTGATGGTACCTTAACCGCGCCCAAACCACCGCAAGCGCGCGGTACTGCTCAACCCGGGAAGCCCACAACATCTCCTCCTCAGGCCGCACGAAATCGCTATAATGCTTCCCCGTAAGCACTGCGCGCCGCGCAAGCCTCCACTCAAAAGCCTCCTCGCCCCAAACCACCACCACGTCCCGCGCAACCGCTACTTCCTGGACAGCCCACACCCTGCTCCACCAAGGGCGGGTCAAGAAGCGAGCGAACGCCTCATGGTCCTCGGGGCCATGGAAACAATGCTTCGCGGGATGGTCGCGGAAATAATCTATTGTTGGAAGAGGCGCGGAGGGATCGAGCGCCGCGGGGTCGATGGCTGCTAGGCGGCTGATGACGGCGCAGGCGCGGGCGCACAAAGGGTCTTTGGGTTCGAGGAAGACGACAGTGCGGGTTGCGTGCTAGTAGATTTCGCGCATAAGCGACACTTGGGTGGATCGCTCGCTAGGTGCGACTTGGTTGATGCAGAGGGCGTCGATCCAGAGGATCCTGGATGTATCGGTGCGTCGGAGGTTGCACAGAGGAGGTTTTCGGTCACGCGAATGCGGTGGTGTTTGAGGTAGTGGCCCTTTGCTTTGGCGCTTATTGGGTGTGTGTGAAGATCGCTCCCTAGGAGCACGATTGAGCCTGTGGAGTTGCATGTGCCCCAGGCATATGACAGTGCTTTATAGGGAAGATGCGGGGTCGGGGTTGGGATCTAGAGAGACGTGGTGCAGTTTACATTGGATTTCAGCAGTGGGGGAGTTGGGTTGGAGCTCTAGGAGGCGGATCTCACGATGATATAGAGGAGAATATGGGTATGGGGCTAATGGTGAGGGCATTGCGGGCTTGGCAATGCAGAGTCTTGAGCATGAATGCTCGGATATGTACGCGAAAAAGACGATTTACGTTTTGAAGTCGTAAAGTTAGGTCCTAGTTGTGGCTGTGCAGCCCCTGCTAGCCTTAACTTTTTAGCGCTTATATTGGTACGATTTTCTGCTCTCATCTCACACACGATATCCACAGGAAGGCAATAGCAGTATGTCGCATAGCACGCTTTCCACTCCCATCAGGCTCGCAGCAAAAGCTTGCCTAGCGTTGAGGAAAAGCCATTTGTCTTTGGAGGCGCAGATGTATATTTTGTTCTGTTGCACTAATCTACTCTTTGGGATAGGCTGGCCGAGGCTTTTGCTGAGGAGTTTGGCTATCCAAGTGTCAATAAGATGAAGAGAGATTCGCGGAAACGGTTTACGCTGCTTGATAATGGGATATTGGGTAAACTGAGCGCTAGATTGTTTTTGATTAATGTGAGTCTATAAGTCTACTAAATCAATGAAGTGTCTTACGTACTAACATGGTGCAATATAGAGCATGAATAATCAGATTTTCTCAATTGAGGACTCTCTGATCCCCCTCCAGCATGGAAATGTGAAGGATGCATGGTGAGTAATTCCTTGAACCATAGGCAGCCAGATCAGGTTGGGTGAAGTTACAAACACCCTTGCGCAGATTTACGGCAAATGGCTGCCACGGATTTGTGCCGAACTATTTCCACATGGAAAAAACACTGGCTGAATCCATCATTTACGAGTGGATTCAGAAGCTCTTGTAGACTTGTTTCTAGTCGTTACGAATTTAACATCATAAATTCGTTAACGGCGATATTTCATAGTAACAAGAATATAAGATTGGTTCGAGCCTATTTTTACAGCGAAGAGTTGATACAGACCAAATCTGCAAACCGGATGGCCTTTGTATGAGATGAGTACCACAGAGGCCCGATAATGCTCTCTTCGCATGGGATTATGAGGGATTCGATAGAATCAGGTTTACACATAACCCTATTCCCTAAACCGATAACAAACATTACGAAGGATCACAGCGTCACATAACTATCTTGGTTATTGTTCTGCAAGCCGCCTATTCAAATAATCCAAATTAAACATACAGTCGTTTGCTTCTTTCTAAAATGGATCTCATCTTGAAGTATTCTCCAATTCTGGGACATGAGGATAAATATGAACACAACGAAGCTGCTTTACCAAAACCCTCACCTCTTGACTTTTGGAACCAATAGTGCCTGCTTCCTTCTCTGCAAGAGTCTGCTCGTTCTCCACCACAACATTAGTCGCAGCCGGACGAGTTGTGACACACCCAATTTGCACACAAAGTTGAAAATGTCATGAGGTACAACCCCGAAAAGGTCAACCACTGTTCGGCAACATAGAAGTTCTCGAATACTACTGAAAGAAAAAATGTCTCTTGGCCCCAGTTTGTTTGCCTTCACAATCCCCGAGAAGCTTCGAGTAGCGTTGAAATCGCGAAGTGCTTATTATCCTTAGCCAATTCCGCTGCACGGATGTATCTCCTTCTCTTGGGTAGGTGGGAGTCCGCACCTGCATTGAGGAGAATTTTAACGATGTCAAGACGGCCGTGCTCGGAGGCTCCCTCAAGGGCAGTTCTCCCATGCCGTTTGGAACCAGCAGCGTTGACATCGGCGCCGGCTTCGAGCAACATGAGAACTACCTTAGTATTTCCTTGAATAGCAGCTCCCTGGAGTGCCGTAAAGCCACACGATGTTCCAGCCGGGGCGTTAATATTGGCACCCGCTGTCAGCAGACGCTGGATAAGGTCCGTATCTCCCTTTTTGGCGTTAGCTGCAATCTGGAGAGCAGTCCGACCATACTCATATCCAGGCTGGCCGTTCACGTCTGCTTTATGATCCAATAGAAAATCAATCATTTTGAAGCTGGAGGTCTTCTCAACATTCTCAACTGCCACTTGAAGAGCTGTCCTTCCAAATATTTGGCCTGCTGGTGCATTGATATCTGCTCCTGCCTTCAAGAGAGCCTGAACTATTTTCAAGCTGCCTCCCGCAACCGCCAATTGCAGAGTAGTCATTCCCTTCTCGTGAGCAGCTGGCGCGTTGATGTCTTCGCCCGCTTCTAACAAGAGCCAAGCAACTTGCAAATCATTAACTGTCTTCGCATTTTCAACGGCGGCCTGCACTGCAGTCCTTCCCGCGGAAAAATATGCCGGGACATTTATAAATGCGCGATTGGCCAATAGCAGCCTGATAATTTGGCAGGCAGACTCCTTATTCTGCAATGCAGCCGCTAGTTGTAACGGAGTT
>Ga0335072_10012254_pt1 | contig 12246 bp, 10 predicted proteins | sample Lox_Sample_21_FD_206725 | JGI IMG/M metagenome (GOLD analysis project Ga0335072, IMG submission 206725) | Soil microbial communities from Loxahatchee National Wildlife Refuge, Florida, United States - Lox_Sample_2.1 | ecosystem: Environmental > Terrestrial > Soil > Wetlands | place: USA...
AGTTTGGACGGCACTATTGCTCAAGTGTATCCCTTCGAGGAATGGGAGCAGATCGAGCAGAAGCTGGCCGGACTGTCGACGTTCAATCCAACCAAGAAAAAGTTCTTAGGCGCGACTGGCTATTGGGGACAGGAAGTAGAGATGGATGGGCAAGGACGGCTGCTTCTGCCGCAGTTGCTGCGCGATGCGGCGCAACTGAAGGGCGACGTTGCCGTGGTCGGATATCAGAAGTATCTGGAAGTTCGCAACTTAGAGTCCTATCGCAAACAGGTTTTGGAAGACACGATTACGCCTGAAGATGCAAAGACGCTCGACGAATTGGGCATCTAAGCAGCCCGCATATGGGCGAAAGTTCAACAGACACCCCTCAGGGGGTTGGACGTGGGGAAGCTGGACACGTTCCGGTTCTTTTAAAAGAAGCGATCGACTTTTTAGCCGTGCGGCGTGGCGGGACCTATATCGACGCCACGGTGGGCCTGGGCGGGCACAGTTTCGAAATCGCAAAACGCCTCGGCGCACCGGGACATTTGATTGGGGTCGATAAAGATCCGAAAGCGCTGGAAATTGCGGGGAAAAAGCTGAGGCCGCCAGCAGCAGGTCCCTCGACTGCAGATTTCGATTCGAACGAATCGAAACCCTACGCTCGGGATGACAGAGCAGCCGCTAGGGATGACGAGGCGGATTGGCCGACGATTACGTTGCTGAATCGGTCATTCGCGAGTTTGGCGGACGACCGACAGCTGGCTGCCGACGGCATCCTGGCTGATCTCGGCCTCAGCAGTTTGCAGCTGGACGATGCCGCACGCGGATTCAGTTTTCAGGCGGAAGGACCGCTCGATATGCGGATGGACCCGCAATCGGAGCGTACCGCCGAACAAGTGGTAAACCACCTCGACGAGCGACAGCTTGCCGACGTGATTTACGAATTCGGAGAGGAAAGGAGGTCGCGGAGAATCGCCAGAGCCATTGTCCGGTCGCGGCCGATACGGACTACCGCGCAGCTTGCGGGAGTGATATCAGCCGCGGCCCGGCCAATGAATTCTGAAGAAAGAAGGATTCATCCCGCGACCAGGACGTTTCAGGCCCTTCGAATTTTCGTAAACCGCGAATTGGACGATCTGAAGGCGCTGCTCGATGCGGCGCCGCGGATTCTGAAGCGAGGCGGAAGGATCGTGGTGATCAGTTTTCACTCGCTGGAAGATCGCATCGTAAAGGATGCCTTCCGCGAGGGCGCGACGAAGGACAAGTACTACCGGGTGCTGACCAAGAAACCGGTCGTGGCATCGGAAGACGAGAACGATCGCAATCCGCGGGCAAGAAGCGCGAAGCTGCGAGCCGCGGAAAGAGTTTAGCTCCGGAAAACCTGCTGGAGCTCCCGGCATTGGCTGTGATGGCGAGTGCCGGGCCACTGAGTTCAGGTGAAGCAAAGCGGACAGAAGATCCGCAAAGACCCTGCCGAAAAGGCGGCGTTACGGGTTCCGTGGTAGGAATCCAATTCGAGGTTGGCGGCATGTACACGGGCACAATCATCACGGACTTGATGGCGGCAGTGGATCGGGCGGAGCGGCGGGCGCTGGAAAATCGAATCGCCGACGATCGGGAACTGCACGAAATTTTCGCGATGCAGATTCCAGTCACCGAAGGCGACGGACTCCTCGTGGGGGCAGCATAAATGGCGGCAGCGGTGGCGGTTCATGGAACTTATGCGGCAGAAGGTCGGCGCACTTTTTGGACGGGCACGCCGGAGATCTATTTCGCCAAGAACATCGACAATTCACGCCTGGTCAAAGTGGAAGATCCGTGCCGTAATCGCGAGATGAAGCAATTCGGCGTCGCCCTGGCTTGCCTGTTCCTGCTCGTGTTCACTTATGCGTGGCAACATTTCAAGGCGATCGAATACGGATACCGCATTGAGTCGGCCAAGCGCGAGCTGAGCAATATCACCGAGATGAATCACGCGCTGGAGTTGGAAGAGGCTTCGCTGCGCGATCCGGAACGAATTGACGTGCTGGCGCGCCGCATGGGACTGGTGCCGCCGGAGCCGGGACAGGTCATTCGCATGGACAGTGCGAGCGCCGATGGGCAAGGCCCCATCATGGCCAGTGCAGCGCCGGTGATGGTGGTCGAGGGACAGTAAGCCAGTTTACGCGGGGGCAGAGACCCTCGCTTGTCTGTCGAGTGCAGCGCGAAATATTTTGCGTGGCGGCCCTATGCTCGAGGCCGCCATGTTTGTCTAAGCGAACGACCGACGACTAACGACCGACGACGGTTTTGATGGCGTCTTCCGATTCCACGCTCGCCCGCAACTCCCGCCTTTATCTACTCGCAGCCATGCTCGTTTTCTGGTGTATGGCGATTTGCGCCCGCCTCGTGTATCTGCAGGTTTTCTGTTATGGCACGTTCGTCAAGCAGGCGGAGCACCAGCAGCAGCGCGCCATTCCGTTGGCGGCGAAGCGCGGCATCATCTACGACCGCGCGGGACGCGAGTTGGCGATGTCGGTGCTCGTCGATTCCGCTTTTGCAGTTCCGACCGAAGTCAAAGATCTTCCGACCGCGGTTTCTCTGATCTCGCGCATCACCGGCGAAGATGCCAATGTCGTGCTGGCCGATTGCCGGGCGCACAAGACATTTTGCTGGGTCGCGCGCAAGGCTGACGACGAAACCATCGAGCGCATCAAGTCGCTCAACCTGCAGGGCATCCATTTTCAAAAAGAGCCGAAGCGCTTTTATCCGGCACGCGAGCTCGCCGCGCAGGTGCTGGGCTCGGTCGGGATGGACGACTCCGGACAAAGCGGCATTGAGCATGAATTCGATGAGGAACTGAGCGGGCGTCCAGGAAAGATGTTTATCTCGGTGGATGCGCGGCGGCAGTGGTTTTCCGATGTCGAAACCCAGCCGGAACCGGGCGAAAACATCGTGCTGACGATCGACAAGAACATTCAGTACATCGCGGAAAAAGAACTCGATCAGGCGATCCACGATACGCAGGCGGTCGCCGGGACCGTGATCGTCGAGAATCCGCATACCGGCGAGATTCTGGCGCTGGCGAATCGCCCGACGTTCAATCCCAATCTGCGCAAGCAGATCACCCCCGCGGCGCTGACCAATCGCGCGGTGAGCGACATCTACGAGCCCGGCTCGGCGTTCAAGATGGTCACGATTTCCGCGGCGCTCGATGAAAAGGTCACCAATCCCGACGAGGTTTTTGATTGCCAGATGGGATCGATCGTCTACAACGGCATGCGCATCCGCGACGCGGAGCCGCACGGTCTGTTGCCGGTGTGGGGAGTGCTGGCGGAATCGAGCAACGTGGGCGCGATCAAAATCGCACTGCGGCTGGGCGAAGAGCGATTTTACAAATACATCCGCGCCTACGGATTCGGGCAACAAACCGGAATCGAGTTACCCGGCGAGACACGCGGCATCACTCGGCCGCCGAGCCGCTGGTCGAAAGTCTCGATTGCGGCAATTGCCATGGGACAAGAAATCGGCATCTCGCCCATTCAACTCGCGGGGCTGGTGTCGACATTCGCGAATGATGGTGTGTGGGTCGCGCCACGGATCGTCGCCGGAACTGTTCCGCCGAATGGTGGGTTGCAGACGGTGGCGTTTCATCCCGGACCTTCGCATCGCGTGATTTCTCCTTTCACCGCAGCCGAGATGCGTTCGATGATGCAGAAAGTAGTGCTCGTGGGTACGGGCCGCAAGGCCAATCTGGAGGGCTATTCCGCGGCGGGAAAGACCGGTACGGCACAAAAAGTCGATCCCGCGACAGGAGCGTATTCCAGATCGAAATATGTCGGATCATTTGCCGGATTCGCGCCGGTTAACAATCCGCAAATCGTGGTCGCCGTGATTCTTGATTCCGCGGTTGGATTGCACCAAGGCGGGCAGGTCTCGGCTCCGGTGTTTCGGCGCGTCGCGCAGCAGGTGCTGGAATACCTGCATGTGCCGCACGATCTGCCGTTGGCGCCACAGCGTCAGTTGCTGCTAGCGCAGTCCAAAGTTAAGGATAAAGACTTGGCCGACGATTCTCCCGATCATCCGGGCGAGCCGCTGGCACTGGCGGACACGGTTGAAGCTGTGCCGAAATCTTTCATCCTAGCGCGAACGCCCACGCCCGTGAACGCCAGCAGCGGAACGGACGTGGTGCAGGCGGCGATGCGAGAGCGTGTGACCAACGAAATTTCAGAGCGCTCTCAAACGGAAAGGGATCGTGTGAGCGCCCCAGATCCGGCAGCCGCACCGGAAGCAAAGCTTCCCTACAGCGGCACGGTCATTCTCGATGTCGAGCAGGGTGGCATCGAAGTGCCGTCGTTCATCGGAAAAACTGTTCGGAGAACGATCGAAGCTGCGCAGGATGCCGGACTCGAACTCGAGGTTGTCGGAAGCGGCGTGGCACGCCAGCAGATTCCCGCCGCTGGCACGCATGTGCCGTCCGGATCGCGCGTGACCGTGCAGTTCGGGCCGTAATCAAAACCTTGACCACAGAGGACCCAGAGGTGAGGGAGGGGTCTCAGAGTTTCGCAGGTTTCAAAGTTTCGTGACGAATCAAGACATCGAGAAACCTTGAAACGTGAAACCATGAAACTTCTCTGTGTCGCCCATACCCCGTGTGGTTAAAGTTCCCGCGTTTGACCCGCCGAAAATCGGCATGTTACGGTAATCAGTCCGACGCACGCATCCACATCATCCGCAGGCAGACCAGCCGCTGCTCGGATTGAGGTCTCGCTTGTCCGCTGTTGAGTCATCTACGCGCGAAAATCCCGCCACCCCGGTGATCCGAAAGACTGCGCTGAACGCCGTGCATCGGGGGATGGGCGCGAAGATGGTAGAGTTCGGTGGCTGGGAGATGCCGGTCGAATATCCTGCCTCAATCGGCGGCGGAATCATCAACGAGCACATGGCAGTGCGTACCGGCGTCGGCATTTTCGATGTCAGCCACATGGGTGACATTCGTCTGGCGGGGCCGCAGGCGCTGACGGCCGTGCAGCACATTTCGATGAATGACGCCTCGCGGCTGTCGATTGGCCAGGCGCAGTATGCCGCGCTGCTGTATCCGAATGGCACGTTCGTCGATGACGTGATTGTGCATCGGCTGGGCGAGGATGAGTATTTGCTGGTCATTAATGCCGGCACGCGGGAAAAAGATTTCAACTGGGTGCGCGACAACACTCGGCAGTTCGACTGCGCGGTCGAAAATCTGTCGGACGAATTCACGCAGATCGCGATCCAGGGGCCGAAAGCGGTTGATCTGCTCCAGAAAATCACTGCTGCGGATCTGAGCAAAGTGAAGTTCTACTGGGTTACGCGGGGCTCCATCCTTCTGGTGGAAAAATCGGTGCGGCGGTGTCTCAGCAACATTCTTATTGGCCGAACCGGCTACACCGCTGAGGACGGGTTCGAGATCTACGTTCCGTCCGATGAAACGACGAGTGCTTGGGTATGGAATCGCATTCTGGAGGTTGGCAAGGAATTCGGTGTCCTCCCCTGCGGCTTGGGCGCGCGCAACACCCTGCGTCTCGAGGGAAAACTTCCGCTGTACGGACACGAGATTTCCGATACGATAAACGTTTGGGAAGCCGGTCTCGACCGTTTCTGCAAGATGGAGAAACTGGAGTTTCTCGGCAAGCCGGCACTCGAACAGGCCAAGGCCGCCGGAATCAAGCGGACGCTGGTCGGGTTGGAAATGACGGAACGCGGCATCGCCCGAGATGGATACAAGGTGCTGGATGCAAGCGGGAGCGAGATCGGGTACGTGACCAGCGGGTCTCCGGCGCCATTTTTAAAGAAGAATATTGCTCTGGCGTACGTGCCGGTAGAATTCGGTGCAGTTGGCACGCCGCTGAAAGTGGAAATTCGCGGCCAGGGCGCCGGAGCCGTGGTGGTTCCCACGCCATTTTATAAAAGGCCGAAGAAGACTTGACCGCAGAGTGCCACTGAAATTTGCTGGGAGCTAGACGCTTTTATGGCTTATCCGACAGATCGCAAGTACACCAAAGAGCACGAGTGGATTCAGGTCAACGGCGGGTCGGCCGCGATCGGCATCACCGATTACGCCCAGCAATCGCTCGGCGATATCGTTTTCGTTGAGGCGCCCAAGGTCGGCTCGGAACTCGCGGCAGGCAAATCTTTCGGTACGGTCGAGTCCGTCAAGGCTGTTTCCGACCTGTTCGCTCCGGCGTCCGGCACGGTGACCGAGGTCAATGACGATCTGGCAACGTCGCCCGAGAAAGTAAACAAAGATCCACATGGTTCGTGGATGCTGAAGATCGCCCTGAAGAATCCCAGCGAACTCAATGCGCTGCTTTCTGCGGCAGACTACGAGAAATTCGTGGCTGAAGAAGGCGGACATTGAAAACCGGCCTCGGACTTCGGCCCGCGGCTCCGGTTTTATGTCATAGGTTTGAGGTCTGACGCCCGAAATCCGACTGTTTATTACTGGCGAATGAAAGCTTGCATTCCTCCCCGAAGCTGCGGCGTCACAAAATCCAACAGACATCGAGCTACATCTATATAACTTCCTATGCGATATTTGCCTAAATCTCCCGCCGACCGTGAAGCCATGTTGAAGGCTATCGGCCTGCGGTCCGTTGACGAACTATTCGCTCCCATACCGGCCGAGTACCGGCTGAACCGCGACCTGAAAATTCCGCGCCAGATGGCGGAATCGGAGATCGTGGACTGGTTTCGCCAGCGTTCGCGCGAAAACGGCGATGGTTACACGAGTTTTCTTGGCGCTGGCGCCTACTCTCACTACCGGCCGGTGATTATTGATTCTCTGATTTCACGGGGCGAATTTCTAACCGCTTACACTCCCTACCAAGCAGAGATTTCGCAGGGGACCCTGCAGGCGATTTTCGAATTTCAGACTATGATCTGCGAACTCACGGGCATGGAGGTCGCGAACGCTTCCATGTACGACGGTTCCACCGCAGCCGCCGAAGCGGTAATGATGGCCGTGCGCCTGACTGGACGGCGGTCGGTCGTGGTTGCGCGCAGCCTGCATCCGGAATATCGGGAAGTGCTGGCGACCTATGCCACGCATCAGGGTATGCCGTTATCCCTGGTGGAATTCGGAGACGATGGGCGGGTCGATCTCAAGAAACTCGAGAACTTAATCACTCCGGAAACCGCCTGTGTACTGGTTCAGTCGCCGAATTTTTTCGGCACGATCGAAGATGTTGACGCCGTGGCTGCGATCGCTCACAAGCACGGCGCGATGCTCGTGGTGTCGATTGCCGAAGCGGTTTCGCTGGGCATCGTCGAGCCGCCACGGCAGGCTGACATTATCGCCATGGAAGCGCAATCTTTTGGTGTGCCCTTGGGATTTGGCGGTCCGTACTGCGGGGTGATCGCTACGCGCGAAAAGAATGTTCGGCAGATGCCGGGGCGGCTGGCGGGGCAAACTGTCGATAAACAAGGTCGCCGTGGATTTGTCCTAACGCTGGCCACGCGCGAGCAGCACATCCGGCGCGAGAAGGCGACATCGAATATCTGCACGAACCAGGCGCTGGTCGCGCTGATGGTCAACATTTTCATGACCGTGTATGGCAAAGTAGGTCTCAGAGAACTGGCGAAACAGAATTTGGCGAAAACGGCGTATGCCGCGTCTGTGTTTGCGAAGCACGGGGAGATTTTGTTCGCTGGCGCGCCGCGGTTCAACGAATTCGTCGTACGCACCGGCGAAGATCCCAAGGCGATTAACGGCCGTTTGCTCGGACATAAAATCGTCGGCGGATTGCCGCTGGCCAAGTTTTATCCCGAGCTTGGCAATGCCGCGCTGTGGTGTTGCACAGAATTGACCATGCGATCTGCAATCGATACGGCCGCGGGCTTGATCGCGGAGAGCGAGCGTTCGGTGCGATCGGCGAAAGAGGAAGTCGAGGAGATGGCGCGATGAAAAACGCAATCAAGAAGGCTACGCGTCACGTCAATCAGAACGACGGATTGATCTTCGAGAAATCCTCGCCCGGGAAAGCCGCGTGGAAGCTGCCGCCGCTGGACGTTCCGGAAGTTGATACGAAGGCGCTGTTAGGTTCATCCGAGAGAAAAGACCTCGGCCACATGCCCGAAGTCAGCGAGATCGAAATTATCCGCCACTTCACGCGGCTTTCCACGTGGAATTACGCCATTGATCTCGGCATGTATCCACTCGGATCGTGCACGATGAAGTACAACCCACGCGTGAATGAAGCGGTGGCGCGCGTCGAGGGAATCGCGAATGCCCATCCGTACCAGCCGGAGAAGATTTCCCAGGGCGCGCTGCAGATCATCAAAACTCTGAGCGAAATACTCATCGAGATCACCGGTCTCGATGCCATCACGCTGCAGCCTGCCGCGGGAGCACACGGCGAGTTGACCGGGCTCCTGCTGATTCGCGCCTATCACAAGTCGCTGGGCAAACCTCGGAAGAAGATTCTTATCCCCGACTCGGCGCACGGCACGAATCCGGCGACGGCAGCCATGGTCGGGTACGCGGTCGAGAACCTCAAATCCGATTCGCGGGGCATGGTCGATGTCGCATCGCTCGCGGCACAGATGAATGACGAAGTGGCCGCGCTGATGCTGACGAATCCCAACACGCTGGGCGTCTTCGAACAAGAGATTCACAAAATTGCCGACATCCTGCATGCCAAGGGCGGCTTGCTCTATATGGACGGCGCGAACATGAATGCTCTGGTTGGCAAAGTCCGCCCGGGCGATTTTGGTGTTGATCTCATGCACCTGAACTTGCACAAAACTTTTTCTACGCCGCATGGCGGCGGAGGGCCTGGTTCAGGTCCGGTCGCCGTGCGCAAGATTCTTGAGCCGTTTCTGCCGAAGCCGGTCGTGGTTACGAATTCCGACGGCACGTTAGTCTTTGACTCCGATCGTCCGCAATCGGTCGGGCGCGTGCGCGCGTTCTATGGGAATTTTGGGATGTTTGTCCGCGCCCTGGCCTACATTCAGGCGAACGGTCCCGATGGCCTGCGGCAGACGACCGAAGACGCGGTGCTCAATGCGAACTACATTCGCAAAGGACTCGAAGGCACTTACGATCTGCCGTACTCGACGCCGACCATGCATGAAGTTGTTTTCAGTGACAGACTGCAGGCGAAAAAAGGCGTGCACACCATGGACATCGCCAAGCGCCTGATCGATTACGGATTCCATCCCTACACGACGGCCTTTCCGCTGATCGTGCCCGGCGCCATGATGATCGAGCCGACCGAAAGCGAGTCGATCGAAGAGATGGATTTATTTGTCGACGCAATGAAGTCGATCGCGGCAGAAGTTGAAGAAGATGCGAAGACCGTGCTCGATGCGCCGCATTGCACGCGTGTGTCACGGCTCGACGAAACGACGGCAGCGCGGAAGCCGATACTACGCTGGAAGCCGGGCGCGTAGGAACTCGCTACGCCTAATTGTCACTGCTGCGGAGCCGCTGCCGACTGCGCGGGCGGCGCGTCGTTGATGATCGCATTTCCGATCGCGTCTCCCGAGAGTACAAGTTCCACGCGACGGTTCTGCTGGCGGCCTTCGGGCGTGTCGTTCGAAGCGATCGGCTCAGATTTGCCGAATCCCCGCGCTTCAATCGAAGCCGACGCAATTCCTTGCTGCACAAAATAATCCCGGACGGCCTCAGCGCGCTGCTCAGAAAGATTCTGATTGTATTCGTCGGTGCCGATGCTATCGGTGTGCCCTTCTACCGCGAGGTGCAGGCTGGGATACGCCAGGACGATGCCGGAAACTTTCGCCAGCCGCTCGCGCGCTCCGGGTAGCAGTTCATAGCTGCCGCTCTTGAATAGGACATCGCTCATGTTGGCGATGAGGCCGCGGGCGGAGTCGCGCGTGGCCAGAATGGAATTCAACTGCTGAAGCAGCCGCGCGCGAAGCTCGGCTTTCTCCTGCTCGGCTTGCTGCCGCAAGTTTTCCGACTGTGCTGCCGCGGCTTTCGCTTTTTCCGCTTCGGCCGCAAGCGCTTGCTGCTGAGCCAGAGCTTCGGCCTTGGCTTTCTCGGCTTCTTCTTTCTGGCGCGCTGCTTCTTGCGCCGCGGCTAACGCTTCCTGCTTGGCTTTTTCGGCTTCGGCTTGTGCTTGCTCTGCCTGGGCGCGGGCTTGTTCCGCCTGCTGGCGCGCGGCTTCGGCGTCCGCGCGGCGCTTGGCTTCGGCCTCGGCATCGGCGCGGGCTTTGGCTTCGCGCGCAGCCGCGGCGGCCTGGGCTTCGGCTTCTGCCTTCTGTTTGACCGCCATCAAGCGAGCTTCTTCGGCCGTTTCAGTGGCTTCCTTAGCCGCGGCTTCAACCACATCTTTTTTCGTCTTCTGCCGATACAGGTCTTCCGTGCGCATCAGTTGCTGGCCGGCTTTGGAAAGAATGGCCGACGCATATTTATCCGCTTCCGCCACATGCGCGATGCGCACCGCGTTACGCGCCTCGAAAAGTTCGCGTGGCGTGTTGGGGTCGATGCCGAAGATCGCATCATTAATGTGTGAGTTAGTCGAGGAATACGTTCCGCGCGCGACAAGCTCATACTTGGCATCGATATTTTCTGACGCGCTGCTGGTCGCAATACTTTCCATCACAACCATGTTGCCGGGCTGTGTCACCGCGAAATAGGGTTCGGCGGTAACGACCATGGCGAACGTCTGGAGATCAGTGAACGCTTTGACATGGGCGTTGCCATTCTTGTCGAGTGTGAGCTCGCCCAGGTTCACTGGCCGGCCTTGCGGCGAAACCGCCCACAAGACGTAAGTCAGATATTCCAGGCCGAACTTGGTCGCGTCTTCAACCCCCTGGAATTTCGCGTCGATCTCGAAATTGGTCTTCTTGCCTTCGACCTTGGCCTCACCGGAGGCGCGCTGCAGCAGGTCAGAGCCCTGGAAATCGACCTTCGTCGATCCGCCTTGCAGGCGATAATGCATGGCCTTGATGGTTCGGAGAACGGTCGGCGACGAGCTCCCAGCTTGGGATCCCGGGCTGGTAGCGGTTTGTGTCTGTGCCGGCGACAGAACCGCGGCAAACAAGATCGTGGCAATAAAGATGGTTTTCACGAGATTCTCGAATCTGGGGGAGATTGAGAGGTTGCTAATCTTCTCTATGGTGCGGCATGCAAATGGGAATGCAAAGGACAGGAAGGACTAGCAGGCGATTGGAACTTTGGTCACATCTGAAGCCTTAAGCGCGGGTGATCACCGGGGATTTCTCGTCGGCAGCATTCTCCGCGTCGGCGTGGATCTTGCCGTCTTCATCGGCATAAAACGAGCGATGATCGGCGTCCATGTGATTGGGCGTCATAGTCAGGACGTAGCTGTCTTTCTTTCCCTTGAAACCGGCGGTGTAGTCTCCCTGTTCAGGATTGACCATGCGCTTAGTGAATGAGCCGCTGTGCACAAGTTCGGCGAGCGTGGTCGCGTAGTGCCCGTATTGCTTGTTGAACCGCTTCTGGGCCCGGATCACCACACGCATGTAGGCAAGGGCCGCGGCTTCAGAATCGGAATGCGCCGGATCGCCGGGGAATTTCGGCTTGTACGTCGATTGCGTCTGATCAGGCGATTGCGTTTGGCCGGCCGGGGGTTGCTGCGCGCGCAACGAAGTTGTGACTGTAAGAGAAAAAGAGAAAATCCAGACGCGGAGAAGAGTTTTTCTCATCGATATTTCGTCCTTGGTTGCCGAAGCAGGGTTGCGACCAATAGTGAAACGAGCGAAATTACTGCTCGCTGCGAGCGAAATTCCATGTTACTCCCGTAATTTCACTTCGGTCACCTTCTCTTTGCATCGCAACCAATTATTACTATCCTGAGTAAGAGAATCCATATCCCATAGGACACCTATGAAAGCAGCCGTCGCCAGAAAACCGGTTATCAGAATTGCAGTGGTGGAAAGCGATCCGTTGCGCTTCGTCGGGTTTCGTGCGTTATTCGATGCCGAGCCCGAATTCGAACTCATCTCGGCGGCGCTGCCGGAAATCGGCACGTTGCAGAATATCGATCTCATCCTGCTGGGCAACCGTTCCGGACAAAACCTGTTCGATCTGATGGCCAGCCTGAAGGCCACGCGTCCGGATCTGAAAATTATTGTGACCGGCTCGGGCATGGATGAGGAAACGATTCTGAAGGCGATTGCTTCCGGAGCCAAGGGCTACGTCGACGAGGCGGCTACTCCCACAGAATTTGCCCAGGCTATTCGGGTGGTGAATCAAGGGTCAGTATGGGCGCCGCGGCGCGTGCTGTCGATGTTCATCGAACGTGTGTCATCGGCGCCGGG
>Ga0335072_10012255_pt1 | contig 12245 bp, 7 predicted proteins | sample Lox_Sample_21_FD_206725 | JGI IMG/M metagenome (GOLD analysis project Ga0335072, IMG submission 206725) | Soil microbial communities from Loxahatchee National Wildlife Refuge, Florida, United States - Lox_Sample_2.1 | ecosystem: Environmental > Terrestrial > Soil > Wetlands | place: USA: Florida...
ATACCGGGGGGACGGCAGCCACCCTCACCTCCGTATCCGTCACCGGCGACTTCGCCACCGTTGCGAATACCTGCGGCACTTCTCTGGCCCCCGCCAATACGCCGAACGACAGCTGCACTGTCAGTATCACCTTCACACCCTCAGTCTCCGGAAATCGTTCCGGCATATTCACTGTCACCGGCAGCGCTGGCACTCAAACGGCGCAGCTTGTAGGCACCGGACAGAGCCCCGCGACTGACGTGCTCACGCCACTGAGCCTTAATTTTGCCTCCCAGTCCATTGGCTCTGAGAGCACGCCACAGCAAATCACACTCACCAACAATGGAGATCAGGCCGTACAGACCATCGCCGTCCAGTCCTCAGCAACAGAGTTCGTCGCGGCGAATAATTGCGGAACAACCCTAGCCGGCCACTCGAGCTGTGCCATCCTGGTAAGTTTCCTGCCGACAACCATTGGCGCCGAGAGCGGACTGCTCACTGTAAGCGACATCGTCGCCCAGGGTTCGTCCGCCAGCACGCATACGCAACAGGTGGTACTCACAGGCACGGGGATTGCTCCTGCGGGAATCGCCTCTGCCACGCCGTTTGCCGTGGATTTTGGCTATTATGCAGTGGGTGGAACCAGTCCTGCTCAGTCGATAACGGTCACAAACAATGGCGCCGCTACCCTTACTGGCATTCAAACTGCAATCACCGGCGACTTCGCCCTGCAGACGGCTTCCACGAATCCTTGCGGAGCAACCCTGCCCGCGGGCGCAAGCTGCAATATCGCCGCCGTCTTCTCCCCGGGCCAGGTCAACCAGCTCACCGGGAACCTTACCATCACTGGCGCAAATCTCTCCATTCCACTCGACGTCGCGCTCTCCGGCAGCGGAGCAGCCTTCACGATGAAGGTGGACGGCTCCTCGACAGAGGTAGTTACCGGAAACGAGGCTGTCTCACCCTTTCAGATTGAGATCGATTCCGTCAACGGCTCAACGGGACCGGTCAATCTCACCTGTGCCGTTGTGCCCGCCACTGCAAGCTGCACGGTCCTACCGTCATCGGTCACCCTGACCGGGGGCAGCAGCCAGTTTGGGACACTGAGTTTCGCCGTCAGTCAGCAGGCAAAAATCGCAAATTCTGCGTGGAGTGGAATTGACCTTGTGCTGGCCATGCTTGCCCCCATTGGATTCCTGGCAAGCCGTCGTCGCAGGTGGCATATCTTTGCCGTGTGCACGCTCCTCATTCTGCTTGTCCCTCTCGGCTGCGGTGTCAGCTCGAGCTCAGGCAGCGGTTCTTCCATAAGCGGCCAAGGTTCATCAACCGTTTCAGCGCAATACACTGTTACCGTCACCGGCACCATGCCCGGACTCACGCAGACCGCTACCGCGCAGGTAACCGTCCAATAAGACCGGCTTCATCCACGACTCCAGGCGCTGACCTCAAAGAAATGCCTTAAACTCTAGGAGGAAGTAAATTCTCACAATTTGGATCGGCCTCGAAGGAGCAGGAATCGTGCCGGTGCCGGAAGGGGTAGCAAAGCCGCCGGACCGGTTATTGAATGCTATGCGTAAGCAATTGGTCCTCTGTCTCAGCGTGTTCTTCGCGGTGTTCTCGCCCCTTGCGATTGCGCAGAATTCTCCTTCCGACGATTATCCTTCCAGTACTCAGGCAAATCCGCCCATTGACTGCTCTGACCCGCTGCTTGCCAACTCTGCGGAGTGCCAGGCCAACAATCAAAACACAAGCCCCGCACAACAGGGATACGGACAGCAGGGCGTCAATCCCCAGAGCAATCCTGCCTCGCTTCCGCAGTCGAACATGACTCGTCCGCAGACCTACAACGACGTTGGTAATCAGAATAATAACCTGTCGAGTCGGTACAACAATTCTCCCAATGAGAAACCATTGCCTCCTCAACCGCTGACCGAGTTCCAGAAGTTCGTCGCGGGAACTACTGGCCAGGTCCTCCCTATCTTCGGCGCCAGCCTCTTTCAAAATGCGCCCTCTACCTTCGCTCCTGTCGATAACACGCCCATCCCGCCCGATTATGTCATCGGTCCCGGCGATGTGCTGCGTATTCGCATCTGGGGGCAGGTCAACTTCAACGCTGATGTGCGCGTCGATCGCGCCGGAGAAATCTATCTTCCACAGGTCGGCGAAGTGCACGTTGCCGGCCTTCCCTATCAGGCTCTCAGCGAGCATCTCCACGCCGCCGTTGGCCGCGTATTCCGCAACTTCGACCTCACTGCCGACATCGGTCAGATTCGGGCCGTGCAGGTGTATGTCGTGGGGCAGGCGCACCGTCCCGGCACCTATACCATTAGCTCCCTCAGTACGCTTGTCGATGCGATCTTCGCCAGTGGAGGGCCGTCCGTGCAGGGATCGATGCGCCACATCTACCTCAAGCGTGATGGCAAGACTGTAGCCGATTTCGATCTTTATGATCTGCTGGTCAACGGCGACAAGTCCAAAGACTCCAAACTGCAATCCGGCGATGTAATCTTTATCCCGCCCGCTGGTCCACAGGTGGCTCTTACTGGCAGCGTTCGCCGCCCCGCAATCTATGAGCTTCGCGGCAACGAAACAATTAGCGAGCTTCTGGAGGACGCCGGCGGGACCTCGACCACCGCTTCTGACGCCCGCATCTCTATCGAGCGTATTCAGAACCATCAGGTCCGCGCCGCCATGGAAGTGGCCTTCGACCAGCAGGGACTCGCGACTACTCTGCAGCAGGGTGACATCCTGCGCGTATTCTCCATCGTACCCATGTATCAGAACACGGTCACGCTGCGCGGCTATGTAGCCAATCCCGGGCGGTTTGCGTGGTATCAGGGGATGCGTCTCTCTGATCTCATCCCCGATCGCGATTCGCTGCTCTCGCGTGATTATTGGTGGAAGCGCGCGCAGCTTGGTTTGCCGACTCCGGAATTTGAACCGGTTCCTGCGCTGGCCGCGCAAAGCCAGCCTTCCAATGCCGTCGACCTTCGCACGCGGGAGAAAAACTTCCCCCTCAATCCTTACGAGTGCCGTTCCTACAACGCGGCCTATGATTCAAACTGGTACCGATGCAACCCGAATGATAAGGACCAGCAGAATCAAAACGGGAGGTACGATCAATATCCCGGCAGCACGAACTTGCAGAATTCTCAGCAGCAGATGCCCACCGGTCAGCATGCAAGCAGCGGAACCGTTGCCGCGGGCCAGAGCGAAGTAATTACCGAGAATACTGCAGGAGCCACCCCGCGCACCCGTGTAACACTGCCGGCCCCTGAAATCGACTGGGACTACGCCGTCATCGAACGCCTCGATAAAATCACGCTGAAGACGTCGCTGATTCCCTTCGATTTGGGCAAGCTGGTCATGGACCACGATCCCAGCCAGAACCTCGAGCTCCAGCCCGGAGACATCGTCACCATCTTCTCCCAGTCCGACATTCACGTTCCCGTTGCTCAGCAGACAAAATTCGTGCGCCTTGAGGGTGAATTTCTTCACGCTGGCATTTACAGTGTCAAGCCAGGAGAAACATTGCCCGAGCTGGTAGCCCGCGCGGGCGGCTTCACTCCCGGCGCCTATTTGTATGGATCAGAGTTCACCCGTGAATCCACGCGCGTCATTCAACAGGAGCGCATCGACGAATACGTGCAGAACCTGCAAATGGAAACCGCCCGAGGCACGCTTGCGGCGTCTTCTTCGGCTATTACTTCAGCGCAGGACATCGCCAGTGCGAACGCGGCAACCGCCAGCGAACGCGAGCTGATCTCCAGGCTCCAGCAGATTCGCGCCACCGGACGCATCGTTCTTGAAGAGAATCCCGGCAGCACCGGTATCTCCGCCCTTCCCTCTATCCAGCTTGAAGACGGTGACCGCTTTATCGTGCCTTCTGTGCCTGCCAGCATCAACGTGGTGGGTGCCGTCTACGACCAGAACTCATTCCTGTATGTTCAAGGTCGCCGGGTTGGAGATTATCTGCACCTCGCTGGCGGACCCAATCGTGACGCGGATAATAAACATGCCTTCATCATCCGCGCCGACGGTTCTGTCCTCAGCCGCCCGGCCACAAGTGGAATATGGGGCAACACCTTCGACTCCGTCCGTATCAATCCGGGCGACACCATCGTCGTCCCCGAAAAAACCTATCGGCCCTCCGCTCTGCGTGGCGTGCTCGAGTGGTCGCAGCTCTTCTCGCAGCTCGCTCTTGGTGCGGCAGCGATTAGTATCATTCAATAGTCACGCGGCTCGGAGAAGAGAAAGACGATTATGAACAACACCATCCTGGTGACCGGCGGCGCGGGATTCATCGGTTCAAACTTCGTCCTGGAATGGATTGCAAAGACGGATGCGCGCGTCGTCAATCTCGACTTGCTAACCTATGCGGGAAATCGCCGCAACTTGCATTCGATTGAAAACCATCCTCACCACACCTTCGTGCACGGTGATATTTGCGATCAGGCGCTCGTCGGCTCCTTACTCCAAGAGCACCTGCCGCGCGCCATTCTGCACTTTGCCGCCGAAAGCCACGTCGATCGCTCTATCGCCGGCCCGGCCACGTTCATCCAGACCAATATCTTTGGAACGTTCGCTCTGCTTCAGCAGGCCCTGGCCTACTGGCAATCGCTCCCATTAGATGCGAAAACCGCATTCCGATTTCTGCACGTCTCCACCGATGAGGTCTACGGAAATCTGCGCCCCGGGGACCCGGCATTTCAGGAAACCACCCCCTACGCACCCAACAGCCCTTATGCATCCTCCAAGGCTTCGTCCGACATGCTCGTGCGCGCCTGGCACCACACCTATGGACTCCCCGTGCTCACTACCAACTGCTCCAATAACTACGGCCCGTATCAGTTCCCGGAAAAGCTAATCCCGCTTATGATCCTCAATGCGCTCGAAGGTAAGCCCCTTCCTGTCTATGGAGACGGCCTGAATGTCCGTGACTGGCTCTTTGTCGAAGACCACTGCGCCGCAATTCGCTGCGCGCTTGAGAACGGTCGCGTAGGTGAAACCTACAACATTGGCGGCAACAGTGAGCGCACGAACATCGAGGTGGTAACAGCTATCTGCGATATTCTCGACGAGCTCCGGCCCCATCCGGCCATCGGCAGCAGAAAAAAACTCATTACGTATGTCAAAGACCGTCCTGGCCACGACCGCCGTTATGCCATCGACGCCACAAAGATCTCTCGTGAGCTCAACTGGCGCCCCGCGCAGCCGTTCGAGAGCGGCATCCGAAGAACCATTGAGTGGTATCTCGCGCATCTTGACTGGGTGAACGACATCCGCTCCGGAGCCTACCAGAAATGGATCGAGCTCAATTATGCGGAAAGGCTCGCGCAATGAAAGGGATTATTCTTGCTGGCGGCTCCGGCACGCGGCTCTATCCGGTTACCCACGTCATCTCCAAGCAGTTGCTGCCCGTATACGACAAACCGATGATCTACTATCCGCTCAGTACGCTTATGCTGGCCGGCATCCGCGATGTTCTCATCATCTCCACGCCGCAAGACACTTCGCGCTTCGCCGAGCTTCTTGGTGATGGACGCCGCTGGGGCATTCAACTGAGCTATGCGGTGCAGCCCAGCCCGGACGGCCTCGCTCAGGCCTTCCTCATCGGCAAAGACTTTATCGGCAATAGCCCCAGCGCGCTCGTACTCGGCGACAACATCTTCTACGGACAGTCTCTCAGCCAGCAACTCAAGCGAGCCGCCGCCAGGGACAAAGGCGCAACCGTCTTTGCTTACCATGTTCAAGATCCTGAACGCTACGGCGTCGTGGAATTCGATGCGCAGGGACATGCCGTCAGCCTCGAAGAAAAACCGGAAAGACCGAAGTCAAAATTCGCCGTAACCGGCCTTTATTTCTATGACAACAACGTCTCAGCCATCGCTGCTTCGCTTAAACCATCGTCTCGTGGCGAGCTCGAAATCACCGACCTCAACCGCCACTATCTCAATCTGGGCACTCTCCAGGTGGAGCGCATGGGCCGAGGAATGGCATGGCTCGACACCGGCACGCACGACTCACTCTTCGAGGCCGCGATGTTCATTCAGACCATCGAGCGCCGGCAAGGCGTCAAAATCGCTTGCCCGGAAGAGGTCGCCTACCGCTACGGTTATATCTCTGCTGCCGAACTGGAGGCGCTGGCGCACCCCGTTCGCAAAAGCGGTTATGGGCAATATCTTCTCTCGCTGCTCACCGAAGTGCGCGATTCCCAGGAACTTGTCTGACATGAAGATCCAGGAAACAGCCATCCCCGGCGTGCTTCTTCTCATTCCGGCAAAATTTGCCGATGCGCGCGGGGCCTTTTGGGAGACCTACAATGAACGCGTCATGCAGGATGCTGGTCTGCCCACGCAATGGAAGCAGGACAATACCTCTGTATCCGCGAAGAATGTTATCCGCGGCATCCATTATCAGGTAACTCAGGTGCAGGGCAAACTCGTTCGCGTCACCCATGGAACCGTCTTCGACATAGTCGTCGATCTAAGGCGCAGCTCCCTGACCTTCGGTCGGCACGTCGGTGTGGAACTGTCCGAAGACAACGGCGCAATGCTTTGGATTCCTCCCGGTTTCGGCCATGGCTTCGCCGTGCTTAGCGAACGCGCCGGCTTCGCGTACAAAGTCACCGACTATTACTCGCCCTCCGGCGAACGAACCATTCTTTGGAACGATCCAAAGCTTGCAATCGCATGGCCTGTCCCGGAAAAAGATGCGATCATCTCCGAAAAAGACAGGCAGGGAAGCCGCTTCGACTCAGCCGAGGTCTTTGCGTGAAAAGATTTTTGATCTTGGGTGCCCAGGGCCAGCTCGGCATGGAACTGCAAAGCGCCTTTCGGGATGCCGGTCACATCATCGCCCTTGATCGCTCTGCCTGCGATCTCAGCAATCCCTCCAGCATTCGTACCGCAATGCAGGACGCGCGCCCCGACGTCGTCCTCAACGCAGCAGCCTATACCGCCGTGGATCGCGCTGAATCTGAGCGTGAGCTGGCCATGCGAATCAATGGTGACGCCCCGGGCATCTTGGCCGAAGAAGCAAAGAAGAGCAACGCGCTCCTCATCCACTACTCAACCGACTACGTCTTCGATGGCTCTAAGCGCGAACCCTGGGTCGAAGATGATCCCGTGCGTCCCCTCAACGCTTATGGAGCAACCAAGCTGGCTGGAGAACGCAACATTCAACAGATCGGCGGACAATTCTTGATCTTCCGCACCAGTTGGATCTTTAGTCCGCGCGGAAATAATTTTCTGCGCACTATGCTGCGCCTCGGGCGGGAACGCCAAGAACTAAGAATTGTGAATGACCAAAAGGGCGCGCCCACGTCCGCGTTGGCTTTGGCAACAGCCACACGCCGTGTTCTCACCGGTACCACTCCGCGCCGCCCGGAAGACGCCACAGGTGTCTATCACATGACATGCGCCGGAGAGACGACTTGGTTTGGATTCGCACAAGCCATTTTTGCCAGGGCGCGCGCCGACAAACCCTGGGCATCGGTCACCGGCATCCTGTCATCGGAATATCCGACTCCAGCGATGCGTCCAGCGAATTCAGTCTTGTCGAATGAGAAGCTGAAGGAGGTCTTCAGCATCAGAATGCCTTCATGGGAAACCGCTCTAGATGCCTCACTACAATGCCTGGGTGTTCTGCGCAGCTGACAATCTTCCGCAATCACCTAAGCTGAAATTATTACCTAAGTCGACGCAGGTGTTAGAAAAGCGGCAGCCAATAATAACTTAGCCGAAGGATATGACTCTCTCGAAAATGTCGTGACGTGCTCGGATGCAAGGCCCTTTAGTATGCGCCCTTACTGTGAAGAATCACAAAAGCCGTCCTCATCAGGATTTTCAACTCCATCCAGAGGCCCCATTGCTCCACATATTGAACATCCAGCTGTACTCGCTCCGGATAGTTGACATCGCAGCGCCCTGACACCTGCCATAACCCGGTAATACCCGGAAGAGCATAGGTGTAAGTGCGGAAGTATCTCCCATACTTAGCCCGCTCCTCTTCCACAATGGGGCGTGGTCCCACGATGCTCATATCTCCAGCCAGCACATTCAGCAGCTGGGGAATCTCATCGAGGCTCGTCTTGCGAAGCATGCGCCCAATTGGAGTTACGCGTGGATCATCCCGCAGCTTGTGCGTCCGCGTCCATTCCTCGCGCGCCTCCGGGTTGGCGCTCAGGTGCTGCTCGAGAACATGGTCGCTGTCCGCATACATCGTCCGAAACTTCCAGACGTAGAGCGGCTGTTGAAACTGCCCGATGCGGCGATGGCGATAAAGCGCAGATCCCCTGGAAGTGATACGGATCAGGGCAGCCAGAAAAATTCCGAGCGGAAGCGCAACCGGAAACGCCAGAAAAACAATCAGCAGGTCCAGAAGCGGCTTGATTACGCGGTACCGGAAAGAAGTGATCGGCAGGCTGGAGTGAATTGCAGAGAATATTTCGGCTGCCACTGGCTCATTAAATCCGCCAGCTTGAAAATGTTCCTCACGGTAGGAAATGTCAGAAGTAAAGATCTCTGGTGTAGCCATGCACTGTAAAAAAGAAGTCCTGTTCTTTTAATTTGGTCAACAAATTTCCGCCAAAACGCCGAACATTCCTTGGGGATAGCTATTTACAGGTCAAGCGCTTCGTCTAGACTTCGAGGTCATGCAATCGAGCGCTCGTATGTTTGCGTGCGTCACTAAATAAAACAAACACGTGTCTTTTTCTCAATTTATACCATCTTGCGAAAGTGTACTGATGAAATCTTCGGCAAAAATAAACTGGCTCAGAACCAAATTTGATATTTCGTCCTGTTTTAAAACCTTGCACAGAAATATGAGGGCGGCGATGTAAACGCGATCATAGATTCCGTCATGTCATGATTCGATAGGACTAATGCCTCATATCGACTTTTCAGGAGCATTCATGAACACGGCGTAAATAAATTTTATTTTCAAAACATGAAGGTTGTGGAAATCGATTGCCGAAGCCAATTGTTCCCTGGCATTCGGATAGCCAACCGATACTGAGTGATACTGAACACGATCCCCAAAGTAACCGTGATGGTCCCACGGCACATTCACAAGCCTTTTTTGGCACTCTTTTAACGTTGGCAATTCCTTGGGGTTTTTCGCAAACTAGGAGAGTCTTGGTTTCCCCTTTTCCAATTCTCGACAACGCGCCTCATCCGCACGAAGACTTCCGCGCGTCGCGGGAGCTTGAAGCTCGCCTCGCAGGTGCAGTCCGCGGAGAAGTTCGCTTCGACTCAGGCTCTCGCGCCCTCTATGCAACGGATGCCTCCAACTATCGTCAGGTTCCCATTGGCCTGGTCATTCCGCGCGATGATGCCGACACCGAGGCCGCCATCGCCGTATGTCGTGAGCTCGGTGCTCCAGTGCTCTCGCGTGGCGGAGGCACCAGCCTCGCAGGCCAATGCTGCAACGTCGCCGTCGTGCTCGATTTTTCCAAATACATGCGCTCCATCCATTCGCTCGATCCGGATCGGAAGCTTGCAGTTGTCGATCCCGGCATCGTGCTCGATCGCGTGCGCGAGGCCGCAGAGAAGCACCATCTCACCTTTGCGCCTGATCCAGCCACACACTCACGCTGCACCATCGGCGGCATGATTGGCAACAACTCCTGCGGAACACACGCTCTAATGGGCGGCAAAACCGTCGACAACATTCGTTCGCTCGACATACTCCTCTACGATGGAACCCGCATGACCGTCGGCGCAACCAGCGACGATGACTTCGCACGCATCATCACCGCCGGTGGCCGTCCTGCTGAAATCTATGTCGGCCTCGCCCGCATCCGCGACCGTTATGCTTCTCTCATCCGCGAGCGCTTTCCCAAAATCCCACGCCGTGTCTCTGGCTACAACCTTGACTGCCTGCTTCCCGAAAACGGCTTCCACGTCGCCCGCGCTCTGGTCGGCAGTGAGGGCACCTGTGTCACGGTCCTCGCCGCCGAACTCGAGCTGATGCCCAGCCCGCCGCATCGTCGTCTGGTCGTGGCCGGGTTCGCAGATGCCTTCATCGCCGCCGACTATGTGCCCGCCATTCTCGAGCACAAGCCCATCGGCCTCGAAGGTTTTGATTCCATGCTTACTGGCTTTATGCGCCGCAAGAATCTTGCCACCGATGAAATCGCCTTGCTGCCCGAAGGCAACGGATATCTCCTGGTAGAGTTCGGCTCATGGACTTCCGAAGACGCCGATCACCAGGCAAGAAAATTTTGCGCCGCCGCGCAGTTCTATCCGGCAAAGCCCTCTGTCAGGCAATACTCGGATCAAGACGCAAAACGTATCTGGCACGTCCGCGAGTCGGCTCTCGGTGCCACCGTCTTCGTCCCCGGCGAGCCGCATGGATGGGAAGGCTGGGAAGACTCCGCCGTTCCTCCCGAAAAACTCGGCTCTTATCTTCGTAAGCTCTTCGCGCTGATGAATGAGTATGGCTACCGCAGTCCCTTATACGGGCACTATGGCCAGGGCTGTGTGCATCTTCGCATCAACTTCGATCTTGAGACTGCCGAGGGCATCGCAAAATTCCGTGAGTTCATCGACCGCGCGGCCGACATCGTCGTCGCACACGGCGGCTCATTCTCAGGCGAGCATGGAGATGGTCAGGCCCGCTCCGCCCTACTGCCTAAAATGTTCGGCCAGGAGCTCATTCAGGCCTTCCGCGAATTCAAAGCCCTGTGGGATCCGCTCAATCGCATGAACCCCGGCAAGCTCTCCGGTCCCGCGGAGATTTACTCGCCCACCGATAACCTCCGCCTCGGAGCTGGATACGAGTCTCACCACCAACACACCTTCTTTCAGTTTCCCGACGATAAAGGGTCACTCTCTGAGGCCACTCTGCGCTGTGTCGGCGTCGGCGCCTGCCGCAAGCAGGACGCTGGAACCATGTGTCCCAGCTACATGGCCACGCATGAAGAAAAGCACTCAACGCGCGGACGCGCTCATCTGCTCTGGGAGATGCTTGAGGGCGATGTCCTCCGGCGGGAACGAACCGGCGAAGCCGTGCCCCGCGAATGGGCGAGTGAATCTGTAAAAGAGGCGCTCGATCTCTGCCTTTCCTGCAAGGCCTGCAAAACCGAGTGTCCCGTCAATGTCGACGTCGCCACCTATAAGGCCGAATTCCTCGCCCACTACTACCAGCACCACCGCCATCCCCTGCGCGATTACGCCTTCGGATTCATGGATCATTGGGCGCATCTCGCCTCCGTCATTCCCGGCATCACGCCGCGCCTCGCCAATCTTCCTCTGCAACTTCCCGGCATCAGCCACGCTCTCAAAACCGCTCTGGGAGTCGCATCCCAGCGTCGTCTCCCGCGGTTCGCGCCTCGCAGCTTCCAAAGTCAGCAGCCCGCATCATCGCCTCCGCCATCAGCGCTCGGAACCAAACCCGTCCTGCTCTGGCCCGATACCTGGAACAACTACTACCACCCGCAGACTCTCGCCGCGGCGCAATCGGTACTCACCTCCGCCGGCTTTACCGTCACCATTCCCCGCCATCATCTCTGCTGCGGGCGACCGCTCTACGACTTCGGCTTGCTGTCCGCCGCGCGCCGTTATCTTGAGAGCATTCTCGAAACCCTAGCCCCCGAAATCGCTTCCGGCAAACCCATCGTCTTCCTCGAGCCCTCCTGCGCCAGCGTCTTCCGCGACGAGCTCCACAACTTCTTCCCCAACGACCCCCGCGCTGCCGCCCTTCGCGATCATACCTTCCTTCTCAGCGATCTCATCGCCCGGTTCGCGCCCGCCTGGCAGCCGCCCTCGCTTGCCGGACAAAGCATCCTCCTCCATGGACACTGCCACCACAAATCGCTCATGAAGATGACCTCCGAACTAGATCTGCTCCGCGGCACCGGAGCCGACGTTACCCTCCTCGACTCCGGCTGCTGCGGCATGGCCGGTCCCTTCGGCTTCGAACGGGAAAAGTTTGCCGTTTCTCAAACCCTTGCTGAGCGTGTTCTTCTGCCCGCCGTCCGCCTTGCCGCCCCGCAAACCCTCCTGGTCACCGATGGTTTCAGTTGCCGCGAACAGATCGCCCAGAATTCGCCCCGCCGTGCTCTTCATCTGGCCGAGGTTCTGGCCGCGGCCATCCAATGAAACCTAAGTAACCACGCAGAAATTTCTCTCTTCGCTGTGCCAAAACTTCCAGGCGGTATTTTTTACATGCCAACCCAGATGGTCTCGGGCTTCCAGTGAGTTCGGCTTATCACTCATTCTAAAGCGGTTCAATCGTTTGAATGCCGCTCGGGTTCTTTG
>Ga0335072_10012256_pt1 | contig 12245 bp, 10 predicted proteins | sample Lox_Sample_21_FD_206725 | JGI IMG/M metagenome (GOLD analysis project Ga0335072, IMG submission 206725) | Soil microbial communities from Loxahatchee National Wildlife Refuge, Florida, United States - Lox_Sample_2.1 | ecosystem: Environmental > Terrestrial > Soil > Wetlands | place: USA...
GGGTTCGGCACGAGTCAGGCCGAGCTCTTCCCCGACATCTCGATCGGAGATGCTCCGACATGATGTCGAGTCGCGCGCGCCGCATGGCCGAGCACCATATGCGGCACAAGGCGAACGCCGAGCTCAACCTGATTCCGCTCATCGACATTCTCTCGGTGATGGTCTCGTTTCTGCTCGTCTACTCGAGTGAGGTGGAGATCATCCAGAACAGCAAGGGGATCGAGATTCCGCAGTCGATCTCCGAGACCGCGCCGCACCGCTCCGTGGTGATCATGATCACGAAGACCGACCTCTTCGTGCAGGGCGAGCGGATCGCATCGGTGAGCGAGCTGCGCGGCGAGCCGGGCGCGATCATCGCCCCGCTGCGCGATGCGTTGAAGCGCCCGCTGCTCGTCGGCCGGGAGGTGAGCGAGCAGGATCTCGCCGATCGCGAGATCACGATCATGGCCGACAAGTCGCTGCCGTACGAAGTGCTGAAGAAGGTGATGACCACCTGCACCGACGCCGACTACGGGCGGATTTCCCTCGCCGTGATGCAGAAGGACCTGCCCGTGCCCCCGGGCCGGTTCCACGCCGCCTAGCCCTCACCGCCATGCTCGCGCCGTACTACCGTGACTTCGAGCTGCCCTGGGAGGTCGATCCCGAGGAGCAGAACCGCTTCCGCGGGATCCTGCGGGTGGGACTCATTGCGCTCGCCCTGCTTACGCTCCTGTTCATGCTGGTGCCGACTCCGCAGGTGAAACGCAACGAGGTCCAGGTGCCCGAGCGGCTCGCGCGCGTGATGATCGAGCAGCAGAAGGTGAAGCCGCCGCCACCGCCGGTGCCGAAGGTGCAGGAGAAGCCGCGTCCCATTCCGAAGGCGATCCCCATTCCGCAGTTCAACCGCACCGCTCAGGCGCGGCGCAAGGCGGAGAAATCCGGGCTGCTCAAATTTCAGGACGAGCTCGCCGACCTGCGCGAAGCGACGAATCTCGATGAGGGCCAGACCCGCAATCTCACGGGGACGGTCGGCGCGGACTCGCACGCCGAGCGCTCGCTCATCACGGCGAAGATCGGTGCGGGGAGCGGCGGGATCACTTCGGCGAACATGAGCCGCGGATTCGGCACGGGGGCCGGAGCGCTCGAGGGCCACGAGACCACGACGGTGAGCTCGATGATTGCCCGCTCGGGTCTCGACAGTCGCCCCGCCGCGCGCAGCGGACCCGGCGGCAAGGCCGCACGCAGTCGCGAGGAAATCGAGCTCGTATTCGACCGCAACAAGGGTGCGATCTACGCCCTCTACAGCCGCGCGCTGCGCGAGCGGCCCGAGCTGCAGGGGAAACTCGTCCTCGAGTTCACGATCGCTCCATCGGGAGACGTGACCATGTGCCGCGTGGTCTCGAGCGATCTCAACGATCCGGAGCTCGAGGAGAAGATCATCTCGCGCGTGCGGCTGTTCCGCTTCGAGCCGAAGGACGTGGCGCCGATCACCACCACCAAACCGATCGATTTCTTCCCCGCCTGACGAGGCGCGCCATGAACCTGCAGTCGGAGATCGACTATTTCACCGAGCTCAGGCTCATCGACAAGGCGCGCCTGCTCAATCTGTTCCTGCACGAGCTCGCCGAGGAGGCGCGCGGCACGTACGGTCCGGGCAACGAGCAGGTGCACGATGCGGGACACCTGCGCTTCACGAACGAGCTCGTGCACAGACTCACACGCGTGATCGAGCAGCTGATGGCCGAGGATGCGGCGCGTCCGGCCGACGATGTGCTGCTGCGCATGCTGCTTTCCCCGCGCGCCGACAAGACCGCCGAGCGGCTGGTCATGAATGCCTACCGCCGCGCGATCCAGGGCTTCGAGAGCTTCGATACCACTGTACTGATGAGCACCTGAGGCGCGCAACGCCGGTCACCGGGCGCGGCGCCGCGCCCGGTGACCGGCGTTGCGCGCCTCAGGTGCTCATCAGTACAGTGGCGGTCGGGGAGACGTCGACCACGCGCGATGATCGAGCAGCCGCTCACCGAAGTGCTGATACTGCTGGCGGCGTCCGTGTTCATCGTGACGCTCGCCCGCCGGCTCGGCTGGCCGCCGATCCTGGGCTATCTCATCGTCGGCATGGCCCTCGGGCCGCATGCGATCGGGCTCATCTCCGAGAGCTCCATCACGCGCGTGCTTCCGGAGCTCGGGGTCGTGTTTCTCCTCTTCACCCTGGGCCTCGAGTTCTCCCTCCCGCGCATGCTCGCGATGCGCCGCGAGGTGTTCGGACTCGGCGCGCTGCAGGTGTGCGCCACCGTCGCTGCATGCGCCGTCATCGCGCATGCGACCGGGGCAACGTGGCTCATCGCGGCGTTGATGGGCGGGGCGGTCGCGATGAGCTCGACCGCCATCATCGTGAACGAGCTCGCGACTCGCGGCGAATTGAACCGCACGCACGGCCGGCTCGCCTTCAGCATGCTCCTGTTCCAGGACCTCGCATTCGTGCCGCTGCTCGCGCTCGCCTCCGGGCTCGAGCGGCCGGCGGCCTACTCGCTCCAAGCGGCGATGGAGGCGGTCGGCGCGGGCGTACTCGCGGTGATCGTGGTGCTCGCCGCGGGACGCTGGCTGCTGCGGCCGCTGCTGCACGAGATCGCGCACAGTCGCCTGCGGGAGCTGTTCACGATGACGGCGCTCCTGGTCGTGCTCGCCTCGGCGTGGATCTCGTACGTCGCCGGGCTGTCGCTTGCCCTCGGGGCCTTTCTCGCCGGAATGATGCTCGCGGAGACCGAATATCGTCACCAGATCGATGCGGTCATCCGACCCTTCCGGGACATCTTGCTGGGTCTCTTCTTCATCTCCGTCGGGATGCTGCTCGACGTGCGCCTCGTGATCATGCAGTTCCCGCTCGTCTCCGCCATCCTCGTGGGGCTCATCGCGCTCAAGGCGGTGATCGGCGCACTGGCCGCGCGGCTGTTCGTCGATTCCACCTTCAAGGCTGCGCGCGCGGGAATCGTGATCGCGATCGGCGGGGAGTTCGGAGTCGCCCTGCTCACCATCGTGCTCGAAAGCGGTGCGGTCTCGGGCCGCCTGGCGCAGCCGCTGCTGGTCGCGGTGGTGCTTTCCATGGTCTTGAGCCCGCTCGTACTGCATCACAATCGCAGCATCGCGCGGGCGGTGCTGCGCGAGCAGGGTCCGAGCGTTGCGCCGCTCGAGCCCGAGCAAGAGGCGACGCGCGCCATCGCGCGCCGCGAGCACGTGATCCTATGCGGCTACGGACGCGTCGGGCAGAACGTCGCGCGGGTGCTCGAAGCGCAGGGCTTCGAGTTCATCGCGCTCGACATCGATCCGGCGCGGATCCGTGCCGCCCGTCAGGCGGGCGAGCCCGTGCTCTACGGGGATTCGGCCGACGAGGAGATGCTCGTGAAGGCGGGCATCGATCGGGCGAGCGCGTTGGTCGTGAGCTTCTCGAATCCCGCGGTCGCGCTCGACATCATTCGCAGCGTCCGCGGGCTGCGCGCGGAGGTGCCGGTGCTGGTACGCACGGCCGATGACGCCCGGCTGCAGGAGCTCAAGGATGCCGGTGCGACCGAGGTCGTGCCGGAGACCTTCGAGGCGAGCCTGATGCTCGTCTCCCAGGTGCTGATGCTGCTCGATGTCCCGGTGAGCCGCGTGGTGCATACGATCGGCGCGATCCGCAACAGCCGCTACGAGGTCCTGCGCAACATCCATCGCCGCGCGGACGCCCGCCCGGTCGATGAGACGCATCCTTACCGGGAGGAGCTCAAGTCCATCGTCATTCCCCCGGGCGCCTGGGCGGTCGGGCGCACGGTGAGCGATCTGCGCGCGCGCGGCGCCGAAGTTGCAATCACCGGAATCCGCCGCCACGGCATACTCGGCCGCGAGCCGCAGGGAGATACACGCCTGCGCGAGGGCGATATCGTCGTGATCTACGGGCTTCCCGAAGCGCTCGAGCACGCCGAGGGCGTGCTGCTCGCCGGATGAACTCGAGGCCGATGAGACCATGAAACGCACCGAGATCCACTTTCCGCCGAAGCACGAGGCACTGCGCGAGGACGTGCACGCCTTGGGCGAGCTGCTCGGCGAGCTGCTGCGCGAGCAGGGCGGGCCGCAGCTGCTCGAGACGGTCGAGCAGGACCGTGTGCTCGCGATCCGGCGCCGCGAAGGCGACAGTGGTGCGGCGGCCGAGCTCGCGCTGCGGGTACGGGGGCGCCCGCCGGCCGAAGCGCGCGACCTCGTGCGCGCGTTCTCCACCTGGTTTCAGGCCGTCAACTTGGCGGAGAAGGTCCACCGCATTCGCCGCCGCCGCCACTATTTTCTCAAGGAGAGCGCCCGACCGCAGCCGGGAGGCGTCGAGGATGCGCTCGCGAGCCTGAAGGAGCGCGGTCTCGCGCTCGAGGAGGTGCTCGCGCTCATCGGGAGCCTGCGCATCGAGCCGGTATTCGCCGCGCACCCGACCGAGTCCCTGCGCCGCACGATCCTGCGCAGCCAGCAGCGCATCGCTGAGCTCTTGCTCGGGCGGCTCGATCCGACGCTCACGCCGCGTGACTCGCGCAGCCTCTGGCGGCGCGTGCGCCAGGAGCTCACCGCGGGCTGGCAGACCGAGGATCATCCGCGCGAGAAACTCACGGTGTCCGATGAGCGTGAGCACGTCCTGTACTACCTGAGCGAGGTGCTCTACCGCGCGGTGCCGACGTTCTACGAGGAGATTGCCGATGCGCTCGCAGGGCTCTACGACGTGAAGCCCGAGGCGCTCGAGCTTCCCGCGATCGTGAGCTTCGGCACCTGGGTCGGCGGGGACATGGACGGCAATCCCGACGTGCACGGGAAGACGATCCGCGAGACACTCGCGCGCCAGCAGCAGGTGATCGTGCACGCCTATTACGAGGAGTGTCAGTCGCTCGCGCAGCGCCTGTCGCAGAGCGCGAGCCGCATCGACGTATCGGCAGCGCTCTCCAAGCGCATCGATGAGTACGCGACGCTGCTACCGGGCGCGCGCGCGGTCACCCCGGCGCGCCACGACCGCATGCCGTATCGGGTATTCCTCGCGCAGATCGGCGCACGCCTGATCAATACGTTCGAGGGCCGCGCGAACGGCTACGAGCGGGCGGCGGAGCTGCGCGCCGATGTTCAGCTCATCGCCGACAGTTTGCGCGCGCACCGGGGCTGGAACGCGGGCCACCACTCGGTGCAGCGGCTGCTGCGCCGGATCGACACCTTCGGGCTGCACCTCGCAACGCTCGACGTTCGCCAGCATGCGAGCGTGCACCACGACGTTCTCGCGCGGGCGCTCGATGATCCGGAGTGGCGCGCACGCCCGAGCGCGGAGCGGCATCGGCTCATCGCGCAGGCGATCGAGCGGGATGGCGGACCACTCGTCGATCTCGATCCGCTCGGCCGTCGCACGCGCGGTGTATTCGAATCGATCGTAGCCGGACGGCACCGCTACGGCGCGGCGGCCGTCGGCTATTACATCGTGAGCGGCGCCCAGGACGTGGACGACGTGCTTGCGGCGCTGCTGCTCGCGCGCTGGGCGGACGTGTGCGACAAGCGCACCGGGGAGGTGGCGCTCGACATCGCCCCGATGTTCGAGTCGCTCGATGCGCTCGAGGGAAGCGGCGAGATCATGCGCCGCCTCCTGAGCGACCCGCTGTACCGGCGCCACCTGGATACCCGCCGTCACCGCCAGTGCGTCGTGCTCGGCTATGCCGACGCCGACAAAGAAGGCGGTCTGTGCGCGGCGCGGTTTGCGATCCAGGTTGCGCAGGCCGAGCTCGCGCGCGCATTCACGGAGGGCCGCGTGAGCCACGTCCTCTGTCATGCGCGCGGCGGCAGCGTCGCGCTCGGCGGCGGTCGCATCGACACGCCCGCGCGCGCCGCCCCGGATGCCGCCGTGAACGGCGTGCTGCGGCTCACGGAGCAGGGCGAGGTGGTGAACCAAAGCTACGGGTTGCTGCCGATCGCGATGCGCACGCTCGAGCGCGCGTTCAACGCGCTCGCGGTGCGCACGGCGGCGGTGCGCACGGCAGGCGCACCGCGCGCAGTCCCGCAGGCGCATGCGGCCTGCGCGGCGACACTCGCAGCCTCGAGCCGCGCCGCGTACCGGCAGCTCGTCTATGGCGATGCGAGGTTCCACGAGTATTTCCGCCTCGTCACGCCGATCGACGTGCTCGAGCGCATGCAGATCGGCTCGCGGCCCGCATACCGCGGCGAGGGCGAGAGTCTTCAGTTGCTCCGTCCGGTGCCGTGGGCATTCGCCTGGACGCAGTCGCGCTTTCTGCTGCCGGCCTGGTACGGAGCCGGAAGCGGCTTCAGCGAGACGCTCGAGCGCCACGGACTCGCAGTCCTCAGGGAGGCTTACGACAGCTGGTTCTTTCTGCGCAATCTCATCGACGACGTGGAGGCGACGCTCGCGCGGACGGATCTCGAGATCGCCCGGGCGTACGATGCGCTCGCGCCGCGGGCGTTGCAGCCGTTCTTCGAGGACATCTGCCGCGAGTACGCGCTCGCACGCGAGCGGCTGCTCGAGATCAAGGGCACGCGCGAGCTGCTCGACGGGGACGCGACGCTGCAGCGAGCGATCGCGCTGCGCAATCCGTACGTCGATCCAATGAACCTCATGCAGATCGATCTGCTCAAGCGCTGGCGCGCGACCGGCCGGCAGGACCGTGACCTGTTCGATGCGCTGCTCGCGAGCGTGAGCGGCATCGCGCAGGGCCTGCAGAGCACCGGATGAGCGGGCAGCCGCAGATCGAGATCCGGCCGGCGACGCCCGAGGATGCGGCGCAGATCCTTGCCTTCATCCGCGAGCTTGCCGAGTACGAGCAGCTCGCGCACGCCGTGGTGGCGACCGAAGCGGACCTGCACAGTACGCTCTTCGGCCCGCAGCCGTACGCGCATGCGCTCATCGCCTGCGAGGCCGGCGTGCCGCTCGGATTCGCGGTGTACTTCTACAACTACTCTACCTTCGCAGGACGGCCTGGGCTCTATCTCGAGGACCTGTACGTGCGCCAAGCCGCGCGCGGTCGGGGCATCGGTCGGCGGCTCCTCGCCCATCTCGCGCAGATCGCGTTGGAGCGCGGATGCGCGCGCATGGAGTGGGCCGTGCTCGATTGGAACGAGCCCGCGATTCGCTTCTACGTGAGTCTCGGCGCCGCGCCGAACGAGGAGTGGACCACCTATCGGCTCTCGCGCGCAGGGATCGCGGCGCTCGCGCGCTCGCCGTGAGCTAGTTGCGGCGCAGATCCACGGCGGGCAGCTGCATCGAGCGGCGATACTTCGTGACCGTGCGCCGCGCGACCTTGACTCCGCGGTCCGCGAGCAGTCCCGCGAGCTGCACGTCGGAGAGCGGATGGCGCCGGTCCTCGGCAGCGATGAGGTCGCGGAGCAGCGCGCGGATCGCCGTCGCGGAACACGACCCACCGCTCAGGGTCGCGAGCTCGCGCGAGAAGAAGCGCTTGAATGCGACGACGCCGCGCGGGGTGGCCATGTACTTGTGCTGGGTGGCGCGCGAGACCGTCGACTCGTGCAGGCCCAACTCGGCACCGATCTCGCGCAGGGTGAGCGGACGCATCGCGAGATCGCCGTACTCGAAGAAGTTTCGCTGGCGGGCGACCAGCGCTTCGGTCACGCGCCGGATCGTGAGGAAGCGCTGCTCGAGGTTGCGCACGAGCCAGCGCGCCTCCTCGAGATGCTGGTTCAAGCGCACCGTCTCCCCGTTGCGGACGCGGCGCAGCTCCTCGGCGTAGCGCTGATTGACTCGGATCCGCGGGTAGATCGCGGCGTTGATCGCGACCGCCCAGCGCTTCTTCTCCCTGCGCACGATCACGTCGGGAACGATCATGCGCGGCTCGAACGTGCCGAGCCGCGAACCCGGGCGTGGATCGAGGCTGCGAATGAGCTCGAGCGCCGGGGCGAGCTCGGGCTCTGCGCAGCCGAGCGCCTGGCACAGACGCCCATGGTCGCGCGCCGCGAGCAGCTCCAGAAGGCCGCTCGCAATCTCGATCGCAAGCGCACGCCCGGGCGTCTGCTCCGGCAGCGCTGCGAGCTGCAGGCGCAGACACTCCGCGAGATTGCGCGCCGCAACACCGGTCGGCTCGAGTTCCTGCACGGTCCTGAGCGCCGCCTCGAGCTCACCCGCGGCCGGGCTCTCGACGAGCGGGGCCAGCTCGGTGAGCGGATCGCGCAGGAATCCATCCTCGTCGAGCGCATCGACGATGAGGTTGGCGAGCTCGTGCTCGCGCTCCGTGAGCCCGAGCACGAGCAGCTGGTCGCGCAGCTGACCGCGAAGCGTGGTCGGCGCTGCGGTCCACTCGGTCCAGTCGGGCAGCGCCCCTCCCGGGGGGTCAGAGCCTGCCAAGCCGAAGTCGAGGTCCTCGCGCGCCGCCGTCTCGGCAGGCGTCTCCTCGCGCGCGCGGCCATCGGCGCTTTCGGGGATCTCCTCGAGAAACGGGTTCTGGGTGAGGGCGCGCTGCAGCTCCTGCACGCATTCCGGGGCCGAGAGCTGCAGCAGCTTCACCGATTGCTGCAGCCGGGGCGTGAGCGTGAGCTGCTGCCGGAGGCGCAGCCCCAGTACGGCGTTGCTCATTCTACGACGGGGTCCTCGGGAGCTTCGCGGGCAGCCCGCCGGCGGAATCAAGCAACAGCCGTGCCAGGCGCGCTGCCCCGGCAGGCGCGTCGGGTCAGATTCCCGACTGCCAGGTGCTCGGCATCCCGGCCGTGCTGATCGCGCTCTCGATCGTGAGGCAGGCCTCACGCGCCTCGGGCTGCGCGCGCAAACTCCGCGCGATGGAATTGAGGAAGGTGCACATTACCGGGACGTTCGGGTGCGAGGCGCGCAGCTCCGCCTCCACCCGGTCGATCAGCTCTACGACATCCTCTTGATCGCAGCTCGGGAAGGTCATCGTGAGGACGGCCTGCTGAACCGCGGTCAAGGCCTGGTGTATGGCTTCCAGGTGCTCCCCGTTCATGTCATTCATTTCAACTCCAATCGCGAGCGCACGCAACTGCCGACGCTGCGCCGCAGCGGAGTCAAGGAAAAAAATAGCGGGCTGGTCGCACCACAGCCCGCCAAACGGGGGGTCACCGGTTGAACTCCTCCGCAGCCGGAGTCGGCAGCGGGAGTCGAGAAAGCCTGGGCGCGCACGCGATCGACGTCCCTTGTCTCCAAAGCTGCAATCGCTGTGCCAGGCCGTCCTGCGCTGCGGCGCAACTACCTGGGAACATGGGCATGGATCCTGCTCGATGCTCTGAGCCTGCGGGCGTGAGGCGACAAGATGGCCATGCGAACCGAGGAGACGATCGACAAACTGAATGGACTCATTCGTGTCTGTCGCGACGGCGAAGAGCTGTGCGGCTGCGGCGGCGTGCGCGCATCGAGCGCCGCGCTACGCGCGCTGTTGCTCCACCGCAGCGAGGAGTGGGGGCGGCTCGGCGATGAGCTGCAAGCCCTTGTTCTGCTGCTCGGGGGCGAGCCGGTCACCTCGGCGAGCTTTGCGGCTCGAACGCGACGCATGCGGCTTGCGCTGCGCGTGATGCTGAGCGGCCGAAATGACGCCCCGCTGATGGATGCGTGGCAGCGCGCGCAGCAGCGCGCGCTGCGCTGCTATGCGGAGGCGCTCGGTGGCTATCTCCCGGAACGCATCCGCCGGACGATCGGTCTGCAGGCGGATCGCGTCATGGATCGATGCGACCAGATCGGGACTCTGCGCGTTCAGCTTGAAATTCATTCTCCCGCGCTCTAGGGCGCTGTAACTCTTACAGCACGCGGGCGTCGGTCCAAGCTCGAGCGGGGCGGGAAACGTGCGCGCCCGTGCAGGCTCGCTTTCCGGGATGGCGAGTAGATTTGCGCCTGGTCCGCGGGCAAGATGATGCGACGGTCACCGATTTCCCGCGGCACCGATGCCGTCCTCCCCCGCTAGCTCCAACGCTCGCACGTCGCTCGCCGCGGCGCTCGCGTGTCTTGGCACCGGTCTGCTGATCGGCGCCGCAGTCGCGCGCCTCGGGCTGAGCGCACTCGAGCACGCGCACACACTCGAGGTGCTGAGCGAGTGCGCACTCGTCATCTGTCTCTCCTGTGCGGGGGTCACCCTCGCCGAGGGCCTGGAGCGCTCGATCCATGACGGGTCGCTGCGTCTCGCGCTCATCGCGATGCCGACCACGATCGCGCTCATCGCCGGAGTTGCGAACGTATTCCTCGGGTTGCCGTTCAACGAGGGCATGTTGCTCGGGGCCATACTCGCCCCTACCGACGCTGTGCTTGCCGGATCGCTGCCGGTGATGCCCGACGGCGCCTCGCGGCAAGTGCTCGTGGCCGAGGGGGCGCTCACCTCGAGTCTCGCGCTGCCCGCCGTGCTGTTCGCACTCGGCCTCTGTGGCGATCACGACCTCGGGCCGGGTGCGCTGCGCTGGGTGATGGTCGATGTTGTCTGGGCGAGCGCGTCGGGCGTCGCGCTCGGCTGGGCAGCCGGGGCCGGGGCGGCCTTCGCGCTCGCGCGCCTCGACTCCCGCGGACCCTTTGGCGCACTCGAGCTGCTGGTCCTCGCCTGCACTGCGACGCTCGCCTACGGAGCGGCGCTGCCGCTGCACGCGAACGGGCTCCTCTGCGTGCTCGTCGCGGGCGTGGCGCTCTCCTTTCGCGGGCGTCTCGCACCGCGCTCGCCGCCTACGGCACGGCTCGCCCGCCGCCTGGCGGCCGGTGCGCGCCGCACCGAGCAGGCAGCCGGTCTCGCTATCGTCGCGGGCGTCGGTGCGCTGCTCGCCGTCTCCGACGTTCGGCCGGCGCTCATCCTGTTCGCCCTGCTCGTCATCGTCGGAGTTCGTCCGCTCGCGGCGCATCTCGCGCTTGGGAGCCTCCAGGGCCACGAGCTCGACCGGCGTGCGATCGCCTGGTTCGGTGTACGCGGGCTCGCCCCGATCTACCTGCTGATGTTCGCCGTCGACCAGGGTGTGGACGGAAGGACCGCAAGCGAGCTCATTGCTGTAACCGTCGCCGTGCTCGCCACGTCGATCGCACTGCACGGCCTCACCGCTCTGCCGCTCGGCAATCGACCCGTCGACCCACAGCGGCAGCACTAGCGGGTCGCTGGGCGAGGCCCTGCGCGTGGCCTTCTGGCGACACTACCCTGGATGCGGCAAAACCGGGCAACATAGCCATCGAGCCGTACGTGGCGGGGTGCCGGGCGGCGCCATCGGTGAGGGCGACATGGCACATGCGCTGATTGTGGACGACGACCCTGACGTGGTGGAGTGGCTGGAGGAGGTCGCACGCCTGGAGGGATTCACGATCGCGCGCGCCAACTCGCTGCGCGAGGCGCGCATCGAGCTCGGAAGGCAGCACCCGGACGTGCTGCTCACCGATCTGAAGCTACCCGATGGTGAGGGCATCGAGCTCACGCACGAACTCGAGCGGCCTGATGCGACCGAGGTGATCGTCGTCACCGGACACGCGACGGTGGACAGCGCCGTCGCGGCGCTGCGCGCCGGAGCGAGCGATTACCTCGTGAAGCCCGCCGATCTCGAGCGCGTCCAGACGGTGCTGCGCCACGCGCGCAAGACTTCGGCTCTGCAGCACGAGATCGGCGCGCTGCGCGAGGAGCTGCGCAGGCTCGGCCGGTTCGGGCGCATCCTCGGCGGCTCCCCGCGCATGCAGTTCCTGTACGACCAGCTGAGCCGCGTCGCGCCCACCTCCGCGACCGTGCTGCTCATCGGGGAGAGCGGCACCGGCAAGGAGCTCGCGGCGCAGACCCTGCACGAGCTGAGCCGTCGGCGCGACGCGCCGTTCCTGCCGCTCAACTGCGGCGCGGTGGCTCCGCAGCTCATCGAGAGTGAGCTGTTTGGTCACGAGCGCGGGAGCTTCACCGGCGCCGATCGACAGTACAAGGGCTTCTTCGAGCGGGCCGACCGCGGCGCCGTCTTTCTCGACGAGATCACCGAGATGCCGATGGAGCTGCAGGTGAAGCTCCTGCGCGTCCTCGAGACCGGCACGTTCCGGCGCGTCGGCGGATCGCAGCAGATCGCATGCGATGTGCGCGTCGTCGCGGCGACCAACCGGGAGCCCGAGAAGGCGGTCCGCGACGGCAAGCTCCGCGAGGATCTCTACCACCGACTCAATGTCTTCCCGATCCGGTTGCCGCCGCTCCGAGAGCGCGGGGCGGATATCGACGAGCTCGCGCGCTACTTCCTCGACGAGCTGAACAGCATCGAGGGCACCGCCAAGACCTTCGCGCCCGACACGCTCGCGCGGTTGCGCGATTACAGCTGGCCGGGCA
>Ga0335072_10012257_pt1 | contig 12245 bp, 8 predicted proteins | sample Lox_Sample_21_FD_206725 | JGI IMG/M metagenome (GOLD analysis project Ga0335072, IMG submission 206725) | Soil microbial communities from Loxahatchee National Wildlife Refuge, Florida, United States - Lox_Sample_2.1 | ecosystem: Environmental > Terrestrial > Soil > Wetlands | place: USA: Florida...
TCAGCCGGCCCATCGAGAGCGGCCGGAAACCCCGCGGATCGCGCGCCGCAAACACCCGGTCCCGCGTCATCATCACGATCGAGAAGGCTCCCTCCAGCTGCGCCAGAGAATCGGCGATCGCGTCCACCAGGGTGCCGGCGCTCGAGTGCGCGATGAGCTGCACGATGATCTCGGAGTCCGACGTCGTCTGGAAGTACGCTCCCTCCCGCTCCAGCCGCTCTTTCAGGTTGCCCAGGTTGACCAGGTTCCCGTTGTGCGCAATCGCGATCAGCCCCTTGGTCGAGTCCACCCGGATCGGCTGCGCGTTCAACAGCGCCGAATCGCCGGTGGTCGAGTACCGCGTATGCCCGATAGCCATCGACCCGGGAAGCTTCGCGATCACGTCATCGGTGAAGATCTCGCTGACCAGCCCCATCCCCTTGATGTTCGCCAGCCGCTGCCCGTCTGCAGTAGCAATCCCGGCCGACTCCTGCCCCCGGTGCTGCAATGCATAGAGCCCAAGGTATGCCTGCCGCGCCGCGTCCGGATGCCCGTGAATCGCGACCACCCCGCACTCCTCGCGCAGCTTGTCGCTTTCAAATGGAGCGCCCCAACCGGGTTCCTGTTGTCTCTTAACGGGTGCGTCCCGCTCCACAACGGGTTCCCGCCGGTATTGAAAAGGCGTCTCCAACTCCGCAAAGTTCTCCGGCCGGTTTTGAAAGGGCACGGCTTCAGCCGTGCCGCCCGCGGTGCCACAAGACTCTCCGGGCTCCAGTCCCTGAGGGAAGTTCTCAGGAACTTCGGCGACCCCCTCGTAGAGGCGCCGCGTCATGCGTGGACCTCGTCGTGGAGCAAAGCTTCCAGCGCATCCGCCCACGGTTCCCTCAGCTCGGCCACTGAAGCGGAGATCAGCGGCTGGCGATCCACCGAAATCTCAATCCGGTTGCCGCCCGTCACCCCGATCTGCGCCGCCAAAAAGCTGTACTCGCCCGCCAGTTTTTCGACCGCGCTTACATGGTTGTGCGCCGCCGTGACCAAAACCGTCGAAGCCGGCTCGGCAAAGACGCCAAAGAGCGGATAAGCCATCAGCGACTGGTCCTGATCGACCGTTGCGCCAATGTTGTTGGGGAAAGCCGCCTGCGCCAGCGCCACCGCAATACCGCCGTCTGCAACATCGCGTGCCGACCCGATCAGCCTGCGCTCCGCCAGCACGCCGAGCAGCGTGTGCAGATCGGCTTCGGCATCCAGATCGAGCGCCGGAGGCTGACCCCAGACGCCGCCAAGAATCGCTTTCGCGTACTCCGACGAGCCAAACTCGTTGAGCGCTTCCGTACTCGCCGACTCGCTGGCATCGGCCTCTATGGTCGGCCCTTCTTCATAAAGCGGCATCGGGTACTGGCTGATCGCCGGAGGATTGAGCGGCACCGCCAGCGCCGGATCGGGCTCCTCCCCGCGCGGAATGGGCCAAAGAAGCAGAATGGCCTCGCCGGACCTTTCAAAACTCGAGGGCACAGCCTTCGTCACGTCGTCCAGGATGCCCACAATCCCGAGCACCGGCGTCGGATAAATTCCTTCGCCCCTGGTCTCGTTGTAAAGCGACACGTTGCCGCCCGTGATCGGCGTGCCCAGCGCCGTGCACGCCTCGGCAATCCCGTCGATGGCCGTCGAAAGCTGCGCCATGATCTCCGGCTTCTCCGGATTGCCGAAGTTCAGGCAGTTAGTCGCGGCCACCGGCTTCGCCCCCGTGCAGGCCACCTTGCGCGCCGCCTCGGCCACCGCGTGCATCGCGCCCAGCTTCGGGTTCAGGTAGCACCAGCGGCCGTTTCCGTCCAGCGCCATTGCTAAGCCGCGCTCGCGCTTTTCTGACCCCTGGTCCCTGATCTCTGGTCCCTGTTCCCTAATCCCTGTCCCCTTGATCCGCATCACGCCGGCCTCGCCGCCCGGCCCCTGCACCGTGTTCGTCTGCACCATCGAGTCGTACTGCTCATGAACCCAGCGCTTGGAACAGGCATTCGCGCTCGCCAGCAGCTTCTTGAGGTCAGCGGTGTAGTCACGGTCCTTGTCCAGTGCGGCCAGCACCTCTTCCGGCGGATCGTGCGGAACCGGCGCCGTCCACTCGCCGACCGGCCGATGGTAAAGCGGTGCGTCGTCCGTCAGCGATTGGTTGGGAATATCGGCGACAAGCACGCCGTGATGCCGGATACGCAGCCGCGGCTCCGGCTCGACCGTCCCCACAATCACCGCGTCCAGCCCCCACTTGGCGAAGACCCGCAGCACCTCCTCCTCGCGCCCCTTCTCGGCCACCAGCAGCATCCGCTCCTGGCTCTCCGAGAGCATGATCTCGTACGCGCTCATGCCCGTCTCGCGCTGCGGCACCAGGTCCAGCTCCACATCCAGGCCCACGCCGCCCCGCGCGCCCATCTCGCACGTCGAGCACGTCAGCCCCGCCGCGCCCATATCCTGAATCCCGACGATCGCTCCCGTCTTCATCGCCTCCAGGCAGGCCTCCAGCAGCAGCTTCTCCATGAACGGGTCGCCTACCTGCACGTTGGGCCGCTTCTGCTCCGATCCCTCCTTGAACTCCTCGCTGGCCATCGTCGCCCCGTGGATACCGTCCCGCCCCGTCTTGGCGCCCACATAGATCACGGGATTCCCCGTGCCCGTCGCCTTGGCGTAGAAGATCTCATCCTTCCGCACCAGCCCGAGCGCGAAGGCGTTCACCAGCGGGTTCCCGCTGTAGCAGGCCTCGAACTTGGTCTCGCCGCCCAGGTTCGGCACCCCGAAGCAGTTCCCATACCCGGCGATCCCACTCACTACACCCTCGACGATGGCGTGGTTCTTATGCACCAGCTCCCGCTCCGCCGGTCTCGCATCCGGCCCGGCCTCGATGGGCCCGAACCGCAGCGAGTCCATCACCGCCAGCGGCCGCGCCCCCATCGTGAAGATGTCCCGCAGAATGCCGCCCACCCCCGTCGCCGCCCCCTGGAACGGCTCGATATAGCTGGGATGGTTATGGCTCTCTATCTTGAAGGCGCAGGCCCACCCCTCGCCCACGTCGATGATGCCGGCGTTCTCACCGGGCCCCTGCACAACGCGGTCGCTTCTGGTCGGCAGCCGCCTGAGGTGCACGCGGCTCGACTTATAGGAGCAGTGCTCGCTCCACATCACGCTGTAGATACCCAGTTCCGTGATGGAAGGGGTGCGTCCCAGGGCTGCGAGAATCCGTTCGTACTCCTCGGCCGTAATGCTGTGCCGCGCCAGCAACTCCGGTGTCACATCTGCCGGCTCGGGCGCGACTGCGGTGGGGGGTGGGGTCATTGCCGATGTTTCCATTGTCGCACGGGTCTCGCAGGCGGGGTTCCGCGGGGCTATGTGGAAACCTTGACCGGATCTCTTTCCCTATTCCGAACGCCGGCCCCGGCCGTTCTCCGGCTCCCGCTCAGCATAGTGGCGCCCGCGCCAGGGCCTATGCGATATCTCTGAATGTAGTCCTCCAAAGCCCATCCCGGGAGAGCGGAACTGGCAGGCGCAGCGCACCCAAATTCGGCATAAAGGCCCGCCCATGAGGAGGCGCGTTCACAGGTTCATATGCTCGCAGTACGGCATTAGCAGTCTTGAGAAAAAGCGGCTCAAGGTATCCACGATGGAAGACCTGAAGTCGATGCGGAGGGGTATGCCGCATACCTTGTTTTGACGCATCTTCTTCCTGGCCAGGGGCGACAGAGTGCTTTCATCCGATTCAATGTCGCGAAGATGCCTGCCGCGGATCGCGACGAACTGACTTCTTTCTTGTTTTTTTATTGGCAGTGCGGGCATTCTTCTGCATGTTCTGGCGCGGAGAAATCGCTGCATCTCTCTATGAATAGTGAAGCTGGGGGTGTCAATCCAAGGTCTGAACGTCGGATCAGCCTCTTCTATGGTCTAATGGAAATATTGGCGGGTTGGCGGAACTGGCAGACGCAGCGGACTCAAAATCGTCTTTCCGCAAAACAGACTCCATATAAACAACTGAATATAAATAGTTTGGTGTGATCTTGCCCAGGGCGCGGGACTTGCGCAACACTTGCACACTTTTGTGCTTCTATAGAGGAATCAGGAGGTGCAGCCGCATGGCAGAGCATCACACCATCCTCGGTGGCAAAGTCCACGTCTACAAGCGTCCGAACAGTTCCAGTTGGCAATGCGCGACCTATTTGGCCGGAAAGAACCGGCGTACCACAACCAAAGAAGACAGCCTCTCGAAAGCGAAGGAGTTCGCGGAAGACTGGTATTTGCAGTTGCGCGGCAAACTCCGCGACGGTGAGTTGAAGAGCGGCAGACTGTTCCGCGACGCTGCAAAGTTGTACCTGCGCGAGTTTGACATCATGACGCAGGGACAGCGCAACCCGAAATACGCATCTCAACAGCACACGCGTGCTAATGGCCATCTGGTCCCGTTCTTCGGCAGCATGGTGTTACCTGAGATCACGGCAGGCAAGATCAACGAATATCGCATCCATCGCCTTGAAGAGTGCAAGGCTATGCGCGGCAAGCCTCCAGCGCATAGCACCATGCACCAGGAGATCGTGACGCTGCGCCAGATTTTCAAAACGGCTCTGCGGCACGGATGGATCGATCATCTCCCGGATTTGTCAGCGCCATATCGTGCGTCCGCGAAGATTTCGCATAGAGCTTGGTTCTCGCCGGAAGAGTACAAGCAGTTTTACGAGGCAACGCGGAAACGCGCCCAGGACCCGAAGCAGCCCCGTTTTCGTTGGGAAGCGGAACAACTTCACGATTATGTTTTGTTCTCCGCCAACACCGGACTCCGCCCCGACGAGGCGAGGCGTCTTCAGTTCCGCGATGTTACGGTGACCGAAGACGAAGGGAGCGGCCAAACCATTCTTGAGATCGAAGTACGCGGAAAGCGAGGTGTTGGTTATTGCAAGAGCACGGCAGGTGCCGTGCATCCGTTCGAGCGGCTGAAAGCCCGCCCACGTCCTGCTGGAGGGCCGGGAAGATCGGGCAGCCGTACCGCATCAATGGCCAACGGTGAGTGGCACGCGCCCGGCCCCACCGATCTTCTGTTCCCGAAATGGCCACGCGAGTTGTTCAACGCAATCCTTGAAGAAGAGAAGCTACGCACCGACCGTGACGGCAGGCCGCGAACGGCCTATAGTTTGCGCCACACCTACATTTGCCTGCGCCTGCTTGAAGGTGCCGACATCTATCAGATTGCCAAGAACTGCCGGACAAGCGTGGAGATGATTGAGAAATACTATGCGGCGCATTTGAAGACGCAGCTCGATGCTTCCGCTATCAACATCATGAGGCCACGGTCGAAGAAAAAGACGGTTCCCAGGAAAGGCCCCGGACGGGTCGAGGCCGTCCGTTTGGCTGAGGAAGCGTAGACCAGCACTGGCTTGCTTTCCGGTGACCGTAATATTCGGTGAGCCAGGATGGAACCATCCTGGCATGGTTTTGGGGCCGGAACCGGCCCCACTCAGGCCCGGAACCGGGCCTCCTAGCTGAAGGAGGCCAATACATCATCTGGCGAAAGAACAGTGATGCTGCTGAACCGGCGAAAATCCTTGACATTGAGCGTTAGCAAATTCGCAATTCCGTGCACGCGCATCGCTGGCACCATGCGAGCGTCATGGACCTGGATACCGGAGACACCCGCCGCAACTACGATCCTCCGCCACTCTTGATGTGTTGCTTCGCTGTCGGCGGCAAAAGAGAAATTGGATTCGATCAGAGCAGCGCGTTCATCCGTCTCTGCGACCGAGAATCCGAACCCGTTTCGATCAGCCGGGCGAGTGCAGACGTTCCAGAATTCGGCCAAATTTTGCGACGTGTAGAAGAGGTCCGCTCCCAGCGCCCAAAGACGATCCGTACATTGCCGGATCGTTCCATATTCGGGGCTGTCAGGCTGTGCGAGGCGGAGCAAGATGTTCGTGTCCACCAGGTAGGACGAGCCGGGCATCAGGCGTGTTCACCGTAAATCATTTCACGCGAAAAGGTCTCGGTTCGGAGTTGCGGGACATTCGGCGCTTTGCTCGCAAGAGCATCCAGAAAGGCACGAAACTCCTCCTGGCTTGGGCGTGCGTGTCGTTGGCCCCTACCAGCGATTGCTTCCTGAAGGAGCCGCTGCGCATACAATTCCAGCGCAATGCCGCGAGCCAATGCTTCAGCGGCAAGCTGTCTTTCCATCTCCGGGTTGAGTTCGACACGGATCGTCATCGGAACCTCACAATACCCATTATCGGATGGCTGCGAGCGAAAGTCGATCCTGTCGGGTTGTGCGGTCGCCCGGCCAGTGATCCACTATTTCGTGTCGCCGACAATGAGAGCGTCAACCGCCGAGGTCATGCCGCGCGTCAGGGCTCAGTATTCTTAAGCTGAATCGCTTCGCACTTGCTGGTATTGAAGAGGAATTGGCTCTGGGGTTCGCAGGTCAGTGCGTATGGCTGTCCATTCACCGTGACGCTGATCCGATCGAGGTTGCAATACTGCGCGCTGACGTCAACGGAGTGCCGCGCTTCAACTTGCAGGGCCTTTGTGGCGGACAGATATTCCATTTTTGGTGCAGCCCCGTCCACGCCATAATCGATCTCCACGACTGAGTCTTGACTGAATTCCTTGCCACAACGAGGATCACTCCACGTATCAGGCGTCTTCAGCAGGAAAGACACCCTTAGCGGGAACTCTTCTGCGTGCTCCTCGCGGCTGTATTTGTGAAGCACGCCTCCTGTTTGTCCGTCAAAGACCCAGAGCTGATCCAGACGGAAGTGCAGCAGCTTGTAGTGATGATGGATTTCGGAAGGAGTATCCACTGTAGGCTCGGACGTGTCCTCTTGCGAGGAAATAAACGGTGGAAGCATTTTTCCAATCACCAGTACGCGCGGATGGGCCGCAAAACTGCGCGCGACGGAACTCCCGACAGTGACATTACACGTTACATCGCCTGGATTCTTGCTGCAATCAGGCTCTAGCCAGTCAGAGTTGTCTATCAGGATTTCCGTACTTAAGTCGTTGAAGCGCCGCACTTGCGCCTTCACTCCGAACGCATTCGATGCGACATAACTACCGAGAGGAACTCCTTCTCTCTTCCAAATGCTCGCCCAGTCGTAAAAGTTGCCGTCTTCATCGGAGAGCGGATCCAAAGGGATTGTCACCGTTAGCACTTGGGCATCGGCATCGTACGAAGTCTGAATCTTTCCGTAGACGGTGGCATCGGCACCGCGCACAGATTCTCCTCCGAGGCCAAGCACGAAAGCAAATTCATCGCCGGCCGACATTTTTCCGAGAAGAGGCTGACTGGCAAATACCTGGAGGCGGGTCTCGTATTCAGCACTCGATTCAAATTCCTCTTTATCGGGATGGACGAGCTTCTGCGCAATGGCACGGTAGAGCAGGTCCGCGTCGTCGCCCTGAAAGTTGGCTGGGAGTTTGTTGCTCGATTGGTCGAAGGCGGCTCTCAGGGATGATGGCCGAGAAAAGTCGTGAGTGGATTGAGAACATGCCAACGACACGGCACAAGCAAGGAAGAGGAAAAATACAAAGGAGCGCATGTGACCTTCTCACAATTCGTTGCTGAAGCCGTATCACTGACGGGTTCTACGCCAATGAGGCTCCATTTCATCCCTAGGATTCGCTAGAGGCCAGTGTAACCGGTTGAACCAGGACAGCCTGAAATCTTGCTTTCTCCCGTGCGTAGAGATCAAGCAGCCGCCGAACTGCGGTCAGGCCTTCTTCCACCTTGGCGTGTTCCCCATCAAAATCGTTGAAGTTCTTGATGGGCGAAACCTTGATGCGGATTGCGGCGCTCTTACTGGTTTGAACAGGAATCATGTCCGCATCCAGACACAGACTCGACCCCTCCAATGCTGTGACATTTGTATTCGGGAAGGTAAGGTCCACCACGCCCATTGTGGACTTGTGATTGATGTAGGCTCCGCGGGGAAGCTGCGTACTCCTAACCTCAAACCATGTGTCCCCGCTGTAGGTTGGCGCTGGCGGGCGGGTATTGATATTGCCGTCTCGCCATTCGTCGCAAAAGAAATCTTGGAAATATGCAAAGTACTGTTTCCGAAAAGCCGTCATCACCGGGTCTACCACTTGAACACCGTTTGATTCGCACTTTCGGATGGCTTCCTGGAGTACTCGCATTTTGAATTCACGTCGGCGCTCGTCGCAGCACGCGAAAAGGCCAACTACACTCTCAAGGCTGACTGCGTTGTCGAAGGCATGGCCACGGCTGATATAAGTCTTCGGGGCCACCAGACAGGTCCAATACGCGTCCCACTCTTTGCCGATTCCAGCCCTGCCTCGCTCCGCGTATCGTTCAGGCTGTTCAGGCTGGAAAGCTGCCCGCAATTTATCCTCGATCAGAATGGCTGTCCGCCTTTTTTCTGAATTCGAGTAGACAACGATTAGGTCGGCCTCTCCGAAGGCGTCAGAGACGGAACGCCTCACGGACTCAATCTCAGCGGAAGCATCCGCGATGCTGATACCGTCTTTCGACTCGGCAGCGCCGAGGAACCCGCGAAGGAATTCAGGAGTCGAATAGAACTCCTCTTCAAGCAGGAAGTCTATGTGGAGTTCCCGTACTTGCGCTCCAACGCTCAACTGAACAAAGGAACCAGCGGCCATTATGACCCTTTCGGCAGCTTGATTTCGCGCAACATTGCCATGCAGCCGCCACAGACGATTTTTTAGGAACCAGCCTGAATCGGTCAATCCCCAAATCGGGTGACTGATCAGACATCCATACTGGATTCGTACATATTCGTTGATCTGAAAAGTGCGATTGCTGGCCGCCTCTAGCGGCCGCTTGTAATTTAGACTGATCCGCATGAGCCTTGACCATTTGCTCTCTGCAATCGACGCTGAAATCTCTCGACTCCAACAGGCCCGCGCACTCTTGGCAGGGTCGCGCAACGGCAAGCTCGCCGCCCCAAAGAGAGCCCGGCGAAGGTTGAGCGCAGAAGCCCGGAAGCGGATTGCCGACGCCCAGCGGAAACGTTGGGCTGCCCAGAAGGCTGCTACCCAATGAAGCGCATCCACTGGCTTGTATTTGCTATCTTTGCCTTTGCCGTCAGTGCATTCGCGTCAGACGTGACGCTGGAGCTGAACGCGACCGCAAGCAATCAGGGACTCGTCGTGAGTGTGAAAACGAATCTGCCCGCGAATACCGTCCTGATGGCCACAGTGGTGAGCCCGGTAGACCAAGGCGGCGACGGTTACACAGGGCAGGTGCAGGCCGTGGTATCGGCGGATCACCTTATCAGATTTGGCCCGTTCACACAGGGCGGCAATCGGCTTTCTCCCGGCGTCTATCAAGCGACCGTGTCCACAGTGATGGCAGCACTCCAACCAAAGGACGTTCAACCATTTTTCGGACAGCATGGAGAAGGGCTCACCGGACAATACGTTTCGACTCTGCCGGGAACGTCAGAAAGGGTGATTTCGCATACGTTCCGGGTTCAAATCAATCAGGACGGCTCCATAGGCGCTCCCGAATCCAGCGAGCCCGGTGCGGCGCGTACCATCGGTTCAGCAGATGACAAGTGGCAAAAAGTCGAGAGCGGCGGCAAGGAGATTTACGTCAAGACGAATGGCTTCTACTATACGAAGCCAGGCTATTCGGGCTATGGGTTCCACACGTACATCGTCGCCAACCTCCCGGAGAGTTCAATCGTCGGGGCACCCGAATCGGTAATGAACGATGTGGAGGGGAACTGCGAGACGAGGACGTTTCACGTGCTCGGCACCCTTTTCTTTACTGGAAAGAACCGCAGCGGCGTGGCGATGAAGAACCTTCCTGCGGAAAATGTCGAAAGAAAGGTGATACCCGGTTCCGCATTTGAGAAGGCTTTCGACATGCTATGCGCAACCGCCGAGGGGCAGAAGTAGCCGATTGTTTAGGGCGGAGCGGTGTTGCTCTACGTCGTCCCACTCGCCGATGTGATGATTGGGGTCGACCCGAACAGCGGCTCGAAAGAGTGATAATCTGCTGTTGCCTTTGAGGGAGATCGGGTGATCGAGTCAGGAGTAAAGCGCCGTTCAGCATGTTTTCTCCTGATCCTCTCTGTCTCCGCCGTGGGCGTATGCGCTCAAACTGCTCCACTCACACCGTCCATTGCGCCGCAGGTTGACGAACGTGTGGAACTGCTAAGTATTGTGTGGCGACTCGCGGGCAGCCCCGAATACAACATGAACACCCTCCCGAACTACTCGCAGGATATTGATCGATACTTTGCCCCGTACCGTGACGATCCGGCAGTGAAGATGGCGCAAACGCTGGAACGTACACGCGGCGTGAGCTTCGACGCTGTCATGGCCATGGCCATTTCGCTTTCGCCACCACCAGCCTTGCAGCCGCTCGTCCCTTTTTCGGATTCAGTTCCCGATCCGCGTTGGGGAATACAGGGATCGGAGAAGTTCCTTCCCCTGCTGCGCGACTTCTATCGGGACAGCAAGTTTGAGGAGTTCTATCGGGCGCACTCCGTGTTCTACCAGTTGGCTGAGAGCCGATTCGCCACAACGCTTAGCGCCGTGGACTTTGGTTGGTACTCGCGGTTCTACGGCGAAGCCCCGAAGCTGACATATCACTTAATCTTGGGAATGAACAACGGCGGTGGCAATTACGGGCCTCGTCTAGTCCATCCGGACGGCAGTATGGAACTTTTCTCCATCATTGGTTGCTGGACCCACGATAACGCCGACAATCCGACCTATCCGCCCGACAAGGGCTATTTGTCAACGATCATTCACGAGTTCAACCACTCGTTTGTCAATCCGGCGGTGTCCCAACACTGGGGGGAGTTCTCGAGCGCGGAGAAGCTTTACGCCGTCGTTGCCGCCCCGATGCAACGCATCGCGTATGCCAATGCACAGACCATGGTGGACGAATCCCTGGTGCGTGCCGCTGTCATCGTTTACTTTCAGGACAGAGGCGAAGACGGCGTCCAAAATCTAAAGCGCATTCGCCAAGAGCAAAGGCTCGGCTTCTTCTGGATGGATCGGCTCGTCGAGCTGTTGAACCAGTACCAGGGCGAGCGCGCAAAATATCCAGACTTCTCTTCCTTCATGCCTCAGGTCGCGTCCTTCTACCGCGAACTCGCGCCACATGCGACTCAAGCCCTTGCCGCCTTCGATGCAAAATCCGCGCACGTGATCGGGATCGAACCCTTCACCAATCACGCGCAGGATGTTGACCCATCCCTACAATCCATCACTATCCTCATCGACAAGCCGCTCGATCCGAAGGCGGGAATCTCCATCAACTATGGTCCGGACGGCCGCGAACACTACCCGATTGTTGGCATCCCGGCATTCGACGCCGGAGGTCGGCACATTCTGCTCCCGGTTCAGCTGAAGCCCAACCAGGCGTACAGCTTTGTGCTGACCCCAGCGCGGTTCGCAACGCCGGATGGTTATCCACTCGAAAGCTATACGGTGGAGTTCAAGACGAAATAGGGGTTGCAGACCCTACTCCTTGTCGCCCAAGAACTGCGATGCCTTCGGCATCGGCGGGAGTGGCGACACGTCACCCCGGCTCGGGTGCTGCAAGGTTCCTGGAGGTTCCTGCGGCGGGAACCTGTTGAGAATGCAGCGATTGACCACCAAATGGCTTGCTAACGGTTACTGGCGCAGTAACCTGCCGATGCCACTCGGGGAACCTGTTGAAAGCACAGAGTGAGAGGCCGGAACCGGCATCCCGGCGCGCTCACGCGCGTGTAGCCTCCGCTCCGCCGTCCGTAAAGGCTCTCCGCTTCGCTCCGACCGCTCACGCGGCGCACAAAGAACACGCGGCCTTGACTGACGGCTCCGCTACGGCTGGTTTGCAGCTATGAGAAAAATGTCTTTTTCTCATGTTCCACATGACAAGGCCACGGCCCCGATGTGCGGCGGCTCTGGGATGGGGCCAGCGGCTCCGACGGCAGGGCGGGGCAGGCAGCGCCAGGGTTGTGGCTGAGAAGCGATGAGGCAAAATCTCTGAAAACGGGTTACTCTGGTAGCAACCTGCGGTTGCTGAAGGGGTAACCCGATGACTCCCCTCCCTTTAGCAAGAAGACGACTCGGCACGGCCCCGTGTCCTGAACGTTGCGGCGCGCTGGCGGCGTGCGGGCCGAATCCCGATTCCAATCCCAAAACCAATCCATCCGGCGGTGAGCAATGAAGGCCCCGCTGCGGACCAAATCCATCGGCACGAAAGTGAGCGAGGAGGAGTTCGCGGCGCTGGAGGAGTGCGCGCGTCAGGCCGACATGACGCTTTCGGA
>Ga0335072_10012258_pt1 | contig 12245 bp, 8 predicted proteins | sample Lox_Sample_21_FD_206725 | JGI IMG/M metagenome (GOLD analysis project Ga0335072, IMG submission 206725) | Soil microbial communities from Loxahatchee National Wildlife Refuge, Florida, United States - Lox_Sample_2.1 | ecosystem: Environmental > Terrestrial > Soil > Wetlands | place: USA: Florida...
CGGGGCATGGGTTTGGCAGTCCGTTTGGGTCCACGCAGCCTTCGGCGGTGATGCCGCCGGTGTATCCGCTGATTGTTGCCCTGATCTTTCGCTGCTTCGGCATTCACACCTGGGCGTCGATCTTTGCGGCGCACGCGCTGAATTGTGTGCTGTCTGCGCTTGCCTGCATTCCAATGTTCCTGATGGCGCGGCGGAGTTTTGGAGAGCGCGCGGCGCTGTGGGCGGCGTGGGGATGGGCCTTCTCGCCCTATGGCATCTATTTCGCAGCGGCGTGGGCCTGGGCAACGCATCTCTCGCTGCTTTGCCTGTGCTGGCTGCTGTATCTGTCGCAGGACCTGGAACTCACACCACGGCTCACGCTGTGGGCAGGCTTTGGTCTGCTTGCGGGTTTTGCCGGTCTCAACGAGCCTTCGGTGCTGGTGGTTGTCCCGTTTCTGCTGGTGCTTGCCTGCTGGAGACTGGCGCATGCGGGTAAGCGCTGGCTGCTGCCTGCGGCGGTTGCATCGGTCACGCTGGGGGCTGCGCTTTCTCCATGGATGATTCGCAACGCGGTCGTCTTTCATCGCTTCATTCCCATGCGCGACAGCATGGGGCTCGAGCTCTGGATGGGTAACAACGGCTACTCGATGCGCTGGACCAGCGACCAGCTTCATCCGCTTCACGACCCGGACGAGTTGGCGGATTACAACCGGATGGGTGAGCTGGCCTACATGGATCACAAGGCTGCGCAGGCCCGAGTATTCATCGCCGGCCATCCTGCGTGGTATGCGTGGATGTGCCTGCGGCGCGCGGTCTATCTCTGGACTGGCTACTGGAGCCTGAGCCGCGAGTATCTTGCGATGGAGCCGACGGATCCGTTCAATATTCCGTTTGCCACCGCGTTGACTCTGCTGGCGATCTGCGGTCTGGTTGCGGTGTGGCGCGAGAAACCGTTCGAGGCGGTCCGTTATGGTGGCGTTCTGGTGCTCTTTCCCGCGATGTATTACTTCAGCCACCCGGAGCCCTATCATCTGCGACCGCTCGATCCCCTGATCCTGATGCTGGGCTGTCATGCCATCCTTATCTGGCGCGCTCGTGCGCGGGAGTCCGCGGGTGTTGCGGCCGCGGAGACTGCGATTCAGGAAGCCTGAAGCACCTGCGCGGTTCGGACATTCAGCAAGTGCCGGACTCGATCTTCCGCGGTGTGTTTGCCGATTCGCGTCGGACCGTCATCCAACACATCTGACGAGTGGGAGCGTAGTAGACTTGCCCTTTGGAGCAGGGCTACGCACTCAAGGTTGAACCCGGGAGAGGTGGTTGGATGCAGATTGTATTTGCAGCGTCGGAGTGTGTTCCGTTTGCAAAGACCGGCGGGCTGGCGGATGTGGTGGGCGCGCTGCCGCGCGAGCTGGTGAAGCTGGGTCACAGTGTCACCGTCTATCTGCCGCTTTACTCACGTGTCCGTCCGCTGCTCGGGGATGAGCCGAAGAACGCAGTGCGCTCCATCACGATCCCTTTCCGCTATTACAACCGGTTTGTGGGTATCGTGGATGGCGGCGAGCGCGACGGTGTGCAGTTCTACTTCATCGATTGTCCCGAGCTCTTTGACCGCCCCGAGCTCTACGGCCCGGCCGGCGGCGAGTACGCGGACAACGCCGAACGCTTTGGCCTATATTGCCGCGCTGTGCTCGAAGCCACCAAGTTGCTGGGGGTGCCCGAGGTGTTTCACGTGCACGACTGGCAGGCTGCGCTGATTCCCGTCTATCTCCGCACGGTGTATGCGGCCGATCCCGTGTTCCGCGGAAGCGGCGTGGTGTTGGGGATCCACAACGCGGCATACCAGGGCAAGTTTCCGCCGCAGACCACCGAGCAGCTCCTGTTTCCATGGGACGTGTTCACCATGGATGGGGTGGAGCATTACGACCGCTTCAACTTTCTCAAGGGCGGCATTGTCTTTTCCGATATGGTGACGACGGTGAGCCGGCGGTACGCTGAGGAGATCCAGACGCCGGAGTTCGGTGAGCAGCTGGAAGGCGTGCTGCGCAAGCGCGCGGCTGATTTGCGCGGAATTTTGAACGGGGTGGATTACGCGCACTGGGACCCGGCGATTGACCGGAACCTGGCGGCGCACTACACGCCGGAGAACCTGGAAGGGAAGAGAGTCTGCCGCGCGGATCTTCTGCACGCTTTCGGGCTGAAAGATGTTGACGAGACCACGCCGGTGATCGGCATCGTCTCACGCTTCGCCACGCAGAAGGGCTTCGATATGGTGTCGCGCATTGCGGAGGACCTGATGCGTCGCGATGTCGCGGTGACGGTGCTGGGTTCGGGCGAGCCGATCTACGAGAACTTCTTCCGCGACTGGGCGTTCCGACATCCTGATAAGGTAGCTGTGCGAGTGGGCTATGACGATGCGCTCTCGCACAAGATCGAAGCCGGCGCGGATATGTTTTTGATGCCTTCGCGGTATGAGCCTTCCGGGTTGAACCAGATGTATTCGCTCAAGTACGGCACAGTGCCCGTGGTGCGGGCCACGGGCGGACTGGAAGACACGATTGACGAGTGGGACGCGGCGAAGGGAACCGGGACCGGGTTCAAGTTTTACGGATTCGACCCGCGCGATTTGCTCGCCGCAATCGACCGCGCGCTTACGGCCTTCAAGGACAAAGAGGAATGGACGCGCCTAATGCACAACGGCATGGCGCGAAACTATGCATGGTCAGAACCGGCGCGCGAGTATGTGGAAGTCTACGAGGAGGCTGCGCGGAAGAGAGCCTAAGTACTTGGAGACTAGCGCGGACGCGCGAGCCAGGCAACGGCCTGCATGACCACGAAGAGTTCTGCATACACGCCAATTCCGACAATGACGAGCGCGATCACTGCCCTTAGGAATCGAGTCATTCCGGCGTCGCGCTGCATGCGGCGATATGTTAGATACGCGGCCGCGATGCCGAACAGAACGGCAAGCGCTACCAGAGAAATGGCGTAGTAGTCATGGACGCCAACGGAATCGCAAGGGCAGAGCATCATGACAGCCGTGGCGGCTGACATCAGCACGAAAATCGCGATGAAACTGAGCAGATTCCTTAGGCGCGGCGTAAGCCATGATGCCTGCGAGTCAGTCGCCGCTGCCGGGTTTGGCTGGTCGAACAACAAGGCATCGCTCCGGCAACTACGTGAATGTGATTAGCTGTGTTTGCCCTTCCACTCCGCGTAGGGCCCCTGGAAGTCCTCGATGCCGCCGTCGTGGAAGACCCAGAGGCGCGTCGCGGCCTCGTCGATCAGGTCGTGGTCGTGCGTGACCAGCAGCACCGTGCCCTCATAGCGCTGCAGCGCGATGTTGAGCGCGTTGATCGATTCAAGATCGAGATGGTTGGTCGGCTCGTCAAAGATGAGGATGTTGGGCTTGGTGAGGATCAGCTTGCAGAACACGAGGCGCGCCTGCTCGCCGCCGGAGAGCGCCTTGGTCGGCTTGCCTCCCTCTTCGCCGCTGAAGAGCATCTGACCGAGAATGCCGCGGATCTCTTCGACGGTGGCCTTCGGGTCCCAGCGATGCAGCCACTCAGCCACGGTGAGGCCGTGCTCGATGGTTGAGCCTACGTCCTGCGGAAAATAGCCCACCTGTGCTTCGTGACCCCAGAAGACTGAGCCAGAGTCGAGTGTGAACTCGGGATCGGAGAGGCCGGGATAGTTCGCCAGCAGGCTCTTGATCAGCGTGGTTTTGCCCGCACCGTTGCGGCCCATCAGGCAAATCTTTTCGCCGCGCAGCACGTTGGCGGTGAAGCCGTCCAACACTTTCAGGTCACCGTAGAGCTTGGTCAGGTGCTTGAATTCGAGTACATGTTTGCCGCTGGGGCGCACCTGGTCGAACTTGATGAACGGGCGTTGAATATTGGAGCGGGCCAGTTCGTTGGTCTGCAGGCGCTCGACCTCTTTGCGCCGGCTCGTCACCTGCGAAGAGCGTGTGCCCGCGGCGAAGCGGGCGATGAACTCATTGAGCTGTGCGATCTTCTTCTCGCGCTGCGCATTCTGCTGCTCGAGCGTGGAGCGAACCTGGGTCTTGGCCATCACCATGTCGTCGTAGCCGCCGGTGTAGGTGATGATGGTCTGGTAATCGATGTCGGCGGTGTGCGTGGTGACCGAGTTGAGAAAATGCCGGTCGTGCGAGATCGCTACCAGCGTGCCGTCATAGTTGAGCAGAAAATCCTGGAGCCAGTGGATCGAATCGAGATCAAGGTAGTTGGTGGGCTCGTCCAGGAACAGCGCTTCGGGCTTGCCGAAGAGCGCCTGTGCGAGCAGCACGCGTACCTTCTGGCCGCCCTGCAACTCGCTCATCTTGCGCTCGTGCAGCTCATCGGCGATGTCGAGGCCCTGCAGCAGAACGGCAGCGTCGGATTCTGCGGTGTAGCCGTCCTCGTCGCCGATGATACCTTCGAGTTCGCCCAGCCGCATGCCGTCGTCGTCGGTCATTTCGGGCTTTTCATAAATGCGGTCACGCTCTTCGAGCGCAGCCCAGAGCGGCTTGTTGCCCATGATGACGGTGTCGATGACGCGGTAGGCGTCAAAGGCGAACTGGTCCTGGCGGAGCACTCCGAACTTGCGCGGCCGTACGACCGTGCCCTTCTGCGGATCGAGCTCGCCGGTGAGAACCTTCATGAAGGTTGATTTGCCGGCGCCGTTGGGGCCGGTCAATCCGTAGCGGCGGCCGTCTGTGAAGGTAGTGCTGACATCTTCAAAGAGCACCTTTGAGCCATACCGCATGGTGACGTTGCTGACGCTGATCATTCCTGTTCTGATTCCTGCGATCGTGTCTGCCGCAACGGGGCTTACGCCGCGCAGACCCGGATGCCACTAGAGCGGTTCCACAGTTACTGTGCCCTTGTTCAAGCTGCGGAAGGTAGCATTTTCTTAAGGAAAATGCCACTTTGCAGCCGTGGCTTCGGATACACTAACTGCGAAACCGCTGTAAGGTTGAAGTGATTGTGGAGCGCGAAGTGCACGCCGCTCCGAAGGAATTACTTCCGCATCCTTATTTTCTCACAAATGCGCACCTGTAGGGCGTGGCGCGGCTTTCACGGAGGAGGGGCTGAAGCCTCAAAACAGCTCAGTGAGACGGGCGAACGCATCGAGTTCGATGAGATGCTGGCCCTCGGGCGCTGCGTCCACTTCGGCGTGTTCCAGCACCCACGTGTCTTTGTGGAAGAGAAACACGGCATTCAAGCCGGCAGCGAGTGCGGGATTGATGTCGCTCTTGGGGCTGTTGCCGATCATCCAGCCGGTGTGCGGCGTGAGCTCGTGGCGGGCAATGACCTGGCGGTAGGTGGCGGGGTCTTTCTCGGACACGATTTCGACAGCGGAAAAGTGACTGGCGAGCCCTGAGCGCGCGAGCTTGTCGGCCTGTTCGGCGTGGTTGCCCTTGGTCATCAGGATGAGCCGATGGCGCAAGGCGAGATCGGCGAGAGTCTCGGCGACCTGCGGCAGCAGCTCGATCTCCTGCTCGGCGATCGCGTTAGCAAAGCCGCGGATGCGCTCGCGCTTTTCCTCCGTTACCTCATGGGGGCTGAGCCGCTCGAAGCAGGTCACCAGCGACTGCGTGAAGCTTGTGAGGCCGTAGCCGTGGGAGAGAATGGTCTCGCGCTCCACCGCGTTCAGCGTCCGCCGCACCGCGGCCGGGGAGTACTCGTGATGATTGAGGAAGCTGATGAACGCCGCGATCGCGCGCTCGAAGTAGATGTTGTTCTCCCAAAGCGTATCGTCGGCGTCGATGAGCAGCGTCTGGCCTGCGGGGAAGCGTGGCATGAGTCGATGGTACAAGCTGTCAGCTTTCGGCGGCCAGCTTGTACTTGCACGAGCACAAAGTTCTAAGCGCCCAGTTCCGCGCGGATTGCAGCCGCGATCGCCTCCGCGTGCTTCTTCATCGCTGCTTCATCTTCGGCTTCGATCATCACGCGGGCCAGCGGCTCGGTGCCGCTGTAACGGATGACCACGCGGCCGGTGTCTTTGAGAGCTTCTTCGGCGCTACGGATTGCTTCCTGCACTGCGGCGAAGGAGGCCAGCGGCTTCTTCTCGCGAACGCGCACATTCACGATGGTCTGCGGAAAGACCTTCAGGTCGGCCGTCAGCTCTTCGATCGACTTTTCGCTGCGGGCGAGAAGATCGAGCACGACCAACGCGGTCAGCAATCCGTCGCCGGTGGTGGCCAGGTGCGGAAAGAGGATGTGTCCCGATTGCTCTCCGCCGAGTGTGGAGTTGTGCTTCTGCATCTCTTCGAGCACATAGCGATCGCCGACCGGCGCGCGCAGCATGCCGATGCCGCTGCGCTTGAGCGCAGCTTCGAGCCCCATGTTCGACATGGTGGTGGCTACGACGAGAGCGCCATTCAGCAGGCCTCGGGCCTTCAGGTCGCGCCCGGCCATCAGCAGGATCGCGTCTCCGTTGATGACGTTGCCTTGCGCGCCGGCCAGCATGCAGCGGTCGGCATCGCCATCAAAGGTTACGCCCAGGTTCGCACCTCGCGCTTTCACTTCCTTCGCTATGTAGTCGGGATGCAGCGCGCCGCAGCCCCCGTTGATGTTGCGGCCGTCGGGCGCGATGTTGAGAAGAGTGATTTCGGCGCGGCCCTGCAGGTTCAGTCGGCGGAAGAGCTCCGGCGCGATGGCTGCCGCGGCGCCGTTTGCGCAGTCGGCAACGATTTTGAGATTCGCCAGCGAGAGCCCGGGCACTGCATCGATGAGGAACTGAATGTAATCGTTCTGCAGAGCCGGATTGTCTTCGACCGGCGGCAGAGAGGCTGGATCGAGCGCGTCAATCTGCGCGGCGTGGTGAAAGATCTCATCCTCGATGGACAATTCGACCGCATCGGGAAGCTTGAAGCCGTCGCCGCCGAAGAGTTTGATGCCGTTATCCTGCCATGGATTATGCGACGCGGAGATGACCACGCCGGCATGAAAACCATGTGTCCGCGCGAGGAAGGCTACAGCGGGCGTGGTGATGATGCCGGCGCTTTCGACGTGCGTGCCGGCTTCGCGTAACGCGGCGGCGAGTGTCGCGGCGATCCAGGGGCTCGATTCGCGTGTGTCGCGGCCGAGCAGAACACGCGGCGGGTTCGCAGTCTTCCGCAGTGAGTGCGCCAGCGCGAGGCCGACCGCGAAGATGGTCTTCGGATCGAGTGGAGATTCGCCGGCGACGGCGCGAATGCCGTCGGTGCCAAAGAGCTTGCGGGAGTCCGCTGCTGTCATGATCTGGGTCGAGTGCCTTTCTTGCGTCCTGTAGATGCGTTAGGTGTTATCGATTCTACGCGGCTGGTGAAGGCGCCGTCGGCAAGGCGCGTGGTGAGGGTTTCGCCGGGTGCGAGCCGCGCGGCGGAGCGAACGAGCGAGCCGTCGGCGGCAAGAACCAGGGCGTATCCGCGATCGAGAACGGCCAGCGGTGAGAGCGATTGCAGACGCGCGCTGAGCGCATTCACGGCAAAGGCCGACGACTGGACCGCGCGCTCGATCGAGCGGTCGAGACGTGCGCGCAACGCGAGCAGATGTTCGCGGGCAGCTGCAATCGACTGGCGCGGATCGTGGCGAAGCATCGCGGCGGCGAGGCCGGCAACCTGGTTCTGGCGCTGGCGAAGCTGGTCTGAGAGCGAAGAGTCCTGGCGGAAGGCGAGATCATCGAGCCACTGGGCGAGCCGGTGCAGCAGCGCAGCGATGCGCGACTCGGCACGATCGGTCGAGAGATCGGTGAAGCACTGGCGCGCATGCAGCAACTGGTAGCGCGCTGCGCGTTCGAGCCGATGCGCCTGGGCGGCGAGGTGCTCGGCTACTTTGTGCTGCGCGGCGGTGACGAGCTCGGCTGCGGCGGAAGGCGTGGGAGCGCGCAGGTCGGCGACGAAGTCGGCGATGGTGAAGTCGGTTTCATGACCCACCGCCGAAACCACAGGAAGCTCGCTCGATGCAATCGCACGGGCGACACGCTCGCTATTGAAGGCGGCCAGATCCTCGAGCGATCCGCCGCCGCGGGCCAGCACAATGAGATCGGCCAAGCCTGACCGGTTGAGATCGGCGATCGCGGTTTCGATTTCCGTCGGAGCCGCTTCGCCTTGCACCGTGACCGGATACAGCAGGACATTCAGGCCGGAATGGCGACGGCCCACGATGTTGAGAAAGTCGCGGATCACCGCGCCTGTTGGCGATGTGACGATAGCGGCAGTGCGAGGAAAGGCGGGCAGCGGGCGCTTGCGGTCGGCATCGAAGAGCCCTTCGGCTTTGAGTCGCTCCCGTAGCTGTTCAAAGGCGAGCTGCAGCGAGCCGGCGCCTACGGGCTCCATAGTCTCGGCTACCAACTGCACCTGGCCGCGCTGCTCGTAGACGCTGACACGGCCGCGCACCAGAACGTGCAGGCCATCCTCCGGACGAAAGCGCAACAGCATTGCCTGGCGGCGGAAGAGAACGACGGGAAGCTGGGCTTCTGGGTCCTTCAGCGTGAAATAGATGTGCCCGGAGGGCGCAGGCCGGCAGTTGGAAATCTCACCCTCGACCCAGACGTCGCCGTAGGTCCGCTCCACAAACTCGCGCACCTGCGCCACCAACTCGCGGACGGGCCAGATGCGGCGGGCAGGCGCGGGCTCGTCGAAGTTAAGGCCGAGTTGCGGGCCAAGATCAAGCTGTGCCGTGGATCGATTGTGCGGGGCCATTCCTCATAGAAGTGTAATTCGTGCCCCGCTCATTTGCGGCTTTCAATGACCGTGCGCAGCTCCGCGGTTTTCGCGGCTAGGCGTGGCGCCGCATCGGGATGCGCGGCGTCTGCGCCGGAAAAAGCCAGTTCGAGCTCGCGGGCCAGATCTGTGCCGCGCTGGAGGCTGAAGGTGCCGAGCACACCGGCCAGCTTGTGCGCTGCAGAGGCTGCTGCCTCGCGCTGCTCCGTATCGAGTTCTCCATGGCTGAGAGACTGAGTGGCCGATTCGATCTTTGCCACGCGCTCGCGAATCTCGGGGAGGAATCGTGTCCAAAGGCGATCGAGCGCCGCAGAGAGATCGGGTTGATCAGGATTGGTGCCGGGATTGTTCTCTGATTCCATCAGGTTGAGACTCGACTAACTCTAAACTCGATTAACTCCAGACTCGACTAACTCCAGCCAAGTACTCCTGCGATCTGCGCAGAGAGGGTGAGCGGGTCGAAGGGCTTGAAGAGAACGGCCTCTACGCCGAGATCGGCGAAGCGGCGCTGGTCAGTATTTTGCACCTTGGCGGTGAGCAGAAGAACCGGAATGCGCGCGGTGAGGGGATTCTTGCGCAGCTCGCGAAAGGTGGTGGGACCGTCCATTCCCGGCATCATGACGTCGAGCAAAATGGCATCCGGCTTGTATTCGGCGGCCCGCACCAGCCCCTGCGCACCCGAGCTGGCTACCATGACCTCCCATCCGGCCACGCTCTCCAGGCTGAGCGCGGCCACTTCGCGGATGTCGTCTTCATCGTCAATGATCAGAATTTTGCGTGCCACAGCGAAAAAACCCTCCGGCCTTATTGTGAAGCGCCGGAACGGAGTTGTCGATGTCCGGCGACCGCAAGGACATTTTACGAGTTGGGCACGGAAGATTCCGGCAGCGGCATATCTTCCATCAGGCGCGAGCGGCGCAGCATGGTGAGCACCAAGGCTTCGAGCTGCTGCGGCTGCACGCGGGCCTTGGCGAGAAAGTGCGTGGGGCCGAGCGTGAGATGCCTGCGCTCTGTGGGCGACAGCTCGCGGCCCGAGTAGACCACCAGCGGCAGGCCGCGAAGATTCTCATTCTGACGCAGCCAGTCGACGACGTTGAAGCCGTTGCCATCCGGCAGGCCGATATCGAGCACCATCAGATGCGGCTGAAATGCGAAACACGCATCGATGGCCTCCTGCAGCGAGTGAGCCTGGTGCACCTCAATACTCTCGCGGGAGAAGACTTCGGTAATGACGCGTGCGAGATCCACATCGTCTTCGACGATCAGGATGCGGGCTTTTTCGCCCGGTCCGCAGAGAACGCGGGCCAGCTCACCGAGGAGAGCATCCTCGTGGAGCGGCTTCGCGACCCAGCCCTCGACGCCTGCGGGCAGTTCGACGGGCGTATGCGAACTGTCGAGGCAGAGCAGGACCACAGGCGTGCGGGATTCGGGATCGAGGCGGCGCAGCAGCGGCAGAATCTCCCAGCCGTTCATGCCGTCCAGCGCCGTGTCCAGCAGGATGGCCTGTACGTTCTCGGTGGCGGCAGCGAGAGTCTGTTCCACGGTGGACGTCTCAATGACGCGATAGCCGTGGCGCACCAGCTGTGCCGCAATGCGCGGACGCGCCTCGGCACCGGCGCCGGCCAAAATCACTGTTCCGGTGCGAGTATCATCCAACAGCGGCTCACCGGGTTCGAGCGGCACCGGCTGGTAGGGCAGGAAGACGCGGAAGGTGGAACCGCGGACGGGATTCCGCTCAGCCCAGATGCGGCCCGAGTGCTGCAGAACGATGGTGCGGCAGATGGCCAAGCCGAGACCGCTACCGCCCTTCTGGCGCGAGTCGGAGGCGTCGACCTGCTGGAAGCGGCCAAAGATCGCTTCGAGCTTGTCGGCAGGAATGCCGCGGCCCTGATCGATCACAGAAATGGTCACGCCGGTAATGCCGGGACGCAGCATCACAGAGACGGGAGAGTTCGGCGGCGAGAACTTTACCGCGTTCGAGAGCAGGTTGGTGAGCACCTGGAGCAGCCGGTCGGGGTCGGCGGCAATCTCCACCTGCGTCGTATCGTGGATCAATTGCACGCCAGCTGCGTCTGCCACGGGCTGCATCCCGTCCATGGCCTGACGGACGATCTCTGCCAGTTGCACGGTGCGGAAGGCCAGCGGAGCGCGGCCGCTCTGGATGCGCTCGAGATCGAGGATGTCGTTGATCAGCCGGACCAGGCGGTCGGAGTTGGTGAGCGCAATGCGCAGAAGGTTCGCGGCCTTGCCATTCAGCTCGCTGAGAATGCCGGAGGAGAGCAAGCCAAGCGCGCCGCGGATCGAAGTGAGGGGCGTCCGCAGCTCGTGGCTGACGGTCGAGATGAACTCGTCTTTCAGGCGATCGAGTGCGTAGCGCTGGCTGATGTCGCGGAAGCTCAAGACGGAGCCGGAGAAACGGCCCTGGTCGGCGATCGGCGTCAGTACGTATTCCGCAGGGAACGAGGAGCCGTCGGCGCGGAAGATGGTGTCTTCACCAGCAGTCGCACGCGGTTGCGAAGAATTGCGCTGTAGCGGGCAATCTTCGGAGCAGGCGCGATCCCTGGGTGCAGAGCCGTGAAGCAGTTCGTGCACTGGCTTGCCGGCCAGTGCGGAGGCTTCTGATCCCAACATGCGGGCCGCCGCGGGATTCACAAAGCTGACCTGGCCGGTCTGGTCCAAACCGCAGATGCCGTCCGCCACGGAGTCCAGCAGGGCCTCCTGGCGGCGGTAGAGCTCCTCGGCGCGTCCGCGTTCGTGGGAGCGGGCCAGCATCTGGCCCAGGGAGGAAGCGATCGTCTCTACCGTGGCTAGTGCGTCGCGGGTTTCCCGCAGACGGTTGCGGCTGTAGAACTCAAGAACGGCAAGGATCTTGTTTCCCACGCGGACGGGAATGGCCCAGGCGGAAGCCATCTCCTGGTGCAAGATCGACTGGATGCGCGGCGTCGCCGAGATGGTGGTCAGATCAGTGACCCACACGGGCCGGCCCTCTTTCCAGGCACGTCCGGCGAGGTCCGCACCGCAGTCAATGGCGATTCCCATGCTGTCGCGGATGAGCGCCTCCGACCGGCGGCCGGGGGTTCCCCATGCGGTGCTGAAGACGAGCCGGTTCTGTCCGGCGTCGACGGCCCACTTGATGCCGGCATCCCACCCCTGCGAGATGCAGAGGGCTTCAAGGATGCGCCGGGCCGCCGCTTCGGGCGAGATATTCTCGCCCACGATCTGGCTGACGACGAGCTGGAGCGTCAGGCGATGCTCCCGCTGCTTCTGTTGCGTCACGTCGCGCAGCAGGCAGCGCACGGCCAACGGGTTGCCGGCCTTCTGGCGTTGGCTCAGGCTCAGCTCGAGATCCAGGATGCGGCCATCGGCCGTGTGATGGCGGATCTGGGAGCGATCGATGCTGTCTCCATCCAGCGCGCGGCGGAAGAGCGTCGCGACCTCGCCGCGGCAACTGGGCGCAAAGAGATCTTCGAACGAGTCCAGGGCCAACAGGGCAGCGTCTTCATAACCAAAGCAGCGTTTCCAGGCGGGATTCGCATATAGAAAGCGTCCCGCGGGGCTGAGC
>Ga0335072_10012259_pt1 | contig 12244 bp, 7 predicted proteins | sample Lox_Sample_21_FD_206725 | JGI IMG/M metagenome (GOLD analysis project Ga0335072, IMG submission 206725) | Soil microbial communities from Loxahatchee National Wildlife Refuge, Florida, United States - Lox_Sample_2.1 | ecosystem: Environmental > Terrestrial > Soil > Wetlands | place: USA: Florida...
GCTCGGCCTGATGTCCAAGCCGCAGGTCATCACACTTCCCTTCGTGCTGTTGCTTTGGGATTATTGGCCGCTGCGGCGATTGTCTCTGGCACGACCGAAGGCTGGCGATGTTTCGAAATCCAGCTTTCTGCAACTGGTCTGGGAGAAGCTGCCGTTGTTTTGCCTGGCCGGATTAAGCGCGGCCATTACCATGGCGGCCCAGCGTGCTGACGGCAACAAGATCTGGTATCCGCTGTCGTTGCGCATTGAGTATGCACTTGTCTCCTACGCGCAATACATCGGTAAGGCGCTTTGGCCTTTGCACCTTTCGCCGTTCTATCCTCACCCGGATTCTGTGGGGCTCGCACCCGCTGCCGAGTCCGCGCTGCTGCTTGCCGTTCTCAGCGCAGTCGTGATCGCACTTCGCCGCAGCCAGCCCTACCTGCTCGTGGGTTGGTTTTGGTTCCTGGGAACCATGGTGCCCATGCTCGGTCTGGAAGGAGTCGGATATCAAGGCAAACAGGGGATCGCGGATCGCTATGCCTATTTGCCATTCATCGGGCTGTTTCTATTTGTATGTTGGGGAGTTGCGGAGCTGGCGGAGCGACGTATTCCCGGTGCGCTTGTAGGCAGCGCTGGCGTCGCCTTGCTGTTGGCGCTGGGCATCACGACCTATAGGCAGGTCGGCTACTGGAAAGACAATGTGACTTTGTGGACCCATGCGATCGAGGTAACGCAAGGCAATTTTCTGGCAGAGAACAATCTCGGCAGAGCGCTGCTCGACAAAGGCCGCATGCAGGATGGCATCGCTCATTTTTACAAAGCTGCGGAGATCTATCCTGACGATCCGATTGCCAACCTGAACATCGGGATCTATGAGCAGCGGCAAGGCAGCTATTCGGCTGCAATCGAACGCTATAAAACAACCCTCAGCATTACGAGGGATCCGGAACTGCGCGTCGCTGCATTAAAAAACACGGCCACCTGCTATCGCCGGCTTGGCGACTTCGCGGCCGCGCAGCAAAATCTGGATGCGGCGGCAAAGCTGGAACGGGGATTTTGAACCGGGCCATGGCATCTGCCGATTTAAAACCCGCTCAGCCGAGTCATGCGCCAGAAGCGAGTGGCTCGACCTCTCTTCGTTTGCAAAATCTCTTGCTGAGTTTTGTTCTGGTCATTGCAGTTGTTGCGGTTTATTACCCCGTCCACTGGCAGCCCTTTGCCAACTACGACGATCCTGATTACGTCAGCGACAACGTTCATGTTCGAGCCGGTTTAACGTGGACCACGATCCAATGGGCAATGACGACGCGAGATGCCGCGAATTGGCATCCGGTAACGTGGCTCTCACACGCGCTGGACGTACAACTGTTTGGCGTCACGCCCGCAGGACCACACGACGTTAACGTTCTGCTGCATATCATCAACGCGTTACTGCTGTTCTGGGTACTGCAGCGCGCGACCGGGTTTGTGGGCCGGAGCTGGATGGTGGCGGCGCTGTTCGCGCTGCATCCCATCAACGTTGAATCCGTCGCCTGGATCGCAGAGCGTAAGAACCTGCTCAGCACGCTCTTTTTCCTGCTGGCGCTCGGGGCCTACCGCTTGTATGCAACCACGCCGCCGCCGGCGCCCGGCGAGCGCGATCGAAGAGGCCGGAGATTTCTGCTGGTGGCAGCGTTGTTCGCATTGGGGTTGATGTCGAAGCCCCAGGTCATCACCTTTCCATTCGTTCTTCTGCTATGGGATTATTGGCCGCTGAAGCGCTTGTCCTTTGGAAGGCGCAGCGCGTCGGATGCCGAACCGCATGGGAATTTTTGGTGGCTACTGTGGGAGAAAGTCCCGCTGTTCGGCTTGTGCCTGATCAGCGCGGCGCTCACCCTGAATGCCCAGGCGGCCGGAGGGGCGACGAGCCACTATGGCGCCTCGATACGATTGCAGAACGCGATCGTGTCCTACGCGCGCTATCTCGGCAAAGCCGTCTGGCCCCTGCACCTGACGCTCTTCTATCCCTACCCGCTACATCCCTACAGGCGGCTGACGGTCATCGCTGCGGCGCTTTTGTTGTTGGGTATAACAACAGCGGTACTTGTGGCGCGCCGCCGTTATCTCGCCGTCGGTTGGCTGTGGTTCCTGGGAACATTGGTGCCGATGATCGGCGTGGTGCAGGTCGGCACGCAGGCCATGGCTGATCGATACGCATACATTTCGTTTATCGGCTTATTCCTCATGCTGTGTTGGCTGGCCGGTGACTGGGCTCAGCAAGTGCACGCCCCGGCTGCGTTGCTCCCCATACTCAGCGTCTTCATGCTGACGGCATTGGGCGCCATCAGCCATCGCCAGGTTGGCTTCTGGAATGATCACCTCACGTTGTGGAGCCATGCGCTCGAGGTGACGAAGGACAACTCGGTCGCGGAAAACAACCTCGGTACGACTCTTCTAAAACTATCGCGGGTGGAAGAGGCTATCCCACACTTCCGCCACGCGGTTGCACTGAATCCCACTGACCCTAACAGCAACATGAACATCGGTATTTATGAACAGATGCACCACAACCTGCCGGCGGCAATTGAGCGCTACCAGGCGGCAGCGACGTACGCGCGCAATCCCAAAACCAAGGCCAGGGCCTACAACAACCTGGGATACGCCTACAAAGACAGCGGGAATCTGATTGCCGCGCGGGAAAGTTTGCGCAAAGCCGTCGAAATTGATCCGGAATTTGCAGGCGCGTGGATCAGCCTCGGCATGATGGCCCAGAGAACCGGTGAGTTGGGCTTGGCCATCAGCGCCTACTCCCATGCGGTACAGATTTATCCATCCGACTACGGCTACCTGTTGCTGGCGCATGTGCTCGAGGAGAACGGCGATCAAGCTGAGGCCGATTCGGCCCGGCGGCGAGCCGAACTCTTATCCAAGGATTTTGGAGCGGCCGAGCGCTACGCGAATGAACTGCTTTCCCACTAGCCGTGACCGCGTTATGCCAAATGTGTCGAGCTGGGTTGTGAAGTATGTCACAAATTTCTCAAGATTGATTCGCATATAATCCCGCAGACAAGAGGAGCAGATGCAATCTGTAGCTTTGAGCTCGACGCCTGCGGCGCAACCCATAGCTGCACGGCCCTTTAGACCAAGCTATCGCCAGGCGATCGGTCTCAGCCTCATTCTGGTGATTGCTACCAGCCTGTTGTATCTGCCAATCGTCCACGATCCGTTTACCAACATCGATGACCAGGGCTATGTGTACGAAAACCTGCACGTACAGGAGGGTTTGACGTGGGGAACGGTCAAATGGGCGGCGCGAACCTTCGATGACAGCAACTGGCACCCGCTCACCTGGATTTCGCACGCGATCGATTGCCAATTTTTTGGCATTGATCCCGCCGGGCATCATGCGATGGCGATTTTTTACCACGTACTTGACGTGGTGGTGCTCTTTTGGGTTTTGTTGTTCGCCACGGGCTACAGCGGGAGGAGCTTCATGGTCGCCGCGCTCTTTGCGCTGCACCCGATTAATGTCGAGTCGGTCGCGTGGGCGGCAGAGCGCAAAACCCTGCTGAGTACGTTGTTCTTCCTGCTGGCGCTCGGGGCGTATCGCTGGTACGCGCGCAAGCCGCGCATTCTGCGCTACGGGGTAGTGGCAATGCTGTTCGCCCTGGGCCTCATGTCGAAGCCGCAGATCATTACCTTTCCGTGCGTTCTTCTCCTGTGGGATTACTGGCCATTACGACGGATGTTTGCCAGTGAGCCGGACGCCACGCGCGAGGACGACCCACTGCGCCCGCTTGAGGCCAAGTCTTTGTGGTGGCTCGTCAAAGAGAAACTCCCTCTTCTGGTGCTTTGTGCGGCCAGCGCGCTGGCGACGATGAAAGCGCAACATGTCGGTCACCCGCAGAACTGGCAGTATTCGATCTGGATCCGGCTCGGCAACGCCATCGTGGCATACGTGCGTTACATCGGCAAAGGCTTATGGCCTTCACACCTTGCCATCATGTATCTGCATCCGGGAAATTCGCTGCGCTTCTGGCAGGTCGGACTTGCGGGATTGTTGTTGCTGGCGATAACTGGGTGGGTTTTCCTGCAAAGAAAATACCGATATCTGCCGGTGGGGTGGCTTTGGTTTCTGGGAACCTTAGTTCCCACGATCGGCTTCATTCAGGTCGGCAGGCAGGCCCTCGCCGACCGCTACGCCTACCAATCGTTCCTCGGATTGTTCATCATTGTTTGTTGGGGCGTGTCGGATTGGGCCAGGCGCGAACGGGTTCCCAAGGCCCTGTTGCCCAGCGTGAGTGTTGTAGTTTTGCTTGTTCTGAGCTTCATCACGCATCGGCAGATCGGCTACTGGCATGACAATCTGAGCCTGTGGACTCACGCCTTGCAGGTGACTGACCGGAACTGGGTGGCCGACGACATGGTCGCCGGTCTGCTGCTGAACAGCGGCCATGCCGCTGAGGCTATGCCTTATTACTACGCCGCAGCCGTCATTTCTCCAAAGGATGCAGGCAGCAACCTGGCGGTCGCCATCTACGAACAAAATCACGGTCATCTGGAGGAAGCCATACGGCATTACAAAGTAGCATTGAGCGACATGGATGATCCTCTGGAGCAGTCCAAGGCGTATCAGAACATGGCAGTGGCTTACCGTGATCTGGGCAACATTCCGCAATCCGTAGAATGTCTGCGCACGGCGGCACGTCTGCGGAGAGCAGCCCAGGCCTCACGGTTTTAGCGTTCCGGCCGAATGTCCTTAAGGAACCCCGCGTTAGCGGTTGTTCACCCAAAATCCAGTTTCGCCGGGCGAACCGCCTGGGTTGCAGAAACGCTCGGTTCGCGCAACAATGCCTAAGCTCGCCGCTGCGCGGGATTCCAGTATCTCGGCGCGGAAAATATACCAACAGATGGCATTCGAGGTTTCCATGATTCCGCAGTTGCAGCGGGAAGAGGCGGCTGTCAGCGGGACCGTGCCGCAGTGGTCCATCGCTACGAAAATCGGCTTTCGTTTCGCTTTCTCCTACTTTATTCTCTATGTCGCTCCCGGACCCGTGGGCTCGCTGAGTTCTTACAAAAAGGGTACAACGCTGGCGACCGGGATATCGGATTTCGTTTGGCACCCGCTGGTCGCGTGGGTGGGCGCCAACCTTCTGCACCTTAGCGGCAACCTGAAAGAAATTCCGACAGGCAGCGGCGACGAGCTCTACGATTACGTGCTTTGGTTGTGTATTGCGGTGCTGGCGGCAGTGATCACCGCGCTGTGGTCGGTCTGGGATCGGAAGCGGCCGAACTACCGGCAGCTCAATGAATGGCTGCGCTTTTTTATGCGCATGACCGTCGGCTGGGCGATGCTCGGATATGGTGTGAAGAAATTGGTAGGCGCACAGTTTACTCCACCGACGTTGCCGGAGCTGATGCAAACCTTCGGTCAGGCCTCGCCTACGAGGCTGTTGTGGACGTTCATGGGAGCTTCACCGGCTTACAGTTTTTTCGGGGGGCTGGGCGAGACCGTCGGCGGTTTGCTGGTGTTAGTACCGGGGCTGGTAACGTTAGGATCGCTAATCAGCATGGCGCTCATGACCAACGTCCTCATGCTGAATCTGTGTTACGACGTGCCGCGAAAGATCTTTTCCATTAACCTCATTCTGATGTGCCTGTATCTGCTTTTGCCTGAGGCGAAAAGGCTTACCAACGTGTTTTTGCTTAACCGCCAGGCCGAACCGGTACCGCAGATACCACTGTTTCGCGATCGGCAGTGGAACCGGATCGCACTGATTTTCCCGTTGTTATTCGGAGCATACGTGTTGGTCGTCGCAGGGCATCAGTCGATCGTAGATGCCAGCGAGCTGACCGCAACTTTGCCGGCGCCGATTCGGGGGGTCTGGGCGGTAGAGGAATTCTCCGTCGACAATGTCCCCGAAATACCCAAACGTAGCGATCCGTCGCAATGGCGAACCGTCATCTTTGATCAGCCCAAGGTGCTGGTCATTCAAGCGATGAATGGGAACCAGATGCGGTATTACATGCAACTCGACAGTGCCGACAAGACCATCAAACTGTGGAACACGGCGGATCTGCACTGGAGGGCCGTGCTGGATGCCGAGTATCCCCAACCTGACGAGATGGTGCTGAAAGGGCAATTCGGATCGCAAAACGTCACGGCGAAGCTGGCGCGCATCGACCTCTCTGACCCGCAAGCCTTTTACCTCCTCAATCGTGGTTTCCATTGGGTGAACGAAGGCGTAAACAACCGTTAAATCGCGCGTACCGGGATCAACGGGATCACACGCGAGGCGCCCACTCTATTTGGGCTGCGGCGCCGCGGCGGCTTCCGCAGCGTACTTATTGGCATTCGCTTCGTCGGCAATTCGAAGATACTGTGAACTCATATTTCGGTATATGAATGAGAGCAGCTCCGTTGGAAGCGCGGGATCGCGCAACGCCTGTTGGTAGTGTTGAATCGCAGCCTGCGGATTCCCCTTCTGCTGTTCATAATCCGCCAGCCGGAGATTGCTGACGGCATCGTCCGGACACAGCTGCGCGGCCTTGCTGAAATCGTTCATGGCCGCGTCCAGTTGACCCTGGTTCGCCAGCTCCGTGCCCAACTGGTCATACCCCATCCAGTGGTTCTTCACCGTCCGGATGGCGTGATTCCACATCGTTGCCGGCGTTCTCCAGTACTCGATCTGCTTATGGGTCACAGCTGTCAGCACCAGCAGCGTGGCGATGCCCGCCGTGCGCGGCCACATTGGGGAAAGCGAATACGTCTGCGCTAAGTCACACGCCCCCCAGCAAACGATGATGAAGATCCCGATCAGCGCCTGATACGCGAAGCGGTCGGCCATCCCTTCTTTGCCGAACTGAACGATTTGAATGGTCGGAACCAGCGTCCCGAGAAACCAGAGCCAACCCACCGGCAGATAGCGGAGACGCCTTCCAAGGATGACCAATATCGTGATGGCAACCAGCAGCAGCGATGATCCTGCAATCTGCCAGTGCGTTAGAGAGTCACCCGGATTGGGATAGAAAGGCGCCAAACCCGACGGCCAGAACGTGTTCTGGATATAGCGAGCATACGAATAAATCGCGTTGTCCAGGCGCTGGGAAAATGGAGGCCAGAAGCGTGGGCGCGCTATCCCTTCCGAAACCAGAGTGAACCAGGCGTCCATCACAGCTATCAGCAAGAGCGGTATCTTTTCCTTGATCAGCCATGGCAGGCTTTTTACGGGAAACTGCGCCGCAACGTCGGGGGAAGGAAGCATTCTTCGTAATGGCCAGTAATCCCATAGCAGCAGAACAGCCGGAAGGGTGATGATCTGAGCTTTCGCCATTAATCCCAGAGCAAAAAGGCCCACGACGAGCCAGTAGCGGCCTTCCTTCGGCTCCTCCGCGTACCAACGGTAGGCAGCGAGCGCCAGCAGAAAAAACAACATGCTGAGGACGGTTTTACGCTCGGCGACCCAGGCGACCGCTTCCACATTCAGTGGATGGAGCGCAAAAAGTGCGGCTACCATGAAGCTGCGCCCGGCATAACCAGTGGCACGCTTCAGCACCCAAAATAGCAGCGCCGCATTAAGAGCGTGAAAAAGCACATTCACATCATGATGGCCGCTCGGGTTCGGGCCGAATAGCGAGTAATCCACCGCATGGGAAAGGAAGCTCAGCGGGATCCAGTTGGCATGATCGAACGAAGTGAACGCCCATTGAACGGTCGGCCAGTCCAGTCCGTTGTGGACGTGAGGGTTCTTGACTACGTAGAAGTTGTCGTCGAGGCTGAAGAATGTAAAGTTATGGACCGGCGCGTACACCGCTACGGTGATGACAAGGAGCGCCGCCGACAGCAGCAAAGTTCTCGCACACGAATCGGCTTCGAAGAAGTTCCCCTTGGTCGGGCTCTCCCGCTTCAGCTCAGCCTCGTTACCAGCCACAGCTCCCCCACCCCTGGCGAGCAGTATAGCTGAGCGGTCGCAAGGCGCCGGCGCCTGCACGTGAACGCTCCAAATGCTCGGTTATCTTTGCGTCCGATGGAATAATAGGTGATGTATGCCTTCCAAACCTCGTAAGCCGAAGCGTTTTAGCGCGACGTCTGCGGTCAAAGCGGCGGCACGTGCTAAGGTTGGCAGGCCTCCTCCAACCCGAGCAGAGTCCGCCAGCAAAAAGCGGAGAGCCAGGGCCGAAAAGCACAAGGCGACTTTAGGTCGGCTGCTGGAGAGCGGAGAATAGGACGCGAGCTTCCTCGCCCCCAATTCCGAGCAATCAAGAGTCAGAAGTTCGGACGGTCGAGAGGCGGCTGCCATGCCAGGAAATCGCGCCGCATGCGTTCCGCATAATTGGTCAGTAATTGCTGCACGCGGTCTGGCTCTGGGGATCGAACGATGAGTCCCACATGATGCTTCTTTTCGTTCATGCGCCAAACGATTTCGGGGTCGTTATAGGCTGATGTGTCGGGGTGTTCCTGCTTCGCAAGCGAAACCAGCAGGCCTGCGGAATCTCTTCGCGGGACTGGCGGTTTGTAGGGGGCCTTGCCTCCCGCGATTTCAACCTTAGCCCACTCCGCCCACATGTTGATACCTGTCGCCGCTTCAATCAGGTCAACGATATGCGCGCCGCCCACCCGTGCCGAGGTCTCCAGAAAATACAGTTTGCCGTCGCGGCCGCGGATGAACTCGCTGTGCGAAACGCCGCGCACCAGCCCAAACGCGTTCATCACGTTCTGGTTGAGTTCGACAAACGGGGTTGCTTCGTTCGACCGAAGTGGCAGCGTCGAAGTTGTGAAGATATCTCCCTCTTGAGAGACCTCCATGGGTGGTCTTCCGTAGCGGCTGACAAGGGAGAACAGCAACTCGCGTTCATAGAAAATTGAATCCACGTGGTAGATCTCGCCGGCCACGTACTGCTCCAGCAAATAGAAGGATTGCTGATCGCCCAGCTTTTCCAGCGCTACCCAGAATTCGTCGGCGCTGTGGATCTTCCGGATTCCCATCGATCCGGCCATAGAGCGCGGCTTTAATACCCAGGGTGGCCGCACCCGCTCCATAAATTCGCGCAAGCGGCCGTGATTCAGAACATGGATGAACTCGGGCACAAGCAAACCTTCGTCGCGTGCCTTGCTGCGCATCGCCAGCTTGTCCCGAAAGTAGCGCGCGGTGGAATCTCCCATACCGGGCACGCGCAGGTGTTCGCGCAGCGTGGCCGCAGTCTCTACATCGAAATCATCCAGCGCAACAATTCGATCGATATCCTCGTTTCGCGCCATGTAACTGACGCCCAGGAGAGCATCTTCGAGCTTCCACTGCTTCTGCACGTCGGGCATATAGAAGATTTCGTCGATGCTTTCCCGCGGCCATTTTTCGTCCTTCAGGCTGTGCGAAGTCAACAACAGTATGCGGCAACCCCGGCGACGGCATTCGCGAATAAACTCGCTTCCCTTGTAGTAACTGGCCAGGCAGAGAACGGTCAGCGGTCGGTTCGGGTTCGAGGACAAGGCTGCAGACGGCATGCTTTCCTCCCGCGGGAACACTATACCAGCCCGAATTATTCTGAGGACCGCCGGCGACATGGCGTCCGTCAGACTCGTTTCTGACCGGTTTGATGCTTCTCCTCTTCGACGCCGACGGGCCGGAACTGATCGATGAGGATCATGATGGCCAGTACCGCGACTGGGACATACAGCGAACGCAGCTCCCAGCGTATCTTCAGGGTGGTCCCGGCCGCGGCGCCAAGAACGTAACATAGCCACGTCCCGGCGAGGGCGCTCGCGGCTCGCGCGTCGCGATGTCCCCCCAGATTTCTCAAGACATGCCTGGCGTCTACCCGGCGGACCTCGTCATAAACCCAGAACGAGAGGCGTGTAAGGGATTCGGTCATCTTCGTCAGCGTTCCGGTTACAAACGTCGTATAAATCGTGAGCGCGCCAACATGCGTCAGCGTCGCCGTCTGCACCCCCATGGCGAACGCCAGCAGCGCCACCAGGAGGAAGTACGCCGGCGAATAAAGGTTCGCCAATTGACCCAAATGCATGGCCGGTCTGGCGTGGGCAAAAATCGCCAGAAGCAGGGCTTCCACGCTCAAGGTAATGGAGGCGATACGCCGGACGCCGGAGCGCCCGGCAATTTCGATCGCGACCCGCGTGATCCCCATCCCCACAACGTAGGACGCGACGGCACAGAGCGGCCGGGACAGGTCCCGCCAATCGCCCCGCCCCAGATACATGCCGATATGGACGCTGTTCCCGCTCATGTTGGCGGTGAAGATCTGAAACAGGGCGATCCAGCCTACGGCGTCGACAAAACCGCCCACCGTGGTCAGCGACAGGGCCATGCCCAGCGTGCCGCCGGTGCCGAGTTCGTACGAGTCGTTCAAAGGCGTTTGATTGCCAGTTTCGCGGCATTATAGCCGCACATGCCATGAACGCCACCACCCGGCGGCGTCGATGAGGAGCAGAGAAAAATGTTTTTCGCCGATGTAGCGTAGTGCCTCATTGTGGGACGAAAGAGAAACTGGGGCAGATTGGCAAGGCCGCCGCCAATGTCACCGCCCACCAGGTTCGCGTCCATGGCTTCCAGGGCAGCAGGACTGAAGACCCGGCGTTCCAGGATACAATCGCGAAAACCCGGCGCGAAGCGTTCAATCTGCGCCTCAATCCGCGGCAGCATGTCAAAGTCCGATCCGTTGGGCAGGTGACAATAGGCCCAGGCGATGTGCCGGCCTGCAGGAGCACGTGAGGCATCGAAGAGAGTCGGCTGCGAGAGCAAAACAAACGGCTGCTCAGCGTGGCCTCCGTGCCGCATGACGTCTTCCGATCGCGCAATCTCCTCCAGCGTCCCGCCGATATGAACCGTGGCCGAGCGTCGGCATTCCAATGCCTTCCAGGGGATGGGACACGACAGGGCGTAATCGACTTTGAAGATCCCTGGTCCATAGCGGTATTTTTCCAACTTCCGCCGATATCCCGGCGAAAGCTGGTCGCCCGCGATGCCCAGCAACTGCCGGGGAGTGACGTCGCACAGAGCAACATCGAATTTTCCAAGCCCAGCCAGATCTTCCACCGGGCTCGAAGCCTTGACTGTTCCTCCCAGACTCGCGAGATATGCGCACAGGGCGTTGGTGATCGATTGCGCGCCACCCCGTGGAATCGGCCATCCCACAGCGTGGGCCGTCGCCGCGAACATAATGCCAAAGGCAGAGGTAAGCGGCTCATCCAGCGACAGGATGGAATGGGCCGCGAGGCCCGCGAACAGCGCTTTCGTGCGCGGCTCTTTAAACCAGATATGCGCAACTGAAGTGGCTGAAGGGAAGCCCAGCAATCCAAGCCGGGCGAGCAAAAACGGATGCCGGGGAAAAAGAGGAACCGGCCGCAGCACCTCGGGAGCAAGTTCTTTCCAATGCTGGGCGAAAGGGCCAAACAGCCGCCGCCACTGCTTCCCGTCGCGCCCCAGCGCAGCTTGGGCATCGGCGAGCTCCCGTTCCAGCATCACCGCCGTCCCGTCGTCGAGCGGGTGCGCCAGCGGTGCAGGAGGCTGGATCCACTCCAGGCCGAAGTCGCGCAAAGGCAAGCTGGAGAAGAACGGCGAGCCCAACGCCATAGGATGCACGGCAGAACCAAAGTCGTGCATGAAACCGGGAAGCGTCAGGGGAAGAGTGCGCGCACCACCGCCCGGCTGAGGTTGTGCCTCGAAAACCTCGGCCCGCCATCCCGCCTGCGCAAGGACAATGGCCGCCGCCAGACCGTTGGGACCGGCTCCGACGACAACAGCTCGACGCTGAGTTGCGGCCATGAAGAGAGTTTATGCCAGAGCCGGGCTAGACCCGCTTTCCGTTCTTTTCCAGGGTCACAAAGAAGTCGCGGCTGATAGGCTCGATCGTCGCCTTCACATCGGGAAACTTCGCGAAGATTCCCTTCAGCTGATCCTTGGTGTAAAGAAACAGATCGCAGCGCTTCTTGTAGCGCATCTGTCGCTGCCATCCCAGCACGCCACCCGCCACCGGGAACGAAAAGAATGCCTTATGACGGGTCAGCGATAAGACCTTGTCAACGACTTTCTCCGCATCGGGCATGTAGTCCATGAATCCCATGGCGATGACGAAGTCGAAGCTGTCCTGTGGCTGGTAGGTGAAGAAATCGGCCACCATGAAGTTGCAGCGATCGGAGACGCCGACCTTACGCGCATGTTCACCGGCAATCTGCAACATGCCATCGGCAAAATCAATGCCGACTACGCGCGAGGCGCCGCGCTGTGCCAAGGTGATGGAATAATGCCCGGGGCCGCAACCTACATCG
>Ga0335072_10012260_pt1 | contig 12244 bp, 11 predicted proteins | sample Lox_Sample_21_FD_206725 | JGI IMG/M metagenome (GOLD analysis project Ga0335072, IMG submission 206725) | Soil microbial communities from Loxahatchee National Wildlife Refuge, Florida, United States - Lox_Sample_2.1 | ecosystem: Environmental > Terrestrial > Soil > Wetlands | place: USA...
CCGGGCACGCCCTGGGCAAGTCGCTGACGATCCAGGACGTGTTCGAGGCGGTCGGCGGGCACGCGGCCGGTGACGTCTCCGACGCCGACCTGCTGGCCATCGAGCGGGCCGCCTGCCCGGGCGCGGGCTCCTGCGCGGGCATGTACACGGCCAACACGATGTCGATGTGTGCCGAGGCGCTGGGCATGACGCTGCCCGGTGAGGCGTCGCCGCCCGCGGTCTCGGCCGAGCGCACCGAGCTGGCCCGGCGGACCGGGGCGGCCGTGGTCGAGGCGCTGGCCGCCGGGCTGACGCCGCGGCAGATCATGACCAGGGCCGCGTTCCTGAACGCGGCCACCATGGTGATGGCCACCGCCGGGTCCACCAACGCCGTGCTGCACCTGCTGGCCATCGCGCACGAGGCCGGGGTCGAGCTGACCCTGGACGACTTCGACGAGGTCAGCCGGCGCACCCCGGTGATCGCGTCGGTGCGGCCGTCCGGCATGTACGTGATGAGCGAGCTTGACCAGGTCGGCGGCGTCCCGGTGATCCTGCGTGAGCTGCTGTCGGCGGGTCTGCTCGACGGCGACGCGATGACCGTGAACGGGAAGACGATCGCGGAGAATGTGGCCGACGCGTTCCAGCCCGACGGCAAGGTCGTCCGGCCCGCGAAGGACCCGTTCCAGCCCGACGGCGGGCTCGCGGTGCTGCGGGGCAGCCTGGTCCCGAACGGTGCGGTGGTGAAGACGCCGGGTATCGAGACGCTCAGGTTCGACGGGCGGGCGCGGGTTTTCGAGTGCGAGGAGGACTGCTTCGCCGCGGTCACCGCGCGGCAGGTCGCGAAGGGCGACGTCCTGGTCATCAGGAACGAGGGCCCCAAGGGCGGGCCGGGCATGCGTGAGATGCTCGCGGTCACCGCGGCCATCAAGGGCGCCGGGCTGGGCCGCGACGTGGTCCTGGTCACCGACGGGCGGTTCTCCGGCGCCACGTTCGGGGCCTGTGTGGCGCACGCCGCACCCGAGGCCTGGGATGGCGGGCCGATCGCGCTGGTCCGCGACGGCGACGGGATCCTGCTGGACGTCCCGCAGCGCCGGCTCGAGCTGGCGGTCGACGACGCGGAACTGCAGCGGCGGCGCGCCGAGTGGAAGCGCCCGGCGCCCAATTACACCAGCGGGGCCATGGCCAAGTACGCCGCGCTGGTGTCCGGCGCGGACCGGGGGGCGGTCTGCACGGTGCCCGCCGCCGTATCCTCCGGCACGTAACCGGGTACCGGTCCCCTGTGGCGGAAGCAGATGACGGTCAGCCAGGGCACCGAGACGCTCTCGGCCGCCCTGGGCGTCCGCCGCGCTCCGGGGTCTGGGGTGTCACCCGGTCCATCCTCGTGCTTGAGCACGCCCAGGACGTCGTCACGGTGGTCGTCGGCCTGGTCCTGATCATCCTGGCCGCGATCCTCCTGGTCTCCGGCATTGCGAGCTTCTTCCACTCGCTGTCGCAGACCAGGATCCTGTCGGCGGCTTCGGTCATCAGCGCGGCCACCGGCCTGCTCGACGAGGTACTCCTGGTGCTGATCCTGATCGAGATCGTGCACACGGTGGTGCTCTCGCTGCACTCCCACCGGCTGGTGGCCCAGCCGTTCATCATCGTCGGGCTGGTGGCCGTGATCAGGAAAATCCTGTTCGTGCTCAGCGGCCAGACGAAACTCAGCACGTCCGTGCTGGCGGTGCTCCTGGCCATGGTGGCGGTCTTCGTCCTGAGCCTTATCCTGGTCAACCGGTTCGAGAAGAGCGCCGAACCGGACACGGACTCTTAGTACCACGGGGCGGTTCAGCCCGGCTCATGCTGCGTTGCGGTGCGTGGTATGGGCGTGGGCTGGTCGCGGTGGCGGGCGTAGTGGCGGCGGGCCCGGGCGCGGTTGCCGCAAAGGCTGGAGCTGCACCAGCGGCGGGTGTGGCTGCGGGTGCGGTCGAGGAAGAGCCAGCCGCAGCCGGGCCCGTGGCACTGGCGAAGCTGGGGCAGGTGCGGTGACTGCAGCAGGTCCAGCACCTGGAGCGCGAGCAGCCGTGGGATGTCGGGAGGCTGGCGCGGGATGAGCTGCCAGCGCATCGGCGGCCCGGTCAGGTCGCTGTGGGCGAGCGCGTCGAGCAGCAGCGCACGCAGGCCGGGCGCGGTCACCACCGCGCGGGGGGGTTCGCCGTCGTCGGCCAGCGCGGCGAGCAGCGCGTGGCTGTGCTCGCGGAGCGCGCGGGCATCGTGCACGGCCTGCTCGGCAAGCCGCCGGTGGCCAGGCGCCCCGGCCAGCAGCTGGCGGGCCGTGGCGGGGCCGAGCAGGCCGGCCTGCTGGCACCAGCCAACCAGCGCGCCATAGTCATGCAGGCTGTCGCGCCAGAGGTCCTTGTCCAGGCGCCAGGAGACGGTGTTGACCAGGTCAAGCGCGACGTGACCGCCGACGAACTCCGGTGCGGGAGTACTGGTGGTGCTCATCTGCGTCCTCCTGATGCTCGGCGCATACCGATTCTAACGGTCTAATCAGAAAAAGCTTGTTAGAGTCATGCGCGTGAGCAACCTGGCATCGAGCAGCACACGCACAACAGGCGGGGCGTTCACCGACGGGGTGCGGCTGGGAACTGGCCCGGGCGCGGCCACGTTCGTGCTGGGACTGGCGTACGGAGCCGCGGCGAGCGCCGCGGGCTGGGGCGGGGCACTGCCCCTGGTCTTCTCGATGCTCGCGTGTTCCGGCTCGGCCCAGTTCACGCTGCTGGCCGTGCTGCCCGCCGGGGGCGCCGTGGCCGCCGTCGCCGCCGCCGTCCTGATCAACGCCCGCTACGCGGTCATGAGCGTGGCGCTCAACGACAGCCTGCGTGGTGGCCGGCTGCGGCGAGCCCTGCAAGCTCAAGCGCTCCTTGACGCGTCGTTTGCCGTGGGACACCGCGGAGAAGGCCGGTTCGACGTCGCGCGGCTGGCCGGGGCCAGCATCCCGCAATGGGCGGGCTGGGTCAGCGGAACCGCCGTCGGCCTGGCCGCAGCGCCCTCAGCCCAGCTGATGCACGCCTTCGGCGCCGACGTCGTGTTCCCGGCCTTCTTCCTGATGCTCGCCCTCGACGAACTCCGCAAATCCCGGCAAGCGATCGCTGCCGCGATCCTGGGGGCCAGCATCGCCGCGGCGCTGCTGTTCGTCACCAGCCCCGGTAACGCGCTGCTGGGCGCCACCGCAGCGGCCCTCATCGGCGCCGTCCACGGCCGCCGCCCCCAGCGCAGCGTCCACGAAGGACACCCATGACGCTGTGGCTATCGGTGTTCGCGGTCACCGCCGCGAACTGGGTGATGAAGGCCAGCGGGCCCCTGGCACTCGGTGAGCGGCGGCTTCCGCCTCGCGCCGTGAACGTCATCAGCTTGATGGCCTCCGCGCTGCTCGCCGGCCTGATCATCACCAACCTCGGCGGCGCAGGCTGGAGCGACCTCGACTGGCAGCAAGTGCTCGGTGTCGGCACGGCGGGTCTTGCCCGCGCACTCAAGGCACCCATGCTGCTCGCCGTTGGCTGCGGAATGGCTGCAACCGCACTGCTACGGCACCTGCTCACCTGACCTCGGGTTTTACGTCATCGCGGTGGAGCCGGATGCGGAGCTTACAGCGGCCTGCCCGGCCACATTTGTACATCTGTACCGATCAGCTCGTCCCGCGACGATCAGGTCAGCAGCCCACCGAGGAAACGGCGCAGCTGGCCGGTGAACGTGCCGGCGGCCAGCGGGGAACGGGGAGCGGACAGCTGGTCCAGCAGCAGGCCGTCCATCAGCGCCACCAGCAAGCGCGCGTCTCCGGGCGGATCCGCCGTGCCGATCTTCGCCAGCATCTCCTGGAACAGGCCGACGTAAGCCTCTGTTGAGGCGCGAGCCGCCGCGCCCAGAGCGGCATCGCGGGTCGCCTCCAGGGTCAGCTCATACTGGGCGACAACCGTTGTTCGCCGGTGGCGCAGCTGGGCGACCAGGAACCTGGCGATCGACCGGGCGAACCCGTCGACCGACTCCGGCGATCGCGCCATCGAGCGAGCGAGGACCTCAAGCTCGGCCAGATCTGATTCCACGGACACGGTCAGCGCCTCGTCGAGCAGCGCCGCCTTGGATGCGAAGTAGTACGTGGTCGCCGCCAGCGGCACGCCCGCCTCGGCGGCGACCGCCCGGTGGGTCACCGCACCGGGGCCCTCGCGGCCAATGATCTGGACCGTGGCATCCAGGATCCTCCGGCGGCGCTGCTCGTTCCGCACTCCAGCCATGGGGCAGGCCTCCTGGGCCTTGACTTGACGGTACATATGTACCGTATTTTAGCTTCATGAGCAGGCTCCGCATTCACCACGTCGGGGTTACCGTGGCGCAGCTCGAGCGGTCGCTCGCCTTCTACCGCGACCTGCTGGGCTTTCGCGTTATCGGGATTAGCGACGACGAGGACATCGGCGCAATTGTCGGCATACCCGGGGCACGGGCGCGGATTGCCGACCTGGACGCCGGGAACGGCCAGATCCTTGAGCTGGCCGAGTACGATCCGGCGAGCCGAGGAGAACCTGGCCGCGACCCGCACACGGCCGGGAGCTGTCACCTGTCCTTCCAGGTCGGCAACCTGCGCTCGGCGCTGTCGGGCCTGGCGGCGGCCGGCGTCACGCCGATCGGCGAAACCGTACGGCTCGACGGTGAAGGGGTATGGCAGGGCTGCACGGTTGTCTACTTGCGCGACCCCGACCGGGTCACGATTGAGCTGATCGAACTACCGCAGTGACGCCGGCCGATGAGTGCCTGTCGGTGCGGGACGGCCATCTGTGGATCGAGGGGTGCGACGCGGTAGAGCTGGCCGCACGCTTTGGCACGCCGGTCTACGTTGTCTCGGAGAACCAGCTGCGGCGGAACGCCCGCCGCCTCGTGCGGGCCTTCTCTGACCAGTGGCCGGGCGGAATCCGTGTGCTGCCGTCAATCAAGGCCAACCACGTGCTCGCGCTGCGCCGGATACTGACCAGCGAGGGCCTCGGCTGCGACACCTTCGGGCAGGCCGAGCTGTGGGCCGCCCTGGCCTGCGGTGTGCCGCCCGCGCTGATCTCGGTGAACGGAACCGGAAAATCGGCCGAGCTTATCGAGAAGGCGGTCGCCACCGGCTGCCGCATCACGCTGGACGCACCCCGGGAATTCGAGCTCGCGCTGGCGGCCGCGCGCCGGCTGGGCCAGACAGCACGCCTCCGGGTGCGGATACGGCCGGATCTGGCCAGCCTGAGCGGGATTGCCTCCGACTTCAGCCCCGAGGGCGACTCGATCGCGGAGATCGCCCGCCGCTACAAGCCCGGTATCCCCATGGCCGACCTGCTGCCCCTCGGCCGGCGAGCGCTCGCCGCCGGCCAGGTTGACCTCCTGGGTGTCCACGCGCACTTCTCCCGCCACACCCGGCGCGCCGACGTGTGGGCCGCCATGATGCGGGCCTTCGGCGACGCCGTGGGGAAGCTGTCCGAGGCGTGGGGCGGCTGGCAGCCGCGCGAGCTCGACATCGGGGGCGGCCTGCCGGCCGGCCGCGACCCCACCGGCCGGGCCATCCCACGGGTCGCCGCGGACGCCAGCCCGCCGCCGTCGGCGGAGCGTTACGCCGAGGTCATCACGGCGAGCCTCACCGAGTCACTGGCCGGCCATGGCATTTCTGCCTCGGGAGTAACGCTTGAGATCGAGCCCGGGCGGTCGTGTTACGCCGACGCCGGTGTCCACCTGAGCCGCGTCGTCAACGTCAAGGTCGAGACGGCGCACCCGCCGGTTCGCTTCGTGGAGCTCGACACCAGCGAGGCGTTCCTGCTTGACACGCATCTCGAGCACAGTCGCTGGCCGCATGTCGTGGCCAGCCGGGCGTCGCAGCCCGCGGTCATCAAGGCCGATCTCGTCGGGGCCAGCTGCGGCTTCGACACGATCGTCCCTGACGCGGCCGTGCCCGAGGTCGGGCCGGGGGACGTGGTCGCCTTCCTGGACACCGGCGCCTATCAGGAGGCATACGCGAGCAACTTCAACGCCTTGCCGCGCCCCGCGACGGTACTGGTCCGGGACGCCGTGGCCACGGTCGTGCGGCGGGCCGAGACCGTCGAGGACGTGTTCCGCCGTGATCTTGACTTTGCCCCGGGCACCCCAGATAGCCAGGGCGGCCAGGAGGAATCAGGTTGAAAGCAGTCATCGTCAGGAGGTTCGGGGGCCCGGGCGTCCTCGAGTACGACGAGGTCGCGGACCCGGAGCCGGGCGCGGGCGAGGTGAGAATCGCGGTGCGCGCGTCCGGGACCAATCCGGTAGACGCCGGCAACCGGGCCGATGGGACGTGGGCCGGGATCCAGCTGCCCTGGATTCCCGGTTACGAGGTGGCCGGAGTTGTCGAATCCGCCGGGCCCGATTCCGGGAACCGGCCGCCCGGCCAGCGCGTCGTGGCGATGACCGGCTACCGCGCACGGGGCGGCGGTTACGCCACACTGGCCGTGGTCGCCGCGGGAGACGTCGTTCCGATCGACGGCTCGGTCTCGTTTGCCGCCGCGGCGACGGTCCCGGTGGCCGGGGGCACCGCCTGGGAGGTCCTCGACCGGCTGCGCCTGGGGCGGGGGAGCAGGCTGCTCGTACTCGGGGCCAGCGGTGGCGTAGGGTCCTACCTCCTGCAGCTGGCCGCTCTCCGGGGCATCGCGACCGTGGCGGTAGGGCGGCGTGAGCATCACGAGCGGCTGTGCCGCCTCGGGGCGCTGGACTGTCTCGACTATACGGACCGGCCGGGCGCCGGTGATCTGCGCCGCCACGGCCTGGACGGCGTGGACGCCATCGCCGACCTGGTGGGCGGGCCCGCGGCCGGGCCGTGGCTCCCGGCGCTCCGTGACCGCGGGCAGATCGCCTCGATCGAGCCACCCGAACTCGATCTCGATGCCCTCGTCGATGCCAACGTCACCTTTCACGGGGTGCTGCTGGACGATGCGGCCGGACGGACCCAGGCGCTGGCTGGCCTGCTGGCCAGCGGCAGCCTCACCGCGCCCATCGCCCACAGGCTGCCCCTGGCCGACGCTGCGCAGGCGCATCGGCTCCTGGAGAGCCGTCATGCCGGCGGCAAGATTGTGCTCATTGCCGACGCCGGGTAACCACGGCCCGGCCGCGGCGGGCCGTCACCGCTCGGCCAGTTCCAGGCGCTCGGGCGCGCGCAGCGCGGGTGGCTCCGGGTAGCCGATCGGCGCGCCGGTCCAGTGGCAGCGGGCCAGCAGTGGCTGCACGGCTCCCTCGGCTAGCGCGATGGCGTGCGCGGCGCCGGGGCAGAGCCGCTGTCCGTACCCGAACGCCAGGTGCCCGGCTGGGTCGTCGCCCGCGACGGTCAGGTCAAGCGCGATGGTCTCCCCGGACGGGGTGACCCGCCGGGTGGACCGGGCCGGCGGGTCGGCGCGCAGTGCCTCGGCCACCAGCTCAGCCGCTGGCCCGGGACGGCCGGCCCGGATCCCGGCCACGACCGCGTTGCCGATCAGCCCGGCGGTGGCGTCGTACGCCTGGATGAGCAGCCCGATGCGGGCTGCCACCTGCTCGTCGGGTCCGCCTGGCAGCAGTTCGGCCAGCCGGGCCACGCTGCGGTCGGCGGTGCGCGGGTCCGCCGGGCCGGGCTGGTACACGGCAGCCACCGGCGCCAGGTGCCCGATGAGGAGTTCCGGGTCGGCGCAGCCTAGAGCGGCGGCCAGCACCAGTCCCGGTACGCGCCGAGCGACCTGGGACATCATGTCGAACGGGCGCCAGCGGGCCCGGTCGACGACGGCGCTCGCCTGGTCCCGGGCGGCGGCGCGGAGCCGGACCGGGTCGAGCGGGCGCAGGAGGCTCTCGGCCAGCTCCCGGCGCCGGGCGTGGTCGGTGCCGTTGCTGAAGCGGGCCACGTTCTGCCGTAGCCAGTGCATGGTGTGCGGCGGGGCTCCGCGGCCCGGATCAGGCACCGTGTAACCCGGGTTAGCCAGGGCGTCCCTGACCTGAGCCGGGTCGGTCACGACGGCGGGACCGAGGTCTTTGCTCGTCTGCATGCCGGCGAGCCTAGAAGCGCAAAGCTTCGCCGGTCAGCGAAGCATGACCGTGCGGTGCGGTGGCACCGGCCTAGTCGGGGATGGTGCGGGGCAGGCCGAACCAGGCGAACAGGTTGTTGTCGAGGAAGCTGGCGATCTCGACGATCTTCTCGCCCTCGAGCGAAAGGACGGTCAGCCCATGGGCGTGGGCGATACGGGCCTGGGGATCCCGCACGTACCGCCCGAAGGCGGGCTGGCCGTTGGCGCGCATGGGGACGAGCCGGAAGCTGCGCTGCCCGTCCATGAACCCAAAGTGGGCGAAGAACGCCCCGATGGTGGCCTGGCCTTGATACTCGAGAGGCACGGGCGGCATGGTCAGCCACGCGTCGGTGGTGAGCAGGCTGATCAAGGCTGGTACGTCGCCGTTCTCGAATGCCTCCACGAACGCGGTGACGACCCGCTGCTCGGTGCTGGAACCTGGGAGCGGGGGGCGACGGCTGCGCTCGGGGTGAGTGCGCCCGGCGAGTGTGGCCCGGGCTCTCTTCAGCCCGCTGGCTACGGCGTCTTCGGTGGTGCCGAGCAGGCCGGCCACCTCGGCCCCGCGGTATCCGAGCACGTCGCGGAGCACGAGTACGGCTCGCTGCCGAGGGGGCAGCGTCTGAACTGCCTTGATGAAGGCCAGAGAGATGCTTTCCCGGCTCTCGATCCGGGCTTCCGGTCCGGGCACCTGGTCGTCCACCTGGTTAAGGAGCACGTCCGGGTACGGCTCGAGCCACATCACCTCGCCGGCTCGGCTGGGCTCGGGCGGCGTCAGACCGGATGACGGAGCTGTTGCGGGCGCCGGGCGGCGCTCCCGGTCGCGCCGGGCGTTCAGGCAGCGGTTCGTCGCGATCCGGTAGAGCCAGGTACGCACCGAGGCGTGCCCGCGGAAGTCAGCCATGGCACGCCAGGCCGACAGCAGGGTGTCCTGCACCAGATCCTCGGAGTCGGTAACCGTGCCCAGGATGCGGTAGCAGTGGAGCTGGAGCTCGCGGCGATAGGGCTCAGTGAGCTCTTCGAACGCCACGGCGTCGCCCGCCCGGGCGCGTACCAGCAGCTCCTCTGTGATCATCGCTTCCTCGCCTCGTTGGTCCGTCCTTCATAGGTACAGGGCTCGTCACCGTACCGGAGGAACATCGATGCACTCTGTTCCCGTGCCTGCCGGGTCTTCGCTGACCCGGACTCAGGCATGGACGCTCGGACTAGCCGGGACAGGCTCGTTCATGGTGGTCCTCGATCTCTTCGCGGTTTCCACGGCCCTGCCGAGCATCCGGGCCGGCATGCATGCCTCTATCGCCACGCTGGCCTGGACGGTCAACAGCTACACCCTCAGTTTCGCGGTCTTGCTCGTCACCGCGGCCACCCTCGGCGACCGATGGGGCGGCGTAGCCTCTACGCGGCTGGGCTCTGGCCGTCTTCGCCCTCTCGTCCGCGGGTTGCGCGCTGGCACCGAACGTCGTGGCGCAGCTCGCGGGCCGCGTTGTTCAGGGCGCGAGCGCCGCGGCGATCATGCCGCTCGCGCTGGCGTTGCTCAACGCGGCGTTTCCGCCCCAGCGACGTGGCTGGGCCATGGGCATCTACGGCTCCGTCACCGGCGCAGGCACGGTGCTGGGTCCGGTCCTGGGCGGCGCGCTGACCCAGGCGCTCTCGTGGCACTGGATCTTCTGGGTCAACGTCCCGGTCGGATTGGCCGCGGCCGGGGCGGTCCTGTGCTTCGTCGAAGACAGCCGGGGAGCGCGGCGTCCCGTCGACCCGCTTGCGCTTGTCCTGGTAATCGTCTCGACGCTGGGCATCGTGTGGGGGGTCATCCGGGCAGCGACGGCGGGGTGGGGTGCCCGGGAGGTCATCGGAGCGCTGGGTATCGGCCTGATCGCGCTGGGAGCCCTCCTCGCCTGGCAACTACGGGCCAGCCACCCCATGATCCCGTTGCGGCTGTTCGGCCACGGCGCGTTCTCCGCCGGCAACGCCGCCATCTTCGCCCAGAGCGCCTCCCTCACCTCTGCGGTGTTCTTCACCGCGCAGTTTTTCCAGGACGCACAGGGGGATGGCCCGCTGGAGGCCGGCCTGCGCCTGCTGCCACTGGGCGTGATTCCCTTACATTCGCCGTTAGATGTATTCGGCCAGGCCGAGCACGCAGCCGACGGGGACCGGCCGGGCCGCTGCCGTCGGGGCCGTTAAGGACGCGTCAAGGCTCGCGGCGGCGGCGTTAGGATCGCGTCAAGATCGTTGGCAAGCCGCGGGCCCTCGGTTGAAATGGTCCTGAGATGAAGGCAACCGGCAGGCGACGAGGGCTCGCGGCGCCGCTGGCGCTGCCGGCCGGTTTTGCCGCGCTGCTCGTGGTCGGGGCGCTGGCCGCCGGAACCGGCGGCCGGGTCGATGCCACCTGGGTGCTGGTGCTCGCGGCCATCATCGTGACCGCCGGGTCGCTGGCGGCCGAGCCCGCGGTCGCGCCGCTGCTCGGGGCGACCGGATGGCTCACGGTCGTCGGCTTCTCCCGCGCCCCCTACGCCCAGCTGCACATGACCGGGCTGATCGCCGCGCGGGCGGCGATCGTGATCGGTGCCGGCACCCTGATCGGTGCCGGCGTCGGTGCACTGGTGCGGCGGATCGCTTCATCGTTCACACTATGGATTGTGGACGTGCCCGAAGACCGCTGGCCGCCGGCCGACCTGGCCGCCGAGCCGCCCGAGGCGCGGCCGGACGCTGCCACCGGGCAGCCAGCGCCGACCGCGGCAGTCCCGCCCTCACCCCCCAGGGCAGGGCTGCCGCGCCGGCCGGTGCCGCGGCCAGGGCGGCCGGGACAGCCAGGGCTGCCGCGGCGCTGGGCCCGGGCCGTGTCCGGCCTGTACAGCGGCATCGGCGGCCGGCGGCTGCTGGCCGGTGTCATCCTGGTCGCCGGGCTGCCGCTGCTCACCGTCGCGCTCGTCGCCGGGCAGCGCAAGCTCAGCCTCGCCGACGACCTGCTGATCTACCTGGTGGCCGTGGTCGCGGTGGCCATGGTAGGCGGGTTCTGGCCCGCCGTGCTCGCGGCTGTCACCTCCAGCCTGCTGCTCAACTGGTACTTCACCCGGCCGGTGCACACGCTCACGATCGCGGATCCGCAGAACCTGCTGGCGCTGCTGCTGTTCGTGACCGTCGCGGTCACGGTCAGCAGCGTCGTGCACCTGGCCGCGCACCGCGCCCAGCAGGCCGCGCGCAGCTCGGGCGAGGCGGCCGAGCTGCTGGCCCTGGCCCAGACCGTGCTGGGCGGCGCAGACACCCCGGCGGCCGTCCTCGACCACCTGACCGCCACCTGTGGCGGCCGGGCCGAACTGCTCGAACTGGCCGGCGGTCAGTGGGTCAGGGTTGCGGCCAGCGGCGCGGCGCCGCCGGGCGCCGCCGCGGTCCGGGTCGAAGCCCGGCCCGGGCTGGCCCTGATCATCAGCGCGCAGTCCACGCAGGTGACCGCGCGGCTGCTGGACGGCTTCGCCGCACAGGCCGCGGCGGCGCTGGACCGGGACCGGCTGCGGACCCAGGCCGCGCAGGCCGAGGCACTGGCGGAAGGCAACCGGATGCGGACCGCGCTGCTCGCCGCGGTCAGCCATGACCTGCGCACCCCGCTGGCGTCGATCAAGGCCAGCGTCTCCTCGCTGCGCCAGACCGACGTGCAGTGGACGCCAGCCGACGAGGCGGCCCTGCTGGCCACCATCGAGCAGGGCGCGGACCGGCTCGACGCGCTGATCGGGAACCTGCTGGACATGAGCCGCCTGTCCACCGGGTCGCTGCAGCCGTTCTTGCGCCCCACCGCCATCGACGAGGTGGCGCCGGTCGCGCTGCGCGGTCTTGACGCGGGCGGGACCGTGCGGCTGCGCGTGCCCGACCGGCTGCCGCTGGTCCGCACCGATCCCGGGCTGCTCGAGCGGGTGCTCGCCAACCTGTTCGCGAACGCCCTGGCCTACTCGCCGCCGGACCAGCCGCCGACGCTGCGGGCCAGGCCGGTGGGGCAGAGCGTGATCCTGGAGATCACCGATCACGGCCCGGGGGTGCCGGACCCGCTCAAGGAGCGGATGTTCGAGCCGTTCGAGCGGCTCGACACCAGCAGGCGGGAGGCACGCACCATGGGGAACGGAGTCGGCCTGGGCCTGGCCGTGGTCAAGGGCTTCCTGGACACCATGGGCGGCTCGGTCGCGGCCGCCGACACCCCGGGCGGCGGCCTGACGATCCGGGTGACCCTGCCG
>Ga0335072_10012261_pt1 | contig 12244 bp, 12 predicted proteins | sample Lox_Sample_21_FD_206725 | JGI IMG/M metagenome (GOLD analysis project Ga0335072, IMG submission 206725) | Soil microbial communities from Loxahatchee National Wildlife Refuge, Florida, United States - Lox_Sample_2.1 | ecosystem: Environmental > Terrestrial > Soil > Wetlands | place: USA...
CAACTCCCACTACCGCCCCTGTCCTCTCTTCTTTGCTGTAAACTGCATCAGGAATCTTCTCCGTCTCCCGCCACCAGTACTCTACACAGTAAATCTTCACTAGTCCGAGCACCCGTCATTCTAGAATACACGTGGAACAACAGAAGACACACGGCACGCAAGCCCGTCACTAAGCCGTCACTAGGCCTCGCAATGATCACCGTCCTAGGGCTTTTCACAAAGTACCTGCATATCAGCCCATGACGCCAACAACGTGGCCAAATGCCACCTCCACCACAGTAATCTTACAGCCACAATACCACCTCAATTAAGTGGACGGTGCATATCCGCGGTCCCGCTGTCAGACCACCAAGCCTTGCCCATACCTGCCATTTTAATCCGTCAAAACGTGTGTGATCACCAGTGACATATCATACGATGGGCTGATATAGGGTAAGGTGGTAAGTCCGCATCCCGCGCCTATTTGGGAGCAGACGACAAAATAGGAGGATATCTCAAGACTGGACAACAGGCAGCATTGTCGAAATAGAAGAGGTATTATTAAAACGCGGGGTTGCCAAAGACAGGGCCAAAAATCAAATCTAATAATAAACAGCTGCATTATAATATACCCAAATAGCGTATCATATAATTAATTCGTTTTCAATATTAAATACAGCTCGATCCGGCAAAATAGGCGTCTGTCAAGATCGGCCTCCGCCTCATGGAGCGGATATCGTTTCATTCGCGTCAGGGAGAGTGGCGACAACTACGTAAAATATCCCCACAAGATTACCTCTTTCGTCTTGCTCGTATCTCGACCCCAATGCTGCCTTGATAGAGGGAACGGATAGCCATCCGCAATCGTAATCCAAGAAGGAGTTTTGTCAACAAAATTTTCGTACATGCTGAGACTTGCACGTCAATCTGAGTCGTAATGGGCGTAATCTCTTACACTGCTGTATAAATCCTGTGTAGGGCGAAGGAGTTGGGGGGCAAAAAAAAGATAAGCTCGCCGAAAGAAGAAGCTGTATACCGAAAATGTAGCGTCCCAGTCGATGCGGATGATGCCATAATTGCGTTACACGATCCTTCTGCCGGCCGGTGCGGCAAATAGAATGGAGATGGCGTCACATGATCCACCAGATGATATGCATCCCCCTTGGAGCTTCCCCTCAGTCTCACATAACGGCGATGACACCGTTTTCGTCCTCCTCCGGAGGAGTCTTGCCCCTCTCATGAGCTCCCATGTGGTGCCCTGGCGCGGATCATGCCGCGAGAGGATGCTGCAAGGTACATAGCATATCATCAAAGCGCTGTCTGGACAAAGCTTCAAAGCTTGTTGGCCTCCTGCCACTAGCAGCATGGAGCCTGGAGAGGAGATGAGAAAGCCGAAACCCAACTCCCCACCGGAGAAGGAGAGAGGAGCAATGCCGAGTTGTGCATAAGGGCGGGAGATGAGAAAGCCGAGCTGAGCTGAGAGCTATCTACAGAAGGGAATATGCAATAAATCCTTCAGCAGGCTCGATTTGAGGCCTCGAACAGACTGAAGGCCAGGACAAGGACTCGAGAAATCCGCGAAAAAAAACGGGCCCGCATAGGACGCGCACATACATACATACATACATACATACGAAAGGGAACAGGTACTACAGCGGTTGTAGCTGCACGACGAACAAAAAGGAACAGACATGAGTGACTGACTGGAAGTGGAGATCCTATTGCCAGTTTGATGCCACGACAATAGCCTGCATCTGAATACCAAAGCGTTTTCGGCCAGAATTGCGCCTTGTTGCTGATCTGATATGGCGGCCCCTGCAGGATCGCCCAGGTAACAGAGGGAAAATGCTCAACGGCCGTAGTGGAGCCCATGTGACCTTTCTAGCATCTGATAGGGCTAATATACCGCAACGCTCGTCCTTTGGAATTTGGAGTACATGAAGCGTAATTCAGGAAATCGATAGCTGCGCTTTCTAGGGCTTTGTTAGTCTGGGTCACCAGAGGGGTGTGTTTGTATCAAGTAGATTTTAGTTAGATGCGAGGCTAGTGTCTGCCTTTCTGTCCAATATGCCTCGTTTATTTTTCAGCTCGGTCGTGATCGATGAAATTGGCAATCGAGATCCACTTCAATTTCCACCAGCTTTGATTCACTTACACATTTCGTACATGATTTCTAAAAGCAGATGGCTGGGGAGGATTACAGATTCCTTGAGGTCGCACAGTATGCCTTCCCTCGGTTGTGGCCCTTGGAGGTTGTGACTTTGCTTGGCACGTGGAGAAGCGAGGATGTACAGCATGGTATCTTTGCTGAGGCGAATTCACGACGAGGGATGTGGTCGTCGATCATATTCATGGTCGTGGCCATGGCTATCCTTTCTTTTTCTTTGCTTCGGTCCGGTTGCTGCCTCGTGGCGTATTCTTCCTGATTGTTGATGTCACTCTGCGCGCTGTCGTCGTCACCCATTACTTCGCCCCTCTTCTTCCCTTTCGTCCTCTGCATGCCTGACCTCGCTTGGCCCAAAGGCATTACTCCGGAAGCAAAGTTCCGCCGTGGCTAGATGTGAGTGAATCGACAGGACATGTCTCAGCCTCGTCGGCGTCTTCGGCCGTCTTTCGAAAGATTCTAGCTCGGTTCTAGCTTGTTCCCAGGGTTGCCTTGCCGCCCCCAACCAAAAACCCCTCCATCCTAAGCGATGGGCCGACCGGGGATTCCCTGTCGAGTCTGAGAACCCACCATGCCGCCGCCCTTCGCTTGCCCCATGGACTGCGGTGAGACGTTGGCACATGGCAGCGGCCGATGGGAATCTCCCATGCTGAACAGCTTTCGGTGGCTGTCGAACTATGTGCCGTGTCTGGTGGTATTCCGTTATGGCGCATTCATCAAGGAATGGCGGTGTGTTCTCTGATTCATTCATGTTATACTGTAGCGTCGCAAGATGATCAGCAGGACAACGGAAAGCCGTTCCAGGGTGGTCTTGTAACTGCGAGTGTGGGCGAGTGTGCATTGATGTGGTGTACTGTGAATGTAGAAGGATGATCCTGCTTCTTGTGACAAGCGTCCATGTTGAAACATGCACCACGATGGAGTTCGTGCCGTTCCTCTTCTGCAAGGCTTTCTCTAATCAGTTGTCATGTCCGATTCTTCCGTCTGGGGCAAATTCCCTAGTCCCCCCTCTTGGTTCCTGACACTAGAATCCTCATTCCGCCTTCCATGACTCCCACGTGAAACCTCGCTGATCCTGCCGATCTATTACGCACTGTAGATCGTCTCCGACACTCGTATTCCTTGTACTCATTGCTTTCTTTGCGGGGAAGTAACTCTCTTTTTGCGTAGCCTAAGCCCTATCAGAATAAGCCCCGAAGGTGAATATCCTCCACCAAATAGCTTCCAAGTCCACCTGTACATTGGAAAATATTGGTGGAGGCACTCGGATTGGCCTCTACAACATGTAACTATGCATGTACTGCAGAATGGAATGATCTTTTTGCAAGTGGTAGACTAAAGTTGAGTGGAGAGTGTCAATGCTTTAGGGGAAATATGCAGCCAGTCTTGGCTGCTTTGAGTGCAATTGGATCGCAAATGTGGTGGTATTGCTTGATTATTATGGCATGACCCTGGGGAAATTACATCTTTATTGTTCAGGAGACGGCCAGAGCAGCTCTCCATCCTGCCATTTGGATATCCGGCTGTATGATAACAGCACCCAGCAACATAGTTGCACCTACGTGGACCGGCAACATGCTAAGAAGTCAAACTCACCAGACCTCCACAGCCAACCCAGGAGGTTTTTACCACTTTGTCACGTGATACTAATCACATTTTTGACACGTGACATGCCGCTAATGAAGGTGAGCAAAAGAGCTGTTGTCAACATGATATTCGCAATGGAATAATTGAACTGGTTATGAGAGTATGATATAAGGCAAGTTTATTCTAAATGTTGATTGAATGTGATCCATGGAGATCGGGACAACCTCGCACAAGTGTGTGGTGCTGATGTACTGGACACTTTGTGTATGAATTCTCTGCGTGAGACATTCGGGGTCTTACTACGTTCTAATAGAATATACTGTCAGAATCTCAACGGTTTGTGAGAAGAGATCAAGGGTGGTCTGGAGTCCACGGCAGGCCTTGAAATGCTCGCAACATTTGAGGCAATGTGATGATGAATACAGACTTCGCCTCACCTAATAGTCATGGTGTCAACATTGTTCTATCCTGCTGCTTGCATCAGGATGTATGCAGTGATCTTAATGTTCCTTGTAGGAAAGTCTCTACGACTTCTCCAAGCATGACCTCTGAGGTGATATCTGCGGGGCTTTTGGGTCTGCATAATACTACTCTGAACATGGAATGTACTCAATGTGGTACATCGCTGAGTATTTCTTTGGAAACCGATCTTTTCAGGGGCCTCCTGGTAAACCCTCCATTGTGTGTGATGCCAAAAGAATGCTCATGGAGGTGAATGACAAACCCTCGACAACGTCGTATGTTATCTCCCAGCGAGGAAGCGTTCAGTCATTCTGAACTCTCGTATTAGTGGAGAACAAAATGTGAGTGCCCAGGTTTCAGCGTCGCAGTGGGAACAATCCGGTGTTAGAAAGGTGGAATGTGATGAAAGTCACCAAAGCCGGATGGCGCTTTCCTTTATAGAGAAGCGTAGCAAATATGACACGTCAATTCTGGCCTTTTCTTGATTGCCTCATTAAAAAAAATAAACATATCCATGGTAATTATCTCGTGAATTACTATATTATGTACACATATATTCTATGTTATTGATGCTGGGATTATTTGTTTAGCGTATAATACGTCCTTACTATTGCAAGGAATCTGTCGAAGCCATGCTCAATCACCATTTTATGTCACATTCTTCGTGAACTGATGTGAATGGGAAGAATTTGCCTTAAAGAGTTCATTGTACACTCAGTTGAATTGTATTCCGGTTAGGATCCGGTTCGGATCAGTTGCATGCCGGTGATGGTGGTGACGCTCTGGAGTTCCCCTGATGTATCTGTTACCATTCGAAGGGCGATAGGTGGACCTGGAAGTAACTGTCAACGTGATGAACATGCATAGTCACATAAAACTAAGTTTCAAGGTTGGAACTGGTGGGACCTTCGCCCTTCGATCTGTGCCAGGGGCGTTCGAAATGGACGAATGAGGTTTCTAATTTTACAAATGATGATATGGTTAGTTTCGATGGCGGTCGGAGGGCGCGGCAAGGAGTCCTGTTCATGTGTGCATACTCTTTTGCCGCAATTGTAAGCCTGAAAAGGACTCGGAAACTTGTTCCTAGTCTTCCTGTAGCATGAGTGATAAACCCAGGAGCAATAGAGATGCTGTGTCAGAGGCATCTCGAGCATCAAAAACTTCAATCGAGAGCTTGAGTACAAATATTCTTTAGACACTACCATGGTAAGGCTCCAAACGCCCCTATCTGACTTGGGCAAACTCCACCTACCTTTCACTCTGAATTCAACAAACTAGCCTGATCACAGATCTGTGAAACGCTCCAGGAAAACCAGCTAGTCGTACCTTTTTGAGACAAAGAGGGTGATACCGGCTCATTTAGCCTTCCCAAAGCAGAGAAGGTCTAGGGATACCGGCGCGGCTCTTGACTACAGCAGATATAGCAACATACAGGCGACTGCCAGCGAGGTGCAGGCATGACTCTTGACGTCGGCATCAAGGGATACGAATCTGCAGGACATTTTTTGACCCGGACACGAGCCCATATACTCTATTACCGTCACGAACTGGGCGCAGTGTCAGCTATCCGAATGGAGAAATTGTCCATTAGTCGACAACGAGAACTATCCTATAAATAAGGGGCTAGAACAATCGAGATGGAGCGCCGATCATTATCGAACGGGCTCAGTCATGATGACAACACTCGCGGCATTGAGGAGCAGTTACTTTCCGATCCAGAAACCCTTCAAGGATCAGAACTGTATAGCAAATACCACGAGTCATCATCATCTCCTCTTATTCATCTATACTGGAGCCAATGGACTGTTGACAAGACTCGGAGAAAGGAATTGTGCACATAATGGGTGCTGTCGCAACACGAAGTTTGCGACGGACACATGTTCGCCGTGATGATAATGTCCGTCTTGAAATTCCTGTCGCCATTTCCCTCTCATCACTGCATACGCAGTTCCTATTAGCCACCATCAGGCTCCTGAATCTGCGAAACCTAGCCGTCCCCGCATTCGTGAGTGAAACCAGTGTGATAGGAAGTGATATGCAATATTGAATGATTGAATGTTCTATCGTATATGAATCCATCGTGAAGATTTCCTGTTTGAGAATGCCGAACAAATTTTAGATGAGATGGGCGAAGTAGTATCTTATAGTCTCTCCATTACTTCCACAATTGCACAGAATCATACACAGCTCAATACCGGCAGTAGGGACACTCCATTCCTCGAAGCTAACCTTCCCGAGCCTCGGGCCTAACAACCTGTTACACAAAAAAAAAAAATAGGCCCAAATTAGCATTTCCCTTCCACCAACCACCTCGGTGGTCTAGCGGTAGCACAAAGCATTCCTGCAGTAGAGTCCTTTCTATGATTGGTCTAAGCCTTTTACCTGGTAAATAAGAATCAGCTTTTCCGCCAAGCTAATTTCTTGACTTAGTTATCAATAGATTCTCGGGTGAATTAGACAAACCCCTTCCACGACTAGGTGTTATTTTTTCCGTTCGGTGACTCTGGTCGTTGAATGGTTTCTTTTGCCTTTTTGGAAACAAAAATTTTTGCTTTCTTTATTTTGTAGCATGGTTTTGTGTGGGATCAAAGCATGGCGGATCCCCCTATGCACGTGGCGGATAAATAAGTCTTAGCTTTTGTTTCTTTCCCGCTTTTCTTTTGTTTTTGAAAAGTAGAAAACAGGAGTTATGAAAGATGCCACGAGATTGGGTTTAGTCGAAGAAATGGGCAGCTGAGAGATGTACGCAATGACATATACGAGATACGATCGACACTTCTCATTGTGAATAAGATTGCATTTCATTCATGATCTTCTTAAACATTTCCAATTGAGCCTGCTGATGTCCTAAGATTGCTGAACGTCCGCCATGATCCTGTAACTTGATATGACTCCGTGTTGGTCAAGGTCCATCTCAATCAAGCTTTGCCCCTCCAAGCCTAAATCTAGGACTCAATTAGTATTAGAACCATATACATGGAGGAGCAACTTACTTCTTGACTACTCTCTCAATGCCATCTAAGCCCATTTTCAGTGTCTCCATTTTCGGTCCATAAGAGAACCTCACAAAGTGGTGACAAGGACTATCAAACAGATCTCTCCGTTTGCTGGGATTGAGATCGAAGAAAATGCCTGGAACGACTATCACTCGCTCCTCCAAACATGCTTGGAAGAAGTTCAGCCCATCACTTATAGCATCTGGCAGTCCTTCGAGATCCAGCCATAGATAAAATGTGGAGTCCGGGACGTTTTTGATGATAAATCCCATTCCACGGAGCCGCTTGATCACATAGTCTCGCTTTGCCTATTCGCCCTATTAGTCAAAACATCAGATCTAAGACGTCTTAACAATACCATGAAATGTTTCTGAAGAGCCTTCATCTCTGTGATCACCTTATCCGGCTCTAGCATCGAAATCGCGGCTTCTTGAAAGGGGACATTAGCACCACCGTCAAGGTAAGAGCCACAACTACCAATCGCCTTGATGAATTCCTTAGGACCGACAATCCATGCAATTCTCCATCCAGGCAGTCGAAAACGCTTCGTCAAACCGTCAATGAGCAGGACATCATCCTCATTCACGTCTTCAACATTGGCAGCGGCAGAGATAGTCGTGCCATCACAATTACTGGTATAATTGTATCCTCCATAGAATTCATCCATCACTAGAGTAGCACGCTCGCGGCAGAGGTCTTGAATCTCGGCCAGCTCAGGGTTTTTGACTACTCTTCCTGTTGGGTTGCGTGGATTGCTGTATACCACATTAGCAATTCGCCCCACATAAAACAAAGTATAGATGAGATGATTACTTACGAGGTGATAATGACACTCGTTCCTCTTGCGATCTCTTCTGCGATCTTATTGGGATGAATGTGATATCCATCATCCTCAGAGAGCGGGCTGGGAATTGCTGCGAACTAGAACCGACCCTACTTAGTTTCCGTGCGTTTGCGGGAGTTGGGAAGTCGACTCACATTTTTGAATAGAGATAGCATCTCATTGTAAGCTGTGTAATCAGGAATGAAGAATCCCAAGTAGGCGTTGTTTAGTACTGCCGCAATCCGAATGAGACCTGCCCTTCCGCCAGGCACAATACACACGTTCTCCCACGTGTACTTGCTCTTCTTTCCTTGTCTATGGTGAACATTGTACAGGTTCGCTACAGCCTCACGTAATGGCTTGATCCCGGCAGTTGGCCCATACTCTCTGCCAGCCATAGAGATGTCGATAGTCTGAGGCCGATGGAAAGAACCCTCGATGTCGTCATCAACTTCAGGGGCGCCTTGGCCAAGATTTGCCCACTTCTCAGGTTCTTCAAGGAAGCCATGCTCGTAGGCTCGTTCAGTACACCAAACTACGCCCGTTGACGCACGAGTTGGGTCAAGGCCAGCATGGGGACGGTGGCCTTCATGAGCATTGCGAAATTGTCTGTGGATCTTCGAGTTGGTCTCTACCATGTGGGCACGATTGTCAGTGCCCAAAAATTTAATGCGAAAGTACAGAATTAAACACAATAGCATGTTTCAGATGTGAAAAGCATCTAAACATGCAGCGCAGGAAACTTCAGGCACTTGCTGTGTACCGATGCCAAGACCGGACCTCATTCTGGGCTGGCAAACGCTCTACAAAATTTCCAAGACTCTTAGACATCAGGAATATGGAAAACGGGCGACAAGAAGAGGGAAAGGCATATTTGACTAGATGAGGTACCGTACCATTCGACGAGGGCTCGCTCGTGCTAAAGCGTCGTTGAGATGGCCTAGGCACACCCGAAGACCGATTCATAGAGAACTTCCTATTATTGAAAGACATTGCGCCAATTATGTTTTGAGAGGTTTAATAGAGTTTAAGATGCGGTCCACAGAGAGAATGAAGGAAAGTGCAGCCTTAAATATCACTAAATCTTCCAAAAAGACCCTTTAGTATTTGGCGGTGAGGTACGGTATCGGTGTCTCCGTTTGCGGTCCACTATTGGAGCTCAAATTCTGACGTATACTTGCTTTTGTGACAGCAAAAACAAAGCAGATGCGGGATTGGTTTGAAAGGCACGCTACCACTTGGAGATTCAAAGAAACACCCTAATGGGCCAATCCTGCATCCACGTTAAGCAACTCAGATACACAACACCGCCATACCCCGCGAGTTTGCCACAGGTGGTGGGGTGTATTATGCAGGGAACCGCTTGACAATAGCCACACATGAGTTGCTATTTGATGAATCGCTGCCCCTCTTGCGTCACCACAAGGGTGTTGGGCATTAAGGTATACTCTAATCTATGATAAGAGCCTTCCAATTTGGAGGCGTCTATCCAGTTGATTCAAGAAGTGAACGCCATAACCCTGCATCCTAAACCCCAATCTTTCTTCGAATATATACTCAGTATCAAACGGCTCTACATATGCACATCTCTGCTATCTGATTTTGATCATATTCGCCCTCCGTGCTTTGATGAACGGCCTCTCCTTTTCTTCGATATACTTCCTTCGCCATTGCCACTCCACCAAGACGGGTAAGAATTGCCTTAAGTCAAATTCAGGCCAGAGACAGTTCAGAAAAACGATCTCTGTGTCTTCGTGACACTGCCAAAGCATGAAGTCACTTAATCTTTTCACGCCGCTTGTTCGTATTAAGAGGTCCAGTGGAGGATCACCAGCCGTAAAGAGGTGGTTGCCGAGGGTAGTCGCTGTAATCGTTTCTGGATCTGGGTAAACTGTACTATCTTGGTGTTCTCGAGCATCATTTGGTGGTGAGTCTGGATGTAGCGTTGTAGATGATGATATAGAATCATCTGGGTCGGAAATGCTCGATGGTGTTGGGGAGGTGCCTCGTATTGATGAAGAGCTCGTGGTGGTTAGATGCTGAGTTCGGATCTTCTGCGTGATTCGGGTTTGCGAGAACGGTCTTGCCTGTGGATGAAGAGGCTTTGAGAAGTCCTCGACGGTACTTCTAATGGCGGAAGTAATCTCGTCCCGTGACGTATAGGGGAAACAGATATTAAGAATAGCACTAACAATGTCAGGCAGGGCGTGTCCAGAAAAATTTGAATAACTTACTTCTTGTTGCCCCTGGTCATGGTGGCAGCTTTATCAATAGCCTCGAGGACATCTGGCTTCAGCAAGTCTCGCTGTCCTAATATTCGAATGCTTGCGCCATATCTGTCAAGCAGATCGCCATGCTGCGCAATCTGTAACAGCTTAACTTTTGCCATCTCCATGAGGGCATCGACTTCATATTTTGATCTCTTGAAGTTCTCAATACTGAACGCATAGATGGTCACGACTTTCACTCCAGACTTATAGCATATTTCGAGGATCTGTTGAGAAATGGAAATTAGTACAGTGTATACCGAGGACTAGCTCTAAAGTCACATACTCTAGCTAAGGCTTCGAAGCCCAAGTTATGACCTTCTACTGTTTCTATTTTGTGATTTCTTGCAAACCGTCGATTCCCATCCATCACGAAGGCTACGTGCTGGGGAACAGGCCCGTGTCGAATTGCCCCTATGAGGAGCTCTCGCAGTTGATTTATGGTCCACTCTACGGGAGGAGACGACCATAGCCATCGGCTAATATGTGAGAGGTACATAGAAGACATGTTTATTCAAAAAGCCGCAGAGCCACGAGGGTTGACGATGCAGCCTATGGTTTCTCGGACGAACCGGCTCGGAGAATGGGGGATTTGAGGATAGACGTGGTCAAATAAGGTCTGCCAGACCAGATGCAGTGCCGAGTAGGCTACAGTATTGGTATAAAGTGCATTGAAACAAGCTGTCAATATCTTGACTCATTCGTAAACTTGCAAGCTTTAGGTTGGGAAATTTGTGGTGTAAAACCTTGTTTTTCAGGCCAAACATCGACATCATCGAGAGGCTGACGGGAAATCAACATCTGGCTTTTGCAAGGGATTTGAGATGTACAGAACACAACCAGGTCGATAACCAGACACTACCCCGACTTTAAAATGACTTTATGACATCCAATCTCACATCTTCGAGCTACCTACGCATCTGTAAACTTCAACAATGCTTTCCTCCGGCTTCAAGGATGCGCCTGTGTCTCGTAGCCTCGTGTTTGGTATCGTTGCAGCTTCGTTGATCGTTAGCATTACGGATACCAAGTACTATTTCTACATAAAAGTTGAGCCTCACTTATGGCGTTATCATCAGCTTTGGCGGATCTTAATTTATCAACTTTGCTATACGAACTCCTCCGAGGTGTTATTCGCAGCAATGACCTTGTATAATTTACGAGTGATAGAACGGCTTTGGGGCTCGCGCAAGTTCGCTGTAAGTGAAGCCAACCTGGTATATGGAACTTTAGCTCATGTACGGGGTACACACAGTCATTCATCATTCTATGTTATCCTTTCACTACTCTTCTGCCGCCTATGCTCCTCGCACTCCTTATTCGCCCGCTCTCCTTCAATACTTTCAATTACCTACCTGCTGGATTTACGCCTATCATTTTCGCTTTGCTGGCGCAATACCATGCTGCTATCCCGCACGTGTACAAATATCGTCTCGCAACTTCTGTATCACCGCCAGCGAATGCGCCCTTCGTTGGTCTTACATTCTCAGACAAGTCTTATACATACCTCCTGGCTGGTCAACTTTCTTTATTACAATTTCCGGGGTCTTTACTTTCTGCTTTTGTGGGCTGGGCAGTTGGTTATATATGGCGAAACGACGTTTTGCCCGGAGCGGTCAGCGGATGGCGTGTGCCAGGCTGGCTGGTAGGTATTGAGACTCAGAAACAAGGCGAGGGGTTTGAGAGCCTAAGGAGAAGACTGGAAGGAGAAAGTGCTAGTGCGACCGCCACCGGGGCAGATGGCCATGTAGGTGGAGATGCCGGTAGGAGGAGGACCTTAGGGAGGCAGCTACTGGATCAGTTTAGAGGCGCTTTCTAAAAAAGAATTAAAAGTATGGAATTAGCCGTCTAGATTTCAGACAAAATGTTATTGAAAATAACCAATGCCGTAATACTTTGCACCTCATTAAAAGGCGCCTTGAATGTGTTGTGATGTTTATGCCTGAATTAAAGTCAGGCAACCGCA
>Ga0335072_10012262_pt1 | contig 12242 bp, 13 predicted proteins | sample Lox_Sample_21_FD_206725 | JGI IMG/M metagenome (GOLD analysis project Ga0335072, IMG submission 206725) | Soil microbial communities from Loxahatchee National Wildlife Refuge, Florida, United States - Lox_Sample_2.1 | ecosystem: Environmental > Terrestrial > Soil > Wetlands | place: USA...
CAATCCCTTTTGCCCCTGCACCACCTTGAACTCGACCTTTTCGCCTTCCTTGAGGCTTTTGAAGCCGTCACCCTTGATGGCACGGAAATGCACGAAAACGTCTGGGCCACTATCACGGCTGATGAAGCCAAAGCCCTTGGCGTCGTTGAACCATTTCACTTTGCCAGTTTCACGTTGATCCGACATAAATCACTCCGTTTCGAGCACGTCTTTATCGATCAAAGACCAGCCGGCCCACCCGAGCCGGCGGCTTACTGGGAATGCTTCAGTTCGGGTGCAACCCCACGCGGATGAATCGCCGCCTTGCGAACGCGCCTTACCAAGCAACCACAGTGATCACAGGATAATCAGTCCCGTGAAATGAAATGTGATGGAAATTTCACGCGAAATTCGCCCCAAAAACGAAAAAACCAGGCTATTGGCCTGGCTTTTTCACGATGCCTTAATGCTGAAGTCAAACCGATTCCACTTCGTCCGCCTGCAAGCCTTTAGGCCCTTCCTTTACTTGAAACTTGACCTTCTGGCCTTCCTTGAGCGAGCGGAATCCGTTGCCCTTGATGGACTTGAAATGCACGAACAGGTCACCGCCCTTGTCGCTGCTGATGAACCCGTATCCCTTCGCATCGTTGAACCACTTGACAGTGCCTGTTGCTTCGTCCGACATGACTTACCCCATCCGTTCTAGCGCTAACCAATTAGAACCGTGGCCCACCCGAGCCGCGGCCACTGGGCATGCCGATAACCTTCGTTCGCCCGGTGCAGAACCTTGTTTGAACACAGTATTTGTCGGCCAGCCAGCAAGCGCAGCATAGTGATTTTTGTGAATCGATATGTGATGGAAAATTCACGATCTGAATCACATTTGATAATCGCAGCTATATCACCGCAATAAAAAAGCCGGGCATTATGCCCGGCTTTTTGAATCGATCAATGTCGGCTTCTAATTAGATAATTAGGCCGGCATTACTTCATCGGCCTGCAGGCCCTTCTGGCCCTGCACTACCTTGAAGCTGACCTTCTGGCCTTCCTGGAGGCTCTTGAAGCCGTTGCCCTGGATCGCGCGGAAATGCACGAAAACATCCGGGCCGTTGTCGCGGCTGATGAAGCCGAAACCTTTGGCATCGTTGAACCATTTGACGGTACCGATCTGACGATCAGACATGTTGCTCACTCCAAACTCAAGTTTTCTAAAGAGACTCGACTACCGGACATCGGCAGTCTGCTTACTGGTGTGCAAAGGGAAACCCAAGGGTGAGCGATGAGGCAGATCGTGATCGGCTGCATCGGGTCACATGACTCTGGTGACCTAAGGCAAACTCAGTGCACGCATCATACTCGTAATGTTCGCCATAAGCGAATGCATGTTCAGCAAGCATGCGTCCGGTAACACGGTATGCTTGTTCATTCGATTTGTGATGACTTTGTGATGACGCGCCATGAAAGAGCGTAATAGGGTGACTTCCGTTCGGTTTATCGACATCGGCGTGGTAACCGTGGCGGCCTTCGGATTGCTCATCGCCGGTTGCACCCAAGGTGTCCGCAAGCCACAACCCGCTGTTTCTGCTAAAAAAACTGCACTTACGGGCATCGCTACCTGCGATAGCTACCTGGACAGCTATGTTGCCTGTCACCGCGCTGCCGGCACGTATCCGGAGAACACCCTGCAAACGCATTACCAGGCAATGCGCGACACGCTGCTGCAGGAAGCCGGCGATCCCGGCGTGCGCCCTTACTTGGCCAATCGGTGCCTGGTCCTTACCCAGCAATTGCAAGCCAGCTTGCAAGGCCGGGCCTGCACACCGCCTAGCACCACATCGCGCTGAGCGTCAGCGGCGCCAGTACTTGCGCAATGCCGGCGCCAGCGCTGCCGGCCGGCAGCGCTCCAGCCGGACATCGGGCGCGCCGTGCCAAGCCGCCATGGCGGCGATCGCCTCGGCGACTTCGGCAAGCATGCGATCGGTAGGCGTGACGCCCTCTTCGAAATACAAAGCCTTGACCTCGAACAGGCCATCGGAACGATGCGCCTTGGCATCGAGACGCCCGATCAATCTTCCGCGATGCAGGACCGGCAGCACGTAGTAGCCGTAACGTCGCCTGGCGGCGGGCACATAGCATTCGATGGTGTAATCAAAGTCGAACATCGCGCGTACACGTGCCCGATCCCATATCAGCGGATCGAACGGCGACAGCAAGGCGGTATGCGTGGCGCGCAGTCGTCCGGCACAGGCACTGTCCAGCAACGCTGCATGATCGCGATGCACATAGGCGGCGCTATCCCAGCCGGCCACCGGCACGCGCAGCAAATCGCCTGCCGCAAGCAAGGGCGCAAGCTCCTGCTCATCCACCGCGGGCTTGAGCCGGAAGTAATCCGCAATCCATCGCGCCTGCGTAATACCGAGCGCACGCACACTGTCCAGAATGAAATGCCGCCGCAATTCGACAGTGGAACGGCCGAGCAAGGAAGCGTCGAAGGGCGGATCGAGCTTGGCCAGCACGCGTTCGGCCAAATCGTAGACGCGCTGGAAGCGTTCGCGGCGCGTCACCATCAATTCGCCGGAGGCGAACCATGCTTCAAGCCAGCGCTTCTCCGGCTTCCACTCCCACCAGCCCGATGCAGCACGCTCGGCACGCTCGAAATCGGAAGCACGCACGGATCCGGTCGTACGCACGCGTTCAAGCAAGGCATGCATCTCCTGCAGATGGACATCGCGCATGCGTGCGGCATGCTTGTCAGCCCAGTGACTGCCTTGCGCCTGCACGCGCCAGGCGCGGTGCAAGCCGATGTCGGCCGCGGTGACAAAGCAGGCCTCGTGAGCCCAGCATTCGGCGATACGCCCGTCTTCCAGCGCTTCTTCCAGCCACACCTGCGGATAGTCGCCAAGGCGCGCATACAGCACCAGATAAGGACTGCGCGCAACGACGTGGATGCTATCGATCTGCAACAAGCGCATGCGCTGGATCGTAGCGATCAGGTCCTCACGTCGCGCGCGGCGCTTAGGCGCCTTCAGCAACCCTTGCGCGGCCAACTGCAAAGCACGAGCCTGGGAGAGTGTTAGAGCTTTCTTGCCCACTAGAAGTTCGCTCAATGAGGTCGGCCTTCACTAAATGGATACGCTTCTATTCTGCTTGGATTTACGCCCATATTGCTAACCTGCGTACCAAGCTTGGCGGGCCGATAGAGACGTAACGCCACGCAGCTATCGGCAACGGCTCGCGCAAGCGCTGCAAGGAGCCAAACCATGAAAACCCGTACCTCCTCTCTCATCACCATCCTCAGCACAGGCCTGCTTGCTGCAGGCGTCGCATCGGCGCAAACGCAAAGCCAGCCGATGCAACCCACCACCTCCCCCACCCAGAGCACCAACGACGCCAGCGTCAACAACGCAGGCACGAATGCCGGCAACAATGGCATCAACAGCGCCACGTTCAACACGGCAAAGGGCCAGGTCACCATCAATTCCACCATGGGCTCGGCACCCCCCACATCGTCCCCGCCGTCGTTCGAGCAACTGGCCAATGGCAAGAAGTACATCACCAAGGCAGATGCCGATGCCTATCCGCCACTGGCCAATGATTTCGAGTACGCCGCCCATAACGGCAGCCGCGTCAGCAAGGCGCAATACGAGCGCTGGGTGAAAGACCTCAACTGAGCAGGCTACTCGCATGCTCCCTTTGCGCCGACCATCGTGAGATGGCCGGCGTTTGTTTTTATTACACACGCAGATGGCTAGACTTGCCCGGACTACGCCAGGAGTGGCGCCTTGGGAGCAAGCATGAAACCCTGGTCCGGCTTTCTGCTGATTGGCCTGAGTGCCAGCCTGACTGCGCCGCGGCTACAGGCGCAAAACGTTGCCCCGGCCGATATCAAAGCATGCACGGGCGTCAACAACGACGCACAGCGGCTTGCGTGCTATGACCGCGTCGCGGGCCGCACCCAGATGCCCTCCGCCAAAAAACGCGTCGAACCCGCCGCGACGCCCGAAGCCAGGGTGTTCTACCACGAGAACGAAGTGGCGACCGAAAACGCGCCGGCACCACTTTCGCTGCTGGACAGCCGCTGGGAGCTTTCGCCGAAAAGCAAGCTGGGCACCTTCAACCTGCGCGGTTACAAGCCGATCTACGTGCTGCCGTTGTTTGCCACCACGCACCAGAACAATCGGCCCTACAGCCCGAATCCCGCCAATGCGGTGCAGACGCCGCTGGGCATGCAGAGTGTGGAAGGCAAGTTTCAACTGAGCGTCAAGACCAAGATCTGGCAAGGCGTATTCGGCGATACCGGCGACCTGTGGGTAGGCTATACGCAGGATTCCTACTGGCAGGTCTACAACGCCAAAATCTCGCGTCCATTCCGCGAGACCGACTACGAGCCCGAGGCGATGCTGGTGTTCAACACCGACTATCACGTGTTCGGCTGGAACGGCCGGCTGTTGGGCATCGGCCTCGATCATCAATCCAACGGGCAATCCGATCCGCAGTCACGCAGCTGGAATCGCGTGATGGGGCAGATCGGCTTCGAACGTGCGAACTGGACCGTCGTGTTCCGGCCCTGGTGGCGCGTCCCCGAAGCCGCCAAGGACGATAACAATCCGGATATCAGCAATTACATGGGCCGCGCCGACATGCAGATCATCCACGAATGGAACGGCCAGGAGTTCAGCCTGCTGCTGCGCGACTCGCTACGCGGAGGCAGCCGGCAGCATGGTGCAGGACGCTTTACCTGGAGCTTCCCGCTGGTGGGCAACTTGCGCGGCTACATGGAATTTTTCAAGGGCTACGGCGAAAACATTCTCGATTACAACCACAACGCCACGTATCTGGGTATCGGCATTTCGCTGCTGGATTGGTATTGATGCAACAGGATGACATGCCGCGTGGCGTAGACCTCAGCGCCACCAGGCCGTCTTTGTGCCGGTGAGGATCTTCAGCATCTGACCACGCGCCAGCGGCAGTCGCGCCAGCGGGCCGAAACCCGCATCGCGCCATGCGGCCAACGCGCTTCGTTCCGATTGAAACCACGGCGTCAGCCATCGGCTAAGGCGCTGATAGACCGACAAGTGCGCGCGCCGCTGGTGCGCATAGGCCTGCAGTGCCTCGTCCATGTGAACACTTGCCGCCAGCGTTTGCGCCAAGGCTTCGGCATCGAGCAACGCCATGTTCACGCCCTGCCCAAGCTGGGGACTCATGGCGTGGGCAGCATCGCCTATAAACACGATCCGGCCATGCACCGGTGCTCGCATCACCACGTCGCGGTAGCGTGCGCGGTTGAGCTGCTGGGCTGAATCGATATCTCTCAGCAATGTGGATGCCTCTGGCCAGATCGCCGCGACACGTTCGCGCAGGCGCGCGAAAGCTGGTTCGTCGAACGCATCCACCTGATCGCCTGGCAAGCTGAAATAGAAGGTGAGCCAGCGCCCCGCGCGATCCGCCCGCTGCCCCACCGGCAGCAAGCCGATCATTTCCCGGGTGCCGGCATAGCGCTGCCGCAATTCGCATGAATGCGGCCAATCGTCTCCCGGCAGCAGGCACCACAGCGCTCCCCACGGATACACGGTGTCGCGCTGGACCTGCTTCGGCACGGAACCGCGCAGGCGCGAATGGGCGCCATCGGCCACCACGATCAGATCGAAAGGACCGTAGCAGTTGCCTTCGGTATCAAGCAGACCACGCCCGTCTTCGGCGATCCGCTCGATACAGATGCCTGTATGGACAGCATACGCATCCGCATACGCCTCGCGCAGCAGGTTGAAAAGGCTGCCACGCGTCATGCCCACGCCGAAGCTGTCAGCAGCGTGATCGGCGTAGCGCATATCCATCACCGTACGACGGCGATGATTGCAGCCATGCAGGCGCTCGATGCGCTGTCCCTGCGCGAGCGCCGCTTCGTGCAGGCCCAAGCGGGCGAGTACGCCCAAACCGGTCGGTTGCAGCAGAAAGCCGGCGCCGACGGGTCGTAGCACCGACGCCTGCTCAAACACGGTCAATGCGTGGCCCTGCGCATGCAGCATGATCGCGGCGGCCTGACCGGCCGTACCGTACCCGACGATGGCGATGCGCAAGCGTCCCTGCATGGCTGGCGCCCCCAGCGCCTTGTTACACCTAAATTAAATTGGCAGCATGCGCCGCTTAATGATGATGGCCACCCGGACCATGCACATGGCCGTGCGCAAGCTCTTCTTCGCTCGCCACGCGTACCTCGGTCACCTGGATGTCGAAGTGCAGTGTCTGGCCGGCGAGCGGATGATTGCCGTCGATGTGCACCGTGTCGCCGTCGACCTGGGTGACGGTGACGTGCACCGCGCCCTGCGGGCCATGGGCCTGGAACTGCATGCCCGGCTGGATATCGTCCACACCCTGGAACGCTTCGCGCGGCACCGCCTGCACCAGCTCTGCGTGATGCACGCCATAGCCTTCGGCAGGCGCCACGTCGACCTTGAACTGGTCGCCAGCCACGCGGCCGGCCATCGCCTTTTCCAGGCCCGGCACGATCTGCCCGGTGCCGTGCAGGTAGGTCAGCGGCTCGCGGCCCTCGGAGCTGTCGAGCACCTGGCCCTGGTCGTCGGTAAGGGTGTAGTGGAAGGAAGCAACGGCATTGTCGGTGATCTGCATGATGATCTCGCGATGATGGGGTAAACGCCGACCTGCGCCGACGGGGAATGTACAAGCGTACCACTTGGCACTAGCGGCTCGCTTTGAGCGTGCGAGAATGAACTGGACCGTTCGCGAATCTCTTCATGACGACGCTGCTTGAAGCCTGGCGCCATCGCCCGACGCACCGGCAGGTGTGGGCGTTGGCAACGCCGATGATCCTGTCCAACCTCACCGTGCCGCTGGTGGCGTTGGTGGACAGCACCGTGGCCGGCCATTTGCCGCTGACCCAGGACCTCGGCGCCGTCACGGTTGGCAGTGCCGTGTACGCGCTGCCGTTGTGGAGCCTTGGCTTTCTGCGCATGGGCACCACCGGTTTTGCCGCCCAGGCCAAAGGTGAGGACGATGCCTCCGCGCTGCGCACCGTACAGGCCCAGGCGTTGCTGCTTGCTGCCGCGCTGGGCGCGCTGGTCGGCTTGCTGATGATCCCGCTGTTGCCGTGGCTGGTGGCGCAGATGCACTCGACGCCGCTGATGACCGGCCGTGCACTGGATTATCTGCATGTACGCCTGCTGGGGCTGCCGGCAGCGCTGCTCAATTACTCGCTCGCCGGCTGGTTCATCGGCGCGCAGCGCGCGCGCACCACGCTCGGCCTGTTGCTGGTGACAAACCTGGTGAATATCGCGCTCAACCTGCTGTTCGTATCGGGGTTCGGCTGGGGTGTTCCAGGGATTGCGCTGGCTTCGGTGCTGGGCGAATGGTGTGGCGCCTTGTATGGCATGTGGCAGGCGCATCGAGTGTTGCGCGGACTGGGCGGACACGTCGACTGGCAAGCCATGCGCGAGTGGCGTCACTGGCTACCGCTGCTGCTGGTCAATCGCGACATTTTCCTGCGCACGATCGCGTTGGAAGGCGTGTTCTTCAGTCTTTCGCTGCTGGGTGCAAGGCTCGGCGACGCCACCGTCGCGGCGAATGCCTTACTGCTCAACGGCCTGATGCTGACGGCGTTTGGCCTGGACGGTCTGGCAAACGCGGTGGAAGCCTTGTGCGGCCACGCCATTGGCGCCCGCGACCCGCACGCGCTGCGCCGCGCCCTGGTAGTGGCGGGCGGCTGGTCGTTGATCGGCAGCATCGGCTATGCGCTGTTCTTCAGCAGTGCTGGACACCTGTTCGTGAACCTGCAGACCAACTTGCCCGAAGTGCGCGAGGCCGCGTACCGCTGCCTGCCGTGGCTGACCGTGCTGCCCGTGGTCGGGGTTTGGAGCTATCTGCTCGACGGCTTGTTTATCGGCGCGACGCGTGCGCGAGAAATGCGCGACGGCATGCTGGTCTCCGTCGTGTTTTTCGTCGTGCTCGCATGGCTCACGCGCAGCCTGGGCAATGAAGGATTGTGGCTTACGTTCCTCGCCTTCATGGCCATGCGCGCCGTGAGCCTGGGCTGGCTGGGCCTGCGCTTGCGCCGACAGCGCGCATGGATCGCTTGAGCTATCGCGCACCTCATCGCTTAAGCAATACTTGAACCCATGAAACTCTCATCATTTCTGTTGCGGATCGGCGCAGCATGCATGCTGCTGAGCGGCGTGGCGGGCACACATGCCGATACCGATTCTCCTATCGCTGCGACAACGACACGCGAGCAGCTTGCTTCCGCCATCGATGCGCAGATCCAGCAACCGCGCTTCGATGCCGCCAGCTGGGGCATTGCCGTGGTATCGCTCGACACCGGCCGCACGCTGTACGCGCACGATGCGGACCGCCTGCTGCAGCCGGCCTCCACCGCCAAGCTCTACACCGCTGCACTGGTGCTGGATACGGTCGGCACCGACTACCGCATCCCCACGCAATTGCTTGCCACGCGCCAAGTGGTGCAAGGACGGCTGGAGGGGCCTCTGATCCTGCGCGGCATGGGCGATCCCACGCTCGGCACGCCCGGCACCAACATGGATTGGGCTGAGCAGCTGGCGGCGCAACTGGCTGCCGATGGCGTGCACGACGTGCAAGGGGACTTGATCGCCGACGACAGTTATTTCCAGGGACCGCAGACGGGTGCCGGCTGGGAGGCGCGTGATCTGCAAAGCTGGTTCGCCGTACCTGCGTCGGCACTCAGCGTGCAGGAAAACGTCGCCGAGCTCACGGTGGCGCCGTCGAAAGCACCGGGCCAACCTGCCTTGCTGCGGCTCGATCCGCCCGGCACGCTCGCGCACGTCGACAACCATCTCATGACAAGCGCACGCGGTACGCGCAGCGACATCAATCTCTATCGCGCTCCCGGCGCTACCACCTTGTATGCCTTTGGCAACGTCAACGAAGGCGCGGCACCACAAACCTTCAAGCTCTCCATCGGCGATCCGGCCTGGTATGCCGGCACGCGCCTGCGCGAAGCGCTGGAGCGGCACGGCGTGCGCATCCATGGCGAGCTTCGCGTGCACCATTGGCCGCAGCCCAATGGCGAAGACCTCGGCAAGGCCGTGGTATTGGCGCAGGTGTTGTCGCCCCCGGTGATGGAGATTCTCGAGCGCGGCCTGAAGCGCTCGCAAAACCTGTATCTGCAGAACCTGCTGCAGATTGCCGGCGTCAAGGCGCAAGCCGACGCCGAACAATCGGGCGATCCGCCAGCGGGCTTTCTGAGCAGCGACGCCTGGGGCATCCGCGCACTGGATGGACTGCTCGACCGCATCGGCATTGCACCAGGCGTGGCGCAAATCGTGGACGGTGCGGGCCTGTCGCGGCAGGATCTGTCCACGGCCAACGCGATGGTGCATCTGCTGAGCTATCTCGCCGGCCAACCCTATGGCAACCCGTTGCGCGACGCCCTGCCCGCTGCGGGCGTGGACGGCACGCTCGAATGGCGCATGCGCAACACCGCCGCCATGGACAACGTGCATGCCAAGACCGGCAGCATGACCCATGTGCGCTGCCTGGTGGGCTATGTGACGACGGCGTCCGGCGAACATTTGGCGTTTGCGATCATGCTCAACAACTTTGTGCGTAGCGCGGATGAGCCGAGTCCGAGCCGGAATCTGGATGCGATCGTGGAGTTGTTGGCGGCGTTTCGCGGCAGGAGCTGATCCGGCAAATGCATCGGCCACGTAGGCTGGAATGCAATCCCGGCATCAGCCCAGCTTCAAGTCTTTCTCGATCTTCTCCGGCACATCATTCGGCGCATAACGCTTCATCACTTTTCCCTGCGCATCCACCAGGAACTTGGTGAAGTTCCACTTGATGGATTCGCTACCCAGCAGACCCTTGGCCTCTTTCTTCAGCCATTGGTACAACGGATGCGTGTGCTCGCCGTTCACGTCGATCTTGGCGAACATCGGAAAGGTCACGTCATAGGTGGTGGAGCAGAACTGCTTGATCTCGGCCTCGTCGCCGGGCTCCTGGTGGCCGAACTGGTCGCAGGGAAAGCCGAGCACGGCCACGCCCTGGTCGCGATGCTTGCGCCACAGCGCCTCCAGCCCCTTGTACTGCGGCGTGAAACCGCACTTGGAAGCCACGTTGACGATCAGCAGGGTCTTGCCGCGCCAGTCGCCCAGCGAACGCTCGTTGCCGTCAATGTCGCGCGCGCTGAAGTCGTATACGGTGGTCATGTCATCGCTCCGGTCATATCCATATGGCAGTCTACGTCAGACTGCCAGCCCTTGGCTGGCATAGAATGCCCGTTCTCGATCTTTCGTCCAGGCCCGCCGTGATCCGCTTCATCGATGTCCACAAATCCTATCGTGTCGAGGGCAAGGACATTCCGGCGCTGGAGCCTTTCAGCCTGGAGATCGCCGATGGCGAGGTGTTCGGCATCATCGGCCACTCCGGCGCCGGCAAGTCCACCCTGATCCGCCTGATCAATCTGCTGGAGCAGCCCAGCGGCGGGCGCATCCTGATCGGCGACACCGAGATCACCGCGCTGTCCGATGAAGCCTTGCGCGTCGCCCGGCAGCGCATTGGCATGATCTTCCAGCACTTCAACCTGCTTTCTTCGCAGACGGTGGTGGAGAACATCGCCTTTCCGATGCGCCTGGCGGGCAAGCAGGATGCCAAGACGATACGTGCACGCGTGGACGAGCTATTGCAGCGCGTCGGCCTGACCGCGCACGCCAACAAGTACCCTTCGCAGCTCTCCGGCGGACAGAAGCAGCGCGTAGGCATTGCGCGTGCCCTGGCCAATCATCCATCGATCCTGTTGTGCGATGAAGCGACCAGCGCGCTCGATCCGCAAACCACCGCCTCCGTGCTCGATCTGCTGGCCGAGATCAACCGCGAACTGAAACTGACCATCGTGCTGATCACGCACGAGATGGATGTGGTGCGCCGCGTATGCGATCGCGTGGCAGTGCTGGATGCCGGACGCATCGTGGAACACGGTGCTGTCGCAGATGTCTTCCTGCATCCACGACATGCCACCACGCGCCGCTTCGTCAGCGAGGCGCTGCCGGAGGAAGCGGCTGGCGAACATGCCATCTACGAAAACGTGCCCGGCCGCATCATGCGCCTTTCCTTTCGTGGCGAAGCGACATGGTCGCCCACATTGGGACGCGTCACGCGCGAAACGGGCGTGGATTTCAATATCCTGGCCGGCCGCATCGACCGTATCAAGGATCTGCCCTACGGCCAACTGACCCTGGCCATGCAGGGTGACAACGTGGATGGTGCCCTGCGCGCGTTGCGCGAAGCAGGCATCGACGTGGAGGAGCTTGCCCGATGATGATCGCCAGCCAACTTCCCTTGCTGCACAACTTATTTCCCAACATCGACGACTGGGGCGAACTGGGGCAGGCATGCATCGATACGCTGCTGATGCTGGGTGGCTCGCTGCTGCTCACGGTGATCATCGGCTTGCCGCTGGGCGTACTGCTGTTCCTCACCGGCAAAGGGCAGTTGCACGCCATGCCCAAGCTGTATGGCGTGCTGTCGCTGGTGGTGAACGTGCTGCGCTCGGTGCCGTTCATCATTTTGATGATCGTGCTGATGCCGCTTACGTATGTGCTAGTCGGCACCAAGCTCGGCATTCGCGGCGCGATTCCGCCGCTGGTGATCGGCGCCGCGCCCTTCTTCGCACGCCTGGTGGAAACCTCGCTGCGCGAAGTGGAACAAGGCGTCATTGAAGCTTCGCAAGCCATGGGCGCCACCACCTGGCAGATCGTGCGCCACGTGCTACTGCCCGAGGCGCGCGCCAGCCTGTGGGCCGGCGTGACGGTAACCGCAGTTGCGCTGGTCGGCTACACCGCCATGGGCGGTGCGATCGGCTCGGGTGGCCTGGGCGACCTGGCCTATCGTTATGGCTACCTTAGCTACAAGTCCGACTACATGGTCGTGACCGTGTTTCTGCTGATCGTGCTGGTCCAGATACTGCAGATGCTGGGCGATCGCATCGTGGCGCACTACAGCCGGCGATAATCCCGCGTTTTTTGCATCCAGCCGTATGGACGGCTATTCTGGCGCACCGCACAAGGATAGCCCTTCGATGAAAAAATTCCTTTTCCTGGCTGCCGCCGCCCTGCTCGTGGCCGGCTGCTCCCCTTCCGGTTCGGGCGGCTCCGACGGCCAGACCTTGACGGTGGCGGCCACCGCCGTACCGCATGCGGAAATCCTCAAGGAAGTGAAACCCATCCTGGCGAAGGAAGGGGTGAACCTGGACATCAAGGTATTTGCCGACTACGTGC
>Ga0335072_10012263_pt1 | contig 12242 bp, 10 predicted proteins | sample Lox_Sample_21_FD_206725 | JGI IMG/M metagenome (GOLD analysis project Ga0335072, IMG submission 206725) | Soil microbial communities from Loxahatchee National Wildlife Refuge, Florida, United States - Lox_Sample_2.1 | ecosystem: Environmental > Terrestrial > Soil > Wetlands | place: USA...
CTTACGATGCAGCTCTGGAATCAGCGCCGCCTCCCGCAGCTCCAGGGAAGCGGACCCGCGCCGCACCGCTGTTGCTCGCTCGACGACGTCTACGACGCGCGCCGCGTTGCCGAGCATCTGGGCATCCCCTATTACGTGGTCAATTTCGAGCGCGAATTCGAAGACACCGTCGTCCGCCCCTTCGTCGACGACTATCTCTCCGGGCGTACACCGATTCCGTGCACGCATTGCAACAATCACGTCAAGTTCGATCAGCTTCTGGTGACGGCGCGGCAGATTGGCGCCGATCGAATCGCCACCGGCCACTACGCCCGCGTGCGACACAATGCCGAAACAGGGCGCTACGAGTTGCTGCGCGCGGTGGACGAAAATAAGGACCAGTCGTATTTCCTCTTCGGCCTCACGCAAGAACAGCTTGCGCGCACCGAATTTCCGCTGGGTGAGCTGACCAAGCAGGAAGTCCGCGAAATCGCGCGGCGGTTGGCGGTGCCGGTGGCCGAAAAGCCGGAAAGCCAGGAAATCTGTTTCGTTCCGACGGGCAACTACGTCCGCTTCATCGAAAGCTATTTGCAAGAGCAGGGAAGTGCGACGCACCGCGAAGATGAAAACAGCGGCGCGAAGCTCGGAGAATTGAGCGCGCCCGGGGAAATTGTTTCCACGTCGGGCGAGGTAATCGGCCGCCACAACGGCCTGCACTATTACACGGTCGGCCAGCGCCGCGGGCTGGGCGTCGCCGCCGGGCATCCCGTCTACGTCGTGGCGCTCGATCGCGAAAACAATCGCCTCGTCGTCGGCGAAGACGGCGAGCTGCGCCGCGCGACGTGCGAAGTTCGCGACGTCAATTGGATTCCCTATACCGTCCCCGAAAACCCCATCCGCGCAGCCGTGCGCATCCGCAACCGCCACGAGCCCGCCGCCGCAGAAATTACTCCGCTGGATTCCACGACCGCGCGCGTCTCTTTCGACCAGCCGCAGCGCGCCATCACACCGGGACAGGCTGCCGTCTTTTATTCCGGCGAGAAAGTTCTGGGCGGCGGATGGATTTCGAAGTAGTAGAAATTAGCCCTGGAAAATGCGGAGCGGGGAATTCGCTTCAGATGAAGAGTTCTTCGTCCTGCGTGGCCGCCGAATCGGGCTGAGGACGCCGCTGGCCGCGCATGATGTCGATGCCGGCCTTGATGCCTTTCAAAATCGCCGAAGCCTTATTGATCGGATCCCACACGCGATCGCGGATCGTCGATCCGGCCTCTTCCACTACCTCGAGCGTGCCAGTAAGAATCTGGTCCGCTCGAATGATCTGCAGCCGCAAGCGCTCCACCGCATCGGTGAACACGCGGTCCACTTTCTGCGCCTGGCTGCGGGCCACCCGTGTTACCTCGGCCGCGTCGCTCATAATGCTGCGGACGCGGTCTTCGGAATCTTCCAGGATGCGGTTCGTGCGGTTGAGAATCGGATCGATGCGGGCTTGCAACTGCTCGGCGATCCTCGTGAAATTCTTGACGGCCGCCTGCACCTGCAGAAAAAGCGCCAGAAGGATGCCCATCTGAATCACGATGGCAATCGTGGCGACCGCAATAAACACTTCGAGCCAGCCGGACATGGGGCTCCTGGAATAGCCTCAGCTTCAGGATGCTTTCGCTTCGCGCTTGTACGTTTCCTTGCCCGCGTCTACGGCCGTGGAGATAGCGTCCTTCTGGCGCGCCATGATCTCTTTGCTTCGCTCGATCAGGTCTTCGGCGCGCTCCCGCAGTTCGCGGGCTTTCTTCTGGGCATACTCGCGGCCTTCATCGGCCTTCGAGGTCAGGTATTCGCGTGTTTCTTCGCCCGACTTTGGCGCAAAAAGAATGCCGACGAGCGCTCCGATGCCGAGCCCGACGAGAAAGAAGCTCACTTTCGAGCCAACGTTATCAGCCATCATCCACCTCCAGTGAGGACACTAACATAGCCCCCCTACGACAGCAAGGGCGCGAAGGCTGTAGTTGCGGACGCGAATTACGTTACGTGCGTCGCCGGCGTCTCGGGCGCTTTGCCGGCATGCAGGGCGTCGAACACCCGCTGCGCCTGCCCGCGCGGGATTTCCGCCGCGAGCTCTTCGACGCCCAGCTCGCGCAGCCGGGCGACGCTGCCGAAGCGTCGCAAAAGCTTCTGCGCCGTGCGTTCGCCAACCCCGGGAATTTCGACGAGCGAAGTGCGCAGCCGCCGGCTGGATCGCCGCTGCCGGTGAAAAGTCACCGCGAAACGGTGCGTTTCGTCGCGAATCTGCTGGATCAGGTGCAGCACGGGCGAGTGCCGGTCGAGCACGGTCGGCTCGTTTTCGCGTCCGAGGATATACAGGATCTCCTCCTTCTTGGCGATGCTCGCCAGCGGCTGGTTGATGATCTCGAGCTTTTCGAGCGCCAGCGCCGCCGCGTGCAGCTGGCCGATCCCGCCGTCGATCAGGACCAGGCTCGGCATCGGCTTATTTTCGTCGCGCACCCGCCGGTAGCGCCGCTCCACCGCTTCGCGCATGCTCGCGAAATCGTCGCGCAGGATTCCGGCGGCTTTTTCCGGGCCTTCGGGCATCTCGTCGCCGCGAATGATGAATTTGCGGTAATCGGATTTCTTCATGCGCCCGTCTTCCCATACCACCATCGACGCGACCGTATCGGAACCTTGAATGTGCGAAATATCGAAGCACTCGATGCGCTTGGGCGGCTCCTCGAGGCCCAGCGCGGCCTCGAGCGATTCGGCAATCGCTTTCGACGTCGGTTTGAGCACTCGGAACCGCTGCACGAACGAATGCTTCGCATTCTTCTCGACCAACTCGAGGAACGCGTGCTTCTGTCCGCGCTGCGGATTCAAGATCTCGACTTTGTGCTTCGCGCCTTCGCCGAGCACCTCTTCGAGCAGCGGCCGCTCCTCGAAATCCATCGGCACGTGGATGTAGCGCGGCAGATAGGCCGCGTCAAGATAGAGCTGCTTCAGGAGCGACGGCAGGAATTCCTCGGGACGCAGCTCCTCGATGTCCTCCCAATAGAAATCGCGCCGGTCGACCACGCGCCCGCCGCGCAGGTGGAAGAGATTCACGGCAACCTGCGGCGGCTCTGCGTACCACGCGAGCACGTCCGTATCGTCGCCCTCGGCGGCGGCGATCTTCTGGCGCTCCTCCATCTCCTCCAGAGTGCGCAGCAAATCGCGATAGCCTGCGGCTTCTTCGTAGCGCTGCTCGTCCGACGCCTTCTCCATCCTTTGTTTCAGGCTGCGCGCGAGATCGTTGCGCCGCCCCTCGAGAAACAGTTTTACGTCGCGCGCCGCCTCGGCGTAGCGCTCATCGCTCACCAGCGCGGCGCACGGCCCGAGGCAGCGGTGAATGTAATACTGCAGGCACGGCCGCGGATGCAGCCGCGTCAGGTCCACCGTGCACGACGGCACCAGAAAGTGTTTGTGGACCAAATGAACGAGCCGGTAGGCGAGGCGCGCCGGAAAGTACGGCCCGAAATAGATCGAGCCGTCTTTCTCGAGGCGCCGCGTGACGTAGACGCGCGGAAATTTCTCGAATGCGGTGTACTTGATGTACGGATACGTCTTGTCGTCGCGCAGCAGGATATTGAATTTCGGTTTGTACTGCTTGATCAGATTATTTTCGAGCGCCAGCGCTTCGCGTTCGTTGTCGACGACGATGTAGTCGAGCTCCGCGATCTCGCGCATCAGCGAACCGGTCTTGGCGTTGTTCAGCGCGCTCGATTCCAGAAAATACGACCGGACGCGGCTTCGCAGCGAGAGCGCCTTCCCGACGTAGATGATTTTCCCGCCGGCGTCCTGAAACAGGTACACGCCGGGCTGGCCGGGCAGATTGGCGACTTTTTCTCGGAGTTCCATTTTCAGCGCGATAGAATAAGCGGGGCGTACGTTTCCGACGAGAACGGCGCCCGTCGCGTACAACTCCTATGATAGCAAATCACTCTAAACTCAATGGAAAAGCGATGCGGCGAATTACTCCATTCCTCGCGTTGATCGTGTTCGCGCTGCCGGCGTGGTCCGCATCGCAATCGGGACAGACTCCCCCCGCCTCGCCGCCTTCATCTTCATCCTCGAAGCCGGCCAATCCGCCGCATGCGCACCCGCGCGACATCGCGACATTCGCTCCGCCGAACGCCGAAAAGGACGTCGACGTCGCCACATATTACATGCACAAAGGAGACATGAATGCGGCCATCCCGCGCCTTCAGGAAGCCGTCCAGTTGAAGCCGAAATACGCCAAGGCGCGCTTGCTTCTCGCCGAGGCCTACGAAAAGGATCACGACAAAGACTCGGCCGTGACAACCTACCAGGACTACCTGAAAGTATTTCCGAACGCTTCCGACGCAAACAAAATCCGGAAAAAAATCGAGAAGCTGCAGGAGCGCTAAGCGGCGGGGAAGCGTTCGAGGAATTTCATCGCGCGGTGATAATCCGCGAAGCGCTTTTCCTCGCGGCGGAACTCGGCGGAGTGCGACTCGCGCCGGCAGCGCTCGAAGCGGATCGGATGCTTCTGGTGCAGCATTTCGTGGTACAGGACGTACGACACGACGTACTCCGGCACGCCCGGCCGGTCGAGCAGCCGGTTGATCACAATCTGATTCAGCGCGGGATCGAAGCAGCCCAGTTGCGAGCGCCACGCGCGCCCGCTCCAGCCGAGGCGCGGGCGGGAAAGCGCGCCCTCGAAATAGTGTCGATTGAGCCGTTCGAAAAGCGGCGCGAGGTCGTGGTGTTCGCCGGAAGGCCGGTGCTCGGCGCGGCGCGCCCGGCGCTGCCGCTGTTGCAGGATTCGCCGCCGCGTCGAACGCGCGTACGAAAACCGCCTGTAGATTTCGACCAGATCTTCGGGCGTCCGCCGGCGGTAAAGCCGTCCGAGCAGGATCCCCGCGACCGCCTCCACCACGGTCCGCGGCGCCGTCCGCATGACATCCGAAATCCGCACGCGCGCCGTGTCTTCGCGCAGGCGGATCGTGTGGGTCAGATCCGTGTAGGGATGGTATTCGACGACGAAGTGCGGCGGCCGTCCCTCGCAGCCCAGCCGCGTGTAGATGCGAAGAAAAATCTGCGCTCCGCTGGGAACCGTCCGCTCGTACTGCCGCGCGTAATCGCCGGAGCGATTTCTCGCTCGCCTCACTGCGGTTTCCTCCGCACGGGTGCGGGCAATGCGGTCTTCAAGGCGTCCTCAGCATCGGAGATCGCGTCTTTGGTGCCGTCGATCGCATCCTCGAGCGTATCGCGATAATCGTCGAGATCGGGCGCGCCTTTGTCATACTTCTGCAGCGTGACGAGAAACTCCTTTTCCTTCGTATCCATCAATTTCAGCGCATCGTGGATATCCATCTGCTTGTCTTTGGCCACCTGAATCTGATCGGCGCCGTCGTCGACACACCCCACATACCCGTTGAGGAGGCCGTTCAGGATTTCGGTGCGGCGAGCTTCAGGGACCGTGCGTTTCAGCTCGTAGTCGAATTTCTTCAGCCGGTCGTCGGCAAACGTCATGTAGAGCTTGATGCGTTGGTCGGGGGTGAGCGCGTCGCGGATCTTGTCGGCCTCCTCATCGTTCAAGTAATCCTTCGGGGTGTAGTCCTGAGGCCGCGCGAATGTGAGCCGCGTTCCCGCCAGCGCCGCCAGCGTGAATCCGATGGCAAAAGCTATTGCATGCCGCTGCACGAAATTCGCAATTCTGTCCCTCACGAGCCTGCCCCTCTTAACGATCGCTTTTCGCCGCAGGCGGGCCCGGTGCGGCGGGCGCCGGGCTGCTGGGGAAAAGCTCCTGCACCAAATGGTCGTTCATTCTTTGTAGATCGACGCGGACGGCCAGAAATTCGGGCTGCTGATCCGCCGCAAGCCCCGCATCGATCTGGTCCAATCTCCGGAGAGCTTCTTGGAGTGAAATCTGTAGCTCCTTGAAGCCCGACGAATGCTTCACGGCATTTATCTTTTTCGCGTCGAGCGCGGTCACACACCATCCAGCTTCCTCGCGGTACTCATCGAGAATCTTGGTGGCTTCCGAAAAGTTTTCTTCACTCACATCCCGGCTTATCTCATCGAACTCGTCCCGTCCGAGCCGCTCCATCATCTTCGCCCTGCGAACGGGATCAGTCTCTTGTTTGAAACGAGCCTGCTGCGCGGCGATTTCCTGCTCGGTTTTCGTATGCGCCAGAAGCGCGGGCGAGCAGACCAGCGCCGCCGCAAGTATGAGTCCCCACGTGCCACCCGGTCCACGCAAGGTTGCTACCTCGTTTTCTTGTCGTGCACCTCGCGGGCGAGTTCTCTGGCGCGCGCGGCCGCCGCGAAGTACATGTCGCTGTTCTGGTCCGTATTCAGTTGCAGAAATCGCTGATACGCGTCGAGGGCCTGGACTGGTTGCCCCAGTTTATCGTAACAGCTTGCGCGAATGTACCAGCTGGGCGCCGGCAAATCCCTTTGCTTCGCGAGCAGATCGAGCCCTTGCAGCGCGCCGGCGTAATCTCCCGCCTGATATTCGGCCCCCACCAGCTCCGTGAGCACGTCAAGCGCTCCCGGCTTAAGGTTATATGCAGTGATCAGCGTTCGCGCTGCATCGGGATAGTCTTTTTTCTGGAGGTAGACCTCACCCAGCTGCGCCGGAATGCTCGGGTCTTTCGGCGCAAGAGCTTCAGCTTTCTGCAGGACGGGTATCAGATCGTCCCAGCGCTTTTCCTCATAGAAGATGTGCGCGCGCAGCTGAAGGGCGCTCAGCATCTCGGGCTTGCCATTCGCCGCGCGATCCAGTTCGGCGAGCGCCTCGTCGTATTTCGAGGCATCGATCAAAAGGGAAGCGCGGTCAAGCCGCCTTGCGATATCGTCGGGATGCTCCTGAAGATACGCTGCAAGCTCCTCTGCCGCGGCTTCGTTTTTCTTTTGCGCGATGAGGCACTGCGCAAGTTCCAGGTGAACGCGATCCACATCCGGCCCATCGGGACGCAGCGTCAGGGCTTCGCGGAGCTCGGGCTCGGCATCCGCGGGGCGGCCCGCCGCGATCAAAGCGTGCCCGAGCGCCAGACGCGTGTCGAAATCCTTCGCGTTCAGCTTTTCGGCATCCTGGTATTGCTCGATCGCCGGTTCCAGCTTTCCGCTGTTTTCGAGAGCCATGCCGAGCAGCCACTTCGTCCGTGCGTCCTGCGGCGCCAGCGTCGCGGCATGTTGCAGCGGTTCGACCGCAGCCGCCGGGTCTTTGGTCAGCAGCGTCAGCCCGAGGTTCTGATACGCCGGCGCCATCTTCGGATCGTCGGGATCGAGCGCCACCGCCTTTTCGTATTCAGCCTTGGCGTCGTCGGGTCGCTGCATTGCGGTGTAGACGTACCCGAGGTTGAAGTGCACTTCGGCGTCGTCCGGTTTTTTCGCGAGGTAATCCTGATAATTTTGCGCGGCCGTGTCGTAGTCTTGCCGGGCGATCGCACTCTGCGCGTCAGCGAGAAGACGATTCAGCGTCTGTGCTTCAGGATCGGCGGTGGATGCGTGCTTGTGGGAAGAGCCGGCAGATTGCGCGCGCGCGGGGAAGGAGAAGGACGCACCGCACAGGACGGCGAGCGCTGTGGGCAACGCGTAGCGCGCCAGCAGCTTCGAGAACGATGTCGTGCGCATGTGTTGCAGGAGGCTCCTAGCTTCTCGAATGCCTCGGCCCTTGAATGCAGCAGCCACGATCCAACTTCCCGGCGGTAAAGCCTCGCGATCCTAGCGCGCCCTTTCGCGAGGCTGAAGCCCCGCGCCTCCGCCCGGGACAGCGTGACTCTCGTGGCCGTTGGCGCGGGCGCTCGCGCTGAGCACGCGGGCGAGAAACTTGCCCGTATGAGACTGCGAATTCCGCGCTACCTGCTCGGGCGTCCCGGCGGCAATGATATGCCCGCCTTCATCGCCGCCTTCTGGGCCGAGGTCGATCACCCAGTCCGCCGATTTGATGACGTCGAGGTTGTGTTCGATGATCAGCAGCGAAGCGCCTCCATCGATCAACTTGCGAAATGCGGTCAGAAGCTTCTGGATGTCGTCGAAATGCAGACCCGTCGTCGGTTCGTCGAAAATATAGAGAATGCCCGCATTCTCCTGCCGCGTGAGATGCGCGGCAAGTTTCAAGCGTTGCGCTTCGCCGCCCGAGAGCGTGGTGCCGGACTGGCCGAGCCGCAGATAGCCGAGGCCGACCTCTTCGAGCACGCGCAGCCGCGAGGTGATCTTGGGATGGGCAGCGAAAAACGCGAGCGCTTCCCGTACGGTCATCTGCAGCACATCGTGAATGTTCTTATCCTTGAAGCGGACGTCGAGCACGCTGCTCTTATAGCGCGTGCCGCGGCACTCCTCGCACACCAGCTCGACATCGGCGAGAAAGCGCATCTCGACCGTTACCGTGCCGTCGCCCTGGCACGCCTCGCACCGCCCGCCCGGAATGTTGAAGGAAAAATGCCCGGCCGCGAACCCGCGCTTGCGCGCCTCGGGCGTCGCCGCGAAAGTCTCGCGAATCGGATCGAATGCCTTCAGATATGTCGCCGGATTCGATCGCGGTGTGCGTCCGATCGGCGACTGATCGACCATCTCGATGGCCGAAACCGCCGCATCGCCCTCGATGCGGTCGCAGAATTCGCGCCAGGCGCCGCCGATGCGCTTCGTGGTGAGCGCCTTGTACAGCACGTCGTAGACGAGGGTGGATTTGCCGGACCCGGAAACTCCGGTGACGGCCACGAGCATTCCGAGGGGAATCGTCACGTCGACGCCCGCCAGATTGTGGCTGCGCGCGCCCAGAATCTTCAGGAATTTGCCCTGCGGTTTTCGCCGCCGCGCTGGGACGGCAATGCGCAAGTCGCCGCGGAGGTAGCGCCCTGTCAGCGACTGCTGGTCCGCGAGAAGCTCTTCGCGCGTTCCGTCGAAAATCAGGTTGCCGCCGTGCTCGCCGGCTCCGGGGCCAAGATCGAGCACTCGATCGGCCGCGAGAATCGTATCGGGATCATGCTCGACCACCAGCAGCGTGTTGCCCAGGTCGCGCAGCCCCTTCAGTATGTCGATCAGCCGGCTCGTGTCGCGCGGGTGCAATCCGATCGAAGGCTCGTCGAGGACGTAGAGCGCGCCCACAAGGTGCGAGCCGAGCGACGTCGCGAGCTGAATGCGTTGCGCTTCGCCGCCCGAGAGCGTCGAGGTCAGCCGGTCGAGCGTGAGATAGTCGAGGCCCACTTCGTCGAGAAATCGCAGCCTCTGCTGAATCTCTTCGAGCACTTTGTCGGCGATCACCGCCTCGGCGTCGCCGAGTTGCAGCCCTTCGAAAAACGGCCGCGCCTCTTTCACCGTCATCTGGCAGACTTCCGTGATCGACTTACCCGCGATTCGCACCGCGCGGGCCTCGGGGCGCAGGCGCGTTCCCCGGCAATCGGGACACGTGGCGTATCCGCGGTAGCGGCTCAGAAAGACGCGCACATGCAGCTTGTATTTCTTGCGCTCGAGCCAGCCGAAAAATCCCTTCACGCCCGGGAAGTCTTCCTTTTTGTCGCCCTCGAGGATGGCCTCGCGCTGCGCCGCGGACAGGTCGCGGAATGGCACGTCGACCGGAATGCCTTTCGTGCGCGCAAACTTGCGCATCTCCATCGCCAGCTGGCGGTAACGCGGCTTCGTCCACGGCTCGATGGCGCCCTCGGCCAGCGTTTTGCCCTGATCCGGAATCACGCGGTCAAGATCGAAATCGATCGTGTTGCCGAAACCCTGGCAGCGCGGGCAAGCGCCGTAAGGATTGTTGAAAGAGAAGAGCCGCGGCTCGGGCTCTTCGTATTTCGCGCCGCATTTCTTGCACTCGAAGCGTTCGTTGAAAACGAGACGCTCGGGGGCGGCATCCGCCGGCTGCGAAGCGCCAGCGGCGTCGCCGACAAATTCCAGGATCGCCTCGCCGCGCCCTTCGCGGTAGCAAATCTCGATCGAGTCCATCAGTCGCGAGCGAATCTCCGGCCCCAGCACCAGCCGGTCGATCAGGACGTACACGGGCTTCGCGAAGTCGACGTCGAGCAACTCCTCCGGGGTCGAAAACTCGAACACGCGCCCAGCCTGATACAGCCGGTTGAATCCGCGCTTGCGCAGGCTGATCAGTGCCTGCCGGATGGCGTCGGGAGCGGGCCTCGCGGCCTTGCGTGCGCGTGCCGGCGCGTGAGCGGTCTGCCCGGTCTGGGCGCCCGCAGCCGCCGGATCGGGGCCGTAGCGCAGTTCGTAGAGAACGTAAAATCGCCGCCCCTCCGGCAGCGCCAGCACACGCGCTGCGATTTCGTCGAGCGTGTCGCGCCGCACTTCCTCGCCGCAATTCAGGCAAAAAGTGCGTCCGATGCGAGCGAAGAGCAACCGCAAATAATCGTAGATTTCCGTGGCGGTCGCGACCGTCGACCGCGGATTGCGCGTCGAATTTTTCTGCCGGATCGAAATTGCGGGAGCGATTCCCGTGATCTCGTCGACGTCCGGTTTCTCGATGCGCTCGAGAAACTGCCGCGCGTAGGCCGAGAGCGACTCGATGTAGCGCCGCTGTCCTTCGGCGTAGAGCGTGTCGAAGGCAAGGCTCGATTTGCCCGAGCCGGAGACGCCGGTCACGACCGTGATCGCATTGTGCGGAATCGTGAAGTCGATATTCTTGAGGTTGTGGACGCGCGCGCCGCGAACGTGAATTTCCTCGATGTCCGCGCCGGGTTGGGGCGAGTTTTTCCGCGCGGGTGGGCTCATACGTGCGTCGGGCTTTACAGTGGACTTTGTTGCCATGCGCCTAAACTGAAAATTATACGCCCCCATGCAAGTGGCGGCAAATCCGGGTTGGCGGCGGAATCGGCCGTCTTGCGCCAAAATCTCGCCAGCCTTCCCACAGTGCAGTCCGCGTTCGCGCAGATCGAGGAATCAGTGGGCGCCCCGCTGGATTGAGTTACACTTAGGGCAGGGTTCGGGGTCGAGGGAGGGGTTTTAACCCGGGAACTTGCCCAACGATCGCACATGGCAAAACGCAAAGAAAAGGCGTGGTTCACGCAGGTGCTCACGAATTCCGCGCGAGCCGGATTCCGCCGAGCCTATCAGCAGGTTCGCATCGACGAATCGAAATATCTCCGCCACGTCCAGCGCGCTCACCGCCTTCCGATCCGGAGCTGGGGGGAAATGTTCTACCTCGGCCCGGAAGTAATCGATCCGATCGCAACGCGGACCATCACGGCTGCGTCGAAAATGGCTGCGCTCGAAGGTATGGGGCTCGGCCTCGGCGGCTTCCTCTCCGCCGTCCCGGACATGGGCATTCTCGCGGCGATCACGCTGCGCATGTTGCAAAAGCTGAGCCTGCTTTACGGCTTCGAATACGCCACCGACGACGAAACGGTTTCTCTTTGGATTGCAGCCGCCAGCGCGGCGGGCGTCGACCTCAGTCGCGATTTCCTGGAAAAGCAAGCCATGGAACGGATCGTCCCGCGCCTGGTCGACCAGGTCGCCGTGAAAGTCGGCGCGGAGGTCGCCGAAAAATGGGCTGGCCGCATCATCCCAGTGATAGGAGCGGGCGTGGCTGGCACCATCAACTATTACTTCGTGCGCTCCTGGGGCCGCCGCGCGCAAAAGCATTTCCTCGCGCGCCATTGCGCTGTCCTTGCGCAATCAGCGCAAGTCCGCGGACGCAGCTCCGTAGCGCCCGCACTCCTGCCTGCCCCCGAAACGAACAGCTAGAAGAGCCGCTAAGGTTAAATAGCGCCGAGTCGCTTTCGCTCGCTGGCGTGTGCCTGGCTATCGAGGCTGGCGTTCGAGTGCCGCGCGGTCCCATTTCCCGAAATTAGCCCCAGCCTCATACGTGGACTGCAAAAAATCGAGCAACATCGCCCGAGGATCAGCCGAATTCCGCACCACATCGTAAGGCAACAGAAATTCGCCGTTTGCCGGCGCGTAATAAGCCTCTGCGGGTCGCACGAGGGCCGTGCGAAATCCTTCCGGCTCCGGCGCTGCATACGCATAGAACATCGGCGCGTCGAACCCACCCTGCCCGGGCCACCACCCGCCGCTGCTCACCTCATGCGAATACGATTCGCGAGTCCAGGCGTCCGCTGCAGGGCGTTCCGGCGCGCGCCGTCCTGAAAAGCGCGACGCCGCCAGGTCGAAGCTGCCCCAAAAAAAATGCACTGGACTAGCTTTGCCGAGGAATCGCGCGCGAAACTCCCGGCAGATCGTCGCCACAGTCGTGAGAATCCGCCAGCAGCGATTGGCATACTCGGGATCGTAGGAAGCGTGCTGCGTGTCTTTGTCGAAGCGAA
>Ga0335072_10012265_pt1 | contig 12242 bp, 6 predicted proteins | sample Lox_Sample_21_FD_206725 | JGI IMG/M metagenome (GOLD analysis project Ga0335072, IMG submission 206725) | Soil microbial communities from Loxahatchee National Wildlife Refuge, Florida, United States - Lox_Sample_2.1 | ecosystem: Environmental > Terrestrial > Soil > Wetlands | place: USA: Florida...
TTTCCGGCTGCACCAACAAAAGCAGCACGATGCCGACAACCGTGAACACGTGGAAGGCAACGTCCTGCCCATTCCATGTTTTTGACTGCCACATCAGAAACCACTCACCGCCCACGATCAAAAACGCCACGAACCACATCAGCAGGCTCAGCGTGAGCGCCGCGATCGCGATGCTCTTGGCTCCCTCGAATTCTTCGGCCGTCCCGCGAAACGCCTTCATCAGCCGGAGGCCGCCCCACCAAGACAGTACCATTGTCACGAACTCCCACGCGATGATCGAAACATAAAACGCCGTATGCAGCGCGGGCGTGTTGATTGCGCGCCACATTCCGTGATTGCCGGGAAACGTCGAGTCCATCATCAGCACGTGCCGCACAAACTGATAGTTCGAGTCGTAGTCGGTCAGGTTATTGAACACGAGGAGCGTATAGAAAACCGCCACCGCAAACACGAGCAGGACTTTCGCCGCCCTGAGGGTCATGGTTCCACCGGTTGGGTGAACATCTGGAAGTAGGCGATCAAGATACCACTATTCGGAGCCTGCTCGAGCTCGAGCGGGCTGGATTCAGCCGCGTCGCCGAAATTGCGGGCGGCATGGTCGGCTGGGAATCCGCGAGCTGCCTGCCATGACGAAATTCGACCGGGCGTTACTGGAGTTTCGCGTACTCCCCTTTGGCTCGCTTCAGGATGGGGATATCGGGGTCGGCGTCTTTCCAGAGGGTCAGAAAATCCTGATAGGCGGCGCGGGCCTTGGCGGCGTCGCCGGCCATGGCGTACGCTCTGCCGAGTTGGAGATGAGCGAGTGCCCCGATGGGTTGGTTGAGCACGATTCCGCGATTGTCGAGGATTTTCTGGAACTCGGCGACCGCTTCGTTGCCCCGATGCGCGGCAAGGTAAGCCTCTCCCCGCACAAAAACGGGGTACAAGGCGGTCCAACCGTACGTACTAAAAGTCGTCATTCCCAGCTCATAGGGCGTGGCGGTCCTGAGACTTTCAAGGGCCTCTGAAGCATTGCCCTTGCTGATCATGAGCTTTGCGCGGAGGGTGGGCAGGTAATTGAACTGCACGAGAGTGTCTTCCGGGAACCTCTCGCCCAAATCGTCGGCCAGAGCTTGCGCTCTCCCGTCGTCCCCGGCATAGGCGAAAGACAGCGCCGCGGCGTACTCGACGTCGTGTCGGGTCGAGTGCGCCATTGCCAAAGTGGCTTGCCTTCGCCCTTCTTCTGCATTGCCGAACAACGCTTCCCGCAGGCCGGACAGGGCAGAATACGTTTCCGACGGCTCCTTTTCTTGTGCGCGTTCGGCGGAATCCATAGCCCGGCGGGTATACTCCCGCGCCTCCCTGAGCCGCCCGGAATAAGCGGCCGTATCGGCTTCCAAGCTCAACTGTTCGTCCTCGACTGCGGCTTGGGCCGCCGACCACGCTACCTGCTGCTCCATCCCTGCGGTATCGTTCCGCAAGAAGGCCATCTCATACAGGTCAATATGGATGAAAGGGTGGTTCAGTTTGCGTTCGAGGGCTTGCCTATAGGTGGCCTTCGCCTCATCGAGGCGATCTAGAGCGATATAACTGGCCCCGAGAAGGCGGTAAGAGATGGAAAAGTCCGGATTCAAACGGACTGCCTCGGCGGCTTGTTCAAGCGCTCCCTGATATTGTCCAAAGACCGGGAGAATTACGCCCGATAAGAGATCATGCGGCACCTCTGTACGGGGATATGTTTGTATCCAAAGCTCGCAAGTTTGTTCGGCCTCTTTCATGTTCCCGGTGACCGCGATATGAAAGTGAGCCGAGATGAAATATTTCTCCGGCTCGCTGACTCGGTCGCGGAGTTCGTAGGCTTTTCGCGCGTACTCGGCATCCAAACCGGATTCGCCAACATTTCCATACGTGAAGCCCAACATTGCGTAAGCAAGTGCGAACTTGGGGTCGAGTTCGATGGCACGCTTATAAAACGGGATACCTGCGGCCGGGCCTGCTGCGTGTGCAATTTTGAAGCCCGAGCTATAGGCTTTAAGGGCTTCAAGCGACGGCGTGGTAGCCTGATCGAGCGGGGCATCAAACCTTTGCACGGTATTGAGTGACTCGCCCAGTTTGTTCCGAATTTCCGAAGACGTCTTTCCCAGAGCGTCGAGTACATGATTCTTGTCGCTCGCCGTAGCTTCCGTGCTCGCCAGCGACTCGCCGCTCGCACAATTGATTGCCTTCAGGGTCAAAAGGTATTGCGTCCCAATCTGCGCTATCGAACCCTCGAGGACCGCTGCGCTCGTCGTCCGCAGACATAACTCCCTTGCAATTTCCGGGGTAAGTTTCACATCCGGCTTTTGGTCCATCATTTGTAAGGTCTGCTGGATTTGCTGGTCGGAGACAATTCTCAGGAACGGCGATTGTTCCAATTGCACGGAAAGCCCTTGCCGCAGCGTGCCGTCGAACACCGAGTCGCCCGTCGTGTTGGTGAAGTCGGTGAGGACAATGGTGTCCTTGTCCGTGAGCGCGTGGGTTTTGCGGGTGAAGAAAAGCCAACCGCTTACTGCCAGTGCGATCGCCAGCGTTACCGCGCAGGCGGCGATCCATCGAAGTGTCTTGGAGTAGGGCTTCGACGAAGTCCCGGCTCCCAAGAAAGCGGTTTGCCCCGCGTCGGTATCGCGCTTCAGCCGCTGCAAGTCCGTGCGAATTTCGGCGGCGCTCTGGTAGCGCAGCTTACGGTCTTTCTCCAGCGCCTTGTTGATGACCTCTTCGAGCTTTGGTGGAATGTCGGGATTCAGTCGCACCGGTGCGACTGGCCTGCGATTCAGAACCGCTTCCGCAATCACGCCGGAAGTCTCGCCTCGAAAGGGCAGAACCCCTGTCGTCATCTCGTAGAGCGCCACACCAAATGAAAACAAGTCCGTCCGTGCATCCAGCTCTTCGCCCCGCACCTGTTCGGGTGACATGTACGGGACCGTACCAATCGCCGTGCCCGGCCGAGTGAGTTGTTCCAGCTCGCTTACGGTGGGCATCGCCGAAAGATTTGCGACACCGGCCGCCGGTGCCAGCTTCGCAAGACCAAAATCCAAAATCTTGGCCCGTCCACGCTCGGTGACAAAAATGTTAGCGGGCTTGATGTCGCGGTGGACTATTCCCTTGGCGTGCGCGGCATCCAGCGCGTCCGCAATCTCAATCCCCAGTTCCAGCACTTCCTCAAGGGGCAGCGGCTTGCCCGAAATGTGGCGCTTCAACGTCTGGCCATCGAGAAATTCCATCGCGATGAACGGCTGGCAATTGTGTTCTCCGATTTCGTAGATCGTACAGATGTTTGGATGGTTCAGCGCGGAAGCGGCTTTCGCCTCACGGCGGAACCGTTCGAGGGCTTGCGGGTCGTGCGCCAAGCTTTCGGGCAAGAATTTTAGAGCGAGGGCGCGATCAAGACGGGTGTCCTCGGCCTTGTACGCCACGCCCATGCCGCCCCCACCCAGCTTCTCGATCACACGGTAGTGCGCGACGGTCTGGCCAAGGAGGGCGTCGGGAACAGCCATAGTGCCGCCATCTTAGGTTGCGGCGTAGGGCAAGTCAACGAATCGACCACCGGCGCGGCCCGATCCGCCCGTCGAGTTCGGGCAAGCGGACGAGAAACGACGTACTCGGACAATTGTCCTGCATCCGTCGCGGGCGAGCGGGAAGGCGCGCGTCTCTACGCTTGCGGTATTCGGCGTTACACCCTACCATCTCGCGCATGCCCAACGCCTCCGATCTGTCCGGCCAGACCATCTCGCATTACCGAATCGTCGAGAAGCTCGGCGGGGGCGGCATGGGCGTTGTCTACCGCGCCGAGGACACGAAGCTCGGTCGCGCAGTGGCGCTGAAATTTCTTCCGGAAATCGTGGCATCCGATTCGGCCGCCCTGGAACGCTTCCGGCGCGAGGCGCGCGCCGCCAGTTCGCTGAACCATCCGAACATTTGCACGATCTACGACATTGACGAAGCTCGGCTTGGAGCGGGCGAGACGGTCCCGCCTCGAGCGGGCCAGACAGAAGACCCCCGCCCCTTCATCGCCATGGAATTGCTACAGGGCACGACGCTGAAGCATCGCATCCTGCAGCGTCCGTTGCCTCTCGACCTGCTGCTGGAACTGGGAATCGATGTGGCCGACGCGCTCGACGCCGCGCACAGCAAAGGCATCGTTCATCGCGACATCAAACCCGCAAATATTTTCGTCACCGAACGCGGCCAGGCAAAGGTGCTCGATTTCGGGCTGGCGAAAGTTGTTGGGCCGGCCGGCGCCGAGAATCTGACGGGTGACGCCGCGCCGACCGTGGCCGACGCCAACCTGACGAGTCCCGGGCTCGCGCTGGGAACCGTTGCGTACATGTCGCCCGAGCAGGCGCGCGGCCGCGAGGTTGACGGTCGCAGCGACATCTTCTCCCTGGGCCTGGTCCTCTACGAAATGGCGACCGGGCGGCAAGCGTTCTCCGGCGCGAGTTCGGCGGAGATTTTCGACGAGATACTGAATCGCGCGCCCGTGCCTGCTGCGCGAGTGAATCCGGAGATTCCCGCCGAGTTGGGCCGCGTTATCGACAAATCCCTCGAAAAAGATCCGAAGCTGCGGTACCAGCACGCCGCGGACCTGCGTTCCGATCTCGAACGCCTGAAGCGGGACACGGATACCAGCCGCTCGGCAGTGACCGCTGCTTCCCGGGAAGCGAGCGCGCCATTTGCAACTCCTCCCGAGATTCCGTCGGGGCGCTCCGCGAGCGTTTCCGCCGCCGCGCATGACAGTTCCGATTCGCAGGTGGTCGCGCAACTCGTCAAGCGGCACAAGACCAAGCTCCTGGCCGCGGTGGGCGTCGCCGTTGTCGCCTTGCTCGCTCTCGCTTATTGGCTTGTCCCGCCCGTGCCGCCGCCCAGCGTGTCCAACTACAATCAACTCACTCACGACGGCCTGGCCAAAGATCTGGTGGGAACGGACGGCTCGCGCCTCTACCTCCAGGAAACCAGCCCCGGTCCGGCCATTTCCCATATTGCTCAAGTGTCGATCAGCGGCGGTGCCGTGGCCACGATTCCATCGCCTTCGCCTCTGTTGTTTCCGTCGAGCGTCTCTCCCGACGGTTCGAAGGTGCTGATGGTGGACACACAGGCCGGCATGACCGCTCCCACCGGCCCCTTCTGGGCATTGCCCGTGATAGGCGGCTCGCCGGTTCGATTGGCCGATGTTGTGGGAGGGGACGGCGCATGGTCCCCGGACGGGACCACGCTCGCCTATACCCAAGACAAGGATCTTTACCTCGCCGCCGCGGACGGAACGAATTCGCGCAAGATCGCCACTCTGTCCGGCCGCTTGGTTGCGCTAGCCTGGTCGCCCGACGCAAGACTGATTCGGGTAAGCGTGCTCGATCCCACCAGCAACGCTGCAACGATCTGGCAGGTGAGTGCCAGTGGCGGAAATCCGCGGCAGGTCTTTCCCGGCTGGCGCGCCGAGGACAACCGATGTTGTGGCAAGTGGACACCCGACGGAAAGTATTTTGTCTTCGAGTCACAGGGCCAGCTCTGGGCCAGCCGAGTGGCCGGCAGTTTTTTCCGCCGGACCAATCACGAGCCCGTGCAGCTCACCTCCGGGACGACCCTCTACGGCGCTCCGCTCCCCGCCAAGGACGGCAAGAAGCTCTATGCCGTCGCGGGCTTTCGCCGCGGCGAGCTCGATCGCTACGACGCCAAGACGAAGACCTTCGTCCCTTTTCTCGGCGGCATTTCCGCCGATTTCGTGTCGTTCTCGAAGGATGGCCAGTGGGTGGCGTACGTCACGTTTCCGGACGGAGTCTTGTGGCGGAGCAAAATCGACGGGAGCGAAAAACTGCAGCTCACGTTTCCGCCGCTATACCCGATCCTGCCCATCTGGTCGCCTGACGGCAAACAAATTGCTTTCGATGCGCAGCCGCAGGGAAAGCCTTTGCACATATACGTCCTTCCGTCGAGCGGCGGCGCTCCGCAGGAATTCTTGCCCCAGGGTCCCGAGACGCAGCAGGATCCTTCGTGGTCGCCGGACGGAAAGTTTTTGGTTTTTGGCGGCGAGTCGGGCTTCGGCAATCCTGCAACGAACATTCATCTCGTCGATCTCAAGACCCACGCGTTGTCTGTCGTTCCCGGTTCTCAGGGATTGTTCTCTCCCCGCTGGTCGCCGGACGGCAAGTACATTCTCGCCATGCCGGCCAGCAGCAAGAACCTGATGCTCTTCGACCTGCACACGCAGAAATGGTCTTTGTTGACCGACGCCTCCGCCGCATTTCCGTCCTGGACTCGCGACAGCCAATACGTTTATTTCCTGGGAGGCTTTGACAGCGCAGGCATCGAGCGCATCGGCATCCGCGACCGCAAGGTCGAAGATGTGGGAAGCCTGGAAGGCGTCCCCATAACGGGCTTTTACAGCATCTGGTTTGGTCTCACGCCCGATTCCGCGCCATTGATCCTCAAGGACACGGGCACCCAGGACGTTGTGGCCATGGATTGGAACGAACCTTAATTGGCCGGTTCGCTGCGAGCCTGCATGGCTGGGAACCCGCGAGACTCCCGTCCAGACCACTTAGTTTGGGCAATGCCCGGTTACACGACTGCTCGGGAACCGCTCATCCGCCGTGCTATGAATGCGGCATTCAGAGGACGGCAGGATACGCGGGATTAATAGCACCTTACCGCGGCCCGCAGACTAAGGAAGAGTGTCGGCGATCTTTATGCTGAGGTCCGCGTTTCGGCTGCTGACTGAGTACGCTCGCTCGCTCGAGCTAGTGACGACAGATGCCCGTTTAACTGCGCCCGTTTTCTCATCGAGGAACTCAATCAGCAACGCTCGACCTGCGTGCAGGGACACTTCCCGGACGCTCACGGCGGCATCGGGTGGAATGTCGAGCAGCCATGCTGGATGGGCCGCGAACCCCTGGGCCATGGCATGGGCTTCCCACGAGGAAACGCCTATGCTCCGAAATGCCACCTCGGCGAAGTGCTCCAAATCAAAACCAGCGGGAACAGACAGTTCGAATGGCCGCACCTGCAGGATCTGAACATCGTTCGGGTAGCTCAGCTCCACCATGGGTCCAATTTCGGTGCGCAATTGCGCGCCCTCCCACTCAGGCGGCACCTGCATGTCACTGACACCCATCCTGCTGAGTGCAGATTCGATATCGCGGACGCGGATGGTCTGCTCGACCGAGATCGGCCCGGTTACCGTGATGTGAGGATTTGCCGGCAAAACGCCAACCGGCGGCAGAAATGGCTTGAAGCCTGCTTCGCGTTCGGCCTCGCCTAGATTCTGAACGCTCTGCTCTAACCCGTTGGTGGTCACCCGCATGTGCAGCGGCAACTTCGATAGATCGAGCCGCACAACATCCACGCGGTCCAAAACGAACCGATACCAGAGCTCCTGGGCCAGCGCCCTGGTTTCCGGCTGTGCGACCACCGTGACGCAGGCTGTCACAATGGCGGCAGAGGCCACCAGCCATGTCCACGAGTGGCGTGGCGCCACCAGGCGTGCGTCCAACAGTTCACGTCCACGTGCGAGGTTCGGATTCCACCGCGGTTCGATCGTTGCAAGCCTGCCAGCGACCCACGAATCTTCATGATTGATTTCCATATCGTTTCAAATACTCCTTTCGGAATGCTTCTTGAGCTCGGCTGACAAGACTTCCGACATAGTTAGGATTCAATGCGAGAGAGACGGCGATCTGCTGGTAGCTGCAGCCGTCGCTCCACAGAAGCAATAACTCAGCATGACGTCGGCTCAGGGCTCCGAGCACGCTTCGCACTCGGTATTGATCGGACTTGACGGCATACGACTGCTCCGGCGTGGGGGGCGACACACGGTTGAAACTGAAAAGGCGCTCGAATCGGTTCCGGCGTGCCTGGCGTCTTAGTTCGTCCAGCGCTTCACGCACGGCGGTGCGATAAAGCCAACCCTCCGCGCGCTCGCCGTGTGCCTGAGGATTCCTCCACCATTTCAGAAAGACTTCCACCGCCAGCTCCTCCGCGCGGGCCTGGTCATAGACCACCCTGCCGATGACGCGCGTGATGCGCTCATAATGAGCGCGAAAGATTTCGTCCAGGCCTTCGGAATTTGCGGCTTCCATCTCTCTCGCTTCAGCCATGCTTCTTGCGTTCACATACCAAGAACGTATGAGGCTCAAAGTTTGTGGCAGTGATTGCGCCGAAAAGTTACTTTCGGAGCGTACAGCCCTCCCCAAAGGCCACAACCGACTATACTTGCCCGAATTCAGTCCGGGTGGGCCGCTCGCAAATACATCGTAGTTGGACCGACACATCTCTCTTTTGAAGGATCGCCAGTAATCCGGAATTGATCGCGTAATCCGACCCGGACGAAGCCGCTGGCGCCGCGGACGCGCGCGAAACACACCGTCATTATTGTCGCGCGTCTCGCGCTTCAGGCTTTCGATACGACTCTAAGACGCACCAGCGCTTGCCCCGGCTGATTTCCAATTGATATTTGCCAGGCTTTACATCCTTTGCTAGAACAAATCTTGTGTCTTCTGGAGCATCGGTATGAACAATCTCGATCACTTGTTGGAACGCAACAAAGCATTTGCCGCCCAGCAGTCTGCCGCCGGCACACTCACGCCTTCGCTTCCGCAGGCGATGACCAAGGTAAAGGCGCTCATCATCGGTTGCGCTGATATGCGGACGGATCCTGCCCACGTGCTTGGAACGAAACCGGGCGAGGCCGTGGTGCTGCGCAACATTGGCGGACGCGTGACGCCGGGGCTGTTGGAGCAGTTGGGTCTGCTCGGGCGAATCGGTCAGGTTGCCGGAGAGGCTCCGGGAGGCGGCGGGGAGTTTCACCTCATCGTCCTTCAGCACACCGATTGCGGCATGGCTCTCCTGGCGGGCAACCCCGCCATGCTGGCGCACTATTTTCAAATACAGGAAGGCGAACTCAAGACAAAAGCGATCACCGATCCCCGCGCGGCGGTTGCCGCCGACGTGGCTGCGCTCCGGGCGATTCCCGCATTGCCGGCCGCGTGGCTTCTATCAGGCCTCGTATACGACGTGGCGACCGGGCTGGTTGAGGTCGTCGTACCGCCAGCGCCGATTCGCACTGCGTAAGGCTCCTGATTGACACGCTCCGGACAATTGCTCCGAGGTTACCGTTGCGGACTTGCCCCGGCAGGTGGGAACCCAACGTTGGCGTGCCGCCGGGGCTGGCTTAGCGGACTTGCAGGTTCTGGCTGGTGGCGCTCATCTCCCCGTGCAGCGCTTCTTCCACCACCACGCGGAGGCGATAGGTTCCCGGAGGCACTGCGAAAGACATCCCGCCGTTAATCCCGCTCCTCGAAAAACGCTCGTACGTCTCGGGCTTCAACGCGAACCGCATCTGCGCTTCTTTGCCAACCACCATCTTGCCCTGCGCGTCAAACAGAGCGTCCACAAACGTCAGCATGTCCACGTACCGGTCGTTCTGACGCTCGAAGGGCAACTTCCGGATATCCACGTGCGTCTCGACGTTGAACTCCGGCGCCCCGTTGGGCGCAGTCGCAGGCTTCTCGCTGACCGCAACGGGGAAATCACTCCCCTCCCCGGAGCCGCGCACTTCCGCGTCAATCTTCTGCTCCGCGGTCGGTCCGCCCGCCTCTTTGCCAGCGAAATAGCCGGGCCGCGCTTCCACGCTGACCTTTTCCGGCGCGTTCACTTCCACCTTCAGCTTGTGGAACCCGCCATTCTTCTTCAATTCGTCCGGCACGAAACCCAGCAGGTATTGAGTCTCCGGGGCGGCGGCAAGCGAGTAGTATCCCGCACCCAGATCATTCCGGTTGTGGAAGAAGCGCCCGCCAGTGCCAACCGTGAAATCGACCATGGCCGCCGTAGCGCTCGCCATCGCGGGGCCGAGGCTTTCCGCGGAGTGCTGGGCTATCGCGTCTGAAGGGTCGACGTCCAAGTCGGCCCGGTTTGGAGATCCCGTGATCAGGCCCTTGGCGTCCAGAGCGTTGATGACGATCCCCGCTTGCGACGCGCGATCGATTATATCGTCTACGTTGGCCTCCAGCGTCCCCGTCATGAATCCCGAGGAAGCCAGGACCAAAACGCGCTCTCCCGGCTGCTCCGCCAGACGGTCGACAGTCGCCCGGACGCTACTGAGCGTATCCTGCGACATCTGGCGAATGGAGTCCCACATCTGCTGCGATTCCACCTGAACCAGCGTCTCCTGCTGCTGCGTGCATGTCACTATTTCCAAATTTAATTGATCGACGCAATTGCACTGGACTGCCTCACCGAGCATCACCTGATAGGCGACGGGATCGAGCTGATTTGCAATCAGGTAGGCGTCGTAGAGCGTGATTCGCGGACACGTGGCGCTCTCCAGCGAGCGCCCATGAGACTTCAGCTTCTCGATGGCATCGAGCACCTTCGACGCGTTCGATGTGAAATCGACGGTCTGTGAACCAGAGGCCGTGAACAGTGCGACCTTGTCCCCAGGAAACACTCCTTCGCGCATGAAATTCTCGGCGGCCAGTTGCACGTGCCGCGTATCGCCAAAGGGCGTGTGCAGGTCGTCAAAATAGAGCGCCACATAGCGCGGCCGCGGCGAAACCTGGGGCGGTAAACTCGAAGGAGCGCCGGCTGCGGCGGGGGCGGGGGCAGGCGCCTTCCCGAAAGGCAGACGCAACTGCCGCGTCTCCACCACAAAGCTCGAAATCGCCTGCTTTCTTCCGTCGTCGTAAACCGCAAAGTCTTCCGGCTTCAGCCCCGTGACAATTTGCCCGTTGCTGTCGCGCACCACCGCATCGACTCGCACGAGACGGCTCTCCGCGCTCAGAACCTGAGACTGTGGCTGATACGGCTCGCTGCTGATGCGCACTTCACCCGGCGATAGCATTTGCGCGGCGGACGCCAAGGCCAGGAGCGTCAGGCCTGTTATCGCCGCGCAGAACTTCAAGCCTCGGCCTGCTGAGCTCGTTTGGCCCTCCTCGCAATCCACCGATTCGAACGCCTTCTTTACGTTATTATAACAGGAACGTGGAACTACGACTAATCGGACGTGCAGCATGGCCGGCTCTGAACCGCGTTTTGGCGAGGTCCGAACGAGGCCCTAAGCCCTAGGCAGTAGCCCAATCGCCCAAAGCAACTCGGGCAATCGGACGTGTAACGGCATACTCGGACGTTGGCTAGCGCGGAAACGAGAAAAACCGTATATCATTTGGCCCGGCCGCCCGACTCCGATTGCGGCCCGCGAGCATCGAATACCCGTGCGAATCCTGATCGTAAACGCATCGCAAGGATCGCTGGACGCCATCAACCAGGCTCTGGCCGGCCAGGGCTACGACATCACGGCGGAGAGCGGGCTGGGCGTCAACGAGGTACTCGCGCTGTCTCCGGAAGTGCTGATCACCGAGGCGATACCCTCCGATTTGAGCTGCTGCGGCCTGATTTCACAGCTCCGGTCGCGTCCGGAAACCAGTTCGTTGCTCAGGATCGTGATGATCGTGCGCGGCGGCGCGCTGGAGCGGGCTCGAGCGCTCGATCTCGGCGTCAACGACGTTATTTCGTTTCCCTTCGATCCCACCGAATTCTCCGCCAGGATCAGGACGCAATTCCGCGAACGCGAACCGGAAGAAGAGCTTCAGACGAAGCTGATCGATGTGGTGCAGAAGGAGAAATACGCGGATCTCGCGGTCGAGTCGCTGAATGATGTCGCCCGAAAGCGCAGCGCGTGGTTGATTCCCGCGATTTTCGTCATGGGCGCAGTTGCGGTCGTCGCCGGTGTCGTTACCCTGGTTTCGCTCCGCCACAGCAGCAAAGAGACGCTCCAATTGCGCGCGGAGATTGCGCGATTGGATTACGGCCTGGGACAGCAGGGCGCTCTGCTGCAGCGCGCCGAGCAAACGCGCGATTCGCTCGGCTCGCAATCGCGTTCGACCGACGGGACGCGGCAGTCGCTGCAGGCGCAAACGAACGATCTGCGCCAGAAAATGGCTTCCGCGCAGGGGGAAGAGCTTGTCGGGTTGCAGAAGCAGCTCAAAGACACGGAAGGCCGGTTGAGGCTGCTCGAGGACGAGGGGCGCATTGCCGAAACGGTCGTGCGGGATTACGGCCCAAGCGTTTGCTTGCTGCACGTTGTCGTCGAGTTCCTCGATCAGGCATCGGGCGAGCCGATACGAGTCGCGCTCGATTCGCAGGGCAAGCCCCAGGTCAACGCGGCCGGGATGGTCCAGCTTGATACCGCGGGCACGGGGCCGCGCTTGCGAATCGACGTTTTCGGAACCGGCTTTCTG
>Ga0335072_10012266_pt1 | contig 12241 bp, 6 predicted proteins | sample Lox_Sample_21_FD_206725 | JGI IMG/M metagenome (GOLD analysis project Ga0335072, IMG submission 206725) | Soil microbial communities from Loxahatchee National Wildlife Refuge, Florida, United States - Lox_Sample_2.1 | ecosystem: Environmental > Terrestrial > Soil > Wetlands | place: USA: Florida...
GCAACATGCGCTCCCGCTGGACCGACTTCCTCACCGCCGACGGCGAAAAGCCCGATCGCAACCGCGACAGCGAATTCGAAGAGCCTCCGGCTACGCGCGCCGATCTCACAGCAATGTGGGAACGCGGGTGGAACTGCCTGTTCTCCGCTGTCGAGCCGCTCACCGACGCCGACCTCACCCGCACCATCACCATCCGCGGCGAAAAACACTCTGTCATGCAGGCCATCAACCGCCAGCTCGCCCACTATCCCCACCACATTGGCCAGATCGTTCTGCTCGCCAAACACTTCTGCTGCGATGACTGGCAGACGCTCAGCGTCCCCCGCAAAGGCTCAGCGGAATTCAACCGCAAAGTCGCCGCCGGCGAAGCCAGCCAGCGATAGCAGGAACGAACTACCGGTGGCGAAAGCCGGGTTGGCAGGTTGCTTTCAGTCGCCTCCCCGCTTCCTGCTTCCCGCCCCCAGCTTCTCTCTTCCTGTACTCTGATCCCCATGTTCTCGCTGCACAGCGACCTCCGCTTCGGCCTGCGCATGCTTCGCCGCAACCCCGGCTTCACCCTCGTCGCGATCCTCACGCTCGCCCTCGCCATCGGAGCCAACATCGCCATCTTTTCCGCCACCAGCGCAATGCTGCTGCGCCCCTTTCCTTATCGACAGCCGCAACAGCTCGTAAGCCTCCAGTACTCCAATAACGAATTCGGCCTTACGCTCCTGCGCTACGAGCTGCTCCGCGACCGGGCCCGCACCTTCGAAATTGCGGCATGGGCGAACGACAATCTCAACCTCACCGGAGCCGGCGAGCCCGTGCAGGTTCCCGTCGCGCGCGTCACGCCAAACTTCTTCTCCCTGCTCGGCGTCCGCCCTGCTCTCGGCCGCACGTTCACTGCAGACGAAGGCCGCCCCGAAGGCCACCTCGTCGTCATGATCAGTAATGCTCTCTGGCGGAGCCGCTTCGACAGCAATCCCTCGATCGTCGGCAGCGCCATCTCCCTCGACGGCGTCTCCAGCACCGTCATCGGCGTCCTGCCCGCCGGCATCCAATTCCCCTTCGTCGGCAAAGCCGATGTCTGGACGCCGCGCTATTTCGAGCTCACGCTTATGCCTGCGGCTCGCATCCGCATGGGCGCCGGCTACCTCAGCTACATCGCGCGGCTCGCTCCAGGAGCAACAATCGCGACCGCCGATGCGGAGCTGCGTGTCCTCGATCGCCGGTATCGTGCTGAGAATCCAGGCGGCCCGGACGCGGACACATCCCGCGAACTCATCGCTCTGCCGCTTCGCGACATCGTCGTCGGCGATCTGCGCGCCAAACTCTGGATCCTCTCCGCCGCCGTTTCCGTGCTGCTGCTCATCGGCTGCGCCAATGTCGCCAGCCTGCTCCTTTCGCGCGCGCTCGCACGCCGCCGTGAACTCGCCGTTCGCGCCGCACTCGGTGCCAGCCGATCCGCCGTCATTCGCCAGCTCCTCACCGAGAGCATGCTGCTCGCCTGCGCTGCCGGCATCCTGGGCGTCGCCCTCGGTTACGCCGCCGATCGCGCGCTCGTCGCGTGGGGTGCGACCCAACTCCCCGAAGGCGTGCCCGTCGCCATCGACGGCCGCGTCCTGCTGTTCGCCATCGGCATCTCGATTCTCACCGGAGTCCTCACCGGCCTCTTCCCCGCTCTGCAGATGGCCCGCTCCGACATCAACTCCACGTTGCGCGACGAAGGCCGCGGCCTCTCCGGAAGCCGCAGTCGTGCGCGAACGCGCAGCCTTCTCGTCGTCGCGCAGGTTGCTCTCTCCCTGCTGCTGCTCATCGGGGCAGGCCTGCTCGTGCGCAGCTTCGACCGTCTGCTTCACGTCGATCCCGGCTTCGCCGCGCACAACATTCTCACCATGGAAATTTCGCTGCCCACGGAAAAGTACGCGAAGCCGGATCAGCAAATCGCATTCTTCGACGAGGTCCTGCGCCGTGTGGCCACCCTGCCCGGCGTGCACGATGACGCTATCTCCGCCTCGCTCCCGCTCAGCTTCGTCCGCCAGGCGCCCATCCTGCCCGAGGGCCAGCCCGCCCTGCCGCTCAGCCAGCGCACCTTCATCGTGTTTGAAGCCGTCAGCCCGGCGTGGTTCAGGACTCTGCAGGTGCCGCTCATCGCCGGCCGCTTCTTCACCGATGCCGACGACGCTCGCGCCCCAAAAGTCGTCATCCTCAACCGAACTGTAGCACGCAGCCTCTGGCCCGGTCAGAATCCAGTCGGCAAACGGCTCATCCTGGGGCGAGGTCCCGGCTTCGCCGAGGTCGTGGGCGTGGCTGCCGATGTTCGCAACAACGGCATCGCCGCCGAACCGCAGGCGCAGCTCTGGCTCCCCTTCAAACAGCTTCCCTGGGGCAACATGAATCTGCTCGTCCGCACCGCCGTACCGCCGCTCGAGCTCGCCCCGGCCGTCCGCGCGCAGATCGCGGCCGTCGACCCCGATCAGCCCGTCCACGAGGTTCAGTCCGTCGACAACCTTATGGACACCGATCGTGCGCAGCCGCGCTTCACCATGGTCCTGCTTGCCGTCTTCTCGATCACCGCACTCGCGCTCGCCGCCATCGGCCTCGCCGCCATGCTCGCATGGACCGTCGTACAGCGCCGCCAGGAAATGGCCATCCGCCTTGCCCTCGGTGCCGAACACCGCGACATCCTCTGGCTCGTCGTTCGCCAGGGACTCAGCCTCGCCGTCAGCGGCATCGCCATCGGGCTCGCTGCCGGCCTTCTGCTCACACGACTGATGGCGAGCATCCTTTACAAGACCAGCGCCCGCGACCTCAGCACCTTCGCGCTCGCCCCTCTGCTGTTTCTGCTCATCGCATGGTTCGCCAGCTGGCTCCCCGCTCGACGCGCCACCCGCGTCGATCCTATTGACACGCTGAAGGCGAGCTGAGGAATCCGCAGCTCGCCTTCGTGCAGCGTCGAAGCTCGCACTTATCCGGCCTCGACCTCAACCTCGACTTCCTCGTCCTCCACCTCTCCGTGCTCTCCGCAGGGATCGCACGGTTTGCAGGGATCCTCGCATGGCTTTCGGCACCTGCACGTATCCCAGATCGTGTACGCCAGCACCTCCACCATCTTCACCGGATCCGTCGGATCGTCGCTCTTGATCACCAGTTCCTCGACGCGCGCGATGCGCTGTGTCGCCTTGTAGCGAATCACCACCTCAAGGCTGGAGCCAGGATGCAGCGTCGCCGGAAACGGATTGTTCATCAGCCTCCAGTGCGGATTCGGATGCTTGAACGCCACGCTGCTCACATGCAATTTGCAGTCGCCAACGTTACAAATATGGATCGTGCGCTCGGCCCGGCAGCAGGCCTTTACGCCGCCGAACCGCGTCGATCCTGTTACCGCCAGCTTCCCGGCCGGCGCTTCGCCATGCACGCGAACCGTCTTCGTACCGGCGTCGCTCACCACGGTGATCACGCCTGCCTTCACACCGAAGCCCGCCGGCTGGAACCGAACCGGCATAGTCAGCGAGTTGCCGGCAGCAATGACCAGCGGATACGCATTTACTCCCGGCAGCGTAAATTCGGCCGACGACGATGTCACGTCCAGAATCGACAGATTGCAGGGCCCATTGTTGTGCAGCGTCAGCGGCTCTTCCTTGTACGACCCCACACAGCAGTCGCCGAAGGCGCCATGACCCGCCATGATCGTCTCCAGCGCTCCCGTGCCGCCGAATCCGCGCGCCACCACATCCAGCCAGGTGTGCACAGGGTCGTCGCTCACGATCTGGATCACCGCCGACTCGTTCACATCCCGCACCGTCGGGTTGTACTCGATCGTGAAGTCCACCTCGTCGCCCGGCGCAATCCCCAGCGGCGTCGACGGCAGCGGCATCACCTTGAAGTCGCTGGAACCCGCGATCCGCTTCACGCTCAGGATCATCAGGTCCGTCGTTCCCACGTTGTAGACGTGCAGCTGGCGGAACTTCGGCCCCTTGCATACCACGCCGAACTCCAGATTGTCCTCGAGATTCACCGCGATCACCGGACCGAAGAAGCGCTTCAGCCCCAGCAGCAAGGTCTTGCCACGGGGGCTGCCCCAGCCGGTACAAGCATCCCATCCTGGGCCCGCCGGATATCCCGTCACGCCCGCGTTGTTGTTGTTTGCCGGACCGGCGCCGGGAACGATGTCGCGGAAGAAGCTCGATCCCAGCGCGTACAGCACCGGATTCACGAATCCCACGTTGACTCCCAGAGCCGCGTTCAGCACCGCAATCAACCCCGCCCACAGTGGAGAAGATGCGCTGGTCCCGTTGCCCAGGGACGACGCGCCGCCTTCAAAAATCCCCGAGTATCCCGCGTTGAAGCTCGCGTTGCCCGCCACATCCGGCACGCCGCGCCCGCTGGTTCCCGTGTACAGCGACATCGGCACGCCCGCCGCGCTCTGGTAGCTCGGTTGCGGGAAGAACGCGCTCACTCCGCCGCCCGTTGTACCCCACTGCGATGGATCAAGCACGTTCGGATCGTTCCACACGTATTCGTCGAAGCTCAGTCCCGCAACGTTGCCGATCGTGGTGCCGCCCACCGCCAGCACCCACGGGCTGCTGCCCGGGAACTGCACGTGCGCCTTGTGATCCGGAGGAAATCCCAGGAACCACGCTCCGGGATTGCCGCCTACTTTGGAGTTGGCGCCCGTATCCCCTGACGCGATGCAGATCGTCACACCCTGCAGGGCCGCATCCATGAACGCGTCCGAGACCGAAGACAGCAGCCCGCTGCTGATGCCCTCGTTCGTCAGCGTGTCCGGATCGTCGCCGTCGCAGATATAAAAGCTCGACGAGACAACCGAACAGTGCGGATCGCCTGGATTCGGGTGCGCTGCCCGCAGAAACAGATTCACCCACCCTGCCTCATCGCCGGGCTGGAAGTACACGGCAATCGCCGCGCCTGGCGCCGCCAGGCCTGCGATGCAGATGTCCTGTGTCGTCTCGCCATCGGCGAAACCGCCATTGGTCTGTCCGTCAATCGACACATCCGTCACCTGCGGCGGCGCACCCCCGAAGGTCGAGCTGATGTCCGACGACAAATATCCACCGGCCGCGGAAACGATGCCGATCGTCTGCCCCGCGGCCTGGTTGGTCGGAAAGTCGTAGAGCTTTGTGATCTCGGTAGTCGGCAGAGGGGTCGTGCCTGGAGGATCGGCAGCATTGCGCTTCGCGACGGTCCGGTTGTCCAGGCCGAAGACGCCCGTCACGATCTCCGCCAGCTCGGCCGGGACGTGAATGAAACCATCGCGCCCACGATAAGTTTCTATCTCCGCCTTGCCGCGCTGCCGTCCGCCAATGGTGTGCCGATAACGTCCCAGCGTCACGCCGAAGGCTTTGCTCATCTGTTCAACGGTTCCCTGAAGCTTCACCGTGCGCCGCGCCGCGTGGGTCTCCACAACGCGTAATCCGTGCGCGTGCGCAAAGGCTTCCACGCGCTTCAGATCTTCCGGATTCGCGCCGTATTGCGCCGCAAACTCGCTCTCCGGCATGCGCTGCCGCTGATGGAACGGCGTTTTCACGAAGTAGTCGAAGTCCGGCACCGGCGTGCCATCGGGCCGCCGCCGCAGTGTGATGGTGACAGTGATTTTCTCAGCCGCATCGGCAGGCCCCAGCAATTCCGCCCCTTTCGACGGACGCCGTTCGCTGCCTGCCAGCCGCTTATAACCCTTGGGAATATTGGTTTCTGCCATGGTCGCGCTCCTTCGTGCCTGCATGGAGCGCGGCGACACGGATCCGGGCGGACGGAGCACAGCGTTGAGTCAGGATCAGCGGGGGACCGATTCCATGCGGGGGATTTTGGTTAACGCCCGTATAGTGCCGTCCCCAGTGGCCTGCGTTACGCCGAAGCGCAAAAATTTTTGCAGCACGTCAGACTCACTGGCTGGCTTACCGTCCGCGCCGCGCCTGAGTCCCGCCTCTCAGTTCCGGAACCTCGATTGTCCCCGTAACCAATTCGTACCATCCCCGTATCGTTTCAGGAACGATATAATCTCGCCAACAAAGCCCCGCGTTCGCCGGCTGTTGGATCATGCGCGCCGATATCTCTCCCCGCCAGGTTTTCCGTCTTCCCGAATTGTCCCCGCAGCGGGTCCCGATCATCTCGATGGTTCTTGTCCTTCTTATCGGTGCTCTGGTTCTTCTCGCCTTTCCCGACACGCGACATCCCGCACTGAGTTTTGCCGCGGGCTCCGTCGCTGCCGCCATCCTCTGCGCCGCCGCTCTGCCGCGCCTTCGGGTTTTCGATCCGGCTCCCGCCACCCACAGCAACGAGCACTCGCGCTTCCTTGCCGCTGCCGAGAACAGCCTCGACGACTTCTATATCTTCGACGGCGTGCCCGATGCCTCCGGCGCCATCGTCGACTTCCGCTTTAGCTACATCAATCCCAATGCCGAACGCCGCCTCGGAGTCCCGCGCGAAACCCTCTACGGCCGAATCCTCACCGAAGTGCGCCCCTTCATGATTCGCTCCGGGCTCATTCACCATTACCGCGAAGTCATCCGCACCGGCAAACCCTACACCTGCGAAGTCTTCATCGACGACGAGATGATCCACGGAACCTGGCTCAACGTTCAGGTGGTCAAAGTGGGCGACAGCCTCGCCGTCACCAGCCGCGATGTCACCGAGCACCGCCGCCGCTCCGACCACATCCACTATCTCGCTCATCACGACCATCTCACCGGCCTCGCCAATCGCACCCTCCTCAACGAGCGCCTCCGCCAGGCCATCGCGCGCGCCGAACAACTCAGCCAAAGCGTCGCCGTCTTTGTCCTCGACATCGACAATTTCAAGCAGATCAACGATTCGCTCGGCCACGCCGACGGCGATGTTCTGCTCGCCACCGTCGGCCAGCGCCTGCTCTCCTCCGTCCGCGATTCCGACACCGTTGCGCGCATCGGCGGCGACGAGTTCGTCATCGTCATGCCCGACTTCCGCTCCATGGACGATGTCCACCGCTGCGGCCTCCAGATCATTCGCAGCGCCGCGCAGGCTGTCGACGTGGGCGGACGCGTCGTCAGCATCACCGTCAGCGTCGGCGTCGCGATCTTCCCCAACGCCGGCCCCGATGCCGTGGACCTCCTCCGCAGTGCCGACGTCGCCATGTACTCAGTGAAAGACTCCGGCCGCAACAGCCTCCGCATCTTCAGCGAAGACATGCTGGAGAGCCGCCGCACCCTGGTCTGATCGTTTCCCTTCGGCGAAACAGAAAGTCCGCAGATTGCTCTGCGGACTTCACGGTCTCAGATACCAGCTAGCGGTTCGGGCTTCCTGCTTCCTGCTCCATCACAGTTCGTCAATCGCCTTCGCCGCCGCGTTGATCGCCTCGGTGATTTTCTTGATCTGCTCCGCCGTCACGTTCCCGCGAAACATCCGCGCCATCACAGCACCACGCAGATTCATGAAGGCCTTCATCATTTCCGGCGAGCGGCCCCGCTCGAATCCGCCGCGCGCCTCATCGAGCCGCGCAAACAGCTCCTCGACGCGCTGCTTGTTCTCTTCAAGAAACTTCAGGCCCGCCGGCGTCACCGTGTAGACCTTCTTGTTGTCGGACGAAGTGCTGACCGACGCGAGGCCTTCTTCTTCGAGCAGCGTGAGCGTCGGATAGATCACGCCCGCGCTCGGCGAGTATCCGCCGGCCAGCCGCTCCTCCATCTTCTTCATGAGCTGGTAGCCATAGCCCGGCTCCTCGGAGAGCAGCTTCAGGATCACGAGCTTCAGGTCGCCGGCATCGAACAGCCGCCCGCCCCCAAACCCGCGGTCCCAGCGACCGCCCCAGTGGCGGCCCCAGCCGTGCCGGCCGCGTCCTTCGAATCCGCGCTCGCGGCCACCGCCGAACCCGCCCTCAAACCACTCCTGCTGGCCCGCGTATTGTTCGCGCGCAAAACAGCCCCGGCGATCACGATCATGATGTCGATCATGGCCGCACCCCCGATCTTCTTTTGTTTCAAATATTTGGTGATACATAGAAACTTCCTTTCTATGCACAATGTATCTAAAGATATATCTTTTGTCAAGTCATAAAATATATCTTTGCTCAGAGAGGGCAATACCCCTTCATGCCCTCCTCAATCCTGCCGGAGCGTCTCCATCGGATCCGCCCGAGTCGCCCTTTGCGCAGGCATCAGGCAAGAGAGAATCATTACCGCCACCATGCCAAGGCACAGGGCCCCATACAATGCCGGCCCGGTAGCCCGCAGCGTCAGGTACATCGACTCATGCAGCGAGTTCGCCAGCAACCGTGTCGAAGGCCAAGCCAGAACTACACCCGCCGCGATCCCGATACCGCTCATCCATCCCGCCTGGCGCAGCACCAGGGCCATGATCCCCTTCCGCGAGGATCCCAGCGCCAGCCGAATCCCGAACTCCCTTCGACGCTGGCTCACCGAATAAGCCACGACACCGTAGATTCCAATCACAGAGAGAACCAGCGCCATCGCGGCAAAAACGGTCAACAGCAAGGTGTTGAAGCGAAACAAGGCGTGCTGGTCTCGGAACAGATCCTCTTCTGTGCGGACGTTGTACACCGGTTCATCGGCGTCCAGCCTGGCCAGCCGTTCACGGATCGCCGGCAGCAGAGCGCCCCCTGTGTCGTCGCTTCGGCTCTTCACGATCAGGGACGCGGAGGGCTCCGGATCCTGCGCCATCGGCACAAACACCATTTCCGGCGTGATCTGGAACAGACCGTACTCCTTCGTATCGTGAATCACGCCGACGATCTCCAGAGCGGGCCCGGTCGCCTTCGCCGTCGCCGTCTCGTTTACATCGCCATCCAGAAAGATCCTCTTGCCGATCGGGTCCTCATTGCCAAACTGCTTCCTCGCGAACGTCTCGTTCACCAGCGCCACCGCCGGCGTTCCTGGCCGATCAGAATCGAGAAGCCCACGTCCGCGCGCCAGGCGGATGCCATTCACCCGCAGGAAGCCAGGGCTGATGCGGTCATAATCGATCATCGCGTTATCGCCGAATCCACCCGCTGTCGCGCGGCCGGCAATATGAAACCGCATGATCGCCCCCTGCCCTTCCATGGGCGCGCCGCTGCCCACAGCAACGTCGGTCACTCCTGGAATCGTCCTGACCGCATCGGCGGCGCGCTGGTAGAAACTCGCCCATTGTTGCGGCTCCCGATATCTCTCTCGCGGCAACGCCAGGCGCATCGTGAGCACATTCTGCGGATCAAACCCGGGATCGATGTTCATATCCCGGATAAAGCTGTTCAGCAGATCCCCGGCCGTGAGTAAAAGTGCCAGGGTCAGCGCCACCTCTCCAGCCACCAGAGCCATCTTGAGCCGATGGCTGCGCAGCGTGCCGGTGTTCGCGCGGCCGCCCTCCTGCAGGGTTCCATGCAGAGAAACGTCTGACAGCATGAACGCCGGCAGAACGCTGAACAAAAAACCCGTCAGCACAGAAACGCCCAGCGCGACCGCCAGCACCGGCAGATCCAGCGCGGCATGCCGAAGCTCTGGCATCTCGGTTGCCGGCGCCAGCACCGCAAGCGTGCGCGTCCCTGCATACCCCATCCCAACTCCCAGCAGTCCTCCGCACAGAGCCAGCAGGAAGCCTTCGGTCATCAGTTGCCGCAGCAGGCGGCTGCGCCGTGCTCCCAGTGCCGCGCGCACGGTCAGTTCTTTTTGCCGCTCGAGTCCGCGCGCCAGGAGCAGATTCGCCACGTTCGCGCACGCGATGAGCAGCACCAGAGCCACCGCCAGCGACAACAAGACCAGCAGCCCGCGCATGCCGCTCACACCGCGGTCTGCCAATGGCATCACGTTGACGCCCCAGCTGCGATTTGTCTCCGGATACGCCTGCGCCATATGCGCGGCCACTCCGTCGAGGCTCGATTGCGCCTGCGCCACCGTCACTCTGGGACGCAGCCTGGCCATCACGTCCAGCATGATGTCGCTGCGGCTGGCGCGCTCGGCATCGGTCAGCACCAGCGGCGTCCAGATCTCCGCGTCGGTCAAAAGCCACCCGATCGGGAAGCGGAATCCCTTCGGCATCACGCCGGCGATGGTGTATACCTTGTCGTTCGCGCGGATCGTTTTCCCCACCACGTCCGCACTCCCGTCGAATCGGCGCTCCCACAGGTCGTAGCTGAGGATCGCTGTCGCTGGATTGCTCGCAGCGCTTGGGGTTCCCTCAAAACCATGACCCAGCATCGGCGCCACGCCCAGCACGTCGAACAGATTCCCTGACACCTCCGCCGACCTCACCCGCTCGGGATGATCTCCCCCGCTGAGGTTCAGGTTCGCGACCCGCCAGGCTGCAAAGACTTCGAAGGGCTGCCGGTCTGCCTGCCAGTCCTGGTAGTTGGCAGGCGCCACGGGCATGGTCTGCGGACCCTCGGGAATGGCTTTCTGGAAGATCTCCACCAGCCGATCGGGCTGGCGATACGGCAACTGACGAAACAGAACCGCGTTGTCGGCGCTGAAGATCGCGGTGTTGGCACCGATGCCGAGCGCGAGAATTAACACTGCGGCCAGCGTGAATGTCGGCCGCCGCAGCATCGTACGCAGGCCATATTGCACGTCGCGCCCAACATCGCCCAGCCAGGAGACGCCGCGCGCCTCGCGCATCTGCTGCTTGCGCTGCTCGGCTCCGCCCAGAGCAATCCGCGCCTCGCGTCCTGCCTCTTCCACGCTCATCCCGCGCCGGACATTCTCTTCCGTCTGCCGATCGATGTAGTCGCGCAGCTCCTCATCCGCATCGGCATCTGCAGCCTCACCCCACAGCAACGAGCGCAACCGCACAGGCAGCGAATAGAACCAGTTCGCAGGGGTCGATTTCAAAGGGCGCATGGCTCATCCCTCCGACAACCGCACCACATTCGTGATCGCCGCCGAGAGCCGCTCCCAGTTCGCAGCCTCCCGCGCCAGCTGCCGCCGCCCCAGCACCGTCAGCGAGTAGAACTTCGCGCGCCGGTTATTCTCCGTCGGCTTCCATTCGGAGCGAATCCAGCCCTCATGCTCCAGCTTGTGCAGTGCAGGATAGAGCGATCCATCGCTCACCTGCAGCACCTCACTCGAGACCTGCTTCAGGCGCTGGCTCAGCGCCCACCCATGCAGCGGCTCGAGCGCAAGAATTTTCAGAACCAGCAGGTCCAGCGTCCCCTGCACCAGATCCGACGGCTTGCTCATGCACTCCTCACGGTTACCGAGAGATACTAGCGCAAGCTTCCCTCGGTAAACAAGAGGAAGCTAAGTTTCGTGATGAATGGGCGCGTGCTAAGCGCTGAGAATCCAGCAGGCCTCTAGACGTGACCTGAGCCTGCAACCTACTCTATTTGCCGATGACGCAAGTGCGGGAGCGTCACCTATCCCCTACCCCTAAAGCCTGGCCCCTGTCTCCTGCCCCGTCGGCAGCTTCACCACGAATTCCGTCTTTCCCGGCTCCGAGGTGAACCCAATCGTCCCGTTGTACTGTGCGGTCACAATGCGCTTCGCGATGTCCAGCCCCAGCCCCGTCCCCACGCCCGGTGGCTTCGTCGTGTAGAACGGCTGAAAAATCTGCTCCCGAATCTCCGGCGCAATGCCGGCCCCCTGGTCCGCAATCCCAACGCAGACCTTGCCGTCCTCGCTCCAGGTTCGGATTCTCACCGTCGATCCCTCCGGAGCCGCGTCGGTCGCGTTGTCCAGCAGATTCGTCCATACCTGGCTCAGCCCGGTCCCGCGCGTCCTGATCTTCGGCAGGTCCGCTGCAAACGTTTTCTCCACGGTCAGCTGCTTGTGCCGGAATTTATGTCCCAGGATCGTAAGCGTACTCGCGATGCTTTCGTGCACATCGACCAGGTGCTCGCCGCTCTTGTCTTCGTACGCGTATTTCTTCACTGCGACTACCAGATCGGTCACGCGGCTCAGGCTTTCCTCGATCGTGGTTAGCTGCTGCATGGCCGAAATCAGCGACTCCAGCCAGTTCAGCGCATTCTGCAGCGTCTCGCCAGGAAACGCCTCCTGTGCGCATACCACATCGTTACGCCGCCACCCGGCAGCTACTAAAGTCGGCGCCAGCTTCCACGCGTTGTTCACGCCAATGCCTTCCAGCCAGCTTCCCAGTTCCTCTTCCGCGTCGGCCTCTTCGAGGCTGCTCAGCGCCCTGGGCTTGTCCAGCCCGAGCACCTCCTGCTGCATGTCCAGCAGGCAGGTCGCCTGCTCCGGCGTCAGCGGCGACCGGCAGAAGCGCATGCTCAGATCCTGCAGCCGCGTCAGATTCTCCCGCAGCTGCGCGGCCGATCGCTTGG
>Ga0335072_10012267_pt1 | contig 12240 bp, 7 predicted proteins | sample Lox_Sample_21_FD_206725 | JGI IMG/M metagenome (GOLD analysis project Ga0335072, IMG submission 206725) | Soil microbial communities from Loxahatchee National Wildlife Refuge, Florida, United States - Lox_Sample_2.1 | ecosystem: Environmental > Terrestrial > Soil > Wetlands | place: USA: Florida...
AAAAGCCGTACATGTTGAAGCAGCTTGCCGCGAAGATTCGCGAGGTGCTGGCCAGCGAAGCAAATTAAAAATGGGGTGCCCCACTTCTCGCCGCTTTTGCGAGAAGTGGGATTTTCTACTCTCCAGCCCGTATCAGCCGGCCATCTTTCAATTCGAAACGGTCGCCGCGCCAGGTGACACCGTGGCCGAGGAAACTCGCCACCCAGACTCCGAACGCGATCAAGTCGCGCAGTGGCAGCAGCCAGAGATTTCTCCAGAACGCGCGATCTCGCAGCAGGAATCCGCCGACGGTCATCGCGACAGCGAGCCGCAGGAGAGCAGTCACGCCGAGTGCGGCCCATGACCATGGCGCACCCTGGGCCAGCGCGACCACGAGTATTCCCCACATCAGCCCGAACGTGGTCACTAGCCCCACGTAGCCTCCGGTTCGAGCGTCTCGCACACCGCGCGCCCAGCGCAATTGATGGGCAAGAAATCCGCGCAAATCATAGGCGGGGAGGTGCGTCTCGACAACAATGTCCGAGAGCTTTACTTCCAGCCCGAGACCGGCGATGCGTCGCCCTAATTCATAATCGTCGGCGAGAAAGTCTACGATCGATTGAAATCCGCCAATGCGTGCGAGATCGGTTCGGCGGAAAGCCATCGTGGATCCGAGCGCGAAGTGCAGTCCACCTTCGAGCTCCCGCGCGACCAGCACGCCGGGAATAAAGTCGGTCGAGATGCCAAGCGATTCCAGGCGCGATCCCAACGTGGACGCGGCCGCTCCGCGGTACAAACACGTCACCATGCCCACGCGTTCGTCAGCGAGCGGCGCCATCACACCGCGCAGATAATCGGGCGGTACGCGGATATCGCTGTCGTTCACCAGCAAATACTCGTAGTGTGCAGTCGCGAGCATCTGCTCCAGGTTGCTGATCTTTGTATTCGCGCCCAGCTTCTTCGGACAGACAATCAACGCGATGGTCCTGTTCGGAAATTCCTGCTGCAACCGCCTCACACACTCAACGGCGGGATCATCCTCCTCGCTGACGCCGAAAATAATCTCATACCCGGGATAATCCTGCAGGCAGTGACTGAGAAAACTCTCATACATCTCGCGGTCGGCGCCTTTCAGCGGCTTGAGAATTGAAACCGGAGGTGTGGCGCGGAGGTGCCCAGCCGCGCGGCTCTTGCGCATGAATCGAAGGGCGCTGCCAAGACAAAGCCCGTAGTAGGCCGCGCTGGAAGCGCATCCCAAGAGAGCAATGATCTCGAGAAGTTTCAGAATGCCGTGAACCATGGGGGTCGACACGAACGCCGCGGATCAAAAAACCGCCCTGCAAGCTGACAGCTCTATTCGTAGCGCAGCGATTCAATCGGATCAAGATTTGCGGCCTTCCATGCCGGATAGATGCCAAAAACAAGTCCGACTGCGGCGGCCGAGCTGAATCCGGATGTGACCCAGAACAGCGACATGCGCGCCGGCAGCGAGGGCCATATCGCCGGGATGGTCCAGACCAGGATCGCGCCAACAAGAATACCGATGATTCCGCCGACTGCGGTGAGAAAAATCGCCTCCAACGTAAATTGCAGCAGGATGTCGCGCTTGCGCGCGCCAATCGCTTTGCGCACGCCAATCTCGCGGGTTCGTTCGGTCACGCTTACCAGCATGATATTCATCACGCCCACCCCGCCGACAACCAGTCCCACGCTCGAAATGGCAAACATGCCCACAAACAGCGCGCCGGTCAGCTGGTTCCAAACGTCAGTGATCGAATTCGACGTCATGATGGCAAAGTTGTCTGGCTTGTCGAAAGGCACATGCCGCCGGCGTCGCAGCAGTTCGCGAATCTCATCCATAGCCTTCGGCATGTCGTCATGTGATGTCGCCTTCGCGCTGATGATGTATTGCTTCATTTCCGGATGCAGTGTTTTGAACGTACGGAGCGGGAGGAACACGCGATTGTCGTTTGGGTCCTTGCCGCCGCCGAATACTGACTTGATCTTCTGCACCGTCCCGACAACTACAAACAGCCTGCCCTCGACATTCACTTCTTTGCCGAGTGGATCTTGATCGCCAAACAATTCCTGCTGCGTGTCGTGGCCTATGATGATCACAGCAGCGCGATGCTCATCGTCGAGATCGGTGAACCAGCGGCCGCTGGCCATAGGCAGATCGAAGACATCCTTAGCTGAAGCCATGTCTCCTTCGAGAATCGTGTTCTTTACCTTCTTGTCCTGATATTTGACCGCGTAGCTGCCAACCCCAAGTTCGGGACGGAAGAGCCGCAGCCCTGCCGAGACCGCCTTGACGTGCGGCAGATCGCGCATCGCCATCGCATCCTCGTAAGTCAGTTCTTTACGCTTGCGCATCTCCTCCGTCAGACGGCCGAAGGTAAAGAAGTCCAGGTGAAATACGAACATCACATTCGAACCGATGCTGGCAACTAAGTCGCGGACATTCTCATCGAGACCCCGGCCAATGGAAGACACGCCGATTACGACAGCAACACCGATGACAATGCCGAGCACTGTCAGCGCGGAACGCAGTTTATTGCTGCGGATCGTATCCGCGGCCATGTGGACGATCTCGCCGAATTCGTCTTTGCGAATCATGGAGCTTTGTACTGACCAGAAAACCTCTCGAGCGAATCATTCGTAGCGCAGCGACTCGATCGGATCAAGATTGGCGGCCTTCCACGCCGGGTAGATCCCAAAGATGAGCCCGACTCCGGCGGCCGAACTGAAACCGAATGTCACCCAGAACATCGACATGCGCGCGGGCAGTGAGGGCCATATCGCCGGAATCGCCCACACCAGGATCGCCCCAACGAGAATGCCGATGATTCCGCCGACCGCCGTCAGAATGATCGCTTCCAGCGTGAATTGCAGCAGGATATCGCGCTTGCGCGCGCCAATCGCCTTGCGCACGCCAATTTCACGGGTCCGCTCGGTCACGCTCACCAGCATGATATTCATCACGCCCACGTCGCCGACAATCAGCCCCACGCTCGAAATGGCAAACATGCCGACAAACAGTCCGCCGGTAATTTCGTTCCAGGCTTCCCCAACCGACTCGACCGTGAACATGGAGAAGTTGTCCGGTTTGTCGAACGGAACCCTGCGTCTTCGCCGCAGCGCCGCGCGAATCTCATCCATCGCCTTCGGCATGTCCTCGTGAGATGTAGCCTTCACCACGATCCAATGCTGCTTCATCTCGGGATGCATCTGCTTAAATGTGTAGAGTGGGAAGATCACGCGATTGTTAAGAGGATCTTTCCCCGTGTTGACTACGGACTGGATCGGCCCCAGCGTGCCGATCACTTGAAATATCCGCCCTTCGACCGTGACCTCTTTCCCCAGCGGATCCTGGTTCCCAAAGAGTTCGTTCACGGTATCGCTGCCCAGGATCGCGACCGGCGAACGATGCTCGTCGTCAGAGTCAGTGAACCATCTTCCCCTGGCCAGCGGCAGGTCCTCGACGTCGAGCATCGAAGGCGTGTTGCCCTCAAGCATAGTGTTCTTTGCTTTCCGGTCTTGATACTTCACCGCGTAGGTGCCGGTACCGAACTGCTGATTAAAGATCCGAAGCGCCACCGCGACGGACTCGACATGAGGCAAGTCGCGAAGCGCGATGGCATCGTCCACTGTCAACTCTTTGCGAGTGCGCATCTCTTCCGACATGCGGCCGAACGTTAATGGATCGACGTGGAAAACAAAAATAACATTGGGTCCAACCGTGGCCAGGCGATCGCGCACATTTTCGTCGAGTCCACGACCGATCGACGACACACCGATTACGACAGCCACACCGATGACGACGCCCAGCACGGTCAGAGCGGACCTCAGCTTATTGCCTCGGATCGTATCCGCCGCCATCTGGACGATCTCGCCGAATTCCCCTTTGCGAACCATTCCAGTCGCTCATTCCTTGCCATCAATTGGTTATTTGTCATTCCCAGCAGAGCGCGGAATCTGCGTTTCGTCTGCCCCGTTTCACATCTCGAATCTCAGTGCCACAATGGGATCGAGCCTGGCCGCCTTGCGCGCGGGATAGACCCCAAAAAAGACGCCCACGCTGGCCGAGACCAACAGCCCCGCCGCGACCGCCCATAACTTGATCGACGACGGCATCCCAATCAGCGCAGTTACGCCCTCGGCGAAGCCCACTCCTATCAACACTCCCAACGCTCCGCCCATCAGCGCCAGGATCAGCGACTCGATCAGAAACTGCAGGAGCACATCGTCACGCCGCGCTCCCAGAGCTTTGCGAATGCCGATCTCGCGCGTCCGCTCCGTCACGGAAACCAGCATGATGTTCATGATGACGATTCCGCCCACGACCAGCGACACCGCGGCGATGCCGATCGTCGCCATGAAGAACGTGTCGCTCAGCCCTGACCAGATGCCGAGCAGGCTCTCGTTTGTCTCAATCTCGAAACTGTCGTCGGCGCCGGGACGATCGTGCCGCCGCACCCGCAGCGCGGAACGCGCTTCATCAATCGCCTGGCTCAGAGGTGTGCCGGTCGCAAACGCCTTACCCCAGATCGAAATGCTGTTGTTGTGCGCTCCATACTTTTTCAAATACACGGTAATCGGAATCAGCACATAATTGTCGGCGCTCTGACCCAGCGTCTTGCCTTTTTTCTTGCCGACGCCGATCACCTGATAGCTCCAGCCATCGATGCGGATTTCCTGGCCGAGCGGATCGGCATTATCCAGCACATGCTCGACGATGTCGGTGCCGACGACCGCAACCTGTGAATGATTGCTCAGATCGGTTTCATTCAGCATGCGGCCGGAAGTCAGATCCGTGTCGAGAATGGTCGCCACCGCCGGCGTGATGCCCTGAATCGTCGTGTCACTGATGGATTGATCGTTGTGCTTCACCTTGCCCGTGCCGCTCATCATGGCGCCGACATACTCGCAATGCAGGCAGCCTTGCCGCACCGCCTCGTAATCGTCGAGAACGATGTCTTTGCGCTTTTCCGCCTCGAGAAAATGCTCGACATTGGTCTCCACGGCAGACATTTTCGAGACAATGAACACATCCGCGCCCAGATTGAAAATCTTCTTCGCGACGTAGTCATTGATTCCGGAGACGAACGTCACCACCGCAATCACTGCTGCCACGCCGATCACCACCCCGAGCAGCGTCAGCACAGAGCGAAGCTTGTTCGCCCACAACGAGCGCAGCGCAATTTTGATGGACTCGAGTATGTGCATGAAAAACCTAAACTCCCGGGCACTCGCATCGCCCCACCACTGTATGGAAATGACTGCATGGAAGCGACCGATAAGTCTATCGCGACACGCCGTGCCTTGCACCTCTCCGCTTTTGAACAGCACTTACGCAGAAAACGGGACCAATAGAAAAGGCGCGACCCAAAGGCCGCGCCTCCGAACTCTCTACCTATTTTCAGAATAGCAAATTACCGGGGGGTAACCGGACATTTTTGCGAAAATATATTTCCAATTCTTCCCGCAACTTACAAGAAATGCTCGTCCAAAACCCCCTTGACAAGATTTTGACGACGAGAGCTTGGGGGCTTCCGGTCGAGGCGCAAGAAATGGGGTGCCCCGTTTCTCGCCGCTTCTGCTAGAAGCGCGATTCTCGAGTCAGCCTTTGAATCCAGTCCCACTTCCAGCGTTCGCATATAATCCATCTGTAGGCAGCCGGACCGGACGGCCGCCCCGCCCATTCGATAGGTTTCAATTGGCTTGGACAGTAACCTATGGAATGGGCGGGGAGGAAAGTCCGAACTCCGCAGAGCAGTGTGCCGGATAACGTCCGGGACGCCGAGTTCAAGCTCGGCGGACGGAAAGTGCCACAGAAAACATACCGCCCCGCCCATTCTGGGGAGAGCAGCGTAACGCAGTGAGCTCTATCGAGAATGGGCGGGGTAAGGGTGAAAAGGTGCGGTAAGAGCGCACCGCCGCGGCAGTAATGCCGCGGGCAGGGCAAACCCCACACGGAGCAAGACCAAATAGGGAGGAACCCCGCCCATTCTGCCCCGCTGGTTTCGTGAGTTCGACTGGATTAATGTCCTACGCGAAAAACCGGCGGGGGAGAATGGGCGGGGACGTGCCGGCTCGGCGCGTCAAACCTCCGGGTAGGTCGCTAGAGCCGCGCAGCAATGCGCGGCCCAGAGGAATGGCCGTCCCGCTGGAGCAATCCGGCGGACAGAATTCGGCTTACAGGTCCGGCTGCCAACAGAATTAACGCGATCCGTCGCCAAGACCCGTTCGGGATTTTGGTTGCGGCTGCTCACCCGGTCACGCGAAAAACCCACGGAGCCGAAGACCTCGCTGAGCCCGCGCCCGCCAAGCGCCTCAACTTGCAGGCCCGGCTGCGACAGTTTTGTTCGGATTGATTCCTAGAACCGTTCAGACCCGACCTGCGCCGGGATGTCTAGCCTCCTTGGTTTCTTAACTATGGGGGGATGCTTTTACTGCGGCAGTTTGAAATCCATCGTGATCTGCGTTTCCATCTCGACCGGTTCGCCATTCAGCAGATACGGTTTGTATTTCCACTGTTTTACGGCCTGCACCGCCGCGTGGCTCAGTTGCGCATTGCCGGACAGGACTTTCACGTCCTTGATATCGCCCTCTTTCGAGATGGTAGCGGCCAGCTCGACAGTGCCTTCAATCCGCATCATCAGAGCGTTCTTGGGATACTCGGGCGCGACTCGCTTGAGAATCAATCCTTGGGCAATGCCCTGTGAAACTTTCATTTTCTGCAGCACGGGCTTAGCCACAGGCTGATCGGCGACGATGTCAGACACGGGCGCGCCGGAAGCACCCGCAGCGATACCGATGACGCTAGGCGCAGGAGCATCCGTGGGAGCGGGGGGTGCGGAATGAACGTGCGGTTCGGATCCGCTCTTGACGACGAGCGGTGCCGCGGCTTCAGTCTCGGTTGCGGGCGCTGGTTTGGAAGTCTCCGCAGAAGTCGCGGCGGAAGGCTTGCCGGGATGAGCCGGCTTCTCTGATTTGGCTTCTACGCCGTCGTTTTCGGCTTCGGTATGGACTGCACTAGCGTCTTCCGTGGACTTCGAGGTCGAAAGAGGTTCGGTTGCGGCCGCTTCGGTTCGAGCCGGACTCGCGGGCTGAGCGGCAGGTTGCGGCGCTGGAGTCAGTGCGGCCGCCGGCGTTGCTTTAGCCAACGGTTGACTGCGGTGTCCGAAGTAGCTCCACCCGCCATAGGCGGCTGCCGCAATCACGAGGGCGGCCACCAGGCCGAAGATAATTTTCTTAGCTGCGCCGCTCGGAGCCTTGGCAGAATTCGCTCCTCCGAATGTGAAGGAGGGAGGCGCTGGCGCGGAAAACGTAGCCGCGGTCTGAATCGCTTCCGCCGTCGATGCTTTCAGTTCGTCCTTGTTGGCCGTGTCCGATGTCTTGGGTTCGAGTGCCGGGACAGCCGCCGGTTGAGGCTCACGCGCTGGAGCGGGAGCGCTGGCGGCCGCATTGCCTCTGCCGGCAAATGACGCGACGGATGGAGTTGCGAGTGGCGCTGATGCGCTCAACGGAGCGGGCGCGGGCGCTATCGAGGTGTTTGCCGTGACTTCAGCCGTTTGCGCAGCAATGGTTTTTGCCGCGGCGGGCGGAATCGCGGGGCGGGCGGGCGGAATTGCAGCCGGTTTTGCTGCCGGCGGACGCGCACCGAGTGATGCTGGAGATGCAGGTCTCGCAGCCGGCATCGGCTTCGTCGCTAGCGGCCTTGGAGCAGGCGCGGGGATTGGTGCCGGAACTGGAACCGCCCCCTGAGCCGGCGATGGAACTGCCGCGGGTTTTCCTGGTTCGCTTTTGCGCAGCAATCCGCGGGCGACGCGCAGCGTTCCTTTCGATTGTTCCACATTGATGGGCTTGGTCAGGACGAGGTTGGCTCCGATACGAAATGCTTTGGCCACCCCCGCCTGACCTTCCACAATGGCTACCGCAAGCGAGGCCTGGTTTGACGTCGAATTGCGCGCGCTTTTGAATAACAGCGTGGCGTTCTGCTCGTTATCGCAGTCGACCACGATGGCATCGAAGTGCTGGCTCATCAGCTTCTTGACCGCCGCGAAAGGCTCGGTGCAGGGCTCGACACTGAACTCCAATTCGGCCAAAACCTGCGTCACCGTGCGAGCTGTTTTTTCGTCTGGACAGAAGAGAAGAGCTTGGTAAGCCATACCAAGAACATCGTAGGTACAGGCGTAAGTGGCATCAAGTTACCCCGGTAATTTTGAGTTCCCGGTTCCTCCAGGTCTCGGTTGAAAAGCGCCTCAGCGGTTGCTGAGACCTCCATACAATAGGTTGCATGGTTCGGGACTCCGCCCGCATCCCGCTATGGCTCAAAATCGGCTGGACGATCTGGCTGCTGGCTTGGGCTCCCGTCTATTGGCGGCAATATGGCGCCCAGAATTTCCTGTTCTTCTGTGATATCGGCAATGTGCTGATTGGCGTAGGGCTCTGGTTAGAGAGCGCGTTCATCTTTTCCTGGGCCGCTTGCGGACTGCTGGTGTTCCAGACGATCTATATCGTCGATCTGATTGGCGCTCTGTTCGCGCCCCACCATAGTTTTGGCGGTGTGGATTACATGTTCGATCCACACCTGGCGCTCTCGGTTCGTCTGCTAAGCCTGTTCCACGTGGTCACGCCGGCGCTGCTTCTGTGGGCGGTCGCGCGAGTGGGATACGATCCACGAGGGTGGAAATGGCAAACACTCATGACCTGGATTGTGATTCCGATCAATTATTTTTGGCGGCCACAATGTGACGTGAATTGGGCACGAGGCCTGTTCTTTCACCAGCAGCACGCGATGCCGGGATGGGCTTATCTGCTGCTCTACTTCTCTGTCGTGCCGCTGTGCGTATATTTCCCAACGCATCTGGCCCTGCGATGGGCAACCGAGAGATGGCGCGGCCGCGCTCGAGTAGGCAGCGTCACCGGTTCCTAGCCGCAAGGCAACGTAAGAATGCAGCGGCGGCGCAAGCTGCGCTACTGGGTGGGAAATGGGCGAGCCCGAAGCGACAAGTTCGTCAAGCGAGAGATCGAAAAACAGAAATCTGACCTCTAGCCCCTGACCTCTGATCCGGTTTCTTATGCGATCACTTCCGCCGCGATGCGCTCGGTGACGAAGGCTTCGATCACGTCGCCGACCTTGACGTCGCCGTAGTTCACGATCGAAATGCCGCACTCCTGGCCGTTGTGAACTTCGCGCGCATCGTCTTTGAACCGGCGCAAAGAGCCGACTTTGCCTTTGAACACGACCACATTGTCGCGCAGCAGACGCACTTCGGAATCGCGCTTGATGATGCCATCGCTGACGCGGCATCCGGCGACGGTTCCAACTTTCGGAATGCGGAAGGTTTCCAGCACTTCGGCGCGGCCCTGGTAGGTTTCTTTGATTGTCGGTTCGAGCAGGCCGCTCATGGCGCGCTTGATCTCGTCCTGCAGTTCGTAAATGATCGAGTGCAGCCGGATGTCGACTTTTTCCTGCTCGGCCAGTTCCTGCGCTTTCCGCTCCGGACGCACGTTGAATCCGATGATGATGGCATTCGACGCCGAAGCCAGCAACACGTCGGTTTCGGTGATCGCGCCCACACCGGAGCGCAGAACTTTTAAACGGACTTTGTCATTCGAGAGTTTCGCCAGCAGGTCGCCCAAAACTTCGACCGACCCCTGCACATCGCCCTTGAGAATGATGTTGAGCTCTTTCGTGCCCGCCGTCTTGATCTGTTCGGCGAGTCCTTCGAGCGATACGCGGGAACTCTTGGCCAGCGTGGCCTCGCGGGCTTTCTGCTCGCGATATTCGGAAATGCCGCGAGCTTTATCGCGATCGGCGACAACCACGAATTGATCGCCCGCCTGCGGCAAGCCTTCCATGCCGAGGATCTCGACCGGTGTGGACGGCGGAGCCGACTCGAGCGCCGCGCCGCGGTCGTCGAACATGGCGCGCACTTTGCCATAGACATTCCCGACGACGAAGTTGTCGCTGGCGCTCAGCGTGCCGTTCTGCACCAGCACGGTCGCCACCGGCCCGCGTCCGCGATCCAGCTTGGCTTCGAGCACAACTCCCGAAGCAGCACGATCCGGATTCGCTTTCAGCTCGGCCAGATCGGCGACCAGGCAAATCATTTCGAGGAGCAGGTTCAGGTTTGTTTTCTTTTTTGCGGAGACATCGACGAAAACGGTCTTGCCACCCCAGTCTTCGGGCACGAGTCCGCGATCGGCGAGTTGCTTCTTCACCCGATCGGGCAGCGCTTCGGGCTTATCAATCTTATTCACCGCAACAATGATCGGCACTTCCGCAGCGTGCGCGTGATCGATGGCCTCGAGAGTCTGCGGCATCACGCCGTCATCGGCGGCGACGACGAGAACGACAATGTCGGTTGCTTTCGCGCCACGGGCGCGCATCCGTGTGAACGCTTCGTGGCCGGGCGTGTCGAGGAATACGATCTCGCGCCCGTAGGCGGGAGAATCGGCGTCGGTAATGCGAACTTTATATGCTCCGATGTGTTGTGTGATTCCGCCGGCTTCGCCTTCGGCGACATTCGTAAGCCGGATGGCATCGAGCAGCGTGGTTTTGCCATGGTCGACGTGGCCCATGATCGTCACCACAGGCGGACGCGGCACCGGTTCCAACGCCGTTTCTTCGCTTGCACCCGCGGCGCCGTCAACGTCCTGAGCTGCTTGCTCTTCGAATGTGATCACGTTCGTATCGGCGCCGAAGAATCGTGCCATTTCGCTGGCGAGTTCGGCGTCGAGCGTCTGATTGATGGTCGCGAACACGCCGCGGGCCAACAGACGCGAAATCAAATCCTTTGCGCGGATGTCGAGTTTCTCGGCCAGATCTTTGACGCTGATGCCTTCTGTAATCGTGATATTGCGCGTGATCGGCGCGGGCTCATTCGAGACCACCATGCGCGGCGGCGGAACGTAGCCCTTCATCGGGCCTTCCTTTACGCCACGCGGAATGTACCGCTGTCCAGGACGCCGCGCAGGCGCTCCGGGACGGCTGCCGGGACGAACCGGTCCCGGTGGAGGCATCCCAGGACCAACCCCAATCGGACGCGTGCCCGCCGGCGCAGATCGCGTAGGATGCATAGGCCGACGCTCGCCGGGACGAAGCGGCGAACGCGGCGCACCCGCTCCCGGCCCTGCTGCCGGACGCGGACGCTGAAAAATCGGCTGGCCGGGAACGGGACGTCCCGGAGCAGGACGCACCCTCGACTGTCCGATTGGCACACCTGGTCGCGGCGGCGGAGCTTTGTACACGGGGCGCGGTCCGGTTTGCGGAACGATCATGCGCGGCGCTGGTGTTAGCGGCGTGGTCGGAGCCGGAGGCGTCACCGGGCGCGGCGGCGCCGTTGGCGAGGTCGAAGCCGCAATAGTCGGAGTCGCGGGCGCAGGTGGAGCAGGGGGCGCAACCACCGCCGGTGGAACTGCGGGAGCTGGACGGGAGGGCGGCACAATGGGCTGAGGGGCAACAGGAGCAGCTTTTTCGACGGCCGGCGCCGGGGCTGGTGGCTGCGGCGCTACAACCGGTCTTTCCGCTGAGGGAGCGACTACCGGCGGAGCTGCCGGAGTCACTACTGGTCTCGCCGGTGCAACGGCAGCCGGCGGCTTCGCTGCAATTGGCGGAGTGGCGGGTCGCGTTGGCGGCGGCACAGCCGGCCGCGCCGGCGGATGATCCACCGATTCCTTTTGCTGCGTGATGGCGCGCAGCACATCGCCGGGACGCGAGATGTGCGACAAATCGATCTTGGTCTTGATTTCCTGTTCCCCGCGTGATGGGTGGGCAGACTTCGCCATTGGCGCAGACGTCTCCCCCGTGCCGCGCAAGTGCGCTCGAACTTTTTCGGCTTCGTGTTCTTCGAGAGAGCTGGAGTGAGTCTTCTTCTCGGTGACTCCGACAATCGGGAGCACATCCAGAATGGCTTTGCTCTTGACTTCCAGTTCTCTTGCGAGATCGTTGATTCGAACCTTACTCATCCGCCCTTTCCTGTGCTCCGCGTTGTGCCTAGGTATTCATTGCAGCCTCACGGAGTCAGTTTGTTTGCACTCGCAGGTCATATCGATTGCTATGCCCGGTGCCATTATTCGGTTGATTCTGGAGCCGGCTGTTGTTCCGGCTCGCCTTGCGATTCTGCGCCTGCGGCTTCGGAGCCCTCGGCCGCTGGAGCTGGGTTATGATCTGGTTCGCCAACAGTCGTTTCTGTCGCAGCCGCTTCCGCAGCTTCCGCCGTGCCTTCGCTGGATTCTTCCGCGCCTTCTGCG
>Ga0335072_10012268_pt1 | contig 12238 bp, 7 predicted proteins | sample Lox_Sample_21_FD_206725 | JGI IMG/M metagenome (GOLD analysis project Ga0335072, IMG submission 206725) | Soil microbial communities from Loxahatchee National Wildlife Refuge, Florida, United States - Lox_Sample_2.1 | ecosystem: Environmental > Terrestrial > Soil > Wetlands | place: USA: Florida...
GAAATAATCGCGGGGAAATTCAAATCGATAGCCGGGCACGGCGGTGCGGTATTGCGCGGCGAGCGGGTTGAAAATCAAGAGTGCCGCAGCAAGAGCAGCGAGTGCAACCGGCCTATTTGCAACCAGTCTAACCCCCACCAACCTATTTGCTACCAGCTTATTCTTCATGGACAGCCTCGAGTGGATTGAGGCGAACGGCAACCCGCGCGGGATACAGGCCGGCTAGGACCGTTGCGACATAAACTACGCTGAGGGCGCCCAGCAGAATAGCGACAGGCCAGTGGAAGCGGATCGTCCAGCCGAACGATTGTTTGTTAATCACGTAGATGAGAACGAGCGAGAGCGCGAAGCCTAGAGGGAGCCCCACGAAATTTGCGAGAAGGCCGAGCAAACCTGCCTCAACGAGAATTTGTTTGCGGACTTGCCCGGTGGCCGCACCGAGAAAACGCAGTAATCCAAGTTCGCGGCGGCGGTCAATGACCAGAGCGAGGAGAGCACCGGCGATGCCCATCACCGCGACGATGACAGCGACTGCTTCGAGCGCGTACGTGATGGCGAAAGTGCGGTCGAAGATGCGGATCGCTTCGGCGCGCAAATCGCGGTTCGAAGCGATCAGCACGCGATAACCGGCGGCTGCTTGGATGATTTCTTCCCGCACGGCCTCAACCGAAGTATCGGGGGCGACATAAACGGCGAGATTCGAAGGAGCGGGGTCCGGAAGATAGCGCAACATGGTTTCGCGGTCCATCAAGATCGTGCCGCTTTCGTTGCCATAATCGTAGTAGACATCCGCGATACGGAAAGATGGCCGCGCGGCACCGAAGGGGAGCGCGATGGTATCGCCCGCGTGCAGATGGTGTTTGTAGGCGAAAGGCTCGCTCACGAGCACAGTATTTTTATTGCGAATTTCCGAAAACACTTCCTCGGTGGGCCGACCGGAGAAAAAATTCGAGCGCTGTTCCGAGCGCCGCAGGCTCAAATCCACCGATGCCAGTGTGGCGGGCATGCCGGCATAGCTGATTTCGTAAGCACGCAGGCGGTCCACGCCAGCGACGCCGGGGAGCTTGCTGATCTTATCGGCCAATTCCAAAGAAATTGTAGGATGACGGTCTGGTGCGGGTTCGCCGGCAGGCCGCAAATAGAGATCTGCGGGAAGGCGGTCGTTCATCCAAAGGACAACGGTTTCACGGAAACTGCCGACCATGATTCCCACGGAAACCATCATGGCGACTGCCGTTGAGAGCGCACCGACAAGCACGGAAGTACGGCGAAGCGAAGCGGAAAGGCTTTGCGAAGCGAGCAGAGCTTCCACACCGAGAATCTTTCCAAGCCAGCGGGAAGATCGAGATATAACCACGTCCGTAAAGGCCGGAATTGCGAGAGCAGACGCGACGACCAGGAAGACGGCCGCGAGATAGCCGAAAACGGGCTTGCCTTCGACCGCTCGAACGCGCGTTGCGGCGGCCGCCGCGACAGCCAGCACCAGCGCGAGCAACAGATCGCGCGCTTTGTGGACGTGCGCGATAAATTCGCGCCGGCCGCGCGCCATGGCCTCGACGGGCGAGACGAGGGAGGCTTCACGGGCGGGCGAGTAGGCGGAGACTAGGGAAACGCCAATGCCGATGAGGAATGCAAGAATCATGGACCACGCGGTTAGTTCGAGCGATCCGGGGCGGCTGCTTACATAAAGAGATTCCACCGTGGCCGCCATGAGCTTCACAGCTCCAGATGCGAGCACGCGGCCGAAGGGGATACCAAGCGTAGCGCCGGTGACGCCGAAAAAAGCTGCTTCACCAAGGAAAGCGGCGAGCACGGCGCCGCGGCCGGCACCCAGGGCGCGAACGATTCCTGTTTCCGGGCGGCGGCGCACGACGGAGACAGAAATCGTGTTGTAGATGAGAAACGCGCCGACAATCAGCGCAATGTAGCTGAGCAACTGCAAATTCCAGCGGAAAGCGGCGAGCATTCTTCGATTTTCGTTCGTACCCGTTCCTTGGGGCCGTACTTCGACGCCTAGCGGAAGCGCGGCACGCAAACGCTCCTGCCATACCTCGAGACCCGGAACTTCGGGAACTTTCAAGAGGATGCAGTCGACACGGCCGAAGCGGTTCAGCGCGCGCTGGGCGGCGGCGAGATCCATTATGATGGCGGAGTCGTTCCCGTTCGAATCGGGATAAACGCCGCGGACCGTGAATTCGCGCACTTGATCGTTGATGAGCAGGCGAATCCGGTCGCCTGGTTTTTTCCCGAGACTTGCGCCGACCCAAATACTCCCGGGGTCTTCCAAATCGCGCACAGCATTTTCGGACGGCACAAAAGTCTCACGCAGGCTGGAATCAGAGACTGCGGCGCTCCAGGCAGAGTTGCCCTCTGCAACCAGATCGAGGCCGATAAGCGGAAGAGTTTGCTTGGTATCGATGATGAGCGCCGAATCCTCGATACGCGGTGAAATGCGAATGGAATAGGGAAGCGCCGCAATCGTACCGACAGCCGCTTCCGGCACACCGCCAGATGCAACAATTTCCAGATCGTTGCCGCCAGTCAGAGTTTCCATCGAGGCATGGAAGGATCCGGTCGCAGCCGCTCCGGCGAGATCGATGGCCAAAACCACGGCGACGCCGAGTGTTACGGCAAGAATCGTAAGGACGGCGCGCACTGGCTCTCGGAGCAAGGGGCGAAGCATGAGTCGGTAAAAAAGGAACAGGCGTCCCATGTCAGCGCCGAGCGACCTGCTCTATTTTTCCGTCGCGCAAACGAACGAGAGCGTCAGCGATGGCGGCGGCTTCCGCGCTATGCGTGGCCATAAGAGTGGCCGTATTCAGCTCGCGCGTCAGCCGCTTCAGTAGTTCGAGGATGACGTTGCCTGTAAGAGTGTCGAGATTGCCCGTGGGCTCGTCGGCCAGAAGAATCGAAGGCGATTGAACGAGCGCGCGTGCGATTCCGACGCGCTGCATTTGGCCGCCAGAGAGCTGGTGAGGATAACGATCGCCTAACCCATCGAGCTCGACCCAAGCGAGCCTCTCGCGGGCGACAGCGCAGGCGTCCGGCTTTCCGGCAATAAGAAGAGGAAGCTCGACGTTTTCAAAAACGGTGAGAGTGTGAAAAAGCTGAAAGGATTGGAAGATGAAGCCGACTTTTTCACGGCGGAGGAGAGTCAAACCGGCGTCATTCAGACGGCTGGTTTCGACGCCGTCGAGCAGCACGCGGCCGGTGGTCGGAAAATCCATCGCGCCGGCGAGATTCAGGAGGGTGGATTTTCCACAGCCACTCCGCCCGACCAGAGCGACAAATTCTCCGCGATTAATCTCGAGCGAAACATCGTCGAGAGCGCGGACTCGCTGGCCATCGGCGAGATAATCCTTACTGACGTTTTGGAGCGCGACGATCGCCATAAGTTAATGATGAAGCCATCGCGGAACAGTATGCTAGCGGCGCCGATCCAAATGCTAACGGCGGCGGTAGCCGCCGCTAGCTGCGGGCGCGCCAACTTGCCCGTGCTTACAGCGCGGGCAAACGTCCATTGAGACTCGCCTGGCCCTGTTATAGACTCCGCACCCAGAATTCTGATACACAAGTGCCATCGATTTCATTGTAACAAGCGCATTCCCGCGAACAGGGGCTAGCGCGAGGCGCTCCGCGAAAGCAAGGTTCACCGAGAAACAGAGACCGCATGGCACACGTCGGCGGATACCAAGGAGGCACGGATGCTGTTTGCATCGCAAGTCGCGGTTGCCCATAAGAACATAGCCACCTTGGATCTCGTCATTATCGGGATCTACTTTGCCATCGTGTTTGGCATCGGCTTGTATTTTTCTAGAAGAGAGCGTACTTCGGAGGAATACTTCCTCGCTGGCCGGGACGTGGGCTGGTTCTTCATTGGCGCGTCGCTTTTTGTCTCTAACATTTCCACCGAGCATTTTATTGGCCTATCCGGGAGCGGCGCCTCATCAGGATTGGCGGTGGGTCATTTCGAATGGTGGGCGTGCCTGATTTTGCTGATCCTTGGCTGGGTGTTCGTACCCTTTTACTTGCGGTCGAACGTCTTCACGATGCCGGAATTTCTCGAGCGGCGATTCAACCGCAATTGCGCGGTTTATTTGGCCGCGATTTCGATCATCGCCTACATTTTCACAAAGATTTCTGTGCAGCTTTACGCCGCGAGCGTTGTTCTCGAACGGGTGGCTGGGTGGTCGCTCTGGAAGACGGCGGTCGTTCTGGTTATCGCCGTCGGAATTTACACCGTAGCCGGCGGATTGTCGGCTGTCATTTACACGGACACAGTGCAAACCTTGATTTTGATTACGGGGGCCGTTGCACTGACAATTATTGGCCTTCATCGCGTAGGCGGTTTTGAGCACTTGCGAACCATGGTGCCCGCCAGTTACTTCCACATGATCAAGCCGACGTCCGATTCGCAATTTCCGTGGACAGGCATCTTTTTTGGAGCGCCGATTCTGGGCATTTGGTATTGGTGCACCGACCAGGTGATCGTGCAGCGCGTGCTCTCTGCTCGCGATGAGGGGCACGCTAAGCTCGGGACCATTTTCGCGGGCTTCCTGAAAATCTTGCCGGTGTTCATCCTCGTGCTGCCCGGCATTATCGCGTTCGCGCTTTTCCCGGAACAGGTGAAGAAGCCCGATTATGCTTACCCCACGCTGATCCTGAATTTGCTGCCGACGGGTTTGGTCGGCTTAGTGATGGCTGCGCTTCTCGCGGCAGTGATGGGCGCGATGAGTTCGGTATTCAACTCCACGTCCACCTTAGTGACGCTGGATTTCTACAAGAAGATTCGCCCGCAAGCTTCCGAGCGCCAACTCGTTACTTTCGGGCGCATTGCTACCGGCATGATGGTGCTTCTGGGTTTGCTTTGGGTGCCGTTCATCCACTACATCAGCAGCCAGCTCTACATTTATTTGCAAAGCGTGCAGGCCTACATCAGCCCGCCGATTTCCGCTTGTTTCGTACTGGGCATTCTCTGGCCGCGCTTGAATGGGTCAGGGGCGATCACTTCGCTGCTGACGGGCTTCGTCATGGGCGCGACGCGATTCGTTCTGGAACTTGCGGACCAGGCCGGTGGCCACCATTTCCAGTCGCCGGTTATCCGCTGGCTTGTGGACATGAACTTTCTGCACTACGCGATTTTCATGTTCGTGGTCTGCTCGCTGGTTCTCGTTGTCGTCAGTTTGATGACGAAACCGCCCGACCGGAAGCAACTTGCCGGACTGACGTTTGCAACCGTTGACGAAAAAATCGAAACAACGGTCGTAGACCCGCGCCAGCGCAAACCGGCGCATGAGACGCCCACCGAGCGTGTGATCAACATTGTCTTCAGTCTCTTGCTGCTTGGGACCGTGATTGGCTTGTGGATTTACTTCCGCTAGAGCCGCGTTGGCCGGGGAACAAATGAACGTGTCCGCCATTCAGATTTTGAAGCCCAACGTCACGAAGGAGGAAGCCATCCGCGTATTCCGCTCGGGCGGCGTCAGCGCAGCTTTTTGGAGGATTCGAAACGGCCCTTTACAGCGAATCGCGGATGCTTACGTGCCGTTTTGGGTGTATGAGGTGCGTTACGAAGTGGTGGGCGCGCTGAACACGCGGATTTTTGCGCTCGACGCGGTTCATGGCGCGCTCGATCTTTTCGAGTTTCCGCACGCGCCACGTGGAGAAGAACTGCTGGGTATTGAGACGCGCAACCGAGTGATGCCGTGTTTGAAGCCGGACGCCGCGGAAGAGATTCTCAAACTGAAAGCTTTGCGCGTGCTCTTCCAGCAAGGTTTTTTCAAAATGCGCGCGTTGAAAGTGGAAATCACGCGCCTGCCTCCCGAAGTGCATCTCCCCTACTGGCTGGCTTTTTACGGAAATAATGGAACAGCCAAATGCCGCGTCATGGACGCGGTGCGCCGGCGCATCGAGGGCGCCAAAGCGTCGTCCTTTTTCGAACAGTGGCTCGCGGCTTAGTCTTGCACGAGGTGCCTGCCGCCCAACGCGCGAAGATTCATTCCAAGGCATAATGCTTCCACCAGCACCGCAAAGTGAGGCATAGCATGTTACGTCTTGCCAGATGGACCGGAATCAGCTTGCTTTTCTGGGCAATCAACATCAGCAGCGCGGCCGCAACCGGCTGGCAGCACATCGGAAACGTGCAGCGCGTGGAGAAGATAAAAGACGGCATCGAACTGAGCGCTGGTTCCGCAAAGCTCCTTATCACGGCTTTTCGCGATGGCATAGTGCGGGTTCGCCTGGCGCCGCAGGGTAACTTTCCCAAGGATCTTTCCTGGGCAGTAATCGAGAATCCCGATCCTCCTGCAATCAAAATCGAAGATAGCAAAACGGAGCTGCGCATGATGGCGGGGCGCGTGGTGGTGATCGTCAAAAAGTCGCCTCTGCTCGTCACGTTCGCGGACTTGAATGGAAATGTGCTCCTTGCCGACGAACCTTCGTTGCCGATGGCCTGGAACGGCTCGTACATCCACGTCTGGAAGCACATGCCCTTGGATGAAGATTATTTTGGCCTGGGCGATAAGCCCGGCCCGATGAACCGGCGCGATCACGCCTATACAATGTGGAATACAGACTTCTTTGGCTGGCAGGAATCCGACGATCCTCTCTACAAAACAATTCCTTTTTTCATCGGCCTTCGCAAAGGCACGGCTTATGGAGTTTTTTTCGATAACACCTATCGCAGCAGCTTCGACTTCGGAAAAGAGTCGCGAGATTATTTTTCGTTTGGCGCGGAAGGCGGCGAGCTGAACTATTACTTTATCGCTGGCCCCGAGCCCAAGAAAATCGTCGAGGAGTACACGGCGCTGGTCGGCCGCATGCCGCTCCCGCCGCTCTGGTCGCTCGGCTACCAGCAGAGCCGCTACAGTTATTACCCCGAAGCGGAAGCTCGCAAAATCGTCGAGACTCTGCGCGAGAAGAAGATTCCCGCCGATGCGATCTATTTAGACATCGACTACGAGCAGGGCTACGCTCCCTTCACTATTAACCGCGAATATTTCCCAACGTTTGAAAAAATGATCTCAGATTTTCTCGCGGTGGGCATGCGCACCGTTCTCATTACGGATCCCCACATCAAGGTGGATCCCAACCACGGCTATGTGCCCTACGATTCTGGAATGAAACAGGATGTCTTCGTCAAGAATCCGGACGGTTCCGTTTATGTCGGCAAGGTTTGGCCCGGCGACAGCGTTTTTCCGGACTTCACTCTTACACGCGTCCGCGATTGGTGGGGCGTCCTCTACAAGAATTTCGTGGAAATGGGCGTCGCCGGTTTCTGGAACGACATGAACGAGCCTTCCGTCTTCGACACTCCCACCAAAACCATGCCGCTCGACGTTGTCTTCCATCTGGATGACGGTGCGACAGTCGACCAACGCGCCGTTCACAATGTCTACGGAATGGAAAACACCCGTGCTACTCATGATGGCCTGCTCAGACTGCGTCCAAATGAGCGCCCCTTTGTTCTAACGCGTGCGGCTTATGCTGGGACAGAACGTTACGCAGCCTCCTGGACTGGGGACAACAGCGCCACTTGGAATCACATTTACATGAGTGTCCCTCAGATCATGAGTCTCGGAATTTCCGGTTACGCCTTCATCGGCGCCGATGTCGGAGGCTTTGCGGGCTCCCCTCCCGTCGATCTTTTGACGCGTTGGTACGAGTTAGGTGCGTTCTATCCCATGTATCGTGATCACGCGGCCAAAGGCACCGCCCCGCACGAACCGTGGGCAAATGGCCCCGAGCAGGAAGCGATTCGCAAACGTTACATCGAGCTGCGCTACAGGCTCTTGCCCTACATTTACACGTCGATGGAGGAAACCTCGCGCACTGGCATCCCGCTGATGGAGCCGCTTTTTCTCGAGTACCCCGCCGCGCAGGATTACTATGGCGATGACAAGGTCTTTCTCTTCGGTCCGGACTTTTTTGTAGCGCCCGTGATTACGGAAAAACTTGACGCGGAGGAGATTCATTTGCCGCCGGGCGATTGGTACGATTTCTGGACCGCTGAAAGACACTCGAGCGCGGAACATATTTCTTTGCACCCCACGCTTGCGGAAACGCCGCTTTACGTGCGGGCGGGAGCGATCGTGCCGATGCAACCCGTGGTGCAAAATACGAACGAGAAACCGGACGGTCCGCTCCAGCTTCGCGTCTATCCCGGTGACGATTGCCACGGTTCTCTTTACGAGGACGATGGGCTCACGTTCGCCTACCAAAAAGGAGATTTTCTGCGCGTTAATTTCGCCTGCCTGATTTCCCCCGGATCTCTCACGGTCACAAGCAGCGTCGAGAAAAACGCATACAAGCCATGGTGGAACAGCACGCAACTCAGCATCTATGGCGCGGCCTCCGAACCGAAGGAAGTGCACATCGGAGAGCAATCGATCCACGAATGGCACTACGATAGCCGGGAGCATTGCATCACGCTAATCGTGCCTGACGCTCTCACAAACTGGAACGTTCGCTTGAGCTTTTAATTCCTCAGTCCAAGAGAAAAATGGAAATGGATTGCGCGGGCAGGTCGAGGCGAGCTTCGCCGCCAAATATATCTGCTTTCGCCGATCCAAGAAGCAACGTGAAACCAGCCGCGCCTTCCGCCGGCGTGCCATCGATAGGAATTCTCAGCGCGCGAGGCTCGGCCGCATCGTTGAAGGCGACCAAAATGCGCTCTTCTTCCGTCGTGCGCAGAAAAACGTAGGAACTATCATCGGATGCGAGGTGCCAAAGCTGTCCGCTTTGCAGCGCGGGATGCTCGCGTCGCAATCTCAACAGCGCTTGCACATAGGAGAAAACTTCTTGCTGCTGGGCTGTGCGGCCAGCAGCCGTGAAGGCATTCTTCGGATCGCCGGGCCAGCCGCCGGGAAAATCGCGGCGGTTGTCCGGATCGACGCCGCCAGGCATGCCGATTTCGTCGCCATAGTAAATTTCGGGAATGCCGCGCAAGGTCAAAGTCAATCCAAACGCCAGCTTGAGCTTGGCCGGCGAGCTGCCCTGCGCGCTCGCAAAGCGCGCCACGTCATGAGTCGCGAAGAAAGTCACGAGCGTCCCGGGATTCGGATATAACCAATCGCTGCGCAAAATATCTGCGAGACGGCCAGCGGGCGCGTTCCGCAGCAACACATCTCGCAACGCGAAGAACATCGGATAATCGAAGATCGTGCCCACGCCCGAATCGATGCCATCGAACCGTTTTTGCCCTCCAACAAAAAACGAAGTGACGCTCGGGTCAGGGTGAAAGACTTCGCCAATCGTAGTTAGATACGGATAGATTTCGCGCAGGCCTGCGTGCCAGCTAGACCAAAATTCGCGAGACACGTACGGGAAAGTGTCCAGACGATAGCCATCGAGACCCGAGGATTCGGTCCACCAAATCGCGTTTTGGAGAAGGTATTCAGCAACCGCGGGATTTTCCGTATTCAGATCGGGAAGCACGCCGAAAAACCATCCTTGCGTCAGATTTCGGGAAAGCCGCGGCGGCGCGTGCGGATCGACGAGCACTTCGAATGGATCGTTGGCGATAGGTTGCTTGTTTGTTTTCCCGTAGAAAGTGCCGTTGAGGCCCGCGGAGGAATCCAGGTGACGCTGCGGCGTGCCGTGGAACCAGTCCGGCATCGGCGGATCAGCCACCCAGGGATGTTTCGGTCCGACGTGATTGGCCACAAAATCGAAAAACACTTTCATCCCTTGCTTGTGCGCTTCCGCGACAAGGTCCAGATAATCCTGAGTCGAGCCAAGATGCGCGTCCACGGCGTACAAATCAACGGCGCCATAGCCGTGATAGTCCTGAGCCGCGCCGTTTTTCAGGATCGGGGTGAGCCACAGCGTGGTTACACCAAGATCTTTCAAGTACGGCAGATGTTCGCGAATGCCGCGCAAATCGCCGCCATGATACGCGCGCGGATTCGAACGGTCATACATGCCGCGCGCTTCCGCTGGATCATCGTTGGTTGGGTCGCCATTCGCGAAGCGGTCCGGCATGATGAGATAGATCACGTCCTCCTGCGAGAGCCCCTGGAATTTTCCCAGCCTCAATCCTCGCGGAGCCAACGGCAGCTCAAAGGAAGTCTTGCCCGCAGGCGTTGCGATACGGCAGACGGCCGTGCCCGATTCGGTGTCCGGCCCGATTGTCAGCCAAACAAACAAATAATCACCGCCGGCAGTCGCTTCCGTGCGCTCGACGATCAGGCTTCGCAAGTTGCAAGTAACGCGTGTGGCGTCGAGATGGCGGCCGGAAAGCAGCAACATCAACTCTGGGTGTAGATTGATCCACCACGAAGGAGGCTCGACTTTTGTCACTACGGGCGCACTGACATCCGGATTCTGCGATGGTTCCGCTTGGGCGGAAAAGTTTGCGGAGCAAAAGACGAGAAGGGCGGTAGCGGCCGATAGAATTCGCGCGGAGCGTTTGAGAATCGATGGCCAAAGCATAGAAACGGGGAGCTTCACGCGAGAAGCATAGGGAAAAAACGCACGCGACGCCAGCGTTGTGCCAGGCGGTCTCGAGAATCGATCTAGTTCCCGAAGGTCAGTTTGCCGAAACATTCGGGAACGTGGAAATTCGGCGCCGGAGTCCTCGTCGGCTGCCACGCGGAATAAAAGCGTGGCTCGCTGGTCCCTTCGACGCGATAGAAGTTGACACGCCAGGCCGCCGCAGGATCGAAGCTCGCTGTTAAACTCTTCATTGGCAAAGCTAGCTCCGCGATCCACGTCTTGTTCCTCGCGTCGAGCTTGACGCGGCGCTTCAATCCGCTCCGTAGATCGCTTCCTTTCCCCGCCGCGATATCCAAATCAATCCAGAAGCCGTTGGGGCTGACTTCAAACTCCTTGTAGTGCCGCGCCTCCGAACCTGCAGGCTGCAGAAAAACTTCGGCGACGTCGCGGTCCCAGAGGTGGTCCCGGCGCCCGCTCGGCTCGGCGTCGGCGAATACTGTGATGATTTGATAGTGCGCGAGAAATCTCAAGTAGAGAGTGTCTCGAGTCCAAAGCAACCGTACCTCGGTGCTGCGCTGAGGATCGGCGTTCTTACCCTGCCAGTCACGATCGAATCGGATCGGCGCGGCGTTTTCCCACGCCGCGCCCGTCGGAAAACCCTCTGCATCGGCGGAGCCAAGGAATTGTTTCGCGATGGCCGGACTGGTTTCTCGAGCTGACGATGTATTTCCAGCAATCACGAAGTGCACCCCGCGCGAGGGAACGAATTCGAAGCCCAGCATACCTGTAAACAGCAAACCAAAGAGGACGAAGCCAATGAATGTGCGGAGAACGCCAAGAAGCGGCGCAGCAAGGCGCAATCCCATGTCCCCAAGCTGCAAACCTTTTGCGCACGCACCCATGCAGACCTCCGAAGCGTAAAGCCCCGACGTGCTAGCATCGAGTTTGGTACTTTACCGTCGCCTCTGGGCCCGTTCCAGCGGCATTTTCCGAGGAGGGCGCGGCATGATTGAGCCGGCCGAAGCGCAAGATTATTTGTCCAGACCTGGAAGACGCAGCCCGGATCAATTCGAATACGTAAAGCTGCGCATCGACGGCAGCGTCGCGCGCATGACGCTGAGCCGCCCCGAACACAACCTTCTCAATGAGGCGTTCCTGCGGGAACTCGCTGATGGGATTTCCTTTGCTGGAGATCGTTCCGATGTGAAGCTCATCATTCTCGATTCCGCTTGCAAGGTATTTTGCGGCGGCATCGACATCGGCGAATACACATCGCAGCGCGTGTTCCAAATGCTCGATGCGTTCCACGCGGCCTTCTCCGGGATGCTGGAGGTGGCCAAGCCGGTGATTTGCGTGGTCAACGGCCCCGCGATTGGCGGCGGCGCTGAGCTTGCCGCTTTTGGCGACCTGGTGGTTGCGACTCCAAAGGCGCGTTTTGCGCAGCCCGAGATCTCCATCGGCGTTTTTCCCCCGCTGGCTTCGACGATTCTTCCGTTTCTCGTCGGGCCGAAGCGTGCGCTGGAAATTGTTCTAATTGGCGAGGCTATTACGGCGGAACACGCCCTGGAACTCGGCTTGATCAACCGCCTCGTCCCGGAAGCCAAACTCGAGCAGACCGTGAATGAGTTGACGGAACGCATCACGGCGCACTCCGGTCCCGTGCTGACCATGGCCAAGAAAGCGATTCTTGGCGGCATGGGCCTTTCTTTGCGCGATGGCATGAAGCATTCGATGAACATCTTCCTTAACGAACTCTACCGCCTCGAGGATTCTCAAGAAGGGCTTCGTGCGCTCGTCGAGAAAC
>Ga0335072_10012269_pt1 | contig 12238 bp, 7 predicted proteins | sample Lox_Sample_21_FD_206725 | JGI IMG/M metagenome (GOLD analysis project Ga0335072, IMG submission 206725) | Soil microbial communities from Loxahatchee National Wildlife Refuge, Florida, United States - Lox_Sample_2.1 | ecosystem: Environmental > Terrestrial > Soil > Wetlands | place: USA: Florida...
GACCGGCGCGCCATCACGCGCATCGGCCAGTTCGGAACGCGAATCCAGGCCCGGATCAAACGCGGGCTCGATCAGCATCGCGTCGCTATTCATCGCGTCCAGCGGCACCGAGTAGCCGTTGGGAAACAGCAACGCGGTGAAGTGAACCTTCACGCTTGGCATGTGGGTGTGCGCATCGCGAGCAGAAACCGCGTTCACAATTCCCTGCACATAGGTTCCCGCAGGAATCGCAACCTGGGTTCCCACCGTCACCGGAAATGCAACCTGCGCCTGGACTGAATTGCCCGGCTTCGTTGACTTGCTCCGGATAGGAGTAATCAGAACAAGAGGCACTGCTGTGCCCTGCGGAACCGTAATGGTTCCAGTCGCTGAGCTCGCCGGCGTGTTGGCCGGCATCGGTGTCTGCGCACCGCAAACCGTAGCAATCAGCAGAACGGCAACCAATCGAAAAACCATGGTTCACTCGCTTCTCCCTCGAGAATGAGAGGATTTCTTAATTCGTTTTGGGCTCCGGGATTCGGGCCGGTAAGTTGAGCGTGATCGGCATGCTCGACACAACAAAGGGTGCCTGCGGGCACGAAGTTCCGGGGGTGTCAGGCGTCCCCGGTGACCCCGGAATCACCGTGTCCGGCGTCGCCGGCGTTCCGGGAATTGTGATGTCGGGCATTCCCGGCCCTCCTGGAATCGTCGTGCTCGGAGTTCCCGGCGATCCAGGAATCACGGTATCGGGCGTTCCGGGACTTCCCGGGCTTCCCGGCGTGGGACGGCAGAGCGTCGCTGATCTGAACTTTCCCGGCTGTGGCGCCTGCGACGATGCGATCGACCCGGCGATCTTTTCGCCATCGAGTTCCATCGGCGACGCCAGCGTCATTCCTACCTGCGCGCCATTGTCGAGCAGCAGATCATTCGCCCGGCTCACCTGAATCGTGAGCCTGGCAGCCGTGACAGGCGAAGCAGGACCGGCATTCGCTGTCGATCCATCCGGCAAAGCCACCACGTACCCGTTACTGTAGATAACCTTCGTGAAGAGGACGTCGATCTCCGCGCGGTTCTTTCGTGTGGGCTGCGTCACCGATTCGATCGTGCCTTGGACGAACGTCCCCGCGGGAATCCCGATGCGATCGCCCGCCAGCACCGGAAAGATGGTTTGCGTGTAAAGAGGATCACCGGCCTTCGCTGTTCGCGCCCATACTGGATTCGTAACGGCCAGCTCTACCGTCGTCCCGGCAGGCACCGTCATCAGCCCCGATTGCGCTCGATCGGCCGGAACCTGCGCGGCCAAGCCGCTTCCTGCCGCGCTCATCAAGATCGCAGACGCTACAACCACTGCGGAACGCCCCACAACCGCCTCCCACTGATGCAGCACCCAATCCATCAGACGGGTCCAAACCCCAAACAGTCTCGGCCTTTTTTGCTCCTTGGGTGGGGTGTTCGTTCCGGGGCCCCCACGGACAGGTCTTCGTCCGTGGGGTGGTCATTCGACACCTCCCATGGTGCGCATCTTAGAATTCAGAAGCGGTCCTGTTCTGTTCCTATCCCCGCGCCAACTGGAGATTGATGTTGAAGCCAACACGAGTTCTGCCCTTGCTTTTCTTCTTCACGGCCGCATTGCCTGCTCTCTATGCCGGCCAGGCGGCGCCTTCCCAGGACGTAACCCGCGCCACGCTCGACAACGGAATGCGTGTCGTCATCATCCGCAATGCGCTCGCGCCCGTGGCCACCGTCGAGACCAACTTCATGGTCGGCGGTAATGAGACTCCCGAAGGCTTCCCGGGAATGGCGCACGCGCAGGAGCACATGGCTTTCCGCGGCTGCACCGGCATGACCGCCGATCAGACTTCTGCCATCTATGCCTTGCTGGGCGGCGACGACAACGCCGACACCCAGCAGAACATCACGCAGTATTACGCCACGGTCCCCGCGACCGACGTCGACGTGGCTCTCGAGGCGCAGGCTGCGTGCCTCCACGGAGTCGACGACGCGCAGTCGGAATGGGACCATGAGCGCGGCGCGATTGAGCAGGAAGTGCAGCGCGATCTCTCCAACCCGGTCTACAAATTCGTGAACCAGCTCAACGGTCTCATGTTCGCCGGCACTCCCTACGCCCACGACCCGCTCGGCACAAAGGAATCCTTCGACAAGACCACGGGCGCACAGCTCAAGGACTTCTACTCCAAGTGGTATTCCCCATCGAACATGATCCTGGTCGTCGTGGGCGATGTGGACGCCGCCGCGACCCTCGACAAAATCAAGCAGCTCTACGGCAATATTCCCAGGCATGAGGTGCCCCAGCACCCGGCCATCCAGCTCACTGCGTTCAAGTCAGACAACCTGACCATCGACAGCAACCTCCCCTACATCCTCGGCGTCATTGCCTATCGCATGCCGGGCACCGATTCGCCCGACTACGCGGCCTCGCAGATTCTCGGCGACGTGCTCGCCAGCCAGCGCGGCGATCTCTACGCGATGGTCCCTGCCGGCAAGGCTCTGGCCGCTCAGTTCGGCACATTCGAGGAGTATCGCGAATCAAGCGTCGGCATCGGCTATGTGGCCCTGCCCGCGGGCGCCGATCCCGCTGGCCCCATGAGTGAAATGCGCCAGATCCTCACCAACTACGCCACCAATGGCGTCCCCGAAGACCTGGTGGCCGCCGCCAAGCGCGCCGAGATCGCGCAGGCCGAGTTCCAGCGCAATTCAATTCCCGGCCTCGCTGAAGTCTGGTCCAACGCGCTCGCCGCCGAGGGCCGCAACTCACCCGAAGAAGACGTCGACGCGATGCGCAAGGTCACGCTCGCCGATGTCAACCGCGTCGCGAAACAGTACCTGCTCAACGTCAACACGATCACCGCAACCCTCAAGCCCGTGCCCAGCGGCGAGGCAGTCGCACAAAAAGGATTCGGCGGCGCGGAAAAAATGACCTCCGCGCCCACCAAGCCGGTCGAGCTGCCCGATTGGGCCAAGGGTCCCCTCGAAGCCATCCAGGCGCCGGCAAATTACCTCCAGGTTTCTGACACGACCCTTGCCAATGGCATCCGCCTCATCGTTCGCACTGACCGCACCAGCTCCACCGTCACCGTCTTGGGCTCGGTGAAGCACAACTCCGACCTCCAGACGCCGCCCGGCGAGGAAGGCGTCGACGATGTGCTCGACAATCTCTACTCCTACGGCACCACGACCCTCGATCGCATCGCCTTCCAGAAAGCCCTTGATGACATCGCCGCCGACGAAAGCGCCGGCTACCAGTTCTCCGTGCGTGTGCTGAAAGAGTACTTCTCGCGCGGCGTCCAGCTGCTGGCTGACAACGAACTCCATCCTGCGCTTCCCCAGCAGGCCTTCATGGTCACCCGCCAGCAGAGCGAGCAGTTCATTGCCGGCAACCTCAAGAGCCCCGGCTATCGCACCTCCCGCGCGCTCGATCTCGCCCTCCTGCCGCCCAATGACCCGGTCCTGCGCGAAGCCACGCCCGCCACCGTCTCCAAGCTAACCCTCGACCAGGTCAAGCAAACCCACGACACCACGCTTCGTCCCGACCTCACCACCATCGTCGTCATCGGCGACGTATCGCCCGACGAAGCCAAGGCCGTCATCGAAAAATGGTTTGGCGACTGGAAAGCAACCGGTCCAAAGCCCGACACCACTCTCCCCCCCGTTCCGCTCAACAAGACCTCGGCCGTCAATGTCCCCGATCCCGAACAGGTGCAGGACCAGGTCAGCCTGGCTGAACAACTCAGCATCAACCGCTTCAGCCCCGACTACTATCCGCTTCAGCTTGGCAACCACGTGCTCGGCGGCGGATTCTATGCGACCCGTCTCTATCACGACCTGCGCCAGGTCGCCGGTTATGTCTACAGCGTCGACGTCAGCCTCCAGGCAGCGAAAACACGCGCCAGCTATTCCGTCGACTACGGCTGCGATCCGGCGAATGTCTCCAAGGCCAAGGCGCTCATCATCCGCGATATCGAGCAGATGCGCACTCAGGATGTCTCCGACGCCGAACTGCGCCAGGCCAAGGCCATGCTGCTGCGCGACATTCCACTCAGCGAATCGAGTGAAAACGCCGTCGCCGGCGGCCTGCTCGGTCGCGCCGCCATCGGCCTTCCCCTCGATGAGCCGATTGAAGCGGCAAAGAAATACATGACCCTCACGGCCGATGACGTCAAGGAGGCCTTCGCCCGGAATATCCGTGCAGCCGACCTGGTGCAGGTGGTCCGCGGCCCGGTTCCGCAATAGGCGCCCAGAGGGTCCACCTTCTTCCCGAGGCCCGTCGAGTAACCCGGCGGGCATTCGTCCAAATCCGAACATCCGGCGACGCGAGCGGACATCCCAAAGGCTCGCCGTACCCATAACCCCCATGTTTCCAATCACAGCTTTGGTAGGCAACATGCTGTAGGTTCGAGTACAAAACCACCGTATCTTCGCCCCTGCGAAGGCGATCTTCCCCTGGATATGCGGCGGAAGAGCTTTGTCTTGCCGGCAACTCGCGAGTCGCGAATCCGGCCGATTGCAGGGGGTGTCAGGTGGTTCAGTTCGTTCGTGACCTTCTCTTCGCGGTTCGCAAATTTCGCCGTTCGCCCGGGTTGACCATCGCGGCGATCGTGACGCTGACCCTCGGCATCGGGGCAAACACGGCGATCTTCAGCCTGGTCGACGCTCTCTGGCTGCGGCCTTTGCCGATTGCCGATCCCTCGCACCTGGTCGCGATCCAGAGCGAGAAAGCACGCGCCGCAGCCGATTCAGAACATGAGACGGGTTCGTCCTTCGCGGAGTTCGAAGACATTCGCGCCTCGGTACCCGCTTTCGCCGACGTCATCGCCGTCAGCGGCCGCGGAGTTGTGCTCGATCAGGACGGGACTCTGAAGCTGCTTGTGGCCAACGTGGTCAGTGAAAACTACTTCTCGATGGTGGGTACCCACGCGCTGCTCGGACGGCTGCCCAGCAGCCAGGAAATGCTGCATGCGGAAACTCCCGTCATGGTCCTCGGCTATGGCGCCTGGAAAAGCGTCTTCGCCGGCAATCCCGGCGTAGTGGGAACCACCGTCAAACTATCTCACGGCTCGGCGCAGATCGTCGGCGTCTTGCCCCGCGGTTTCCGCGGCACCAATCGCTTTCTCGATCCCCAGGTCTACGTCTCGCGTTCCGGCTGGCTGGTCTGGGATCCGGACGATCAGGCCTCGAAGCGCACCATCCGCGACTTCGATCTCTATGCGCGCCTGCGCCCTGGCGTCACGCTCGATCAGGGTCGGGAACAGTTGCGCGCCTTGTCCGCGCGGCTTGCCGCTGCCTATCCCGACGCGAATTCCAATCGCAGTTTCACCGCCGCGTGGGAACCGCAGACCGTAAACAAGGAGATCAGACTCCTCAGCATGCTGCTGCTCGCTATTGCAGCCGCGGTCCTGCTGATTGCCTGCACGAATATTCTCAACCTCCTCCTCGCACTCGCAGACGCCCGTCACCGCGAAATCGCCATGCGCGTGGCCCTCGGAGCTACGCGCGCCCGGTTGCTCCGTCAGCTGCTGGCGGAATCCTGCTTCCTGGCATTTTTCAGCATCGCCGGTGCCATCTTCCTCGCGCAATGGTTGATTGCTCTCGTTCCGTCTCTCATGCCCGACATCGGCTACCCGATTGGCTTCGATCTTCGCATCGATCTGCGCGTGCTCGCCTTTACGGCAGCTGCAAGCCTTCTCTCCGTGTTGCTGTGCGGCTTGATTCCCGGCATATCGTCCAGCCAGGTTGCTCCGATTGAGGCGACGCGCACTGCGCTCTTACCGGCCGGCCGTTTGAAAATGCCGGCACGCAAGATCTTCGTCATTGCGCAACTCACGATTTCTACAGCCCTGCTGATGGCCACCGCGCTCCTGATTCAAACCCTGGTTCACGTTGAGACCATGGACATAGGCTTCAATCGCGCACAGAAAGCCTTGCTCCTCGATGTGGGAGTCAGCCGCGACGGCCCTCAGAAGGCCGCTGAGTTCCAAGCCCTGGCCGATCGCATGAGAGCGCTTCCGGGCGTGAAGGATGCAAGCGTGGCGCGCGTCGTGCCTTTCCCCGACAGCGGAAGTGGCGCCACCCAAATGGTGCTGGCTGCCGGAGAGGTTCCGTCGCCAACCGCCGGAACACCGGTGTGGTTCAACTGGATAGACGATGCTTATTTCCGCGTGGTCGGCGTGCCGCTGCTGCGCGGGCGCACATTCGAAAAGCGCGATGCAGCCGCCAGCGCCCAGGTCGCCATCGTCAACCAGACCCTCGCGCGAAAACTGTTCGGCAGCGAGGACGTAATCGGCCGCCACTTCCGCATCGGGCGCGACAAGCCCGTCGACACCGAAATCGTGGGCGTGGCGCGCGACGGCAAATATGGCGACATCACTGAGACGCCGCAACCCTATCTCTACTTGCCGCTCACCCAAAATGCCTGGTCTGAAGTGATGCTGATTGCCACCACGACCAAAGATCCCCGAGTGCTGATGCCTGCGGCACGCAAGGCTGTCCAGGAGGTGGATCCCGAGGCGCTCGTCCTCACGGCCCAGACCCTCGAGGACCACATGAGTGCGGCCACCTATACCAATCGTATGGCCGCATGGCTGACAGCGTCTTTGGGCTGCCTCGCGCTCCTGCTTACTCTTGTTGGCCTTTACGGCGTCACGGCCTACCTCGTTTCGCGGCAGACCCATGAGATCGGCATCCGCATGGCATTGGGGGCCCGGCGCGATACCGTATTCAAATCGGTCCTGGCGCAGGGGCTGAGACTATCCCTGATTGGGGTCGTACTGGGAACCGCGCTGTCGTTCTTCCTCGGCCGGGCGATCACAAGTCTCCTCTACGGCGTGAAGGCGACGGATCCGATGATCCTTTGCGGCGTGATCGGCCTCATCTTCCTGACCTCGATCTCGGCTCTGATATCACCGGCCCGGCGGGCGGTAAACGTCAACCCTGTTGACGCTCTGCGCCACGAGTGACGGCGAGATCGGCCCGCGTCAGGAAGGCGGCATGAGGTCGCACATCCGTGTCCTCTCGAATCCCTGATCGACGCACCTCAACAGCCGCCCTCAATTCTCATATTGAAGAACCGCACCGTCAGCGTATAGCTTGTTGTTACCCCGGCTTGTCGGTCTGACGCTACCTGCAGTCGAAACACCCGCGCGTGCCATCTCTCCGCCGGCCGGAACCGCGGGCATCGCCACGCACCATCGCCGTCCGCTGATTCCGCTTCTGGAAAGACCCAACCGAAACGAGGACTATGAGACGCTTCCTGCTTGCCTTGATGCTTTGTGCCGCCGCGTTCTGTTGCATACCCACTTCCCTGCAAGCGCAACAGCTCAATGCCAACTACGCCCGCGATCCGAATCAGCCCATCGATCAGGAATACACCGGCCAGATCCTCAAATACACCACCGACAAATCCTTCCTATCGCCCCTGGTTGATTACCTTCCAGCCTCCAGGACCGTGCCCACCCCGGAAAAAGTCCTGGGCGACGTCTCCGGCGCGCCCAACATGCTTCCCTATGCCGAAGACGTCTACAAGTATTTCCGCATGCTCGAGGCAGCCAGCCCGCGCGTGAAGGTCTTCACCATCGGCCACACTGAAGAAGGCCGCGAGATGATCGCTGTGGCCATCGCCGACCAGGAACTGCTCGCCGGCGCCAAAGAAAATGATGCGCGCCTTGCTCAGCTCGCCGACCCGCGCACCATCGGCATGGACGACGCCAAGGCCCGCGCCCTCATCGACAAAAGCTACCCCGTCTACTACATCACCGGGACCATCCATTCGCCTGAGACCGGCGCCCCCACCGCGCTGATGGAGATGGCCTATCGCCTTGCCGTCGACGACGCGCCCTACATCAAGTTCATCCGCTCGCACATGATCGTGCTCATCACGCCGGTCGTCGAAGTCGACGGCCGCGACCGCATGGTCGACATCTACAAGTGGCACCGCGCCCACCTCGACGAAAAATACCCCCACCTTCTTTACTGGGGCCACTATGTCGCGCACGATAACAATCGTGACGCCATGGGCATGACCCTCGACCTCACGCGCAACGTGCTCGACACTTACCTCAAATGGCATGCGCAGGTGCTGCACGACCTGCACGAATCCGTGCCGTTCCTCTACGACAACACCGTGGGCGACGGCCCTTACAACGCCTGGGTCGATCCCACACTGGCCGACGAATGGGCCGAGCTTGGCTGGAACAACGTCGCGCAGATGCAGAGCTTCGGCATGCCCGGCGTCTTCACCCACGGCGACTTCGATACCTGGAGTCCCGGCTACCTCATGTTCCTCGCTGCCATGCACAACGGCATCAGCCGCCTCTATGAGACCTTCGGCAACGGCGGCGCCGACACCGAGAAGCGCATCCTGTCGCCCGAAGAGTATTCGCGCACCTGGTATCGCCAGAACCCGCCGCTGCCCGTCGTCACCTGGTCGCAGCGCGACAACAACAATTACGAAGAAAGCGCGCTGCTCTCCACCATCTCCTACTTCTCGCAACACACCCACCACTTCCTCGAAAACTACTACCTCAAGAGCAAGCGCTCCATTGAGAAGCCTGAACTCGCCGGCCCCGCCGCCTACGTTCTTCCTCCCGACCCGGCCGACAACAACCGCGTCGTCGAGATGCTCAACGTCCTCAAGCGCCAGCATGTCGAGTTGCAGCAGCTCTCCGATTCAGCCACCTGCACACTGCCCGGCGAAAAACGCGGCGACAAGTCCCATCAGGAAACCTTCCCCGCCGGCAGCATCGTCGTCCGCATGGATCAGCCTTACTCCCGCATCGCTGATGCGCTCCTCGACCGCCAGTTCTGGGCCCCCGACGATCCCCAGAAACATCCCTACGACGACACCGGCTGGTCGTTCAGCGATCTCTTCCACCTCCACGTCGTCCGCGTTCCCGACGTTTCGATCCTCAAAGCCTCGATGACACCCGTCGATGATCCGTTGAAGCTCGCCGGCAAAATCGACGGCGCCGGCGCCGCCTATGCCGTCGCCAACAACGGCCAGGTTTCCTTGCTCTCGCTTGTCTACAAGATCAAGGGCGCAAAGATTCAGGCCGTCGACAAGCCCTTTGACGCTGGCGAGAAGCATTTCAACGCGGGTTCGCTCCTCATCAGCGGCATCTCGGAGGACGCGCTCTCCGCCGCGCTCCACGACCTCGGACTCGATGCCGAACGGCTCAGTGTCGCGCCCATGGTTTCAACCCACGACGTCGCCGCACCGCGCATCGCCATGATGCACACCTGGCTCGACACGCAAACCGAGGGCTGGTGGCGTTATGCGCTCGACGCGGAAGGCATCCCATACGACTACATCAGCACCCAGACCATCGCCAAAGAGGCTGACCTTCGCTCCAAATACGACGTCATCCTCTTCGCCCCCTTGGGCCGCGCATCGAGCGAAGAAATCATCGACGGCCTGCCCATGTGGAACAACCCCTTGCCCTGGCAGAAAACCGACCTCACGCCCAACCTCGGTCGCATTGATTCCACCGATGACATGCGGCCCGGCCTCGGCTACGACGGCCTCGAGCATCTGAAGAAGTTCATCGCCGGCGGTGGTCTCCTCATCACCTGCGAAGACACCGCCCAGTTCGCCATCGATACCGGCCTCGCTCCCGGCGTCAGCGTCGCCCCGCACGGCGAGGCGCGCGTCGTGGGCACGGTGCTGAACACCGTCTTCGTCGATCGCGAGAGCCCCGTTGCCTTCGGCTACGGAACCTCGGTTCCGGTCATGAGCGCCAATGGAATGGCCTTCAATGTCAGCAATACGCTGGGCCGCGCGGGGTTCCGCGTCCTCATGGATCCCTACGCGGAACGCCCCACCGGCCGTGGCAGTCTCGAAGACAGCGACGAGCCGCAGGGCCGCAAGATCGCCGAGGCCGAGCCGCTCGAAAAGCAGCAGCCATGGCAGCCGCGCAAGCTCAACGAAGAGCAAATGCGTAACAATCCCATGGTCATCCCGGATGCGATGAGGCCCGACGTCATCCTGCGCTTCTCTGACGCTAAAAGCATGCTCCTCGATGGCCTTCTCGACAAAGCCGGCTCCATCGCCGAGCACGCCATCGTCGTCGATGCCCATCTTGGCCAGGGCAACGTGCTCCTCTTCGCGAACAACCCCATTTATCGCGGCGAAACCATCGGCACTTATGGCCTCGTCTTCAATGCCATCCTGAATCACGACCACCTGGCGCGGCCTTCCGGCAACGCCTCCAGCGGCCAGAAAGGAGAAGAGTAGCCACAGGCACTGGACGAACCACGCCGGTCATTAGCGGGCCTTTTCGCCGCCGTCCTTTTGTGTCACACTGTCACCCATGGGAAGCAAAGACAAAGGCAGGAAAGAAGCAAAGAAGGCACCCAAACCCAAGCCGAAACCTGAGCCGAGTCAGAAGCGCGAAATCTTCACGCCGGCCCCGCCAAAGTAGGTCCCGGCGTCGACTCTGCGCTATCGTCACTCGCAGCAAAAGGCCCTCCCGCGGGAGGGCCTTGTCACTTGTGATCGTCAATTCAGGTTTTGAAGGGTACGGGCCTCAGCCCGTACGTTCCTCCGGGAAAATCAGCGGGGTTTCAGCCACTGCGGGACCGATTCATGCATTTGCTGAGCACCCGCGAAGGATCTATCCAACCACTTCGATGCCCATAGAGCGCGCTGTGCCCTTGATGCTCTTGATGGCCGCGTCGATCGACGCCGCATTCAGGTCCGGCATCTTCTGCGTCGCAATCTCGCGCACCTGCTTCTCGGTCACCTTGCCCACCTTGTCCTTGTTGGGCGTGCCCGATCCCTTTTGCAGACCCGCCGCCTTCTTCAGCAGCACCGCCGCCGGCGGAGTCTTGGTGACAAATGTGAAGCTGCGGTCGCCGTAAACGGTAATCACGACCGGAATGATGAGCCCAACCAGGTCCTTGCCCTGCGTCTTGGCATTGAACTGCTTGCAGAACTCCATGATGTTTACCTGCGCCTGGCCCAGTGCGGGGCCAACGGGCGGCGCAGGCGTTGCCTTCGCGGCCTCAATCTGCAGCTTGACCACTGCAGTTACTTTCTTCGGAGGTGCCATGTGTCGGTTCCTTCGGTACCAGCTTCCAGCTCCTGGCTGTGAGCTCTCAACTGGTCATTCTTGGTGCGGATTTTGGTGTTGCGCTCCAGCGTTCGCGTTCAAACCGGGGGCAGCCAGGTCGCCGCCGGCTAGAAGCTAGAAGCTAATAGCTGAAAGCTGCAACTACTCAATCTTTTCCACTTTGCCGAACTCCAGTTCGACCGGCGTCGAGCGCCCGAAGATCGTCACCATCACCTTCATCGTCTCGCGATCCTCGTTGATCTCATCCACCACGCCGTTGAAGTTGGCAAAGGGTCCCTCGGTGATGCGGACCTGCTCGTTCTTCTCAAACTTGATCTTCAGCCGCGGCTTGTCCTTCGATACTTCTGACCGGAAGAGGATCGAACTCACTTCTTCTTCCGACAGCGCCACCGGCTTGTCGCCCGTGCCCAGGAAGCCCGTCACCTTGGGCGTGTCTTTCAACACGTGCCACAGGTTGTTGTCGAGATCCATCTCCACCAGCACATAGCCAGGCAGGAACACCCGCTCCACCGTGCGCTTTTTCCCGTTGATGATCTCGGTGACCGGCTCGGTGGGAATCATCACCCGTCCCACCCTGTCCTTCAGGCCGAATGCCTGCACACGGCTCTCGATCGACTCGCGCACTTTGCGCTCAAAGCCTGAGTACGCATGCAAAATGTACCAGCGAAAGCGCTCGTTGCGCTCAGGCTGCGCCTCCGGTTCCACTTGCCCGGCTGTCTGCTCGTGTTCTTCTGCCATTTTTTCTCGATTCGCCGCCGGCCCTACTGCCCGGCGCCCAGACGGGTGAGTATCTGGTGCACTCCCCTGCTGAAGATCATGTCTACCACCCAGAAGAAAAGCCCAAAGAGAAACGTCGTCACAATCACCACGGAGGTCGTCGCCTCCACTTCCTTCCGCGTAGGCGCCACTACCTTGCGCATCTCCGCGCGCACATCGGTCAGAAAGCGCGTGAAATTCGTCCAGATCCCCATCGCGCCATCGGTGACGTTCGAAAGCGCACCTGGCTCCTGCACCTTGGCGGAGCGTTGCTCGCCCTTTTCGATTGCTGTTTTGCTTGCCATACTTCTAATCCTTTGCGCCCGGCGTTCGGCCCGGCGCATCCCGTACTGATCTGGCAGGGGCGGAGGGATTCGAACCCCCAAGTTCGGTTTTGGAGACCGACAGTTTAACCGTTG
>Ga0335072_10012272_pt1 | contig 12236 bp, 11 predicted proteins | sample Lox_Sample_21_FD_206725 | JGI IMG/M metagenome (GOLD analysis project Ga0335072, IMG submission 206725) | Soil microbial communities from Loxahatchee National Wildlife Refuge, Florida, United States - Lox_Sample_2.1 | ecosystem: Environmental > Terrestrial > Soil > Wetlands | place: USA...
CGTGATAGCCCCACGCCGGGCCGGTGTCGACGGCGCCGGGCAGGCTGGCTTCGGTCACGACGGGCCTGGTACGGCTCGTCCCGGCCAGGCTGGTGAGCTGGAGCCAGGTGGCGCCGCCGCCTTGCTCGCAGGTCGCCGAGTACAGCCCGGGGTAGGTGACCCACGGGGTCGGGACCTTTTCCTTTAGCGTGAGCTGGCTGGCGGTCAGCAGATAGGGGTCGAGGTCGCCGGTGCCGCCGCCGAGGGCGGCCGGGTTGACGCAGGCGACCTGCTGCCCGGCCTTGGCCGTCTCCTGCGACTGCAGGCTCGTGCCCTGGCCGGGGCGGCCGAACACGGAGTTGGCGGGCGGCTCGGAGGAATAAGACGAGAAGGCGATCGCGCAGCGGGCCTGAGTGGCGGAGGTGCACAGCGGGACGTTCGTGAACGTCGACCCGACTGTCTTACCGTCCGGGACCTGGAGATTCCCGCCGACCAGGATCGCGACCAGCAGGCGGCGCAGTACCGGCGGCTGGTGGTCGAGCTGGGCGGAGATCAGGTGGATCAAGATCGCCGCGCCTTGTGAGTCACCGATCAAGATGATCGGCCTGCCGCCGGTATGGGCCAGGAACCACTGCCAGGCCGGGAGCACGCTGTCGTAGGCGACGGTGAACGTCGAGCGCATAAGCGTCTCGTCGCCCGCCAGCCCCTTCAACACGGTCTGGAGGGTCTGCCCGTGGTAGAGCGGTGACCACACGTCGCAGACCTGAGAGAAGGGAGCGGCTTCTTCCGTCGCGATGTAGTTATCGAGCGAGGTCACCGCGAGGCTGGTGTTGCCGGTGCTGGTCTGGGTCACACTCGTCGTCGGATTGAGGTAGAAGCAGGCGAAATTCGACGCCGCCGCGGAAGACGGCCCGGCGGCGGGCGTGACTGCGCCGCTCGCCGAGACGGCCGAGATCGCTGAGTTAGCGGCGCACGGGTCAGGTGACTGACCGGGTCGGCACAGCCACGCCAGGCCCGCGGCCTGGCCCGTCGTCTTGCCGGGTGCGGCCGCGCCCGGGCTCGCCGAGGAGCAGCCGGCCGTCACCAGTGCCAGGACGAGGGTGCTGCCGAGAATTCCGCCGTATAGCCGGCGACGGCTACGGGCACCAGTGGTCTGCGTCATGAGGCCCATCATTGTCCCCTTTGCCGGTTGCGTCTCGCTGGCCTTGCCCGGAGGTGGCGGTGAGCGGTTAGGTCATGGGCGCAGGCGGGCCGGCTTCACGCGCGCGATGACGCCGTGCCTGGTCGCGCACGACCTAACGGCCCGCGCGGGCCGCCCCGCAAGCCTGGTCATCGTGACAGAAGCGGCCGGGCGATGCCGGCTCCTAGCGTCGGAGGCGTACCTGGCGCCGGCAGGGGAGGAAATCGGATGGAAGTCCCCGCGTACCCGCTGGCCGAGCGGGACCGGCGCTGGGCGCTGGCCCGCAAGCTCATGGCGGCCGAGGAGGTCGATGCGCTGATCGCCTATGGCGCCCACGAGTGCGCCGGGGAGGCGGGGTTGGCGCCGGACTCATACTTCATACCAGCACGAGCAGCGGCAGCCAGCGGCGCGCAGGCCGGCGTTGACTGTCCACCGGCTGCGACCGTCCGGCGGCCCGATGAGAGAACCGTAACGGGGCCAGTGGCACGCGCCTCCGTTCGGGATGACCGTGATTTTCATCCCGAACGGGGTCGCGTTGCCCTTAACCGCTGACTGCACCAGGAGTCCGGCGAAAGCGGCCGGCACGGTTCGTGATCCCTGCTGGCCCCAAGCTGGCGGCTCCTTACGATCCCTCGTTCCTGCCGGGCGGACGCAGCACGGAGATGCCGGTCGCGGCGAGGTCGTCGCCGGTGCAGAGCACGGGGTGCCCGGTCCGCTCGGCGAGCGCGTACGTGAAGCAGTCGCCGAAGTTGAGCGCGGCTGGATGCCTTCCCTTGCCGTATCTCCGCCACCCGCTCATCGCACGGGCCGCCAGCTCTTCATCGACGGCGACGATGTCGATCTTCGCATCGCGGAGAAACCTGTCGACGACATCCTGCCCGGCCGGCCCGAGGCGGGCCTCGATGACGATGCCCAGCTCAACCCGGTGTTTAAGCTGTCCCGGCCGCCGGGTTAGCTGAGTTTCAAGAGCGCGTGCGCGTTCCCGTGTTCGATCTTCGCCCGGACCTGCGGGTCGAGTGCGGATGCGCCGAGCCATTCGGAGGCCTCGACCATCGACTCGAAGGGGTGGTCGACGGAGAACATGACGTTGTCCTCGCCGAGCGCGTCGAGGGCGCAATACAGCGGGTCGTTGGAGAAGGCACCGGCGGTGGTGACCCGGATGTTACGCCGGACCAGCTCGGACGGCGTCTCCTCGGCAGCGTGGTCGGCGAACGCGCGGGACCGCTGATCAATGCGCCACAGCAGGAACGGTTCCCACCAGGCCGAGCTGCTCGACGGCGCGCTGAAGTTCCTTCGCGCCCTCTTCGGGATGCTGCAGGGGAGTGGTAGCGAAGGCCGCGAACCGGTCCGGCCGCGCCCGCACGACCTCGGCGAAATGGTCGTTGGCCTCCTGGGCGAGCCGGAGGGCGGTCTGCGGCTCGAGGAAACCCTGGACTGTGCCGGCGTTCGACAGCACGGCCAGGTCGATCCCGCTCTGATCCATCAGCTCCAGCCGGCGCGACGTGTCGGTCAGCTGGGGGATGATCCGTTGCTGGAACTGCTCCGGGATCATCGGCACCACTGTGCGCCAGCGGTCGATGTGGTCCTCCCGGTCGAGCAGCACGTGCTCTTCGAGTGCGATCTTTCCCGTGATTGCTCCTCCTTGGTTGCGGGATGCCACCGGGCCCGGGTCCGGCGGGCCCGGACCCGGCTCGATTACCTGGCCATGCGATGAGCATCGGCGGACGGTGGGTGAGCGCACATCACGCGATCCGCGTGAGTGATCAGCGGCCATCGCCGTAGCCCCGGCGGGCCGCCGGCCGTGGTTCCCCAGCACGCGAACCGCGCCGGGAGGAGAGGGCGCCCGCGGCGGCGGCGGCGAGCCCGGCGACCGCCGCCGCGAAGACCAGCGCGGTGGCGTGCAGGCCGTAGTGCGTAGTGGTGATGCCGGCGATCAGCGGCGGCAGGCCGGACGCCAGGTAGCTGACGATGAAGACGGCCGCGATCAGCCCGGCCCGGCCGGCCGCCGGGGCCGAGGCCACCGCGGTGCGGTAGGCGCCGGTGAAGGCCGTTCCGTATCCGAGCCCGGCTATCCCGGTACCGATTAGCACGACCGCGGCGTCGCCGGTTTCGATCGCCGCGATCGTCGCTCCGGCGCCGGCCGTCAGTGCCAGGCAGCCGCCGAGCATGAGAGCCGCCGCGGGGGCCTTGCGGACAGCCAGGGCGGTCACTGCGCCCACGCCGGTGAGCAAGAAGACCACGGCGCCGCCCCACAGCAGGTTGCGGGAGCCGGACAACTGCGCGGCCAGCGAGGGTCCCAGCGACAGGTAGAAGCCGCCCAGCGCCCACATGGCCACCAGGGCGGGCACGGCCCGGGCGAACGCTCCCCGCGCCGCGCGCGGCACGCCGACACGCGGCCGCATCGAGCCCAGCGCGCCAGCCCGGATGGTTCCCGGCTCAGGCATCAGGGCTACCAGGAAGAACGCGACCAAGAAAGCCCCGAGCAGCAGCCACCACACCAGCTGGGTCGGCGCCGGGCCGTACTGGACCAGCACGCTGGTGAGCAGCCCGCCAACGGCTATGCCGGCGACAGGCGCGGTGCTCGACATCAGCGGCGCGAGGCCGCTGCGGGGCCGCAGGTCCAGCAGCACCGCGCCGAGCGTGTTAGCCGCCGCGCCGACGGCTATCCCCTGCAGGGCCCGGGCGGCGAACAGCAGCCCGGCCCCGCTCGCGACGAGGAACAGCACGCTCGCCGCCACCTCCGCGACGACGGCCGCGATGATCAGCGGCCGGCGCCCTACGTGGTCCGACAGGGAGCCGAAGACCAGCAGCGTCACCAGCAGGAACAGCATGTAGATCGCGAACACCGCGGTCAGCGTGGTCGCGGAGAACCCCCACTTCGCCTGGTAGACGCCGTACAACGGGGTCGGCGCCGAAGATGCGTAAAAGAACAGAACCATCAGCGCCACCGTCACCCAGAACATCACTGGCTGGGGCAGCGTGTGCCGCCGCAATAGCCCAGCCCGGGTTCCCGGAGTCTGAGCGTCACGTTCAGGGCTTACAGAACGGATCGCCATGACCTTCCTCCTGTCGTCTACTCGCCTGAGCCGCCCCTGTTGCCAGGGGGCCGGCCCGGATCCCGGCTCGATCACCGGGTTCACGAGTTGACCATCGGCGGTAGACGGGTGACCGCGCGTCGCGCGATCTTAGTGAGTCCGGTGCGGAGGATCGCCTATGAGCAGGGAACGAGCAGACGCCATCGCGGTCGTCGGTGCGTGACTCGCCATTCGAACCCGGAGGAGGCCTGTTACGCCTCCCGCTCGGCCCCTACCTGCACAACAGCCACGGTGGCGGGTTTGGCGCTGAGATTGCGCCATGCGTGCCGCGTACCGTTTTGCACGACTGTGTCTCCGGGCCCCAGCCTGGTCAGCTGCCCGTCGTCTAGTTCCAGCCAGAGGTCACCGTCCAGCACGATGACGTAGTCGACGCTGTTGGTGGTGTGCATGCCGGAGTGGTCAGGCTCGAGCAGTTCGGCGATGCCGGGGAAGGCGATCCGGCGCTCGGCAGTGGCGGCGGCCGCGTCGAAGGACGGGTCGGCGTACACGGAGTCCGGGGGGAACCGGATGATGAGGAAGCAGGTACCGCCGGGCGCAGGCAGCTGGCGGCGGACACCGGGTGTCGGGTCGGACCCGTCTTGCCGCATTGGCTCGCCGGGCGCGGTGGCCCAGAGCATCGAGGTGCTCATTCCCGGCACGCTCACCAGGTCATGACTGCGGGGAGCGGGTCCGTCACTAACGACTGCGGCGCGCCCGCTGGCATCCAGTCCGGTGACCACCCGGCGGATCTTCATGCGTCTTCCCCGTACGCGGATCGGTGGTAACGGCTCGTCCTGCCGGTGCGGGAGGGGGCGAGCAGCCCCAGGGCGCGGGAGCGCTCGACGGCCTCGGCCCGGCCGTGGGCGCCGAGTTTGACGTACAGGTGGCCGATGTGGGTCCGCACGGTGTTCGGCGAGACGGACAGTTCCCTGGCGATCTCCGGCGCCGTAAGGTTGGTCGGCAGGTAGCGCAGCACCCGAAGCTCGCTGGCGCTGAGCGGCTCGGGCAATGGCTGCGGCTCCGAAGGCGGCGGTCCCGGCGGGGTCGCCGCTAGCATGCCGCGGATGCTGGCGATCAGGGACGCGTGGGCGGTGGCGTGCCGGGCGTGGCGCTCGAGCAGGTCCGGGGAGCGGAGCAGCAGGAACGGGGTCAGTGCGCCGTCGGGCTCGGCGCGGTCGAGGGCGCGCTCGAGGGCGCCATCGGCGGCAGCCTGCTCGCCGAGCGCGTCCCTGGCGGCCGCCTCCAGCACGTATGCCAAGACCAGCCAGAATCCCAGGTTGGCGGGAGCGGGACTGGCCAGGATCGGCGCGAGTTCGGCGAGCGCCGCGCGCGGGTCACTCTGCGCGAGTCGCAACGTCGCAGTGGCGATGCGGATCTCGCCGTGCTCGCGGTCCCGACCGCCGAGGCCCGCGAGGATCTGCGCGGCGCGCTCAGTCTGGCCGAGCCGCACCAGAGAGTGGACCAGTTGTGCCCGTGCCCGGGGGATGACGTGATGCGGAGTGGCGAGCCGCCGGGCCAGCGGCTCGACCGCTTCGAAGGCGGACAGCGCGGCCGCGTCCCGGCCTCGCGCCTGCTCAAGCACGCCACGGTCGTAGCGGATCGACAGGCATTGGGCTGGCAGGGCCTCGGCCGTGAGGGTGCGTTCGGCCTCTTGAATCCACGGCTCCGCCTCGTCCGGCCGTCCCTGCCCCGCCAGCAAGGTTCCCAGTGCCCCACAGGCGACGCCGAAGGCAAGGTCGCCGGTCCAGCCGTGCTTCTGGGCTAGCTCAACCGCCTGCCTGCCGTAGGCGGCCGCTCGCACATAAGAGTGGAAAAGGACTGCCGCCGACTGGTAGGCGAGACCCGTGAACTCAAGGTAAGGCCGCCCGATCCGGCGGGCCAGCGCGACGCCGCGTTCCAGGTGCTGTCCTGCCTCCTCGCGCCTGGCTGTCCAGTACAGGGTGCTGCCCAGGCTGATCAGCGACAGGGCACGGAGGTCCTCCATGAGGCCCGGCCGCGCCGCGTCTGCGTCCTCGGTCATGGCCGCCAGCTGTTGTGCCTGTTCAGCCACGCCGGGCAGGTTCCCGCGCCGGCTCGCCAGCAGCAGGCTGACCACTCCGAGCAGCAGCCGGAGCTGGTCGCGCCTTGCCTCGGGCACGCTCTGCGATCGCCGCTCGGCCAGGCCAAGGCGCTGTTCGGCTGCCTCCAGCGATCCTCGCGCCAGCTCATCGGCCGCGGCCACCACGGCGAGCTCGGCATCCGTCGACAGCTGGCCTGCCGGGAACCCGGCCAGCAGGTCATGTACTGCGCCGGCCTGTCCGTCAAGATGCAGGCCGGGCCAGTAGTCGGCGAACAGCCGCGCGGCCAGGTCCCAGTCCTGGGCCGCCTGAGCGTGACGGATGGCCTCCGCCGGGTACCCGTGCCCGGCAAACCACCCGGCGGCGGCGGCGTGCAGCCCGGTGATCTCGCCGGGGGCTGTGCGCCGCAGTTCCAGCTGCAATAGGTCGGCGAACATCTGGTGGTAGCGGAACCAGGTTCGCGCCGCGTCCAGCGACACCACGAACGATCCCGCCTGTTCCAGGTCCTGCAGGAGCCGCTCCCCGCCCTCGTCCCCGGTCAGCAGCCTGGCCAGTTCCCCGTTGACCCGCTCAAGCACGCTGGTGCGCAGCAGCAGCCGCCGCACCTGCTCGCTGTACCGGTCCAGCACCTCGGCCAGCAGGTAGTCAGCCACCGTCCGCTCAGTACCTGAGAACTCGGCCGCGAACCGGACTGGGTCCGGATGCCCGGCCAGGGCCAGCGCCGCCAGCCGCAGCCCCGCCGCCCAGCCCTCGGTCCGCTCATGCAGCGCCGCCAGCGCGAGGTCCGGCAGCTCGACCTCTGCCGCCGCAAACAGCTGACCGGCCTCGGCCAGCGTAAACTTCAGGTCGGCCGCGCGGACCTCGGCCAGCTCACCTTCCAGCCGCAGCCGGTGCAGGCCGAGCCGCAGGTCATGCCGGGCGGCGAGCACGAACCGCAGCTGCGGCGGTGCGCGCATCACCAGCAGCTCAAGCTGCCGCAGCGCGTCCGAGGAGCCCAGCTCGTGCACGTCGTCGATGACCAGCCACAGCCGGTCCTGCAACGGTGCCAGGTCCGCAAGCAGCCGCTCCACGAGGCCCCATGCGTCCAGGTCAGGCGCCGCGGACACCGCCCGCACCAGCCCAGCCCCGGCGGAGGTCTGGCGCAGCGCTCCGGCCACAGACAACCAGAACCGCTGCGGGTCACGCTCCCAGCGTCCGGCCGGCACCCACGCCGCCCGTCCGGCCACCTCCGCCTGGCTGAGCCATGAGCGCAGCAGCACCGTCTTGCCGCTGCCCGCTGGCGCTGACACGACTGTCACCCGCGCCGTGCCGCCGAGCCGCTTCAGCAGCAGTGGACGCGACACCACTGTCCTGGTGACGCCGCCAACCCCACCCCGCGCCACGGAGCCCGGTCCTCCCGGTGGGTTCATGACCGTTATCATCCCATCGTGCCGGGCGGCGGAACCATCCCATCCCGGGGCGACTAGCTGGAGAGAGGGCCGACGGGGGAGCCGCGAGTCAGATTGTGCCGCCCTGGGCGTCGGATGTGACCCGGATCACGGCCAGCGCCTGACCGGACCGGCCGGCTGAGGTCGCCGCAATCACGCAGACATGGTGACGCCCGCTCACCCATCCGAACCCGAGCCTGGGATCAGCAATGACTGACGGAGAAATGCCGCGAGGACCAATCAAGTGCCCGATCGTCCGCAGCATCGTGCTCTACGTGGTCACCGCGAGTGCACGCCACGGAGTCATACCATGCGTTACCGCACCCTCGGCCGGACAGGGATCAAGGTCAGTCCGTACGCGCTCGGTGCGATGATGTTCGGTGCCATCGGCGGCCATCGTCATGAGACCCGCGCCGCGCAGACGCGCACCCTAGCGGTGCAAGGCCGCACCTGGGGGCGCGAGCAGTCCCAGGGCGCGGGCGCGCTCGACGGCGCCGGCCCTGCCGGACGTAGCGGATGGCGACACCACCCCACCCGCGCCGTGGCCAGCCCCGCTTCGGTCCGCTGACTCCGATGCCGCGGCAGGTTCCACACCGACGATGATCTTACGGCCGCCCGAGCACGCGGACAAGGTGGCGCCTGCTCGCCAAGGCGAGTCCGAGGATGCGCACCCCACGCTCCGACGCCGGCGCCCTATCGACGAATCACCAAGATGACGTGATGCCCGCTCACCCGGCCCATTCCGAGTATGGAACCGATCCGGCCCGCTCCATCGGACCAGATCCCGCAAGTGACACCCGGCAGAAAGTCAACCAGAAAAGGAAACGTCATGATCTGCCACACTCTCATCTTCTCCTTCGGCGAAGGCCGCACCGCCGCCGAGCGCGACGAATTCCTGGCCACCGTGCGCGAGATCTGTCTGGGCTCGGGGCTCACCAGCCAGGTCGAGACCCGCGTCCACCAGCCGCTGCCCAATGACTCATACGCTCAGACGTTCGTGTCGTCGGCGATCGTGCAGCTGTTCTGCGACGACCTCGAAACGGTCGAGAAGCTCTCTGGCTACGACAAGCTGGTCACGTTCGAGCGCGAACAGCAGCAGAAGCCCTACAGCGTCGTCTGGATCAACCACGAGCCCATCACCCCGGCCGCCGCGGGCTAACCTGCTGGCGGCCGAACGGCCGACGTACCAAACGTTCGAGAGGGAGAAGCGAACAGATGTACGACAAGGTGAAATGGCCCGAGCGGTATGACCCGAGAACGTCGGCTCTCTACGCGCTTAACGACATCGACGTGAACGCACCGCCTGAAGTGGTATGGAAGCTGCTAGTCGACGCCGAGAACTGGTCGAGCTACTTTCCTCCGGAAGATCAGGTCAACATCCTGAGTGGTGAGTCAGAACTGGCGCTCGGAACCAAGTTCAGCCGGGTGACGGTCGGGTTTCCCATGAGTCTGAACGTGACAGAGTACGAACCCTACAGAAGGCTCTCGTGGGAGACCGTAGTCGACGGCGATGAAACCGGTGCGAGCGCGTACCACGGCTGGGTAATCACGTCCACGGACGAAGGCTGTCACGTACTGACCGAGGAAACGCAGCAGGGCGCCTTCTTCCTTGAGGAACTGGGGCGCAAGCATCCCGGTGCGCTCTACCGCTACCACCAGGACTGGGTCGAACGCCTTGCCCGAGCCGCAGAGGCAGAGGCGGCGAAGCTCGCGGACTGACCCGCATAGGAGTTGAGAATTGGGGCGGGCCGGCGCTGAGGGGCCGGCCCGCCCCAAGGTGGTCGGTCTCCCAGCGTTATTGGCCCCCCGGCCAGCGCCCTCCGGCCACGGGGAGCCTATGCCCGGGGGGCAAGCAGCCCGAGACCGCGGGCACGGGCGACGGTCTCGGCCCGGCCGTGGGTGTCTAGCTTGGCGCACAGGCCACCGGCGATTGCCAGCTCACAGACTCACGGCTTGCAGGGCGACTTGGGCTCACGCAATCATGGTGATTCCAGGGATGCGATCAGTAATCCACAGAATCTGCTCCCGTCGGTTCGGTTGTGTTCTCCCCTTACTGGGATTCGGGCTGCCTGGTGAAGTAGTGGCCTTCGCTAAGGTCGGCGATCGGCCCGGGGCGCTCGGGGCGCCACCAGAGCAGCTTCTGGGTCGGGGCGCTGGAGGCAGGGCAGGGCGAACGGGGCCATCCAGGTAAAGTGGCCCTCCGCTTCCTCGCGCGGGTTTGCCCAGCTGACGTGGACGGGTCTGGCCTGCGACTTCTTCGATGTCGACTGCGCGGTGACCCTGCGCCGCAGCTATGTGTTCTTCGTGATCGAGGTGGGCGCTCGTCACGTCCATGTCATGGGCGTGACCGCGCACCAGGACGGTGCGTGGACGGTGCAGCGGGCCCCGGAACCCGCTGATGGACCTGGGTGAGCGTGCCCCCCAGTTCCGGTTCCTGGTCCGGGATCGGGCCGGGCAGTTCACTGAGGCGTTCGACGCAGTGCTGTCGGCTGCGGGAATCGAGGTGGTGACCCGGTGCAGGGTCCGCGCGTAGCTGGCCGATTCCGGGTTCGCGTGCGGATAATCAAGTCGAGGATGGCGATGACCTTGCAGGTAAAGCTTCGCCGGCGGGGGTAAGGATCCGGGTCGAACAGGCAAGAGTCAGGCTCGGTCGAAGAAGGCGCGCAGGGCTGCGCCGGCGTGGTCTTGCAGGCAGGGGTCTTCGACGATCGGGTGGGCTGCCGCCTGGTCGACGACTGGTCCCGTTATCTTGCCTGGGGCACTGGCCCAGAAGCGGCCGGTTCCGTAGGCGGGGTCGAGCACGCCGGCTGCGAGGTGCTCTGTGCCGACGTCGAGTCTGTGGCTGCGCCCGAGCAGGGCGTTAACTCGCGGGATGAGCAGGCGCGCGGGAAGCGGGAGGTCGCGCAGGACGCCTGTGCCCGAGGTGTTGCCGGGTGACATGGCGACCGTTCGCAACTCGGGGTGGCTTCGTGCCAGGGCGCCGATCCAGAGCGCTCCCAGGAGTTTCGTCTGACCGTGGGCTAGTGCCCGGTCGTAGTTGCGGCTGTCGAACCATGAGCCGTCGATCCATGAGGAGAACTCCGCGACCGAGCCGTCCGCGATGGCGGGCGTCGGCAGGCGAAGTGCTGGCACGCCGAACGCCGCCTCGCTCCCGACGAACTCGACTGTTCCCCGCAGCAGGCCGGCGGAGAGCAGGAGATCGACGAGCGCGGCGTGCCCGACGATGTTCGCCGCGAACATCTGGCTGACGCCGTCCGGGGTCCGCGCCCGGGGCTGGGCGCCGCCCGTGCCCCCGGCGTTGAGGACGATGGCATCGAGGGGTTCCTCAAGCTGAGCTGCCGCCGCCCGCACGGACGCGATGGATGCCAGGTCAATCTGCGACACCGCGAACCGCACGTTCGGGAACTGGGCCTGTAGGCGGTCCCTGAGTGCGGTTCCGCGCTCGGCGTTCCGGACCGCGAGCACGACGTTGCCGAAGTCGCGCTCACGGGCAAGGCGACGGGCGAGGCTCTGGCCGAGGCCGCCCGTCGCCCCGGTGATCATGACGGCACCCGGATGACTACTGCTGGACATGGGGCGCTCCTTTACACGAGCCCCGGGAGGGGCAGGACGGTGGTGTTCCTCGTCGCGGAGTTGCCGTGAACGGCACGGGGAAGCTGTGTCCCCCGTCAGCGGCCGACGGGGGATGCCGCTGACGCGAATGTCCTAGCCCGGTCCCATCAGGGCGAGTGCTGGAGTTGCGGCCTTTACCGCCCGCGGAATCTCCCGACGGCGTCCTCAGTGGCCGGGGTGAAGAGGTTGACGAGGTTGCCGTCGGGGTCGCGGAACAGGATGGAGCGATTTCCCCAGGGCATGAGCGTCGGCTCCTGCACCCATTCGCTGACGAGAGGCTTTAGCCGCTGGTACTCGGCGTCGACGTCATCGACCGCGAAGTCGATGACGGCAGTCTGGTTGCGCCCGGGCTGGGCCGCGTTGTTGAACAGTTCCGCCGTCTTGGCGTGGGCGAGGGCGACGGTGGCCGACGGGTACCGGAGCTCGGCGAATACGGGCGCGAGCCAGGTCGCCGAGATTCCGGTTACCTTCTCGTAGAACTCCACCATGGCGTCGAGGTGGTCGGTGATGATGCGGACTGAGGCGAAGTCCATTGGCTGCTTCCTTCGTATCGGGAACTTATGCTACGCTACAGTATCGTAGCGGAAAATCAACTGCTACGCTACGGTAGCGTAGCGGAGATGTCAACACGGAAGGCGGTCGCGAATGGCGAAGGGGACTGACGGGAGCCGCGGCGGCGAGCAAGTTGCCCCGGTGCCCGCCGTCAGGGCAGCCTCCGACCCTCGTGTCGTTCTTTCGCGCGAGCGGGTACTGGCGGCGGCCCTGGACCTGCTAACCGAGTCCGGCCTGGGCGAACTCACGATCGACGATGTATCGAGGCGCTCGGGCGTCGCGAAGACCACCATCTACCGGCACTGGCCGAACAGGGCTGCGCTCGTCATCGACGCGTGCCTGCGGATGGACGATG
>Ga0335072_10012274_pt1 | contig 12234 bp, 5 predicted proteins | sample Lox_Sample_21_FD_206725 | JGI IMG/M metagenome (GOLD analysis project Ga0335072, IMG submission 206725) | Soil microbial communities from Loxahatchee National Wildlife Refuge, Florida, United States - Lox_Sample_2.1 | ecosystem: Environmental > Terrestrial > Soil > Wetlands | place: USA: Florida...
CCGCTTTCAATTACAAGGCTGTCGCTCGACTGCGTCCGGGTGTGGCCCTCGACGCCGCGCAGTCGGAGGTGGATGGAATTTCACGCCGGCTTGAGATCTCCTATCCGGCTGACAATCGCGGCAAACGACTGGTGGTGGAAACGCTGCGGAAGACACTCACCGGAGATGCGCGGCCCACGCTGCTGCTGTTGTGGGCGACGGCCGGATTGATTCTGCTCATTGCCTGCGTGAACGTGACCCATCTTGAGCTGGTGCGCTCGCTCGAGCGGCAACGCGAGATTGCGATTCGCAAGGCGCTTGGCTCGTCGCGCTGGCAGGTAATCCAGCCTGTGATGCTCGAAGGCTTGCTGGTTGCTCTGCTGGGTGGCGCGGCCGGAGTGCTGCTTGCATTTCCGGCTGTGCGCCTGCTTGTGGCCATGGCGCCGGCGGGGTTGCCGCGTGCCAATGAGATTCATCTCAACGGTTGGGTGCTGGCGTTCACGCTGGCAACTGCCGTAGTCACTGCGCTGACGGCTTCGCTGTTGCCCGCACTGCGCGCAGCGAAAGTCGATCCTGCTGAAGCGTTGAAGCGCGATACCTCGCGGGGTATGAGTCGGCATGGCGCGGCGGCTCTGCGCGACGGGTTGGTGGTTGCCGAGGTGACGGCAACTTTTATCCTGGCTCTTGGCGCGGGGCTGCTGCTGCGCACAATGAACAACCTGATAGCACGCGATATGGGTTATGACACTCGCCGCATGCTGGTTGTGGATGCGGATGCGCCCGCACACTCTACAGAGGATGCAAAACGGGTGGTGCGGCAGTTCAATGAGCAGTTCACTGAGCTCGCGGCTCTGCCCGGCGTAGAACGCGTGGCGGGCATCATGGGACTGCCCACGGGCAGCTACGGCTCCAATGGCTACTACCAGACCAGAGGCGGCTTGCCTGTGGACCCGCGTCATGAAGCGTCCGCCAACTTCAGCGTGTCGAGCCCAGGTTATTTCCAGACCATGGGTATTCCAATCAATCGTGGACGCGACTTCGACGCGCAAGACACTTACAGCGGCCGCTTTGTGGCCGTGATCAGCGAGTCGCTTGCGCGCCGGAGCTTTGGGAACACCGATCCACTCGGCAAGCAGATCCAGTGCGGACTCGACTCGAACAACTGGATGACTGTGGTTGGCGTTGTGGGAGACGTGCGCCAGGACTCGCCGGCCGAGGCGCCTGGGCCCACGCTCTACATGCCCATGGCGCAGCATCCGTTTTACGCCAACCAGATTCACATCGTGGTGCGCACGCGCGTTGCTCCGCTCACGCTGATGGGCGCGGTGCAGAAGAAGATCCTCGCGGTCAATCCACTGGTTGCCCTTCGCTTCACCACCATGGATGCGATGGTGCATCAGTCCATGGCCTCGGAACGCTTTCGCGCGGCGCTTATCTCCTGCTTTGCAGCGGTAGGGCTGCTGCTGGCGATGCTCGGTGTCTATGGCACAATGGCCTACTCCGTCGCACAGCGAACCTTCGAGATCGGCATTCGCATGGCATTCGGCGCAAATCGCAATGTCATCCTTCGAAGCGTGCTTCAACACGCCGCAAAGCTTGCCGGTTGCGGCGTGCTAGCCGGATTTTTGTTGGGTCTGGCGGTGACGCGACTCGTCGCCAGCATGCTTGTGGAAGTGCGGCCCATGGACCCGATCAGCATTGCGGCATCGGCGCTGCTGCTGCTGCTCACCGCCCTGGCCGCCGCTTTCATGCCTGGCTGGAGGGCCACGCATGTGGACCCGATGAGCGCGCTGCGCACTGAATAATCGAGCGTCAAACGATACGCAGGCGAACCAGGGGTTCTGCAGAATCAATCGGCACCGCGCTGATCTCACAGGCAGACCGTTCCACGGTCTGCGGCAGCCTCGCGTAGCGCCTCAGCTACCCGCTGCTGCTGGCTGTGCGTAATTCGATTGAAGAATGGGAGCGCCAACGTACGCTTTGCAATGGATTCAGTGTGCGACAGGCCATGCTCCTCGTCCTCGGAGCGAGCACCCCAGAACGGCTGCAAGTGGATAGGCGCAAAGTAGCGGCTGGTCGCGATACCCTGACGGGCAAGGGCTTGTTGCACGCGATTCCGATCAACCTCTTTCGGCAAGCGGACCACATAGACAAACCAGCTGATTACGCGGTGCGGCAAAAGCAGCGGGGGCAGCTCAAGACCGCTGATAGGCTCAAGCAGCGCGTTGTAACGCTCCGCGGCCTCCGTGCGCCACATTAGCATCTCATCGATCCGTTGCAGTTGCACACGACCGAGAGCGCAGGCCAGCTCCGAGATTCTGTAGTTGTAGCCCGGCTCAATCTGGTCGAGCCAATCCATATTGGAGTCGCGGCCCTGGTTTCTAAGCCGACGAATCTGCGCAGCATGCATCGCATTGCCGGTCAACACTGCGCCGCCCTCACCCATAGTCATCTGCTTGTTGGGATAAAAGCCGAGAATCGCCAGATCACCCATGCTGCCCACGCGACGGCCTTTGAAGCGCGCGCCGATCGCCTCGCACGCGTCTTCCACAAGGGCCACGCTTTGCCGCCGCGCAAGGTCCCTGAGCGCATCCATCTCCGCAGGAACGCCGAAGGTGTGAATCGCGAGGATGGCGCGGGTGCGCGGAGTGATCGCCCGCTCAACAGCGGAGGGATCGAGATTGAGCGTCACCGGATCGATTTCGGCGAATACAGGCTTCGCGCCCACTTGAAGGATTGCGTTCGCTACTCCCACAAATGCAAAGGAAGGAAGGATGACCTCGTCGCCCTCGCCCACTCCCAGCGTCAACAGCGCAAGATGCAGCCCGGCAGTTCCGGAACTGACCGCCACGGCGTGATCCACGCCATGATATGCGGCCAGCCCGGCTTCAAAGGCCGCGAGTTCCGGGCCCTGGCTGAGCGTCGGGGTGCGCAGAACGGCAGTCACAGCCGCGATCTCCGCCTCAGTAATATCAGGCGCTGAAAGGGGAATATGCGCGTTCACGGGCACTCCGGTTGTTTCGGGTCAGCAGGCGGTGACACCGGCACAGGTTGCTTTACAAGAAGCTGATCAAGCGGCACAGACGTCAGCACACGGACAATCGTTTCCGCCGCGGTGCCGTCACCGTAGGGATTCGTCATGCCGATCAGGCTTTTGCGGAACGTGGGGCTCAGCCCGCGCTCAAGCGCGTTCGCGATGGCTGCCGCTTCAGCGGGAACATCGATCACACTGCATGCGCGTTCGCGGCCCTGCTGCCGCATTCCAACATTGACGACAGGCAGAGCAAAAGACGCCGCCTCCATAATGCCGCTTGAAGAGTTACCGATGAGCGCATCCGCTTGGCTGAGCAAGCTCCAATAGGTCACTGCGTCCAGGTTGACAAAGACATGAGTGTGCGCGCGGGTGGCCGCCAGCGCTCTAGCGCGCCCGATGAGCACGCGGCTCCCTGCATCTGAGTTAGGGTAAACAAAAACGATCTGGCCAGGCGCCTGAGTCAGCGCGGCAAAGAAGGCATCGGCTTCGGCATTGGTATCGTGCAGGATGGTTACCGGATGCCAGGCAGCGATCAGCGTCGGCCGCGTGAGATCTATTCCGAGCCGCGCTTCAAGCGCCTTGCGGTCGAGCAAGGTAGAGCGGCGCAAATGGTCAAGCGATGGCGCGCCGGCCCGATGCACGCGCCACGGCTCCTCGCCCATGGCAATCACCCGCAGCCGCGCGGTTTCTGTCGAAGTAAAGTGAACGTGCGCCAGCTTGGTAAGAGCATTGCGTACCGCATCATCAATGGCGCCCTGGCTCACTTCTCCGCCTTCGATGTGCGCAATTGGGATGCGCAGTGCGAGCGCCGTCGAGGCAGGAGCCAGCATTTCGTAGCGGTCGGCGATCAGCAGCAGCAGATCGGGACGCCACGCAGTCATAGCGTCGGCAAGGCTCAAAATTGCCAGGCCGATGGTCTTGGCCATGCCCGTATCGGTGTCAGAACTGAGCAGGCACTCGATACGCGCCTGAATGGGAAAACCATCGCGCTCAATTTCCCTCACCGTATTGCCGAACTCCGGCGAAAGATGCGGGCCCAGAGCGAAGACCCCCAATTCAATTTCGGGATTCCGTGCAAGGTCGTGCAGAATCCAGTAGAGGTGGCCGTAGTCCGCGCGTGATGTGGTCACCACGCCGATTCGCCGCCGCGCGCCAGGCGTGGAAGAAGCCGGTGAGCTCATGCGCATACGCGCTCACCGCCCTGGTGCACAAGCGCAAGCACCTCCCGGCCCGGAGAATAGCTGGGAACCAGCGCGCACAATGAGTCGAGCGCGGCGCCAAGGTTGCGTTCGCGAAACGCAGCATGCAGCTCCGCAAGGCCGCTCTCCAGTTGAATGGGAGCGGTCTCAGGCGAGCGGATGCAAAGTAGATCGCCGCTCCCTGCGGGACTGGCAATCTCGGAGTCGTCCCACAGCAACTCGGAGAGCTTATCGCCGGGCCGCAAACCGATGTACTGAATCGGAAACTCGTTTTCCGCAGCGAGCGTGCGCGCCATAAAGCCGGCCAGCTCGGTAATGCCGTGCGCTGTTTGCAGCGCTGGAACCAGCACGGCGGGACGAGCCTCGTGCGCGGCCGCGATGAGAAGCAGGTTCACAGCCTCTTCCATGGTGAGAAAGTAGCGGCGGGCCGCGGGATGTGTCACGGTCAATGGTCCGCCGCGCTCGATCTGAGCGGCAAATACCTCAGCGACGCTGCCGCTGGAAGCAAGCACGTTGGCCAGGCGCAAAACCGTTCCGCCTTGACGCAACACGATCTGCTCCGCTGCTCGCTTGGTTGCGCCCATCACGGAGGCGGGCTTGACGGCCTTATCCGTGGAAAGCAGCACGACGCGGGCGCCGTGGCCCGCGGCTGCTGCCACAACTGCTTCGGTCGCGAAGATGTTGTTGGCAATGGCTGCGAAAGGTTGCTGTTCGAGAAGAGGAACGTGCTTGTTCGCGGCGGTATGGAAGACCAGACGCGGACGATGCTTGACGAAGAGAGCCTCAAGCACGGCGGCGCTTCCCGCATCGCCAAGGATGAACGCCGGGGCTGGAGCGGCGCCCGGGTTGATCTGCATCTCCTCGATCCATGCTCTCTCGAGACTGCCGAGGTTGTTCTCGGCGGCTTCGAGCAACACAAGGCCACACGTGGCGAAGTGCGCCAGGCGCAGCGCCAGCGCGGAGCCGATGGAACCACCCGCTCCGGTGATGAGAACAGGTTGACGGAAAATCTGTTCAAGAATTTGTGGCGAAGGTGAAGGCAAGGCGGGACGCGCCAGAAAACTTCGCCAGTCAATGCCCTTGAGGGATAGCGTCACAGCAGAAGTATAAATTGCGGAGACTTTGCCGAACCATGGCTCATGCGAGAACACACCGCTGGACTCCGATCTCGCGTTCCGGGTGACCTCTGCGAAAATCCCGGCAGACAGGTTGTTACTCGATACGGAGGGCCCGCTGCGGGTCGAGACGTGAAGCGCGCGTGGCCGGGAGCCAGACAGCCAGGAGCGCAACTGCGGTCAGGGTGATGGGTACGGCGACAAAGACCAGCGGGTCCCAGGATTTGACGCCATAAAGGAAGTTCGCCAGAAAGCGAGTGAGTCCGAAAGCAGCGGCGAGGCCAAGCCCAATGCCCACGATCGTCAGGCGCATGCCTTGCCACACCACGAGATTGCGAATACGTCCGCGTCCTGCGCCGAGTGCCATGCGAATGCCAATCTCCTGGGTTCGCTGCTGCACGGAATACGCCATGAGCCCGTAGATGCCAATGGCGGCAAGGATGAGCGCAGTAGCGCCAAATATCGTGAGCAGCAGCATGTTGAAGTCCTGGCGAGCCGTGGACTGCACAACGATTTCGGTCATCGGACGCACGTGCGCAACCGGAAAGCCTCCGCTGGCCAGTCGAAGCTGCTGGGTAATCGCCGAGATGTATTGGTGCGGATCGCCATGGGTGCGCACCATCCACATCATCGGGCCGATGTTGGCGTTCAACGCCGTCATTCCGTCTGTTACCTGGGCCACAGGCACGATCATGAGCGGATTTGGATCGCGGTTCAGTCCACCATCGCGAACGTCGCTGACCACGCCGATAATCTGGCGCGGAAGCTCGGTAAACTGCGGTCCGACGCCTTTGCCAATCAGGATCTGCTGCCCGATGGGATTCTGATTGGGCCAATACTTCTTTGCCATCGCTTCATCGATGAGGACCACGCCGGGCGCGGCTCCGTTGTCTTGCTCGGTAAAGTCGCGTCCGCGCGAAATTGGAATTTTGAACACGGAAAAGTAGCCCGGCGACGCACTCATCCAGCTCGCGCTGCCGCTCCAGAGACTCTTTCCCGTGGCGCGGCCAATGATGTTGAAAGGCAGACCATAACCAACGTCGAGGGGCAGGCAACAGCCGAAGGCTGAAGCTTCCACTCCTGGAATGGCATCCAGCCGCTCCCGCGCGTCGTGAGAAACCTGCGCCACTCCCGCTGTCTTGAGAAAGCGATCGCCCGTGAGGGACATTTCAAGAGTCAGTACGTCGTGCGCATCGAAGCCTGGATTCACATTGCGCAGCGCGATATAGGTTCGAATGAGGAGCGCCGCGCCGATCAGCAGCACAAGAGCCAGCGAGACCTCACTCACCACCAGTAGAGAACGCGCTTTGCCCTGGCGAAATCCGGTGCCGGAGCGGTTGCTGCTCTCCTTGAGTGCAGTATTCAGGTCAGGGCGCGAAGCCCCAATGGCCGGGAACACTCCGAACAGAATGCCGGTGAGCAGCGAGAGCGCGAGCGTGAAGGCAAGCACACGCCAGTCGATGCCCACGGCGGCTCCGTGTTCGCCGATGCGCGGCAGATCGGCAGGGCTCACGGCAAGCAGCGCGCGGACGCCAATATAACCCAGCATCAGGCCCAGAATGCCGCCCGACATAGCGAGCACGACGCTTTCAGTAAGCAGCTGGCGCACGATGCGCAGCCGGCGCGCGCCCAGAGCGGCGCGAATCGCGAATTCGCGCTTGCGGCCTGTAGCTCGCACTAATAGAAGATTGGCGACGTTGGCGCACGCGATCAGCAGCACGAAGCTGACCGCTCCCAGCAGCACAAGCAGCGAAGAACGCGCGCCGGCAACGACCGAGTCACGCAGAGGCTCAACGCCGAAGCCGTCGTGCGGACCCATGTCGTCCGGATAGAGCCGCCGATATTGATCGGCGGCGAGCTTGAGCTCCGCGTTGGCCTGAGCAAGAGTCACACCGCGCTTCAGACGGCCGGAGACAAAGAAGTAGTGCCCATGATTCGTGCTCTGCGGATCGATCTGAAAGGGAACCCACAGGTCGGCATCGGAGTCCGTCTCAAATGATCTGCCAAGGACGCCGACGATCGTGTAGAGCTCATTGCTGAGAGAGATGCCGGTACCCACAATCTTGGGATTGCCGCCGAATTTGCGTTGCCAGAACCCATAGCTGATAACCACCACGTGGCCGCCGTTGGGGCTGTCTTCCTGCGGTGTAAAAGTCCGGCCCAGCAGAACGGGCGCGCCAAACAGACGAAAATAGTCTTGAGAAACATGAATGCCGTGCACCTGCTCCGGAACCGATCCGGTGAGATTGAAGCCCGGACCACCGAAGTCATAGGCGGCCACATCCTGAAAGACGCTTGTCTGTGCTCTCCAGGTGTTGAAGTTCACGGGCGAAGCCGAGGTGCCGTTGCCGTCAGCGAACGTGTTCATGAACCGCACGATTCGGTCAGGATCGGGGTATGTAAGGGGTTTGAGTAACACGGCATCGACCACGGTGAAAATGGCCGTGTTGGCCCCAATCCCCAGGGCCAGTGCCGCAACTGCGGTCAGGGTGAAGGCAGGATTCGCAATCAGCGTGCGAAGGGAGTACTTTAGATCGTTACGGAATTCACCCATGATTTTGCCGCCTTCGATAAGTGCCGCTTATGGGATCGGGAAGACAGGGCCACCGCGCAGCCCTCGGACTCCTGAAGATACGTGGGAAGCGTGATGGATGTTTCTTTTGGACGCAATTTTTCTTGAGAGGCGAGCGTCCGCGCCCGCCCGGCATATAAACAGCGAACAAACAGAAAACATCCATCGTGAACAGGCGGTAAATTTTGCGAGAATCCTGGCGAAGGGATCCTTCCCCAGAGCGGAACCTGCCGGGTAATCGTCTTGATCGTCTGCACATCCCGGTGCTGTTCACGCTCTCTGTAGCCGCTTTCCAGTGTCCATCTAAATTCCTTTGACATTCCCCTCGGATATTCATACAGTTAGTCATCCGTGCCATTCCCTGCAAGCCATTTTCCTTGAAAGGGGTTCCACGATGAAGTGCATGACGTGGTTAAGGTGCACCAACTCTGCGGAAGAACTGGCCGATCATTTACCGCATAAAATCTCCCTCTTAATCTTCGCCTGCGCATTGGCGGTTGGCATTTCGCCGGCGATCTACGGTCAGGCTACGGCAAGCTTCTCAGGCAACATTGTCGATAAATCCGGATCAGGAGTTCCCGGAGCGAAAGTAACTGTAACTTCGCCGGCAACCGGTCTGATCCGCTCTGAGAATGCGGACAGCACCGGACACTACCTGATCCCTTTGCTGCCGGTTGGAACCTACAATGTGCGGGTTGACGCCACTGGTTTTCAGAGTGCTGAATCCAAGGATCTGAATCTCCAGGTTCAGCAGGCGCGCGAGCTCGATTTCACGCTTATGCCTGCGAGCGTAACCACCACGGTCACGGTGGCCGGTGACGCGGTGGCTATTGAAACAGCCAATCCATCGCTCGGCCAGGTCATCACTTCGCAGCAGGTGTCGCAGTTACCTTTGAATGGCCGCGACTTCGTCCAGCTCGCCACGCTTACCGCCGGCGCTACCGCAGAAACCAACCCCAACAGTTTTTTCACTTCCGGCAGCGATAGTGAAGTAGCCGCGCGCGGCTCCTTCTCTCTGTCGGTTGGTGGTTCCCGGCCCAACAGCACCGATTGGCTTCTCGATGGAGTCGACAATAACGAACTGACGGCGGGCGGCATCGGCGTCTTTTCGTCCATTGACGACATACAGGAATTCAAGGTGCTCACCTACACCTACTCTGCAGAGTTCGGTACGCGCGCCGGCCCTACTGTTCTGGTTTCAACCAAGTCGGGCACCAACCAGTACCATGGAACGCTCTATGAGTTTGTGCGCAACACCGACCTCGACGCGCGAGGCGACTTTGACACTTCAACGCCCAAGTTCAATCTGAACCAGTTTGGCGGCTCCGTGGGCGGGCCCATCCGCCGCAACAAGACATTTTTCTTTGTGGACGGCGAGCAGAAATATCAGCGTGAAGGAATCACCTTCACCGGCCTGGTTCCTTCTCTGGCCATGCGCACGGGCGACTTCACCGACGATCCCTTCGGCAATCCCGTCAAAGGTCAGGCCATCGTCAATCCCAATATGATCGGTGCTTCGACTGATCCAACCGCGTCTCCCAATGTCTACTTCCAGTGCGATTCGTCGGGGAATGCTATTTCCGCGAACGCCGATGGAAGCCAGCAGCCAGGGACTCCGTGCAGCAAGATCCCATCCAACCTGATCAACACTGTTGGCCAGGCGATGATCGATATCTATCCCGCGCCCAATGCCAATCAGGGCAACCCGAACGCGAATTACAACTATGTAAACGAGCCGGTCCGCAGCCTGAACGAAACCAAATTCGATGCCCGCGTGGACGAGACGCTCACCGCATCTGACAACCTGTTTGCCCGCTACAGCTATGACCAGGCCTTCTCCTTTGTGCCCGGCGGCGCGCCTACGCTTGCTGAATCCAACCCTTTCGGCAGCAATGAAAACCTCATCAACCACGGACGCAATATCGGCATCGGCTGGAACCATGTGTTCTCGCCCACCACGCTTAACCAGGCTACCGTTGGCTACGACCGCATCTTCGACTACATCGACTCGCTGGGTAATTTCACCTGCGAATCGGCCATCCTGGGAATTCCGAATGCCGATCTTGGCTGCTCGTCCAGCGGTTCACCTCTTCCCGGCGGCTCTTACAGTCAGGGGTTGGTTTCCACTGAGGTTTATGGCGGATACTGGTCACTCGGCGATCGCGGCTACTCTCCCTTTCAGGGCGGAACAAATATCTTCTCGTTCAAGGATGATCTCGATTTGATCCGCGGCAAGCATGAGATTCACACCGGCCTCGACCTCCGCGTGAATCAGATGAACGTGGGCACAGAAGCCTTCCAGGATGGCTTCTGGCTGGTGGGCGCCTTTGGAAACTTCAGCGGTTACACCTGTCCGGTGACCACCCCCAACCCCTGCGGCGCGCCCGGCAACCCTGAGGCTGATCTGCTGATGGGAATAACCGGAGGGGCTATTCATGACCAGACATACAATGGCGCCATCACCGGCCGCCGCTGGAAGATCGTAAGGCCCTTCGTCGAGGATGACTGGCGCGTGATCCCGTCGCTGACCCTCAACCTTGGGCTGGCGTGGGACATGACGACTCCGATCACTGAGATCCACGATCGGATGTCGGACTACATCCCCTCGACGGAACAGCTTCTCATCGCCGGCAAGAACGGAGTGAGCCGGTCGGCGGGCATCAATATGTATTGGGGCGCGTATGAGCCGCGCGTCGGAGCAGCGTGGAAGGTTCTCGGCAGTGACAAGACCGTGCTCCGCGTCGGCTTTGGCATCTTTCACGATTCGGCATGGAACCAGGGCGCGCAGGGCTTGTGGCAAAATCCTCCCAACCTCGGCGAGTCTGATCAGTTCCCCGCTACGTTCTCCGCGGGCTGCGCCTTTTCAACTTCCTACTGCGCCGGGCCCCCGCTTAACCAAGCGCCCGAGTTGAACTTTACTCTCTCCACCGGTTTTACCCCTCTGCCCACCCCGCAGGATGTGGCTTCGTTCCAAGGCACGTACGCATATGAGCCCACGAACCTCCAGCCCGGCAGGGTTCATCAATATAACGTCAACATCGAACGCCAGCTGCCCGGCAACATCCTGCTCACCGCCGGTTATGCCGGCTCGACGGGCGGCCACCTGACGGTCATCGGCAATGACCTCAATACCAACAGCCCCAGCGGCTGCGGAACCATATCCGGCTATACGCTTGGCTGCCTGCCAAACGGCGCGGCCTACGAGTATCCCTACAATCCGCCCAACTACAACGCAATTCTGCTCTACGGCGATGTGGGCAAGACGCACTACAACTCGCTGCAGGTGAAGGCAGAGACCAAAACTCCACAGCACGGCCTTTACGCGCTGATGGCATACACCTACTCACGCACTTACGACAATGGACTCTCCGACGGTCTTGGCTCGGAGTTGAGCGCTCCCTATTTCCCGCTGCCCAACTGGCAAAACCTCGACTGGTCGCTGTCGCAGATCAACCTGAATCACAGCTTCACCGGCAGCGTGATCTACGATCTGCCATTCGGCAGGGGCAGATCGTTCGGAGGCACCTGGAACCCGGCGACCGACGCGATTCTGGGCAGCTGGCAGGTCACACTGATTGAAAGAGTTTCCTCCGGATTTCCCGTTCCACTGATCGACAGCAGCAACCTCTCGGGCACTACATTCAATAACGGCGGCAACGACAACAATTACAACCGGCCTGACCAGATTTCCGGCTGCAACACGAAAGCGGCAAATCACAGCCAGTATCGTTATATCAATGCTTCCTGCTTTGCCGTTCCGGCTGCAGGCGAGCTCGGCGATGCGGCGCGTGTCCCGGTCTCAGGACCCGATTTCGTCAACTCCGACTTCTCACTCATCAAGGATTTTCCCTTGCATCGTGAGATGGGCTTGAACTTCCGCGCCGAATTCTTCAACCTTTGGAACCATCCGCAGTACGGATCACCGATCAACGACATCAACTACAATTCGCCGCCTGCGGGTACCGTCTCCACTTCCTTCGGCGAGGTGAACTCAACCGTCAACAATCCGCGCCTGATGCAGTTGGCCCTGAAACTCACCTTCTGAGATCAGGTTTTTGCGCGGAAGGGTTCACGCCTGACGAGATTCAATCGCCGGGACGCTCAACGAAGACTGCTGTCACGGAAGTCCGGCCAGTTGACTACGGTTGCGCTCACCCATTCGTCCCGCGTGCGCTTCTGCGCGACTGCGGTCCGGGCGTCGTCAATCCATCGATTTCGAAATCCTCGAATGAACGGGGATTTTGCCGACGGTAAAAATGCAATCGTCGACGATTCTTACCAGGGCGCACTTCACTCAATGCGCAAGGCACGTACCGGATCGATGGAAGCCGCGCG
>Ga0335072_10012276_pt1 | contig 12233 bp, 11 predicted proteins | sample Lox_Sample_21_FD_206725 | JGI IMG/M metagenome (GOLD analysis project Ga0335072, IMG submission 206725) | Soil microbial communities from Loxahatchee National Wildlife Refuge, Florida, United States - Lox_Sample_2.1 | ecosystem: Environmental > Terrestrial > Soil > Wetlands | place: USA...
ACCCCCGCCTCGTGCCCGCCCGAGGCCGCCCCGTGCAGCGCTGTCTCCCTACTATATCCATCCTTCGTGTTGACGTCTGCCTTGTGCTCCAGCAACAGCTTAACTACCGCCTCGTGCCCGCCCGAGGCCGCCCCGTACAGCGGCGTCCCCCCATCAAAGTCAGCCTTCGCGTTGACGCCTGCCTTATGCTCCACCAGCAGCTTAACCACCGCCTCGTGCCCGCCCGAGGCCGCCCTGTGCAGCGGCGTCCCCCCATCAAAGTCAGCCTTCGCGTTGACGTCTGCCTTATGCTCCAGCAGCAGCTTAACCACCGCCTCGTGCCCGCCCAAGGCCGCCCTGTGCAGCGCCGTCTCCCTATCATAGCCACCCTTCGTGTTGGCGTCTGCCTTATGCTCCAACAGCAACTTAACCACCGCCTCGTGCCCGCCCAAGGCCGCCCTGTGCAGCGCCGTCTCCCTATTATATCCACCCTTCGTGTTGACGTCTGCCTTGTGCTCTAGTAGCAGCTTAACCACTGCCTCGTGCCCGCCCGAGGCCGCCCCGTACAGCGGCGTCCTTCTATCATCCTTCGCGTTGACGTCTGCCTTGTGCTCCAGTAGCAGCTTAACCACCGCCTCGTGCCCGCCCGAGGCCGCCCCGTACAGCGGCGTCCTTCTATCATCCTTCGCGTTGACGTCTGCCTTGTGCTCCAGTAGCAGCTTAACCACCGCCTCGTGCCCATTCGAAGCCGCCGTGTATAGCACCATCGCTCCATCATAGCCACCCTCGGCGTTGGCGTCTGCCTTGTGCTCCAGTAGCAGCTTGACCACCGCCTCGTGCCCATTCGAGGCCGCCGTGTACAGTGTCATCGCTCCACCATAGCCACCCTTCACGTTGACGTCTGCCTTGTGCTGCAGTAGCAGCTTAACCACCGCCTCGTGCCCATTCGAGGCCGCCGTGTATAGCGGCGTCTCTCCACCATAGTCACCCTCCGCGTTGACATCCGCCTTGTGCTCCAGTAGCAGCTTAACCACTGCCTCGTGCCCGCTCGAGGCTGCCCCGCATAGCGGCGTCTTTCTATAATAGCGATCCTCCGCGTTGACGTCTGCCTTGTGCTCCAGTAGCAGCTTAACCACTGCCTCGTACCCGCTCGAGGCCGCCGCATACAGCGCCGTCTTTCCACAATAGCAATCCTTCGCGTTGGCGTCTGCCTTGTGCTCCAACAGCAGCTTGACCACCTCCTCGTGCCCGCTCGAGGCCGCCCAGTACAGCGGCGTCCGGCTCAGATTATCCTTTTTATCCACGTGATTCTGGAGTTTTAGCTTACCCTTCCAACCTTTCCTGAGGAGTTTCTGAGTAAGCGGGACTATGCCGAAAAAAGACGCCAAGTGTAACAGTGAAAGGGAGTCTGGTACCTCCTCATTCTCTTTCGCAGCCCGATATGTCGTCAGCCAAGCCTCACGAACGGGAGATTTCTTTTCGTAGAAGGGAATTGATAAGTCAAAATAATCTTCTGCTAAGCTGGAAGAGTGTCGTGCATGTTCTGGCCAATGAAGAACAGCGTAGGAAAGTAACGGAAAGGCTTGCAAACGTGATGTATCTGCAGCCATACCGTATCTCTCCACGAGCCGAACTGAACCGTCTGCAAGGGCACCGTCATGGAGATAATGAAAACATGTTCGTGCAATTTCAGAGTTCGTTTCTTCTTCTTTGATGCGAAAAAATTCCAACTGTGGGTTGAGATCAAGATCTTTGCGCAACAAATAATCCTTCACTGATTGATGAACCAGGCCGACATCGTTGCCAGTGATAGTTAACAAATATCCGCAGAACCCGATGTGGTCTTTCATTACCTCGTCGATGCTCAAGTTCGCAACCGGTTTAACCTCTGTTGCCGCACTCAGCTCGGTCAAAGTTAAGGGACGGATCGCCATGACCACCCAGCGTAAGATCGAGGCGGCAATATCCCGCCGCTCCTCGCGAATCTGTAGCAGCATACGCTCATACATTCCTTCTAGCCCTTTGGGCAGACAGTTCAAAGTTTTTTCTACTTCTGCGGGCTTCTTATTCATCAGCTCTCGAACGGCAAAGCCCACCCACAGGAAAGTTCCATTCGCGCGCGCTAACAAAGCGCTCTCCACAAATGCGCGGAAGTGGTCTTCATAGTACTGTGCTGCGGAGAGTTCTTCGACCTTGGTGGTGATGAAGCGCTGAAGGTCGCTATTGACTTCGCGATCCGAATCTGGATCTAGCCTCAAATGAGGAAAGCCAGACACGGCTCTTGGTATGCAGTCTGGGAGTTCTCGGCTGACAGCTATCAACTTGAGGCCGGTCGGGGATTTGGAAAAGAAACCCCTTAGCTTCTCAGTCAGCATTTCCAACGAATTCTCGTCGCATTCGTCAAGACCATCCAGGACGCAGAGTACCGAATCTATGCCAGGGTCCTGAACCATGCTTTCAAAGATCCTCCACAGAGATTCGAAAGATGAATCGCTGAACAGAGCTCCTTTCTGAACTTTAAACCCCGGTAAGACGTGCTCTAATAGCTTTGAATGTTGCTGAATGAGCTGGAATATGAGTCCTCTGAGCATAGCGACAGCAGTGTTACGCTTATTGTCCCTGTTGTCGCAAAAGAAATACGTAAGTATTGTATCTTGCGACTGCGCGGCGATCTTTTCGAGCTCTTCGGTGAGAAAGATTGAGAGCATGGTTTTGCCCTTTCCAGGACCGCCGGATAACCATAGAAGCTGGGATCGAGAAGCCAGCCACGAAGCATATGTCTTGTTGGTTGTGATCCATTGGCAAGTACCAGGAACTCTTTGTCCTTTTGCGGTTATGAGCTTTGCTCGATCATCAAGTGGGTCGGTGAGGAATAGTGCAGCGAGACAACAATCCCGCCATTGTTCCTCCGTTAACTGTGACGTGACCGTCAAGCGCTGCATAGTATCATGAATAGCTGTCATTTTTCCAGAAATCGTAGAGACTTCATTGTGGACCGTGCTCAGTAACGTCCTTAGATAGTGTCAGCGAGCAACGATACTCGTTCGTCCATGTAAGCTCACGCGTCAATTGTCTCAATGCATAGCGCCAACGAACTTTTCTCCCGCTCAAGATTTGCAAAGAGCGCAAGAATTTTCTTCTCCTTAGCTACCCCGTCCAAAGCCTTCCACAACTTCCTCGCTTTCCCATCTCCAGCGGCTGTAGAAATATTCTCCAGTATCTCCTTTAACTTCTCTGCCTCGCCAGTGCAGTTGCGGAGGATAGACCCCACTGAGTCTACCTGAAGCGAAGGATTGTGCTCGATCAGCCTTACAACAGTAATGAGCTGCTCGACCTGAACGGACTGCTTGCGGATCGATTCTGGTGGATCGCGGACTTTCGAATATAGGTCGGAGATGAAAGTGCCGATTTTAAGGCCTTGTTCAATAAGCTGAGAAGCAGCGGCCAAGGCACATAAGACTTCAACTCCAGCCATATTGTTGAGTCGTTAAAGGAAGCGTAAGATAAGAGTTCCAGTCTCAACGATTCGCCGTGGTAGTCTAGGTCAACTGCCTGCATGCCGTGAGCGCGGGGCCAGATGGGCGTGAGTTGGCTATTTGCGTGGGGTCAGAAAGTAGTTGGCAGTAGCGTGACGGTGACCATAAGGCGGGGCCCTATTCCACGCGGTAGGCGGCAGAAGACGGGTAAAATCTGAACTTCGGCAGGTAACTTCAATAAGCTGTAGATCTATGCTAAGAGATAACTCAAATTCTCGTGTGTCACGGTGTCTTCTACATAAACATCACAAAGTGTTAGGAGTTATTCGTTAGGGCTCTCCAGGAGAAACCGGCGTAGCTTCACCCAAAAGCTCAGGCTCCAAGCCGATCTCCCGCTGTAGTGGGGTGCGGTAAGAAGTGGTACATCCGACGTTTATGCGGTTTCCTGTTCCACTCCGCCACACTCCGCAATTCGTGGTTCACGATGGTCTAGAATATGCCTGCTCTCGGTGTGTGGAAGTCCGCGCCGAGGCCTATATATCTGTGGAGACGATGGCGGGATGGACGCGAAAAGTCTATGGGTTCTGGACGTATATCTACCCCCGGGTAATCTCCTGGAGGCAAGTTGTCATGTCATGAGCAAAAAGCAGCCTGAATTTTCCCATCAATTTTCATCTCAGCCGGCTTCTCCCAACTGAATCTTGCTGCTCATTTTCTTTCATGATTGTGCAATCTGCTTCATTTTGAAATGGTAGCCCAGACAGCGATATCCTCACCCAAACTCCCTAATCACTCGCGCTCGACGCCGGTGCCCGCGATGACCACTAGCCATGAGATCCCGCATTTGCGGAAGACCAAGACATCCTCACAGCTCATCGTCAACGGCAAGCCATATCTGTGTCTGGGCGGCGAGTTACACAACAGCAGTCTGAGCAATGCCGAGTACATGAAGACCGTATGGCAGAACATGAGCGACATGCACGTCAACACACTGCTAGGGGGCGTGACGTGGGAAATGATCGAGCCGACGGAAGGCCACTTCGACTTCGCGGAGCTGGACAAGGTGATCATCGGCGCGCGCCAGCATGACATCCACCTTGTGCTCCTGTGGTTCGGCAGCTTCAAGAACGCCATGAGTACCTACGTGCCTGGGTGGGTGAAGCGAGACGCCAAGAGGTTTCCCCGAGTCCACATCGAAGACGAGAGTCGGAAACTGAAGACCATCGAGCTGCTGTCGCCGTTCAACCAACGAGCCTGGGAGGCGGACGCGAAGGCCTTTACGGCGCTGATGCGCCATCTGCGCGAGTTTGACCGCGAGCACAGTACTGTCATCATGATGCAGGTGGAGAACGAGACGGGCCTGTTGGGTGATTCGCGGGATCGTTCCACGTTGGCAAATGAGCTGTTCAAGCAGCCTGTCCCTCACGAGCTGCTTAGGAAGCTGCAGTCAAAAGCGCCGCAGCCACTTTTCCAGAAGAGATTCCCACAATTCCCGTCTGTGGCTGCGGGCGCGACATGGGAGGAGGCGTTTGGGAAGGGCGTCGCGGCAGAGGAGATGTTCATGGCTGACGCATTTTCCAAATATGTCGGCGTTGTCGCCGCGGCCGGCAAAGCCGAGTATCCCATCCCATTCTACGCTAATGTCTGGCTGAACTTTGATGACCCGAGCGTCTTGGACCTCGACGGCATTCCTCTCGGCCAAGGGACCCCCACCGTCGCCGGCGGTGGCGCCAAAGCGGGCGTCTACCCTTCTGGCGGACCTTGTCCACACACGATGGACGTCTGGAAAGCCAATGCGCCCGCCCTCGACTTCATCGCGCCTGACCTCTACTTACACGACTACGAATGGGTGTGTGAGCAATACCGATACGGGAACCAACCGCTGTTCATCCCCGAGCAGAAACGGGACGAGCAAGGCGCCCGCCGCGTCATGCTGGCGTATGGCACGTACTCTGCACTCGGCTGCTGTCCGTTCGGCATTGACTCCCTCCTGGCTCAAGACAGTCCAATGACACGTGTCTACCGCCTCTTGGGGTCGATGAAGAAGCACATCCTCGAAGCCCAAACCAACCGGCCAGAGGACATGATGGGCTTCTTCTTCGACGAGCTACACCAGAAGAAGGGCCGCGACAAGTGGGTTAAGACGTTCGGCGAGTTCGAGGTGACGGTTGAGCGGTCGTTTGTGTTTGGCAAACCCAGTGCTGGGTCGGGCATCATCATCCACCAGGGTAACGGCAAATTTTTGTTGATTGGATGGGGCTTCCAAGTTGTGTTCAAGAGCACGAATCCCAAGTCGACATTTACAGGCATTCTGTACTCGGAGGAGAAGACGGTGGATGAAGAGGGGAGCTTGCATACGGCCCGGGTGATGAATGGCGACGAGACGCGGAGTGGCGAGTTCTATATCATGCCGAACGAAGACCCGGATTATGGTGGATTTCCCATTGCGGTGACGATTCCGGCGAGGACATGTATTGCCGAGTGTACGGCGTACAGCATTGAAGAGGATGAGAGCGAGTTTTGAGGTTGGGGGCTTTGAGATTGCGTGAATGGGCATTGATGGCATGAGACCGCATTGGGTTGGTGTTTTCAGGATAACTAGGGATGTCAAGGCACTCGAAAATTAAATGCGTTATCGTTTTCTTCCGATTTATGTGAGATCATTGAGAGAGCTAATCTCAAGTGGTTTGTTCCGGACGCAATTCAGAGCACTACATCATTGATTGATATTCATGCCTGCTCCAGAACACCTTTTATCTCCAAGTCTTGATGTACACGTTGGCCAGACCTTCTCCCATTCTCACCCCATGTGCATCGGTCCCACGATATAGTAAGCTCCTGCCTTGGAGCAGGTCAACTTTTTCAAGAAAGCGCATTGTCGCTATACAGAACGATCCCCCCCCCATTTTGGGACCGCCACCCTTTCCTCAACATACCTATTCACACACTACTTGGACTTGTCTGGTCCTGTCTCATACCAGGGCGAAAGTCAAGCCTTTCCAATTTCGCCAGCAACCTATCCAGGTTGACTAAAGTGGCCCCGGTATCTGGGCCTTCACGCAAGAGGGCCAAGCCTATATCCCGAAGCTTCGGCACTAAGCTATGGCCATTAGCTTCTAGAGTCTCCTCAGGCATCTGGTAGACGATAGCGAGCATGTCGTCGATGATGCGTTGTCTCTCCCTGACGATATCCACCAACGTCGCTGCTGCGCCTTGCTCCGTTGCTAACCTGTCCATCTGCTCCAGCAAGCTCGACCGGATGTGGATCTGTGTGATGTATAGATTGACGGTCTGGACGTCAGTCCCGAAATTGCTTTTAGGCGGTCGAGACAGGCCACCTCGCCACCTTAGCTCTGGTGGCAAATGATCTAGAGCAGAATGGACAAGCTCGACGTAGTGTTGTAAACGTGACAGGCTGATTGCATATTCCTGCTGACTCTGGTACCAAATCATAAACAGGTTTACGAGATGGTTCAATCCAGGAATATAAGACATCTTGTCGCCATGCCATGAAGGGGTCGAGGCTGGGAGGCTAGGGTACAGCTCCAGGTCGGTAATTTCAAGTGGGGTCAGAGCTTCCAAATTATCTGACGGTGCTAAGAGGTTTAGGAATTGTCGACCCGCAATACCCAATGTACTTGGAGATTCGTTAGCAATTTTGCGTATGAATTCGGCTCTACTCACCATTGACCGGCAAACAGAAGCCAATACAGCCGCTTCAGTAGCTGCTGGGTCGGGAAGGGCAATTGCGGACGTCCATAGTAGATCAGATACCTGACCCCTGCCACAGCCTCAAACATGAGGTGGAATGATTCAGGGCTGTCCATTCCGCGTTCCGAAAAAAAGGCGACTGAGAGATTATACTTCATTTGGCACCATTCTAGGGTAAATTGCTGTCGAGGTGCGCCTGACTCGGTACTAGCAATTAGCTCCATACATCGTTGGACTGTGATGACTTCATGGTAGACCGAGCTTTTCCGCCTGAGGCTGGCGATGGTTGCAGCACAGATTGAGATGACTAGATTGGAAAATTCCACATCACGAGTTGCGTCTCCATCTGCTAGTCGTTGCAGAAAGGTGGCGCGGTGGAGGATAGGACTGACAGAGTGAATCAGTTGGAACCAGTCGTCGATTATTTGTGCGATGACTTCTAGCGGTCCAAGAAGGTCGAGACCGCATGCCTTAGGAGATCGTGGTGTTGTGGATATGGAAAGGCTGGATGTGGTCTTTGCTCGCTCCCGACTTTGAACATAGCTAGAGCTGTAATCAGATCGTTCCGTTCTATCGAGTATACAGGTGGTGCTTTACCGGTTCAGAGGACCACGCTTCTTCCTTGGCTGGTCACGTGTGCAGTCGATCTCCATGGCCAGACATGACCGGCAACTCGGCCCGTCACCCTCGCACTACGCAACGGCTTAGGTGGTGTCAGAAAGCTGTGTCGAATCGTACCTTGACCTTCCGCGCCCTACATGCATCACAGGCATTGCGATTGCGCCGCTTAGGCGGGTCTTCAGAAGGGGACTCCAGGTTGAGTGGCTTAAAGCACGTTTCCAGGTCCTAGCGAAAGGCCTGCAGAAGGGAAGGAGAAATATCGGAATTAGAAGGGACAGAGAGGGAGGAAAATCGTCGGATATATTGCCCAGGCCCAGTCGCCGACCAACCCCGCAAACCCAATAGCCGTCCCAAGTGCGGTTAGAAAGAGGCGGGAGATAAAAGAGAAGAGAAGGGCGCTGGACGCAGTCCAACGGCGAGCCGTCTCGCCCGTCGCCTCAAACCTAGCATGGCCATGGCCGCTAGTTGGCTGTCTCGACCAAAAGCATGGATGCACTATATCCATTGAGCCCGCTCACCTGGGTTAAGCCGAGTCATAGAAACCGCTCTGCTTGCCGGCAACTCATCATACTCGTCGTATCGCCGATGGCGGCACCTACCCCCCATCTCCGAAGATTATGCGAGCGGCCTAACACCCCGTACTCTGACCATTTCTGGATCCCTCCAGAGTTGTCCTCCCCAGATTCTACCACTCCTCACGTGGTGGACGACACTCTTCTCAGTGCATGACCGTCGTGCATAAGAACGAGCCCGTTTCCTCTACTCATGGGATGCATTTCGACCAGAATCAATCTCAATCAATCATATACACTCGAACCCTTGAGAGCCTTTCATCCAGCTCTCCCTCTTTCGTGACCATGGCGTACGACAAAGAGATGGCGATGATGACTACTAGTGCTGAGGAACATGTTGAGTTCACCATCGGTCATCCTGACTTCAAGGAAGACACCACTCCATGGTGGAAGCAGAAGAACCTGCGAAAGTTGTACTTGATGATGCCCCTGCTCTTCCTCGGCTCCACCACGCTGGGCTATGACGGCAGTTTGCTGAATGGTCTCCAAACCATGCCGACCTGGCAAGAATGTGAGTCGGGCATTTAGTGAAAGCACCAAATTCCAATCCTAATGACACGGCACAGTCTTCCACCACCCCACCGGCTCGCTGCTTGGTCTCTACGGTGCCTTCCCGGGCTTCGGAGGGCTGGCAGTCCTCCCCTTCGCTCCATATATCGCAGATTACCTCGGACGACGAAACGGTACCGCTCTAGGCTGTCTGATCGTCATCATGGGTGCCATCCTGCAGTCTTTTCCCCCTGCGTCGAATCCCAAGTCAATGTACCTAGCTGGTAAGCCCAGACAATTTACAGCAATATTTTACAGAACACTAAGTTATCTAGGCCGATTCTTCATTGGCTTTGGCAGCAACATCGCCAACGGCACCTGCCCGCTGCTCATTACTGAGATCTCCCACCCACGCCACCGCGGCAAGCTGACCACCCTCTACAACACGCTATGGTACCTCGGCGCCATCATTGCCGCCTGGACCTCGTTCGGCACGCTCACCACGCTCACGGGTCACCTACAATGGCGCCTGCCCACAGGCCTCCAGTGCTTGATGCCCGGCATCCAATTACTCGCCCTGTACTTCTTCCCCGAAAGCCCACGTTTCCTCATCAGCCGCGGCCGTGATGCCGAGGCCAAGGAGATCCTCGTACACTACCACGCTAACGGCGTGGCCAACGACCCCTTTGTCAACTGGGAGTTCGCAGAGATCCGCGACACGTTGCAGCTGGAGCGTGAGGCCGCGGCCGAGAGTGGCTGGCTGGAGATGGTGCGCACGCCGGGCAACCGCAAGAGGTGCGCGTTGATCATCCTCACGGCGGTCTTCTCGCAGTGCTCGGGCAACGGGCTGGTGTCGTACTATCTTGCGCAGATTCTGAAGACGATTGGGATTACAGAGTACGTAAACCCCTTTTTGCTTCCTCATCCCTCCTTCTTCACTTCCTGAAAGAGCACACGAATCTAACATATTCCGGCAGCCCAACCAAACAATCCCTCATCAACGGCGGCCTGACGATTTGGTGCTGGCTCGTAAGTCTCGGCTTCGCCTTCGCCGTTGACAAGATCGGGCGGCGCATCCTCTTCCTCGGCGCTGGCATCGGCATGCTAGTGTCCTTCACCGTCTGGACCGCGTGCTCGGCCGTGTACGAGAAGACGGGCAACTCGTCCGCTGGCTCGGCCGTACTAGCCATGATCTTTTTGTTCTACGGCGTCGCAGGCCTAGCCTGGCCCGGGCTGACGGTGTCGTACACTGTCGAGATTCTGCCGTACAAGATCCGCGCCAAGGGTCTAACGCTGTGTTTCTGCTTCACGGCGCTGAGCGGCGTCTTCAATCAATACGTCAATCCGATCGGCATCGAGAACCTGCGCTGGAAATTCTACTTTGTCTACATCGTCATCCTGGTGATCGAGTGTCTGACCATTTATTTCTTTTTCGTCGAGACAAAGGGCCCCACCCTGGAGGAGATCGCACGCCTGTTCGATGGGGAAGACGCGGCGGTTGCGGCGGCTATGCCACGGAGCGGGTCGATCGCTGACGCAGAGAAGGAGTTGGAGAGGAAGGCACTGGTGTGAGAGGGGGCGCGATGTGAGTGGAGGTGCTTCTTTGGATCTGGACAGATTTTGTAGATAGCTAGCATGCGATTGCAGCAAGATAATACCAAGAATGGATGGCACAACCATCTGTTGATAGAATGTCAAACACGCATTGAGGCACTCGACTTCGCCGTGCCTGATATAGAAAAGTAAAGTTCCCGCCTTTCTGCGGGTCCAGAATGCTACACCGACTGCATCCACTGTCCCCAGGTCTTCCGCAGACACGAATTGTGCTACTCAAGGCCCAGGGTCAGTGTTGAACACGCAATTCCCCCATCGTGACATGAGCCACGCACGCTTCGTTCCAGAGTACTTCGCCCAAGGTGTTGCATTCATAGTCCAACAAAAAGAACATTAACAAGGCGCCCCTCGGCCAGGCCCACATCTTGAAGCCCAGCAAGCCATTTTAGCAAAGCAAGTCGTCAACCTGGGAAGGTTCGGGATCTCCGCGGCTGCAATACCGCCCCATAGAGGTGATCCAGAACATCAGGGACCAGGACGAGTCCCCAGTTGCTAAATAAAGTGGGGACATAAGTGTTTCTCGCAGTTGAGTGGGCTTTACGCTTGTCGGGCGAGTACTGGGGAAGAAGGATCATGTCGGCCGTAGATAAAGCGTCGAAATTTGCCTCTTCGGCCGAGGGAATTTGAAGTGGGCCGCACGTGACTGCAAAGTCGCTTATTGCGTTGCATTGCGAGCTTGGACGAGATCAAAACACGGCCAAATCCAAACACCGTCTCAAGTCACACCAAATTGTGGACGAGTTTGAGCATTGCCGTGAGAGCCCCGAGCGAATCAGTATTCCTCAATACATCCAACTTATCACACTACCGGATGGATAAATAGACTCTTCCTACAATGACAACCTCCTTCAATCGATCAACACTTTCGTATACAACCAACAGCAAAAGACGCAGTGCGTGATTCCAGAGTGTCGCCAGGTATTAGACGCCAAGAAAAACGTCTCAGGCTTGCACATGCCATCAACAGGGTAGGAAGACTGCTTACTTGCGGTCCGTCGTTCGCCGCATTTGCTGTTATAGTATGCAAATCGACCTCGCTGAGGAAATGTAGAAGCCATGTTGTGACTTTCTTTGTCCACAGTGTACATCTATTCTCTCATTTTCCCTCCCTGAACTGTTAGTCTCCGCAAACCAAATCGTTCGTTTTGGTATATTTCACCTTTCAGAACTTGCTTTGAAGCTGGACAATCCCTCTGAACACAATTTCCTAATAAGTCAGTCCTACGATTAAGCCACAAGATTCCCCAACGCCGCAAACATGGTCTTCTCCACTCCTTTGTCCTATTTCGGGCTCGAGCCAGTGACCATCTCGCTCGCCTTCCTAGTATACGTGGTGCTGCGGAGCATCTACCGCCTAACATTGCATCCCCTTGCCAAGTTTCCTGGACCGAAGCTCGCGGCCGTGACGAGTATATATGGAGCATCATACGATCTGCCGAAGAACAGCTCGTATGTAAAGATGATGCCTACGCTGCACGACAAATATGGTTCGTTGGGTTTGCTGGTCACCATCACCTTTGCACCAAGCTGAATTCCAACAGGTCCTGTAGTTCGTGCCTGGCCAAACCGACTTCACATCCGTGACCTGGATTCCTACAACCAGTGCGTATCGTACCTCTACTTCCAATTTCGCGTTCTGATCAATGCCAGGATATACAAAAGTGGCACCAAGTTCGACAAGGACGCCGTATTCTATGATAGTGTGCTGGTTGACCATTCTCTCTTCAACATGACCGATCGCTCAGCAGCAAAGACACGCAAGGACATGTTC
>Ga0335072_10012278_pt1 | contig 12233 bp, 5 predicted proteins | sample Lox_Sample_21_FD_206725 | JGI IMG/M metagenome (GOLD analysis project Ga0335072, IMG submission 206725) | Soil microbial communities from Loxahatchee National Wildlife Refuge, Florida, United States - Lox_Sample_2.1 | ecosystem: Environmental > Terrestrial > Soil > Wetlands | place: USA: Florida...
CAGGCCAACGCTGAACCTCGACACTCCCGCCCAGCGCCTCGCCGCCCTACTTGACCAAGCCGCCTAACCCGATGTTGCACTAACCGCTTGACGTCGCCCGCCGTTTCTGCCCGACAAGTCGACGTTCGGCGGGTGGGGTTGGCGGGGTTGGCGGATCTCAGCCGAACGCGGTGTCGAGAATCTCCTGCTGCTCGACGGCGTGCACCTTGGACGAACCTGACGAGGGGGCCGACATCGCCCGGCGGGATATGCGCTTGATCCCTGTCAACTTGTCGGGCAGCAACTCGGGCAACTCCAGGCCGAATCGCGGCCAGGCACCCTGGTTGGCCGGCTCCTCCTGTACCCAGAAGAACTCGGTGACGTTCGGGTAGCGGTCCAGCGTCTCGCTGAGCCGGCGCTTCGGCAGCGGCGCCAGCTGCTCGATCCGCACGATCGCGACGTCCTCGCGGTTGTCCTTGGCCTTGCGTGCAACCAGCTCGTAGTAGATCTTGCCGCTGGTCAGCAGGATTCTGCGGACCTTGCCGCGATCGCCGATTCCCTCTTCGTAGGTGGGTTCCTCCAGCACCGAGCGGAACTTGATCTCGGTGAAGTCCCTGATGTCGCTGACCGCCGCCTTGTTGCGCAGCATCGACTTCGGGGTGAACACGATCAGCGGGCGCTGGATGCCGTCAAGCGCGTGCCGGCGCAGCAGATGGAAGTAGTTGGAGGGGGTCGACGGCACCGCGATCGTCATCGAACCCTCGGCCCACAATTGCAGGAAGCGTTCGATCCGGCCGGAGGTGTGGTCGGGACCCTGGCCCTCATGCCCGTGCGGCAGCAACAGCACCACATTGGACAGCTGTCCCCACTTGGCCTCACCGGAGCTGATGAATTCGTCGATGATCGGCTGAGCGCCGTTGACAAAGTCGCCGAACTGCCCCTCCCACAACACAAGTGCGTCCGGGTTGCCCACCGTGTAGCCGTACTCGAAGCCCACGGCGGCGTACTCCGACAGCGGCGAATCGTAGACCAGGAACCTGCCCCCGGTCGGGGTGCCGTCTTTGTTGGTCGCCAGCAGCTGCAGCGGAGTGAACTCCGCGCACGTGCGGCGATCGATGATCACCGAGTGCCGCTGAGAGAAGGTGCCGCGGCGGGTGTCTTGCCCCGACAGCCGCACCAGCTTGCCTTCGGCCACCAGAGATCCCAGCGCCAACAGCTCGCCGAAGGCCCAGTCGATCTTGCCTTCGTAGGCCATCTCCCGGCGCTTCTCCAGCACCGGTTGCACGCGCGGGTGCACGGAGAAGCCCTCTGGTACCGCCAGGAATGCCTCGCCGATGCGGGCCAGCAGCGATTTGTCCACCGCGGTGGCCAACCCCGCGGGCACCAGCTGATCCGCCTCAACGGATTCGCTCGGCAGCGCGCCGTGTTTTTCTACCTCACGGACTTCGTTGAACACCTGCTCCAGTTGGCCCTGGTAGTCACGCAGCGCGTCCTCGGCTTCTTTCATCGAGATGTCACCGCGGCCGATCAGGGCTTCGGTATAGCTCTTGCGGGCCCCGCGCTTGGTGTCGACCACGTCGTACATATAGGGGTTGGTCATCGACGGGTCGTCGCCTTCGTTGTGCCCGCGCCGGCGGTAGCACAGCATGTCGATGATGACGTCCTTGCGGAACTTCTGTCGGAAGTCCACCGCTAGCCGCGCCACCCACACGCAGGCTTCCGGGTCGTCGCCGTTGACGTGGAAGATCGGCGCCCCGATCATCTTCGCCACATCGGTGCAGTACTCGCTGGACCTGGAGTACTCCGGTGCGGTGGTGAAACCGATCTGGTTGTTGACGATGACATGGATGGTGCCGCCGACGCGATAACCCGGCAGCAACGCCAGGTTCAACGTCTCGGCGACCACACCCTGGCCGGCGAAGGCGGCGTCTCCGTGCAACATCAGCGGCACCACCGAGAAGCCGTCGTCGCTGTCGCCCTTGTCCAGCAGGTCCTGCTTGGCCCGCACCAGGCCCTCCAGCACCGGGTCGACGGCTTCCAGGTGCGACGGGTTGGCGGTCAGCGATACCTGAATGTCGTTGTCGCCGAACATCTGTAGGTACACGCCGGTGGCACCGAGGTGGTACTTGACGTCGCCGGACCCGTGCGCCTGCGCCGGGTTCAGGTTGCCCTCGAACTCGCTGAAGATCTGCGAGTAGGGCTTGCCGACGATGTTGGCCAGCACGTTGAGCCGGCCCCGGTGCGGCATCGCGATGACCACTTCGTCCAGGCCGTGCTCGGCGCACTGGTCGATCGCCGCGTCCATCAGTGGGATCTGGCTTTCGGCGCCTTCCAGCGAGAAACGCTTCTGCCCAACGTATTTGGTCTGCAGGAAGGTCTCAAAGGCCTCAGCGGCGTTGAGCTTGCTCAGAATGTATTTCTGTTCGCCCACCGTCGGTTTGACGTGCTTGGTCTCGATCCGCTCTTCCAGCCAACGCTGCTGCTCGGGTTCGAGGATGTGGGTGTATTCCACACCGATGTGGCGGCAGTACGCGTCGCGCAGCAGGCCAAGCACGTCACGCAGCTTCTTGTACTCGCAACCGGCAAAGCCGTTGACCTTGAACACACGGTCGAGGTCCCACAGCGTCAGGCCGTGATTGAGTATTTCGAGGTCGGGATGGCTGCGGAACCGGCTGGTGTCCAAACGCAGCGGGTCGATGTCGGCCATCAGATGCCCGCGGTTGCGGTAGGCCGCGATCAGCTCCATGACCCGGGCGTTCTTGTCGACGATCGAGTCGGGGTTGTCGGTGCTCCACCGCACCGGCAGGTACGGGTTGCCGAGCTCGCGGAAGATCTCGTCCCAGAACGCATCCGAGAGCAACATCTCGTGGATGATGCGCAGGAAGTCACCTGATTCCGCGCCCTGGATGATGCGGTGGTCGTAGGTCGAGGTCAGGGTGATCAGCTTGCCGATACCGAGCTCGGCGATGCGTTCCTCGCTGGCACCCTGGAACTCGGCGGGATATTCCATCGCGCCCACACCGATGATGGCGCCCTGGCCGGCCATCAGCCGTGGCACCGAGTGCACGGTGCCGATGGTGCCCGGGTTGGTGAGCGAAATCGTCACTCCGGCAAAATCTTCCGCGGTCAGCTTGCCGTCGCGGGCGCGGCGCACGATGTCTTCGTAGGCGGAGACGAATTCTGCGAACCGCATCGTCTCGCAGCCCCTGATGCCGGCCACCACCAGGGAGCGTTTGCCGTCCTTGCCCTGTAGGTCAATGGCCAGACCGAGATTGGTGTGCGCCGGGGTGACCGCGGTGGGCTTGCCGTCGACCTCGGCGTAGTGCCGGTTCATGTTGGGGAACTTCTTGACCGCCTGCACCAGCGCGTAGCCCAGCAGGTGGGTGAAGGAGATCTTGCCGCCGCGAGTCCGCTTGAGTTGGTTGTTGATGACAATCCGGTTGTCGATCATCAGCTTCGCCGGCACGGCACGGACGCTGGTTGCCGTCGGCACATCCAGCGACGCGGACATGTTCTTGACGACTGCCGCGGCGGCGCCGCGCAGTACCTGCACCTCGTCACCTTCGGCCGGCGGGGGCGTGGGGGCTTTGGCCGCTGGCGCGGTTGTCGCACCGTTGCCGGCTCCCGCACCGGCGGCGGTGTCCGCGGGCTTGGCGGGTGCGGACGTTTGAGCGGCCGGCTCGGCCGGAGCGGCCGGCTTTGGTCGCGGGGCGGGCGCAGCGCCTTGTCCATCAGTGGGGCTCGCGGGCTCCTGGGTGGATTGAGCGGTTGGTTCGGGGTTGTAGTCAACCAGGAACTCGTGCCAGCTCGGATCCACCGACGACGGGTCGTCGCGGAACTTGCGGTACATTTCCTCGACCAGCCATTCGTTTTGCCCGAATGGTGAACTTATGTTGCTCACGGCCGCTGTTCGCCTCAATTCCTTTGTTTTGCAAGCGCATTGCACGGCGCCTGCGACTTCTTGCGCCTCGGCTGACGGAGTACTTCACACCCGCGGCGCTCCTCGACGTTTCCGCCTCATAAAGGCTATCGCTTCCCTGGCAATTCGCCAGAGAGACCAAGCAAACGGGGCCTGGTTGCTAGCCGGCTTCGTGGATGGGCGGCAGCAGGTGCAGGGTGGCCGGCCATCGCGCCGGCGCGGGGCCGAATGCCTGGCGGGCGTTGCGGACGATCTTCTTGCCCACGATGCGATTGCCGGCGCCGCCAACCGCGGCGCCGATGCCGACCGGCAGCATCTTGCCGAACATCAATGCGCCGCGTCGCACCGCGTAGCGCTTGACGAAATATTTGAGCATCCGCGTGTTGAACCGCGCCAGCGTCGACAGCGGCAGCGAGGCCATGCCCTCGGCCAGCCAACCACCGTTGGTGCGTCCAGGTCCGATGAGCTCGCCGATGGCGCGCCTGCTGTCGTCTCCGACCAGGACCAAGAGCACCAAAGCGCGCCGCCGTTCGCGGTGATCGGCTGGGATGCCGTACACCACCGCGTTTGCCAGCACGAAGACCGCGGTGGCCTCGACGAAGAACACCGTTTCCCCGGCGCCCGCAGACATCGCCGTAAATGTCCCGACACCGGGGAATGTTGCTGCCGAACCCACCGCGGCACCGCTGGCCGTCAACGCGGCCAGATAGCGCTTTTCCAGCTTGGCAACGATCTCAGCAGGGCTGGCACCGGGGTAAGCCCGCCGCAGTCGGGCCACATAGGCCTCTGCGGCCGGGCCCTGGACCCGCGAGCTACGCTCGATGACCTGCGCCAATGCTCGCGCGGACGCTTTGGGCCGACCGCCCGCCTCAGCGGGCGGCGAATTCGGCGCAGACCTACGTCGGGACATGTTCTGGGGCCTTTGTTCGGATCTTCTCAAAAGACCAACTCCCTGACCTATTGCGTCGGGCGCACATATTGCCTCTCCTGCGATCGGCGTTCCTTTCAGGCTAACGCGCGTTTTGCTGAATGCGGGCCGAGCGGGAAAGCCGGCACGCTTTCCGCCCCGCAGTGGGTCCGCGACCGCGCAGCTAATTGCCCCACCCGGAATAATGCAATGCGGGTCGGTGACGTAGTTCGGGCCTGATGGGCCCGAACCGGACCGGGGAGCATCGTCGGGAGCTGAAGCGAGGTGAGTGCATGACCACGGCGACGCCCAGGTGGGCCGGGGGAACCCGGCGCGCGGGGCTGAGTCGTGCCGACCTCATCAAGCGCTGGAAATTCACCATTCCGTCAAACCCATCGCACCCGACAAACCCCTGGAACGCGCTATGGGCGATGATGATCGGTTTCTTCATGATCATGGTCGACTCGACCATCGTCGCCGTCGCCAATCCGACCATCATGGCCGACTTGCACACCGGCTACGACACCGTGGTCTGGGTGACCAGCGCCTATCTGCTGGGCTGCGCGGTGGTGTTGCTGGTGGCCGGCCGGCTAGGTGACCGGTTCGGCACCAAGAACCTTTATTTGGCCGGGCTTGTGGTGTTCACGACAGCGTCGCTGTGGTGTGGGCTGTCAGGCAGTGCGGCCATGCTGATCACCGCCCGGGTGGTGCAGGGCATCGGCGCCGGGGTGCTCACTCCGCAGACCTTGTCGATGATCACCCGGACCTTCCCGCCGGAGCGGCGCGGCGTTGCGGTGAGCCTGTGGGGGGCTACCGCCGGCGTCGCCACCCTGGTGGGGCCGCTGGCCGGCGGCGCGCTGGTCGACGGGCTGGGTTGGGAGTGGATTTTCTTCATCAATGTCCCCATCGGCATCATCGGGCTGGGGATGGCGCTGCGGCTGGTACCGGCGTTGCCGACGCAGGCGCACCGATTCGACCTCGTCGGGGTGGCGCTGTCCGGGGTGGGCATGTTTCTGATCGTCTTCGGGCTGCAACAGGGCCAGGCCGCTCACTGGCAGCCGTGGATCTGGGCGATGATCGTCGCCGGCATCGGCTGCATGTCGGTGTTCGTCTACTGGCAGGCCTTCAACACCCGCGAGCCGCTGATCCCGCTGGACATTTTCGGCGACCGGGACTTCAGCCTCTGCAGCGCCGGAGTGGCGCTCATCGCGTTCGCGACGACGGCCACGATTCTGCCGCTGATGTTCTACACGCAGGTGGTGTGCGGGCTGTCGCCGACGCGCTCGGCTTTGGTGATCGCGCCGATGGCGGTCGCCAACGGTGTGCTCGCGCCTTTCGCCGGCATGATTGTCGACCGATACCACCCGCGGCCGGTGCTCGGTTTCGGCTTTTCGACGCTGGCGGTCGGGCTGACATGGCTGATGTTCGAGATTGCGCCGGACACGCCGATCTGGCGGTTGCTGTTGCCGTTCGGCGTCATTGGCATCGGGAGCGCGTTTGTGTGGTCGCCGTTGACCGCCACCGCGACGCGCCACCTGCCGCCACATCTGGCCGGCGCGGGCTCTGCCGTGTTCAACTCGGTCCGCCAGCTTGGCGCCGTGCTCGGCAGCGCCGCCATGGCCGCGTTCATGACATGGCGCATCAGTGCCCAGATGCCGGCGCAGGGAATCGCGGACGGCGCTTCCGACGGTGCCATCAGCGTGCAACTGCCCGAATTCGTGCGCGAGCCATTCGCTGCCGCGATGTCGCAATCGCTGTTGCTGCCCTCGTTCATCGCGTTGTTCGGGATCGTCGCCGCGCTGTTCCTGGTCGGCTTCGCTCCTTCGGCATTGACCCGTCGCGGGCGCACCCGGCGTGGCCACGTGCACCAGGATGACGACCGCATCGACCACGACTATGACGATGACGACTATGTCGAGTTCATCCTTCGTCGCGAACCGGACGTCGCGCCCGCACCGGATGCGCCGCGAGCGCACCCTATTGCCTTCGCGCACAACGGCTCTTATGTCGACAACGATGAGCGCTTCCAACGCATCGCCGAGGTCGCGCCGGGTCCGTTCGAGCCTGCCCCGCAACGGCACCTGAACGGCTCCGCGCGTCATCAACTCGGTGACGACGACCCCACCGGTCGCGGTCGGCATTCGTCCGGTCACTGAGGCCCGGCCGGCCAGGCGTCATCGGCCTGGAGCAGGCTCCGTCAGCGCCAGAAAAGCACCCAGGTCGATCAGACCTGCCGGCGTGCCGGGCAGGTATTCGGTCAGCAGCTCCGAGCGCACGATCACCGCTGCGTACTGCGCCCGGCTGACGGCGACGTTGAGCCGATTCCTGTTGAGCAGGAACGAGATTCCACGTGGCACTTCGTCGGCAGATGAGGCTGTCATCGAGATGAAGACCACCGGCGCCTGCCCGCCCTGAAACTTGTCAACCGTTCCGACCCGGACTGCGCCCAGCCCCGCGGCCGTCAACCGCCGGCGCATCAGCGCCACCTGGGCGTTGTATGGCGCCAGCACCAGCACGTCGGAGGCGGCCAGCGGCCTGGTGCCGTGCTCGTCGGTCCACGCGGCCCCGAGCAATCGCTGGATCTCGGCGAGGATCGCGTCGGCTTCCTCCGGGCTTTCGATCGAGTTTCCTTGGTGGCGAACCGGAAACACATGCACGCCGGGCCGGTACCCGTCCAGGCGACGTGCGGTGGTGCGCTCAGCGTGGGAATGCAGTCTGCCCTCGTAGGACAGCGCGGAGACCGCGGCGCAGACCGCCGGGTGCATCCGATACGAGCGGTCCAGGAAATAACCGCGCTCATCGGGCAACGTGCGCTGACCGTCAACCAGCCAATCCAGCGCTGACGTGTCAACCGGCTCCGGATGGGTGCCCTGACTGACCTGCGGCAACTGTTGTGGGTCGCCGAGCAGCAACAGATTGGCGGCCGCTGCTGCCACGGCGATGGTGTTGGCCAAGCAGAACTGGCCCGCCTCGTCGATCACCAGCAGATCCAGGCTGCCGTGGGACACCCGATTGGGATTGGCGAAATCCCATGCCGTACCGCCTATCACGCATCCCGCGGTGTTCGCGATGAACGCGGCATAGTCACCGCTGTCGATCTCCTGCCAGCGCGGAGCGTGGTGGTCATACCGCTTCTTGGCGACTCGGCTTGGGTCTAGCCCGGCATCGATCACTGCGTCCAACAGGTTCTCCACGGCGGCGTGCGATTGCGCCACAACACCGACTCGCCAGCCACGTTGCGTGACCAAGCGCTCGATCACCTGGGCGGCGGTGTAGGTCTTACCTGTCCCCGGTGGCCCATGCACCGCGAGGTACGACGAGTCCAGGTCCTGCGCCGCCGCGGTGATGTCGGCGACCGTGTCGGTGCTGCGCGGAAGCGAAGCGCCGCTGCGGGTTCGGGGCGCCCGACGCAGCAGGATGTCGATCATCGCGGTGTGTGGTAGTTGGGGCAGCCCGGCGGCCACCGCGGCAGCGGTCGATTCGATCGATTCCCGCAGCGCCGTGGTGGGGACGGGTGGCCCGGGGGTGAGCGCGAACGGAAGTTGATGAAATGTGTTGCCGTCACTGCCTACTCGCTCGACGATGAGCACTTCGGTGGGCAACGCGGGATCGTCGGCCTCGATGACCTCGGCCCGCCCGGCTGCCCGTCGGTCGGGATCGTCGGTCATGCCCGGCGGAGCCGGGGCGTCATAGAGGGCGAACACCGTCGTCATCAAGTCGCCGCGTGCCAGCTCGCCGCGCAGCCGCACCCGTCGTTGCAGCTTCCGCGCGCGAGGAGGCATATGCCAATCGACGCTCACCGACGCGTGGTCGGCCACGAAGACGTCGGTGTTGTCCGCCCACTCGTCAACCGGGAAGTTCAGCCGGTCAAAGTGTGCCCACCAGAACGGTTTGTCCTCACGCCGGTGGTAGCCGCGCGCCGCGGCCACCAGCGCGACCGCGGTCTGCTCCGCCGTGCGGTCGCCGACCGCGGCATCGCCGGCGAAGGCGGACAGGGTCACTGCCAGCTGGTCGTGGTCTTCCACGGCGGTGCCGTCAGCAACCGGCTGGGCGCCAACAGGCGTGACACCGGATTCCCAGGCGCGTACGAGTAGCCAGTTGCGCAGTTCCTGAGTCGACCGGCAGTCGTGGTGGTTGTAGTCCTCGATCTCCTTGAGCACGGTTGCGGCTTCGTCGGCGCGGCCGGCGTCTTGCAGCTCGCAGTACCGGGCGTAGGAGTTGATCGAATCGGCGGCCGTGGTGACATCACCGGAGCGCAGCTGCGAGCCCATGTAGAGCGGCTCCAGCGCCTTGAGGCCGAACGATTCGGCACCCGTACGAATGCTTTTGCGCACCAACGGATACAGGTCAACCAACGTCCCGCTGCGCAGTAACTCGTCTACTTCGTCCTCACCTACTCCGTACCGCCCCGAAAGGCGCAACAAGGCGGTCTTCTCGTAGGGCGCGTAATGGTAGATGTGCATGTTGGGCCGACGCTTGCGGCGCTTGGCCACCATTGCCAGAAAATCGGTGAGCGCCTTTCGTTCGTCCACCCGGTTATGCGCCCACAGCGGGCGAAAGCTCCCCGCGGGTCCGGCTTCCAAGACGCCGAACAGGTATTCCAGCCCCCAGTCGCGGCCGTCGGGAGTCCACAGCGGATCACCCTCGAAGTCGAAGAACAGATCACCGGGGTCGGGGTCGGGCAACAGAGCCAGTGGCTGCGGGTCGGCGATCTCGAACTTTGGCACGCCGGTGTCGCGTTGCAGGACTTGCAGTTTGGCCTGGGCGGTGAACTTGCCCACCGCGCTGGACGCCAGGTCGGGTACTGGGCCGGAGTGCTTGGCCAGGTCGGCGACCGTGGTGATCCCGGCGCCAATGAGCTTGTCCCGCCGGCTTACTCGCATGCCGGCGACCAGCAGTAGATCGTCGGTGGCGCGCACCTGTTCTTCGCACAACGGACAGCGAAAACATGCCCGCACGTTCTCGTCCTCCCAGCGCACCGCGGTGCCCGCGGCGTAGTGGTCGTCGAGCAGGCGCTGCAACAGCGCGCGCTGGGATCGGTAGACGGGGATCAGGTCGCAGACGCGATACCGCATGACAGACCCGTCGCCCAGTCGCAGCTCGGCATCCGGCGCGACCGAGACGCCCATGCCGGCCAGCGCGTCGGCATATGCGGCCAGCTGCAACAGCGCGGTGACCTTGGGAGAGCGGGCCAGCTTGGTGTCAATGAGCCGATATTGCTCATCGTCGCGGACCAGGAAGTCGGCGAATCCGACGAAACGGCCGTCGAACATCGCGGCCTGATATACCACCGGAGCGCGGTCGGCGATGGCGCGCTGAGTTGCCTCGGCGGCCACAGCCAGCCCGGCGAATGTGTATGCCGGACGACCGATGACCGCGACCGAATCGCCGAACTCCTCGCGCAGTCGGTCGAGCTCGCGTTGCTCATGCCGGTGCCCCAGCGTCGCGGTGCGTTCGAGCAGCTCGTCCTGGACGACGACGACGGGGCCGCGGCCCAGTTTCGCGTCGAAATCGCGCAACAGCGCATATTCACAGCGCGCGGCGGCGGCGAGATCCGACGCGCTGTAAACGATGCTGTCGCTGGTGAGAAACACAGCAGCAACTGTAGGTGAGGCGTCTGACAGTCGGGCCGTGTCGGCTTAGCGGCCGGCGGTGTTTCCGATGAGCTCGACCGCGTTGCCGTTCCAATGGAATCGCACATCGGTGCTCAAGCCGTTGATGCCGCCCGAGTAGGTCAACGCGATCGTGTCGCCGGTGGTTTGCGCCGCGTCGATGCCGTTGAAACCGTAAGTGTCGGGCACTCCCTGCGGGATGAACTGGCCAAGATGGAACAGCACCGCGCGAGTGGTGGGATTGATGGCGTTGGTGTTGGCCTTGATGATCACCGCCGACAGCTGGGCGCACTGGTTGTAGTTACCGGCCAATGGCTCCGGATTCCAGGGCTGTTGACTGCGCGGATCGCGAGGCAGCTCGGAGACCACTTTTGCGATGGTGGATGACGCCAGATCGACCGCGCAGGGATCGGCCGGCGCACTGCTACTGGGCATGGCAGCCACGCCCGACGGGTGGCCGGGTGCGCTGCTGGGCGCCGCGGGGGTAGCGGTCGTCGTTGCCTGGGGAGTCTTTGCGACGGTGGAGTCTCCCGAACCGCAGCCGGTCAGCGTCGCGCCGATCAACAGCGCAACGGACAGGGCAGACAGTGGCTCGGCACGGCACGGTAGCGACCACACATCGCGCACCGTACCGCTATCCGGGTCGCAGGTGTGGCAGGCGTGCCGCGCCCAGCTGCGCTCAGCTCCGCTGAGCTAACGATCACCACGGGGCCGATGGTGGTGACCCGCTGCGCTCAGCTCCGCCGAGCTAACGATCACCACTAGACTCCATGGACGATGACCCTTCCGGACAGCTCGCCCGAGGCTGTTTCTACGACGTTCGCCGACCTGCAGATTCATCCCGCAGTCTTGCGGGCGATCGCCGACGTCGGCTATGAGTCGCCGACAGCTATCCAGGCGGCGACGATCCCGGCGCTGATGGCGGGGTCCGACGTGGTGGGACTGGCACAGACCGGCACGGGCAAGACGGCGGCCTTCGCGATCCCGATCCTGTCCAAGATCGATGTCACCAGCAACGCAACTCAGGCACTGGTGCTGGCGCCCACTCGGGAGCTGGCGCTGCAGGTGGCCGAGGCGTTCAGCCGCTACGGGACTCATCTGCCCCAGATCAACGTGCTGTCGATCTACGGCGGGTCGTCATACGGCGTCCAACTGGCCGGCCTGCGACGCGGGGCGCAGGTGGTGGTCGGCACCCCCGGTCGGATCATCGACCACCTCGAACGCGGCACGCTCGACCTCTCGCGAGTGGACTACCTGGTGCTCGACGAGGCCGACGAGATGCTCACCATGGGCTTCGCCGAAGACGTCGAGCGCATCCTGTCCGAAACCCCCGAATACAAACAGGTCGCGCTGTTTTCGGCGACCATGCCGCCGCCGATCCGCAAGCTCACCGCCAAGTACCTACACGATCCGCTCGAAGTCACCACAAAGGCGAAAACCGCTACAGCCGAGAATATTTCGCAGCGTTACATCCAGGTGGCCGGGCCGCGCAAAATGGACGCACTCACTCGCGTCCTCGAGGTCGAGCCGTTCGAGGCGATGATCGTCTTCGTGCGCACCAAACAGGCGACAGAAGAAGTCGCCGAAAAGCTGCGTGCCCGAGGGTTTTCCGCGGCCGCCATCAACGGCGATATCCCGCAGGCGCAGCGTGAGCGGACGATAGCCGCGCTGAAAGACGGCGGTGTCGACATCCTGGTGGCCACCGATGTGGCCGCGCGGGGGCTGGACGTGGAGCGAATATCGCATGTGCTCAACTACGACATCCCGCACGACACCGAGTCCTACGTGCACCGCATCGGACGTACCGGCAGGGCCG
>Ga0335072_10012279_pt1 | contig 12231 bp, 10 predicted proteins | sample Lox_Sample_21_FD_206725 | JGI IMG/M metagenome (GOLD analysis project Ga0335072, IMG submission 206725) | Soil microbial communities from Loxahatchee National Wildlife Refuge, Florida, United States - Lox_Sample_2.1 | ecosystem: Environmental > Terrestrial > Soil > Wetlands | place: USA...
GATCGTGCCGACGAGATTCTTGGCCATGGTCTTCTCCAGTCCCTTGTCTTGGTCCCCGCGTCCGGCCGTCCTAGACGGCCTCGGCGCCCGAGATGATCTCGATGAGCTCCTTGGTGATGATCGCCTGGCGCGTGCGGTTGTAGTTGAGGGTGAGCCGGTTGATCATGTCGCCCGCGTTGCGCGTCGCATTGTCCATCGCGGTCATCCGGGCACCCTGCTCGGACGCGTTGTTCTCCAAGAGTGCCCGGAAGAACTGGACCGCGAGGTTGCGCGGCAGCAGGTCCGCCAGGATCTCGGTCTCCTCGGGCTCGTACTCGTAGACCGCACCCCCGCCCTTCGCGGCCTCGACCGGCTTCCCGCCCGCCGGATGGAAGGGGACGATCTGCTGGCGCGTCACGACCTGGGAGATCGCGGAGCGGAACCTGTTGTAGATGATGGTGCAGACGTCGAACTCGCCCGCCCGGAACATGGTCGCGATGCGCCGTCCGAGCTCGTCGGCGGTCGCGAAGGTGATGCGCGGGCGGCCCACATCCTGGACCGTGTCGATGATGAGGGACGCGAAGTCGCGCCGCAGCTGGTCGCGCGCCTTGCGGCCGACGCACAGGATCTTGACGCTCTTCCCGGTCTCGATGAGCGCTCGGATGAGGCGCCGGGAGTCGCGCACGATCGACGAGTTGAAGCTGCCGCAGAGCCCGCGGTCGGCGGTCATGACGACCACGAGATGGACGTCCTCCTTCCCGGTGCCGACGAGGAGCGGCGGCGCTCCCGGTCGGCCCGCCATGCTCGCGGCGAGTGCGCGCAGCACGGCATCCATGCGCTCGGCATAGGGCCGCGCCGCCATGGCCTGCTCCTGGGCGCGGCGCAGCTTCGCCGCCGACACCATCTTCATGGCCGACGTGATCTTGCGCGTCTGCTTGACGCTCGCGATGCGCTGTCTGAGGCTCTTGAGGCTCGGCATGCGCGTTCCGGTTCCGGGCGGTCCCTAGGGGCGGCGCGTGGCGCTCAGGCGAATTTCTTGACGAAGCCGACGAGGAGCGACTTGAGATTCTCCTCGGTCGCGGGCTTGAGCTCGCGGTCGGCGCGGATCGCGTCCAGGATCGGCTTCGAGCCGGCCCTGAGCTCGCCCAGCAGCGCCGTCTCGAAGCGCCCGATGTCCTCGATCTTGATGCCGTCGAGATAGCCGCGCACGCCCGCGAAGATCACGGCCACCTGCTCCTCGACCGGCATGGGCTGGTACTGGTCCTGCTTCAGGAGCTCGGTCAAGCGCGAGCCGCGCGCGAGCAGCTTCTGCGTCGCGGCGTCGAGGTCGGAGGCGAATTGGGAGAAGGCCGCCATCTCGCGGTACTGGGCGAGCTCGAGCTTGATGCGCCCCGCGACCTGCTTCATCGCCTTGATCTGCGCCGCCGAGCCGACCCGGCTCACCGAGAGGCCGACATTCACCGCGGGCCGGATGCCGGCGTAGAACAGGTCGGTCTCGAGGAAGATCTGGCCGTCGGTGATCGAGATCACGTTGGTCGGGATGTAGGCCGAGACGTCGTTGGCCTGGGTCTCGATCACGGGCAGCGCCGTGAGCGAGCCGGCGCCGTTGGCGTCGCTCATCTTGGCCGCGCGCTCGAGGAGCCGGCTGTGCAGGTAGAACACGTCGCCCGGATACGCCTCGCGCCCCGGCGGGCGGCGCAGCAGGAGCGACATCTGGCGGTACGCGACCGCCTGCTTCGAGAGGTCGTCGTAGAAGATCACCGCGTGCATGCCGTTGTCGCGGAAGAACTCGCCCATGGCGCAGCCGGTATAGGGGGCGAGGAACTGGAGCGGGGCGGGCTCGGACGCGGTCGCGGCGACCACGATCGAGTATTCCATGGCGCCGAAATCCTCGAGCGTCTTCACGAGCTTCGCCACACTCGAGCGTTTCTGGCCGATCGCGACGTAGACGCAATAGAGCTTGCGCTTCTCGTCGCCCGACGCGTTGATCGAGCGCTGGTTGATGATGGTGTCGACCGCGATCGCGGTCTTGCCGGTCTGGCGGTCGCCGATCACGAGCTCGCGCTGGCCGCGCCCGATCGGGATCAGGCTGTCGATCGCCTTCAAGCCCGTCTGCATCGGCTCGCTCACCGACTTGCGCGGGATGATGCCCGGCGCCTTGACCTCGACCCGGCTCATCTTCACGTCCGCGAGCGGGCCCTTGCCGTCGATCGGCTCGCCGAGCGCGTCGACCACGCGGCCGAGCAAGCCCTTCCCCACCGGCACCTCGACGATGGCGCCGGTACGCTTCACCACGTCGCCTTCCTTGATGGTGCGGTCGTCGCCGAAGATCACCACGCCGACATTGTCGCTCTCGAGATTGAGCGCCATGCCGCGGATGCCGCCCGGGAACTCGACCATCTCGCCGGCCTGCACCTTGTCGAGCCCGTAGACGCGCGCGATGCCGTCGCCGACGGAAATCACCTGGCCGACCTCGGCGACGTCCGCCTGGGTGTCGAAGTCGGCGATCTGCTGTTTCAGGATGGCGGAGATTTCCGCCGCGCGGATTTCCATCAGCCGATACCTTTCATCGCAAGCTGGAGCCGTTGAAGTTTGCTTTTGAGCGAGCTGTCGACCATGCGCGAGCCGACCTTGACGACGAGGCCGCCGAGGAGTGCGGGGTCGGTTTTGAGGTTGAGGTTGACGGCCTTGCCCATCGCCTTGGCGAGCTGGCCCTTGAGGAAGTCGATCTGCTCGGGCCCGAGCGGCTGGGCCGAGGTCACGTCGGCCGAGATCTCGCCGCGGCGCGCGGCGAGGGTCGCGAGGTAGGCCGCGATCATTTGCGGCAGGAGGAACAGGCGCCGGTTCGCCGCCGCCACGCCCACGAAGTGGCGCACGGTCGAGCCCAGCGCCGCGCGCTCGAGAATCGAGGCCATCGCCTTCGCCTGCGCCTCGCGCGCAATGAGCGGGCTGCGTATGAGGCGCCGCAAATCGTCGCTCTCCTCGATGAGCCGGCCGAGGGCCGCGAGGTCGCGCGCGACGGAGTCGAGCTCCTTCCCCTCGTCGGCGAGCTCGTAGAGTGCCGCCGCGTAACGGCCGGCGATGCCGGAAAGGCCTGTCGCTTCCGAAGCCACGCGCCTACCTCGTGATGCCCCATGAGGACGCCGTCGTTCCGGTACGGCTCTCGTCCGCGCGTCCCGAAAGTCCGGCTCTCGTGCAACCCCATCGCCCGCAAGCTCGACCGATCGGGTCGGATCGATGGCGGACGCACCCCCTCGCGGGCGGGATTCACCGCCCGAAAAAGCGCTGTTTCGTAACACAGGAACTGGGGCCGCGCAACCAAGTCAGGGCGCGACCATTTGCCTCGCGGAGGCGCCGATTTCCGCGCTTTTCCGGGCGATTCCGGGGGGTCCTAGCGGGCCCCCTCCTTGCGCTCCATGGCTTTCCTTCGGGCGAAGATCGGATTGCGCCTCAAGAAGAACATCGCGACCGTCGGCGCCAGCACCTGGAGCGTCAGCCGCAAGGCGCGCCGACGCGCGAGGCCGGCGCGCCGGAGGCCCCAATAGAGCGTCCAGCGGCGCCAGAAGGAGAGACGCGGCACCACGCGCAGGAGCTTGAACTGGCGCGCGTAGGCGCGCACGACCCCCGACAACTCGTCGGCGCGCGCGCGCGCGATGCGCCCCTCGCGCGCGAACTTGTCGAGGTCGCGCAGCATGAAGCCGGGGACCATCACCTTCTCGCGCAGGAATCTGCGGTACCAGCTGCTGAGGTCGCGCCCGCTCCAGCCGTAGCGGATCGGGCCGCTCATATTGTCGAGATGGACGCGGCGCCGCACCAGGAGCTCGGGAATGGCCGCCATCCGCCCGATGAGAAGACAGCGGAACCCGATCACCATGTCGTCGCCCTGACGCAGGCCCGCGAGCGAGACGCCCGCCTGGTAGACCGAGCGGCGATGGGCCGAGACCGCCCCTTGCGGCCCCGCGATCTCGAGCGCGAGATTCTCGGGCGTCCAGAGCGCGTCGGGCTCCTGGGCCGCGGAGGTCTCGGGCGGAAGATCGATCGTGCGCCCCTCCTGGTCGATGAGATCGAAGAAGCAGCCGACGCCGAGGAGGTCCGGTCCGCCGTCGCGGAACGTCTCGTAGATGCGCTGGCACCGGTTCGGCATCGAAATGTCGTCGGCGTCGGCGAAGACGATGATCTCGCCCGGCGAGAGCGCCATCACGCGGTCGTTCTGCTCGCCCAGGCCGACGTTCTTCTCGTTGCGCGACAGGATGACGCGGTGCGGGCCGCGATAGGCGGCGGCCATCCTTTGCGCGATCTCGAAACCGCCGTCGCTCGAATTGTCGTCGATGAACACGATGTCGATCGGCGCGTAGGTCTGGGCGAAAGCGCTCTCGAGCGCCGCCTCGACGAACGGCGCGTTGTTGTAATGGCGCATCGCGACGGTGATGAGCGGCCGGTCCGCGCTCCCTGGCGCGGCCGGGCCCGGACGCGTTGCGGGGGGCCCTTCGGCGGCACTCATGGCGCCAGCATGTAGCATAACCTCGGCGCCGATCAAGCGCCGCACCGGCGGCGGCCGCGTGCGGCGGCGCTTGCGCGGTCCGCGAGCGGCCTATAGGTTGATCGGCCGCCGGGAGTCCCGGACCCGGCTTCCTCGAGCGAACGGGCCGACGGTGCAAGCTCAAGAACGGCACGAGGCTTCCCCAAGGCGGCGCGCGCTTGCACCCTGGTGTGCGTTCGCGGCACTCCTCGCACTCGACCTCGTGCTGCGCTTTCCGAGCTTCTTCCGCAGCGTCATCGACTGGGACGAGACCATCTACTTCATGATGGCCGAGGCGTGGCGCGCCGGCCACCTGCCCTACACGACGCTGTGGGACATCAAGCCCATCGGCCTGTTCGCGATCTTCGCCGTCTTCCAGACGATCTTCGGCGACCACGTCTATGCGATGCGCATCGCGAGCATCGTCGCGAGTGCGGCGACCGGCTTCCTCCTGTGCCTGATCCTTCGTCGCCTCGACCGCGCCCCCGGCGGGCCGCGTTGGAGCTTCGGCCTCTTCGGCGGCATCGTCTACGTGCTGTGCTCGATCTTCGACGGCGGCATATCGGCGAACGCCGAGCTGTTCTTCGCGCCCTTCACGAGCGGCGCCGTGCTGCTTGCGCTCGCCCCGCGCTGGCGCGCACGACCGGCGCTCCAGGCGTTCGTCGCGGGGTTGCTCATCGGCGTCGCGGGCGCTGTCAAATACGTGGCGCTGGCGGAGGGTCTTCCGGTCCTGATGGCACTGCTGCTCGCCGCGGGCGACGCGCGCGGAAGCCTCGGTCGCCGCCTCTGGACGGCGCTATGGCCGCTCGTCCTCGGCGCCGCGATCCCGCTCCTCCTTCCGGTGCCGCTTTATTGGCTCACCGGCCATCTTCAGGACTTCCTCGACAACACCGTCTATTCGGTGCTGCGGCGCGCGGAGATCGGCTATCCATTCCATGTCGGGCGCGCGCTGATGGCGTGGGTCAACCAGATCCGGACCTTGTCGCCGCTTTATCTCGCGGCGGCTTTTCTCGTCCTCGCGACCCTCGGGCGCAGGGATGCCGGGCGGCCCGGCTTCCTCGGCGCCCGGGATGCGCTCGCGAGTGCCGTGATCCTCTCGTGGCTCCTCGCCGCCTTCGTCGGCGTCGCCTCGCTCCAGTTCCGCTACGTGCATTATTTCCTCGAGCTCCTGCCGCCGCTCGCGGTCGCGACCGGATGGGTTGCGATGCGCCTCCTCGACGGCGCGGGCACGCGCGCGCGCGCGGCCGTGGCCGCCATCCTCGCCCTCGTGCTCGCGGCCCAGCTCTCGAGCGCCGCCTCGATCGAGAAGGAGACGCTCAAGCCCGTGGTCAATGCCAAGATGCCCGGCATCGGATGGCTCCGGGACGGCCCCGCCCAGATCGCGGCCGCGATCCGTCCCGAGCTCGCGGCCCATCCCGGCGCCATCCTCTACGTGTTCGATTACGAGCCGATCCTCTACCATCTTGCGCGCGCGGTGCCGCCCACGCGCTACGCCTGGCCCGCCTATCTCGTATCGCGCAAGCTCGCGCAGTTCTCGAACATCGACGTCGCGCGCGCGTTCGACGCGATCATGGCCCAGAAGCCCTATCTCATCGTCGTCGCCCGCAACACGACCTGGCACTCGCCCGAGGACCACACCCACGTCGCTTATGCGCGTATCGGGCCCGAGCTCGCGGCGCATTACGAATTGTGGAAGACCTTCGACGAGGCTTGGGTGTATCGGCGGCGCGCGCCCTAGCGCTTACGCGAAGCTATAGGGATCGACGTCGACCTGGACGCGCACGGCGTGGGGCACCGGGACCGCGGCGAGCCAGGCGCGCAAGATCGGCTGAAGCGCCGTGCCGCGCTCGGTCTTGAGGAGGAGGCGTTGGCGGTGGCGTCCGCGTAGGAGCGCGAGCGGCGCCGGGGCCGGGCCGAGCACCGAGATGCCGGGCCCGCGGGGTGCCGCCCGCGCGAGCGAATTCGCGACGCGCTCGACCTCCCCTCCATGAGGACCCGAGACGATGAGGGCCGCGAGGCGCGCGAAGGGCGGCCAGGCGCCGCGCCGTCGCTGCGCGGCCTCGGCCGCGAGGAACCCGTCCCGGTCGCCCGCGGCCAAGGCCCGCATCACCGGATGCGTGGGCTGGGTGGTCTGGACCAGGACCTTCCCCGGCAACGCCGCGCGTCCCGCGCGCCCGGCGACTTGCGCAAGGAGCTGGTAGGTGCGCTCGGCCGCGCGCAACTCGCCGCCATCGAGGCCGAGATCGGCGTCGACCACGCCCACGAGGGTGAGGCACGGGAAATGATGGCCCTTGGCCACCACCTGGGTCCCGATCAGCACGTCCACCTCGCGCGCCTCGATCGCGCGGATGAACTCCGCGACGCGCGTCGGCCCGTCGAGCGTGTCGCTCGCCATGATCGAGAGGCGCGCCTCGGGATGAAGCGCCTGAACCTCCTCGGCCAGGCGCTCGACGCCCGGGCCGCAGGCGGCGAAGCTCCCGCGCGCGTGGCATTCGGGGCATTCGGCGGGCAAGGTCGCGAGCGTGCCGCAATGATGGCACTGGAGGCGGCCCGCATGGCGGTGCTCGACCAGCCAGGCGCTGCAATTGGGGCATTGGAGGCGGAGCCCGCAGGTGCGACACAGCGTCAAGGGCGCGTAGCCGCGCCGGTTCAGGAACAGCATCGCCTGCTCGCGCGCGCCGAGGGTCGCGGCGAGCGCCTCGCGCAAGGGCGGCGAGAGCCAGGATTGCCGCGTCGGCGGCGGCGTCTTCTTGAGATCGACCAGGACGATCTCGGGCGGTGCGGCACCGCCATGGCGGTCGGGAAGCCGGAGCGACGCGTAGCGGCCGCGGCGCACGTTCTCGACCGTCTCCAGGGACGGCGTCGCCGAGGCGAGCACGATCGCATGCGCGCCGAGCCGCGCGCGCGCGATCGCCATGTCGCGCGCGTGGTAGATCACGCCGTCCTCCTGCTTGAAGGAGGAATCGTGCTCCTCGTCGACCACGATCAGGCCGAGATCGGGAAACGGCAGGAAGAGCGCCGAGCGCGCCCCCACCACCACCTTGACCTTGCCCTCGGCCATCGCGCGCCAGGTGAAGCGGCGCTCGGCTTGCGTCAGATCGGAATGCCATTGCGCGGGGGCGACGCCGAAGCGCGCCTCGAAGCGCTCGAGCCATTGCGCGGTCAGCGCGATCTCGGGCACCAGCACGAGCGCCTGGCGGCCTAGAGCGAGCGTGGCCGCGATCGCTTCGAAATAGACCTCGGTCTTGCCCGAGCCGGTGACGCCGTCGAGGAGCGTGACACCGAAGCCACCCTCGGCGACCTTGGCCGTGAGCGCATCGGCGGCGGCGCGCTGGTCGGGCCCGAGCGCGAGCCCCGCGCGGCCGAGATCGGGATCCTTGAAGGGGGCTTGGGTCGGAAGATCGACCGCCTCGAGGAGCCCCAGCTCGGCGAGCGACGCGACCACGCCGGGCGAGACGCCGGCCGCGCGCGCGAGATCGGTCGCGGTCCGCGCGGGACCCTCGGCCGCCGCGGCGAGGACGCGTCTCCGCGCCGGCGTCGACTTGACGCCGCGCTCGGAGGCACCCGACTCGGCCGAGCCCGCGACCGCGCGATAGGCGCGTTGGAGACGCGGCGGCTCGAGCGCCTCGGGGACGCTCAACGCCATGCGCAGCACGGCGCCGGGGGGTGCGAGCGTGTAGCTCGCGACCCAATCGACGAAGCGGCGCTCGACTTCGGGCATGGGCGGGACGTCGAGTCGCGCGGCGATTTCCTTGAGCTTTCCTTCGTCGATCGCGCCCGAGGCCGCACCCCACACGACCCCCAGCAGCTCGCGCCGTCCGAGCGGCACGCGCACCACGTCGCCGGGCGCCAGCGCGGTGCCGCGGGGTGCCGCGTAGTCGTAGCTCCCCGCGAGCGGCAGCGGCAGCAGGACCGCGACGCGCGCGCCCGGAGCCGCCGCGGTCGCGGTGGTGGTTTTTTCCATGCTCATTGGCTATACACTAGTGAGCGCGCCGGGCGTGCGCAAAGGTGCGCGCCGGAGGCGGCGGAAAGCGGCCCGGGCGCGATGCGTCCCGGGAGCGCCAGCGAGCCGAGGATCGAGGACATGAAATTCTTCGTCGACACCGCCGACCTCGAGGAAATCCGCGAGCTCGCCGCGACCGGCCTGCTCGACGGCGTCACCACCAACCCGAGCCTGATCGCGAAGAACGGCGGCAAGTTCTTCGACGTGATCCAGGAGATCTGCACGCTCGTGCCCGGCCCCGTGAGCGCCGAGGTGACCGCGACCGATCACGCGACCATGCTCGCCGAGGGCCATCGCCTGGCGCGCCTCGCGAAGAACATCGCGGTCAAGGTGCCGCTCACGGTCGACGGGCTCAAGACCTGCAAGGCGCTCTCGAGCGAGGGCACCATGGTCAACGTGACGCTCTGCTTCTCGGCCGGCCAGGCGATCCTCGCGGCCAAGGCGGGGGCGAGTTTCGTCTCGCCCTTCGTCGGGCGCCTCGACGACATCGCCGAGGACGGCATGGCGTTGATCCAGGACATCGTCACGATCTACCGCCAATACCCGGCCTTCAAGACCGAGGTGCTGGTCGCCTCGGTGCGCGGCCCGCGCCACGTGATCGACGCCGCGCGCATGGGCGCCCACGTCGCGACGGTGCCGCCCGCGGTGCTACGCCAGCTCTTCGTCCACCCCCTGACCGAGAAGGGCCTCGCCCAGTTCCTGGCCGATTGGGCCAAGACCGGCCAGTCGATCCTCGGACCCGAGCAAGGACCGCGCGCCGTTGCAAAAGCCTAGCGAACAGAAAAGCGCGCGCGACGCGGCCGGCGCCGACGCCGAGACGAGCGCTGCGCCCGCGCCGCTCGACGGTGCGCGCGTCCTCGCCTATCTCGAGACCCATCCCGAATTCCTCGCCGAGCAGGCGGCGTTCATCGCCGGGCTTCTCAACCCGGCGCGCGAAAGCGGCAGCCGCGTCGTCGACATGCAGCGCTTTTTGGTCGAGCGCCTGGAGCGGCGCACGCGCGAGCTCGAGACCGAGCGCGACCAGATGGTGGCGTTGGCACGCCTCAACCTCAAGAGCCAGACGCGCATCCACCGCGCGGTGCTTGCCCTCATCAACGCCCAGAGCTTCGAGCAGCTCATCCAGGCCGTCACCATCGACATGCCCGTGTTCCTCGGGCTCGACGTGGCGGCGCTGTGCATCGAGGCGGCCGAGACGCCGCCGCCGCGGTGCGAGACGCCGGGCGTGCGCGTGCTCGAGGCGGGCGCGGTCGACCGCATGCTCGGCTCGGCGCGCGATCTCCTGCTGCTGCCCAACGTGCGCGGCGACGCCAACCTGTTCGGCGCGGGCTCGCCCCTGGTGCGCTCGATGGCGCTCTTGAGGCTCAAATTCAGCCCGTTGGCGCCCTTGGGCCTGCTGGCCCTCGGCTCGCGCAAGGAGACGCGCTTCAACCCGGGCCAAGGCACGGAGCTGTTGAGCTTCCTCGCGCGCGCGATCGAGCTCAGCATCCGCACATGGCTGGACCTGCCCCGCTGACGGCGGACGCCTACGGCGCCGCGGCCGATCTGCGCGCGGCGATCCTCGAGTGGCAGAGCTGGTTGCTCAACGAGCGGCGCGCCTCGCTCCATACGGTCGAGAATTACGGCCGCGACATGGCGGCGTTCCTCAGCTTCCTCGCCGAGCATCTGGGCGGCTTGCCGCGCCTTGCGACTCTCGAGCGCCTGCGGCCGGCGGACTTCCGCGCCTGGCTCGCCCGGCGCGCAACCAAAGGCTTCGCGCGCAGCTCGAGTGCGCGCGCATTGTCCGTGCTGCGCGGCTTCGTGCGTTATTGCGAGCGCAACAACCTCGCCCATTGCCCGGCGATCGGCGCGGTGCGCGCGGCGAAGCTGCCGCGCGCGATCCCGAAGCCGCTCGGGGTGCGGGACGCGGCCGACCTCTTGGACGAGGCGGCGACGCTTTCGTCGGTACCCTGGATCGCCGCGCGCGACGTGGCGTTGTTCACGCTGCTCTACGGCTGCGGTTTGCGTATCGGCGAGGCGCTCGGCTTGACGCGCCACGAAGCGCCGCGCGCGGATTCGCTACGCGTCACCGGCAAGGGGCGGAAGGAGCGCGTGGTGCCCGTGCTGGCCGCGGTGCGCGAGGCGATCGAGGCCTATCTCGCGCTCTGCCCCTTCGATCCGGGCCCGGGCGGCGCCTTGTTCCTGGGTGCCCGGGGCGCTGCCCTCGATCCGGCCATCGCGCAGAAGCAGATGCGGCGCCTCCGGATCGCGCTCGGCCTGCCCGAGACCGCGACCCCCCACGCGCTGCGTCACAGCTTCGCAACGCACCTTCTCGGCGCGGGCGGCGATCTACGCGCGATCCAGGAGCTTCTCGGCCACGCCTCGCTCTCGACCACCCAGCGCTACACCGAGGTCGATTCCGAGCGCCTCATCGCGGTCTACGAGAAGGCCCACCCGCGCGCCAAGGCGAAGCTCGCCAAGCAACGGGTCTAGGCCGGCCCCGACGCGTCGCGCGGGCGCAGGATCACGAGGGCGAGCGCGCCGCAGCCGACCGCGATTCCGAGGGACGCGAAGGCGAGACCCCAGGACGCGACGTGGCTCGGCCCGCCCGCGCGGTCGAGCATGGTGCCGAACACGATCGGGCCCAGAAACGCGCCCATGAATCCGATCGAGGAATAGACCGCCATGGTGGCGCCGCGATAGCCGGGCGTCGCGACCTCGACCAGGCCCGCGGTGAGCGACGAGGAATCGACCATCACGAGCCCGCCATAGAAGAGGCACAGACACGAGACGAGCGCGTTGTTCCAGGGTGCCGTGAAGCCGATGCCGCAAGCGGCGATGCAGGAGGACAGCATCAAAAGCGGCAGCGTCCGGCGCCGGCCGAAGCGCAGGCAAAGCTCGTTGCCCGAGATGCTGAACACGACGCCGAGGAGCGTCAGGAGCGTGGCGATCAGCGTCGGGCTCCAGTGGGCGGAGCCGGGCGGCTGGAGCGTCACGCTGAAGGCGAGGAACGCGACCACCCAGGAGCGCACGCCGAACAGCTCCCAGACGTGGAACCCGTAGCCGACGACATAGCCCATGGCGGCGCGGTTCGTGAGCACGGGCCGGAAATCGAGAAGCCGGGTTTGCGGCCTTGCATGCGACTGAGCCGGGATGGGCTTGAGCGCCAACGAGGCGATGAGAAAGGCGAGGGCTGAGGTCGCGGCCGGCACGAAAAACGCCCAGCGCCAGCCATAGGGCATGCCGAGGGCGCCCGCGATCATGAACGAGCCGCCGATGCCGACGGAGAAGCCGCTGGTGTAGGACGCAAGCGCGCGCGACTGGTGCGGGCCCGCAACACGGTCGGTGAGCGCCTTCAAGCCCGGCATGTAGGTGCCCGCGAGGCCGAGGCCCGAAAGCACTTGCCAGCCGACCGCGCTCCAGAACCCGTGCGCGGTGAGCGCGAAGCCGAGATTGGCGATCCCGCCGAGCGCCGTCGAGGCGAGATAGATGCGGCGCGGATCGATCCGGTCGGTGAGTGCCGTCAAGACCGGCACCGCCGCCACGTAGCCCGCGTAATAGAGGCCGCTGATCCAGCCCGCCTCGGTGGCGCTCAGATGCCAGAGGCGCGCGAATTCCGGCAACAGGCCGGCGAAGGACGAGATGCCGAGCATGCCAAGAACTTCGGCCGTGACGATGGCGGCGACGAAGGGGACCTGGCTCTTGGATGCGGACGGCGCGGCGGGCGGCATGGGGAGCGAATCTTATGCGCGCG
>Ga0335072_10012280_pt1 | contig 12231 bp, 11 predicted proteins | sample Lox_Sample_21_FD_206725 | JGI IMG/M metagenome (GOLD analysis project Ga0335072, IMG submission 206725) | Soil microbial communities from Loxahatchee National Wildlife Refuge, Florida, United States - Lox_Sample_2.1 | ecosystem: Environmental > Terrestrial > Soil > Wetlands | place: USA...
TTGGGCAGCGAGAGCGACGTATTGATCTTGTCGATCTCCTCGCGCTTGCCCGTGCGCTGATCCAGATAGCTGATGGTGCCATTCTGCAGCCGCACGTCGCCGAGCTGGATCGATTCAAGCGCGGCGAGGTTGGAGCCGCCGCCGGCGGCCGATGGCGCAGGCTTCGGCGCGCTCGGCACCGGCGCGGGCTGACCAGGCGCCGGCTTCGCCGGCGTGAACTCCCAGTTGGCGCGGCCCTGCTTGTCGACCTCCAGCGCGATCACGGGATCGACCAGCACGAAGCGGTCGACCACGACGGTGCCGCGCAGCAGCGGGAAGAGCTCGAGCTCCACCTGCAGCTTGCCGAGGGTCAGCATCTCCTTGCTCTGGCCGCCGGGCGCGTTCGCCAGCGATACCTGGCTCGCCTCGAGAGCGAGGTGCGGCAGGATCGAGAGATGCACCGGCCCGTCGATCCGCATGTCGCGGCCGGTCGACTCCTTCACCTGCGCCAGCAGGCGGTTCTTGTAGGTATCGACCGGGATCATCGACGGCACCACCAGCGCCGCCACGACGAGGAGAACCACAAGGACGCCGACCACGACGCCGATGCGGATTGCGAGCTTCTTCATGACCGCCTCACGATCTTCCGAGGCGCGTGCGTGCGCCCGGGGATTAGCTTTGCTGCTTCAGGATATCGCGGATCTCCGTCAGCAGCACTACATCGGCCGGCGGCGGCGCGGGCGCCGCCGGCTCCGCCTTCTCGGCACGGTGGAAGCGATTGACCTGCTTCACAATAATGAAAATCGCAAACGCGACGATGAGGAACCGGATCACCGCGTTCAGGAACAGGCCATAATTGACCGTGACCGCCCCCGCCGCCTTGGCCGCGTCGATGGTAGGATAGCTCTCGCCCTTGAGGGTGAGAAAGAAGTTGGAGAAGTCGATCCCTCCGATGAGCAATCCCAGGGGCGGCATGATGATATCGTTTACCAGGGAATTCACGATGGCGGTGAAGGCGGCGCCGATGATGACGCCCACCGCCAAATCGACAACGTTGCCGCGCGATATGAATTCCCGGAATTCCCCCAGCATGGCCTCTCCCCTCCGTTCGGGTGCTGCGACGCACTCATTTTGGGGTCCTGCCCCGCCGCATCGAGATCAGCACCGGACGAAGCATAGCAGCCATGGCGGCGAGGTTACTACGGCTCCTGTGACAACAGTCGGAGCAGTTCGGCAGGGAGGATTCTAGAGGCTCAGGCCGCCATCCACGGCGATCAATTGCCCCGTCACATAGGCGGCATCGGGCCCAAGCAGGAAGGCGATCATCGCCGCCACCTCGTCGGCACGGCCGAGACGCTGAAGCGGAATACGCTTGCGCGCGCGCTCGCGCCCACCGTCGTCAAGCGAGGCGTGCGTGCCGCGCTCCTTGATGATGTAGCCCGGAAGCACGCAGTTGACAGTGACGCCGGTGGAAGCGAGCTGCGCCGCGAGCGCCCGCGCCAGCCCTTCCATGCCGAGCTTCGCTGCCGACGACGCCGGAAACAGCTCGCCGTCCAAGCGGAAGACATGGCCGACGAAGGAGCTGACCGCGACGATGCGGCCGCGCTCGCCCGCTTTGATGATGTGCGGGCGCGCCGCGTCCGCCAGCCGGAAGAATCCCAGCAGGATCGCATCCACCGAGCGTCGGAAGGCAGCCTCGTCGAGCTCGCCCACCAGCCGGCGATCGGCGAAGCCGGCGTTGGCGACGAGGGCATCGATGCCGCCGAAGGCCGCCGCCGCTTCTGCGACCAGGCGCCCACCGGTCGCTGGCTCGGCAAGGTCGCCGATCGAGGTCACGATCTCGGCGCCCTTGCCGCGGCACTCCGTCGCCACCGCCTCGAGATCCGCCTTCCGCTCGCGGGTATGCAACAGCATCCTCGCTCCGGGCGCCGCCATCCGCCGCGCGAGCGCGGCACCGATGCCGCTCGCCGCCCCGGTCACCAGGAGACGCATCGGCGCGCTCATCGCTCGCCCCAGGGCCGGACGGCGCTGCCGGGATGACCGAAGTCGCGCGGCCGGAGCCCGGCCTGGAACCAGGTGACGAAGCTCACGATGTCGAAGACTGGCAGGCGCAGATGCTCGCTGAGCGCCCGTGCATAGGGCGGCATGTTCGTGCATTCGAGCACGATGGCGCCGAGGTCTGCGTGCCGCGCTTTGAGCTTGTCGCCGGCGTCGAGGATGTCGCGCTCCGACGCCGCCACATCGAGCTCCGGCTCGTCCTCCAGCAGCACGCGCGAGAACTCGCGCCCCTCCTCGGTGCCGATCACCGGCGTCGCTGGATCGACGCCGGCCGCCTTCAGATGCTCCGGGCTCAGGCTCTTGGCATTCACCGTGATGACGCCGACGCGCTTCCCGGGCGGCAGCAGCGCCTGCACGAAGGGCACCTGCATCAGGCTCGATGTCGCGACGGGAACGCCGACCTGCTGCCCCAGCTCCGCCTGGTAGAGCGACAGGAAGCCGCAATTGGTGGTGATGCCGTCGGCACCGAGCTTTACCAGCTCCCGCGCCGCCTCGACGAAGTCCGGCAGCAATCCGGCCGCCTTCTCCTTCACCACCCGCCGCGGCGAGGCGCCCCGCACCACTTTGTAAAGCACCGGGAACGGCCAGGTGGTGGCGTTCCCCATGTCGCCGGGAATGCGCGGGAAGCGCGTCTCCAGCATCAGGATCCCAACGACGGCGCCATAGATCGACTTGCCACCCCTCGCCTTGCGCTCGGTCATATCCGCCTCCTCAAGCCACCCATTCGCTCACGGGCGCCTTCGCCTCGTGGAGCGGCTGGCAGATCACGTCGACGAGCGTGGGCTCGCCGCTTTCCACCGCCTTCTTGAGCGTCGCGCGCAACGCTGCCGGATCGTCGACGGTCCAGCTCCTGATGCCGAAGGCGGCGGCGACTTTGGCGTGGTCGGTGCGCGAGAAATCCACCGAGAAATAGCGCCGATTGAAGCCGCTCTTCTGCCCGGCCTTGATCCAGCCATAGGCGGAATTCGAGATCACCACCATGGTGAGCGGCACCTTGAGTCGGGTGATCGTCTCCATCTCGCCGGCAGTGAAGCCGAAGCTGCCGTCGCCCATCACCGCCACGGTCTTCGCCTGCGGCCGCCCGATGTGAGCGCCCACCGCCGCCGACATCGAATATCCGAGCGCGCCATGGGCGCGGTTGGAGATGAAGTGCCGGCCGGGCCTCTCGAACTCGTAATAGGCGGAAAAATAAGGGCAGGGCGTGCCGGGATCGCAGACGACGATGGCATCGCTGGGCAGCACCGCCTGCAGATCCGCGACGACACGCTCCGGCCGGATCGGCCGCTCGGTCGATTCCGCCAGCGCGCGGAACGCGGCGAACTTCTCTTCCTTTGCGCGCTTGACCGCCTCGGCGCCGACGTCTCGCGAGCCGGCGGGTGCCGGCAGCTTGGCGAGCGCCGCGCCCAGCGCCTCGAGCGCGAGGCGCGCATCGGCGACAATCGCGACGTCGGTGCGGTACGTCGCGCCGATGACGCCGGGATCGGCATCGATATGGATGATCGGCACCGCGCCCGGTGCCGGGAAGCGCCAGCGCTCGGTGGTGACTGAGCCGGCGCGGCAGCCGATGAAGATGACGAGATCGGCGCGGCTCACGATGTCGCGCGTCGGCACGGTGCCGCCGTTGCTGCCGACGACGCCGACGGCAAGCGGATGCTTCTCGCCGATGCTGCCCTGGCCGCTGATCGTGGTGGCGACGGGTGCACCCAGGCGCTCGGCGATCCCCCGGAGCGCCGCCTCGGCGCCTGATATCACCACCCCGCCGCCGCAGATGAAGAGCGGCTGCTTCGCCTTGAGCAGCAGTTCCGACGCCGCCGCGACCGCGGCGGGATCGGGCGCGGCGCGGCGCGCCGGATAGTGGCCGAGATCGGCATCGGCCCAGACCTCGGCGGCATCCACCGGCGCCTTCTGGACGTCGAAGGGAAAGCCCAGATGCGCCGCGCCGGGCTTGCCGCTCACCATCTCCTTGAAGGCCGTTCGCACCCATTTCGGCACATCCTCGGCACGGTCGATCACCCTGTTCCACTTGGTGAGCGGCCGGAACAGGCTCTGCTGGTCGAGCTCGGTGAGGGTGTAGCGACCGCGCGCCGAGACCGAGATGTCGGTGGTGACGGCGAGGATCGGGATCGAGGATTCATTCGCCTCGACGACGCCCGGCAGGATGTAGGTGGCGCCGCCGCCGCTCGGCCCCTCGCAGACGCCGACCTTGCCGGTGACGCGCGCATAGGCGTCGGCCATATAGGCGGCGGAGCGCTCATCACGGGTCAGGATGTGAGTGATGCCGTGGTCGAGGCGGTAGAGCGCGTCGTAGAACGGCAGGCTGGTGTCGCCGCAGAGGCCGAAAATGTGCTTCACGCCGTGCAGCTGCAGCATGCGGACGAAAGCCTCGGCGCCATTCAGCTGATTCATCATTCTCCTCGCAACTTCCAAGACTCAGGCGAAGCGGGCGGCGCGAAACGGCGTCACGTCGATCGCGGGCTTGCGGCCGGTGACGAGATCCGCCACCAGCCTGCCGGTCATCGGCGAGCCCGCCATGCCCACATGGCCGTGACCGAAAGCATAGACCACATCGGGCGTGGCGCGCGCGGGACCGATGCAGGGGAGCGAATCCGGCAGGCTCGGCCGGTGCCCCATCCAGAGCGAGAGCCGCTCCTCGGGATAGCTCGCCTTGAGGCCCGGCAGCAGGCGCCTCCCCTGCTCAACCAGCATGCGGGCGCGGCGCCAATTGGGCGCTGCCTCGAGCCCGGCAAGCTCGACCGTGCCGGCGATGCGCAGGCCCGTCTCCATCGGCGTCGTCACGAACTTCCCGTCCGTGTCGGTGATCGGCAGCCGCGGCATCGCCTCCGGGTCCTTGATGACGACGTGATAGCCGCGCTCGGTCTCCAGCGGCACCCGGTCGCCGAGATCGGCCGCCAGCGGCTTCGACCAGGCGCCGGCCGCCACCACCGCGGCATCGCAGGCGATCTCGCCGGCATCGGTGCGCACTGCTTTGAGGCGCGGGCCATCGAGCCGGAAGCCGAGCGCCCGGGCGTGCTGCAGCTTGCCGCCATCGCGCAGCACCGCCGCCGCGAGACTCTGCACCAGGCGATGCGGGTTGCTGGTGTGACCGTTCTCTTCCATCAGCACGCCGCGAATGCAATCGCGGGCGAGCGCCGGCTCGTACTGGCGGAGCTGGTCAGCGTCGAGCTCGGTGAGCGTCACGCCATTGTCGCGCCGGAGCCTCCAGGCATAAGCGTCCTTGGCGTAGGTTTCCTCGGATCGATAGACCGCGAGATGCCCGGCGCGGTGAATGAGATCCTCGGCGCCGGCCGCCTTCACCAGCGGCTGCAGCGTATCGAGGGTCGGGCCCAGCAGCGCGCGCAGCGCCCTCGCCTGCGCCTCGATGCGCTCCGGTGTGCCGGCGCGCAGGAAGCGGACGAGCCAGGGCGCGATGACCGGCAGATAGCTCCAGCGGATCGCCAACGGCCCCAGCGGATCCATCAGCCAGCGCGGCACATTCCTGATCATGCCGGGCATCGACATCGGCACCACGGAGGTGCCGTTGAGGCAGCCGGCATTGCCGAAGGAGGTGCCCTCGCCGGGCTCACCGGGGTCGAGCACGATCACCTGATGGCCGTCCCGCTGCAGGAAGCTCGCCGCGCAGATGCCGACCATGCCGGCACCGATCACCGCAACGGTCTTGGCCAATTTTCCAATCCTCTCAGGGCGTCGCCGCGCCGGCTCGCGCGCCGCGCAGCTTCTGATAGGCCTCGACGCAGAGCGCCGCAAGGCCGCCCATATAGGTCCGCATCAGCGCGATCACCAGGAGCGCAAAGAACACCATGTCCCACTCTCCGTATCGCTGGAGATACGTGAGGACGATGTGGATCGGCGCGGCGCCCACCAGCGGGCCGGCGAAGGTGCCGAGGCCGCCGACCACCACCATGATGATGAGCTTCGCCATCTCGTTGAAGTCCGCCATCTGCGGGCTCAGGACTTTGATGAAATGCGCATAGAAGACACCGGCGAGCCCGGCGATCGCGCTGGTGAAGGTGAACACCCAGACCTTCACCGCTGTCGTGTCGACGCCGAGGCTCTCGGCTCGCAGCTCGTCGTCTTTGATCGCACGCATGAAATAACCGAGCGGCGAGCGCACCATCACGTACATCCCGAGCACGGTCACCGCCGCCAGCCCAAGAAAGGTGTAGTAGTACCGGACGGGATCGACGGTGCTGTAGAGCGAGGGCACGCTGAGGCCGAGCTCGCCGCGGGTGATCGAATAGGCTGCGGCGAGCAGGATGTGGATGGTCTCGGCGAAGGCCCAGGTGGCGATCGCCAGATAGATCGCGCGCATGCGCAGCACCATGCGGCCGAGGAGATATCCGAGCGCGCCCGCCACCAGCACGCCCAGCGCCATCCCGATGCCGATCGGCAGGTGATAGTACCGCGCCACGAGTCCGGTCGTATAAGCGCCGATCGCCGCGAAGCTCTGATGCGCGAGGGAGAACTGGCCGGTGACGCCGGCAAGCAGGTTCCAGCTCGCCGCCATCACCGTGTAGTAGAGGGCGAGCGTGAAGACGTAGAGGCTGTAGCTGCCGCTCACCAGCGGCAGCAGCGCCAGCGCGATCAGCAACGGCAATCCCACCAGGGCGACACGCCGCCAGTCGACGAGGGTGAAGGCCGAGCGCATCATCCGAGCAGGCACTCCTGGATCAACGTCGCGATGCGCTGCGAGCCGAATTCCCGCGCCGGCCCCTCGGCCTTTATGCGTCCGAGGTTCACCATATAGATGTGGTCGGCGTGCGCCGTCGCATCCTCGATGTTCTGATCCACCAGCAGGATTGTCGTGCCGATGCTGGCGCGCGCGGTCTGCAGCAGCTGATAGACCTGATCCACCAGGTTTGGAGCGAGGCCGGCAGTCGGCTCGTCCACCAGCATCAAGGTCGGATCCGTCATCATCTCCCGGGCGACCGAGAGCATGCGGCCCTGGCCGCCGCTCAGCTCCCCTGCCCGCGCCCGCCGGCGGCCGGCGAGCACCGGGAAGATTTCGTAGACCTTGTCGATCTGCCGCTTGAGGCGCGCTTTGTCGCGGCGGAAGATCCAGCCGCCCATGCGCAGATTCTCCTCCACCGTGAGCTGCGGGAAGGTGTTGATCTCCTGCGGCACGTAGCTGATGCCGCGTGCCTTGATCTCCGAGGGCTCGAGGCGCTCGATGGCATCGCCAAGGAAGCGGATCGATCCCGTGTGCGGTTTCAGGAAGCCGAAGATCGCGCGCAGCAGCGTCGACTTCCCCGCCCCGTTGGGGCCGATCACCAGGGTGAGGCTGCCGGCGCGCACGTCGAGCGAGAGGCCCTGCAGGATATCGATACCGCTCTGATAGGCGGCATGAAGCCCGTCGACGGCAAGGATGGTGGTTTCCATCGCGCTCATGCGAAGGCCTTGCCGAGATAGGCGGAGATCACCGTCGCATCCGCCGCCACCTCGTCGAGCGTGCCCTCGGTGACGATGGCGCCCTCGATCATCACTGTCACCTTGTGGCAGAGCCGGCGCATCACGCCCATCTCGTGGCTGACGATCAGGAAGGTGATGCCATGCACCCTGTTGGCCTGCAGGATGAGATCGATGATCGCGTCCTTGATGACGGGATTGATGCCGGCGAAGGGTTCGTCGAGCACGTAGCATTTGAGCTCCGGCACCATGAAGCCGCAGGCGACCTGCAGCAGCGCGCGCTGGCCGCCGGAAAGCCGCTTCGCCGGCTGGTCGGCGAGCCGGTCGAGCGTGGTCGTGGCCAGGAACTCCTCGGCGCGCCGCATTCCCGCCGCCATGTCGCGCCCGCCGCGCGTCATATAAGGAAGCAGCAGATTCTCGCGTACGCTGAGGCTGCCGAAAACGCGGCAGACCTGGAAGGTGCGCAGCAGTCCCCGATGGGCGATCTCGTGCGGGCGCAGCCCGGCGAGGCTCTGGCCGTCGAGACGGATATCGCCCGAGGTCGGCGCGTTGATGCCGGTGATCAAGTTGACGAGCGTGGTCTTGCCGGCGCCGTTGGGGCCGATGAGGCCGCGGATCTCGCCCGCCGTCACCGAGAGACTCACATGGTTGGTGGCGACGAGACCGCCGAAGCGCATCACCAGATCCTCGGTCTCGATCAGCGCCGGCATCGCGCTCACGCGGCCCGCCCGCGCTCGCCGAAGAGCCCAGTGGGTTTGATCAGCAGCACGAGCAGCACCAAGAGGAAACCGTAGATGTTCTGATAGGGCGAGGAGATGAAGGCGGCGCCCAGGGATTCCACCACGCCCAGCAGCACGCCGGCGATGAGCGCGCCGGGGATCGAGCCCAGGCCGCCGATCACGATGATCTCGAAGCCCTTCACCGTGGTGACGATGCCATTGGTCGGAAATACCAGGAAGACCGGCGCCAGCAGCGCGCCCGCAACGCCGGCAAGCGCCACGCCGATACCGAACGCGATCTGGTCGAGGCGAAGAATGTCGACGCCCGCCGTCTGCGCGCCGACCCGGCTCTGCGCCGCCGCGCGGAGCGCGAGCCCATACCAGGTCCGCTTGAGGACGAAATAGAAGATCGCGAGCGCCGCCAGCGCGCAGAGGAAGGCCGCCATGCGCGAGCCCGCGACCGGCAGGGGTCCCACCATCACCGTCGGCAGGTTGGAGCCCGGTGAATATTGGTTGGGGCCGGCGAGCCCGGTGGCGAGATTGCGCAGCAGCAGGAGCAGCGCGATGGTGACGACCGTAGCGTACTCGTCCTTGCGTTCCAGCGCCTGGCGGAACATCGGCTTGATGAGCACCGGCTCCAGCAGCGCGCCGAGCAGGAAGACGCCGGCCGCCGAGATCGGCAAAGCGAGCCACCAGAGATCGGGACCGAGCCAGAATGCCACCAGCAGATACTGCAGGTAGCTGCCGATCATGTAGAACTCGCCCATCGCCCAGTTGATCATCTTGACGATGCTGTAGATGAAGGTGATGCCGAGCGCCATGAGGGCGTAGAGCACGCCGATCATGATGCCCGCCAGCAGGGTCTGGACGAACAGCTCAGTCGAGAACATGCGCGCCGGCGGCCCGCTCGCGCGGGCCTGCCCTCCTCACTCCGCCGGCGCGGCGGGACCGCTCCACACTCTCACGTCCGGCGCCACGCCGCCTCAATGCTTGGAGCCGACGTGCTCCAGCACGACTTCCGCGTCGCGCCAATCCTCGTCGGGCTTGGTGTAATGGATGATCAGCATCGGCGGCGCCCAGTTGTGCCAATAGGGACCATCGGCGCGCGGGAAGGTAACGACGGCATCGGCCCAGGTCTTGAAGGTGCCGGTCTCCAGCGCCTTCACGATTGCCTTGGGATCGGTGCTCTTCGCCTGGCGCGCCGCCTCCGCCAGGATCATCACGTCGCCGAAGCCGTTCATCGAGGAGTAGATCGGCGGCTCGTTGTACTTTGCCTGATAGGCCTTGGCGAACCACTCGCCGATGTCCGACAGCTTCTGCTTCGGCGAGTAATAGGCGATGAAATAGAGACCGGCGCCATCCTTGGGATGCAGCTTCCAGAACTGCGGGCGTACCGGTGCGTCATAGGAGATGAGCATCGGCGTCGCCGGAAGCAGCCCTATGGTCGCGGCCTGGTCGATCATCAGGTCCATCGGCGCCCCGACGCCGATGTTGATCACCAGATCCGGCTTGAACGCCTTCACCTGCAGCAGCTGCGGCGTGAGATCGGTGGTCGCGTGATCGAAGGTGATCTTCTGCAGCTCGAGGCCGGCCTTCGTAGCCTCGGCCTGCTTGTCCATCTCCTCGACGATGCCGATGCCGTAGTCGGTGGTCTCGGCCACCAGGGAGATGCGCTTGTAGCCCATCTTCTTGATGAACTCGAGGAAGGTCTCGACACGGATCGGGTCGATCGCGTGGGTGCGGAAGGCGGTCTCGTAGTGCTTGGAGGTGATCTCCGCCGCCGAGGTTTGGGTACCGATCGTCGGCACGCCGAGCTCGTTGGCAACCTCGTTCACCGCGATGTTGACCGAGCTGTGGAAGAAGCCGGTGACGCCGATCACCTTGTCCTCGGTGGCGAGCTTGCGGTAGCCCGCAACGCCGGATTCCGTGCGACCCTGGCTGTCCTGCACCACCAGCTCGGCCTTGTGGCCGTTGATGCCGCCCATCACCGTATTGATGTACTCGATGGCGAGTTCGCCACCGCGACGGATCAGCTGCCCCGCGGCGGGATCGCCCGGCGGCGAGAGCGGGATCTCCAGGCCGATCTTCACGGTGTCGTCGGCCGCCCGCAGAGCGCCCGGCGCCGCGAGCGCGAGAACCGCGGCCGAAACCGCCGCCAGCACCATCTTCTTCATTGTCTGACCCCGCATCTTGTGATTACCGGCCCGATCGGAGCCGCCCCTTGCTGCGTCAAATGCCCCGTATTTTCCGACAATAGCAATCGTATACAATCCCGCAAGCGTCGGCGGTGCCGTATCGCTGAGCGCGCTCTGCCCCTTCCCTGTGCAGCACGCCTATCGATCCGCGTCGCTGGCGCGCTCGGCGAGGAATTGCTCGCGAAGCTTGAAGCGCTGAACCTTTCCCGTGACGGTGCGCGGCAGCCTGCCGATGCTCCGGATCCACCGCGGCCGCTTGTGGCGCGGCAGTCGCTCGTCGCAGGCAACGCGCGCGGCCCGCAGCGCCGCCGCCGGCTCCGCGGCGACGAGAAAACCGACGAGACGCGGAAATCCATCCGGATCCGGCACCGCGACGCAGGCCGCGTCCGCCACGCCGGGAAGCGTCAACAGCAGCGCCTCGACCTCGGCCGGGCCGACCCACTGTCCGGCGATCTTCAGCATCTCGTCGTCGCGGCCCTGGTGGTACCAATACCCGTCGGCATCAACGCTGAAGCAGTCGCGCGTGTTGAACCAACCCGCCTGGAAACACTCGCGAGTGAGCTCTGGGCGCTGCCAATATCCTTGCGCCAGCGCGGGGTGCTTGATCCAGAGCAAGCCAGTGACGCCCGGCGGCACTTCGCCGCCAGCGTCGTCGAGGAGACGCGTGCGCACTCCCGGCAGCGGCCGGCCGACGCTGCCGGGAACCGCTGCCTGGGGCGACATCGCCATCGCCACGCAGAATGTCTCGGAGGTGCCGTAGATCTGCAGGATCGGGCGTCCGGTGATGGCACGCCAGCGGCGATCGAATTCCTCCGGCACCGCCTCGCCGGCGGAAATGAAATGGGTGATGGCGCCGAGGCGGGCAAGCTGCCCTGCCGGTTCGGCCAACAGCCGGCGATAGAAGGTCGGCACGCTGAAGAGCACGTCGACGCGCGTCCGCTCCATCAGGTCGATGACGGCGGCGGGATCCGGCCAGTCCGGCTGCATCACGACGGTGGCGCCGACCCTGAGCGCGCCGAGGAACCCGTTGTCGAGCGCATAGGCGAAGAAGAGTTTCGAGGTGGCAAGCACCCGCGTGCCGCGACCGAGCCCGAGGACCTCCGTCAGCACCTGCCCGGTCGGAAGCACGTCCCGGTGGGCGTGAATAATCGCCTTCGGCACGCCGGTCGTACCGGAGGAATAGATCCAGAAGGCGGGCTCCTCCGCCGCGGTGTCGGCAGCGCTCAGCTCTTCCGATGCACGTGCCGCTGCCACGTCCCAGCTCGCGGTTCCCGGCGGCGCGTCTCCCGTCACCACGACGGCGAGGCTCTGCCGCTGCGACGCCGGTATCTGTTCCACCAGCGGCAGTAACATCGCCTCCGTCAGCAGCACCCGCGCGCCGCTGTCGGCGAAGACATGCGCCAGCGCCTCCGGGGTGCTGCGCGTGTTGAGCGCGACCGCCACGGCGCCGCGCATGAGCGCGCCCAGATAGGCGGCGGCAAAGACTGGCGTGTCCCGCATCAGCAGCAGCACGCGATCGCCACGGCCGATGCCGAGCGTGGCAAACGCATTCCCGGCGCGGCGCGCCATTCGATCGAGCGCGACGTAGGAGAGTTCCAGATCGCCGCTGACGATGGCGATGTCCTCGCCATGGCCGGCGGCAAGCGCCGGCGTCAGCACCGCCTCGCCGGCGTTGAGCCTCAGCCCCATGGCCCGCGCCGTCCGGCGCCGCGGCCGGCCGAAGGCACGGAGCCGGCGCCGAAGCGCTGGCGTGCCGCCCGCGGCGGTGCCACCACGAACGCGCCGGTGCGCGCCGGCTGCAGCATGGCGACGCCGGAGCGGCGGAAGAACGGCACCAGCAGCATGCCGAGAGTGAA